>Ga0070717_10000095_pt1 | contig 68327 bp, 54 predicted proteins | sample LARL113metaG_FD_71366 | JGI IMG/M metagenome (GOLD analysis project Ga0070717, IMG submission 71366) | Corn, switchgrass and miscanthus rhizosphere microbial communities from Kellogg Biological Station, Michigan, USA - LAR L11-3 metaG | ecosystem: Host-associated > Plants > Roots > Rhizosphere ...
CCGGATCCGGTGCCGATGACGCCCGCGGAGCGCGCCGACTTCAGCTGGGTGCCGCATCTGACTGCGATCGTCCCCGGCATCGGCGAGCTCAAGCCCGAGCTCCTCGGCCCGCATCCGCCGTCATCGCTCGTCGCCGCGCGTTTCCATCTGCGCAGCGGAAGCGTCATCACCTACTCGATGATCCGCGTCGACGAAAAAGTGCGGCCGATCGAGTTCCGCGTCTCCGACAAAGGGAATGCCGTCCCATACGCGCAGGCGCTCGCGAACTGGGTCGAGGCGGAGATTCACGTCTCCGCCGACGCGATCGATCTCGTCACCACGAACTTCGACACCGGCGCGGCGAGCACGGTCAAGCTCCGCCCGCAGGGTGACGTCGTCGAGCTGGCCGTGCTGAACTTGCAGTCGTTCACGCGCCCGAATCCGAAGGCAAAGGCGCCGCTGCCGAAGCCGGGACAGCACTTCGAGGTCTACTACGACCTGATGACCGCGCCGCCACCGCACGGCCAGCGTCCCATTCCGCGGCTGCCGGCGACGTTGAAGGCGTCGGACCCGCAGGTCGACTGGATCGCGGTTCACCCGCAGAACGAGCGATCGGATCTTCTCGACGCCCTCGAGATGAATCCGCGCGGCAAGCGGAAGTCGTCGTATGACCTGTCGCTCTGCCCCGGGTCGCAGATTCCCTGACCATTCGCGGGGGCCCGAGATGTCGATGAAACTGCATGCGCAGGTCGTGTGCGTGGTGGCGTTCGCGCTCGTCGTCGCGCTGCCGCTCGCTGCGAACGAACAACCCGTGAAGCGCGCCGTGCTCGTCGGCATCAACGACTACACGGCGTCGCGTTTGCCGGCGGCGGCAGCCCCGCCGCCGCCGGATCGCGACTGGCAGAACCTCGACGGCGCGGTCCGTGACGTCGAGGTCCTGCGCGCGCTGCTCGTCTCGCGCTACGGATTTCAGCCGGCCAACATCGCCGTACTGACGGACCAGCAGGCGACGGGCGCGGCGATCCTCGACGCCCTCGACCGCGATCTCGTCAGGCCGGCGAAGAAGAACGACGTCATCTTTTTCTATTACTCGGGACACGGATCGCAAGTGCGGAACTCGCGCTCGGACGAGCCGGACAAGCTCGACGAGTCGATCGTGCCGGCGGACTCACGCCTAGGCGCTGACGACATCCGCGACAAGCAGCTGCGCCGCATCTTCAACGCCGTGCTCGATCGCGGGGCGCGGCTGACGGTGCTCTTCGACAGCTGCCACAGCGGATCGGGGGCCCGCGGGTTCGATGCGGGGCTGCGCCCACGCAGCGTGAAGCCCGACTTCCGCGACGTCGCGGACGGCGCGAATCCGGGGCCGCGGCCGGAAAACCGCGGAGCGCTGATCCTCGCGGCCGCGGAGGATTTCGATTACGCGTACGAGACGCGCGATGCGGCCGGCGACGTCCACGGCGCGTTTTCGTGGGCATTCGAGAACGCGTTGCGCGACGCGGAGCCGGGCGAGCCGGCGATCGACACATTCCTTCGCGCGCAGGCGCGGCTGCGCCTCGATATGCCGGCGCAAGAGCCGGTGATCGCCGGCAATGCCGAGGCGCGCCTGACGCCGTTCCTCGGCGCGCGCGGCGAGCACCGGCGCGCCAGGATGCCGGTCGCCGTCGAGAAAATCGAAGCCGACGGCACGTACGTGCTGCAAGGCGGGTGGGTGAACGGCATCACCGTCGGCAGCGAGCTCGCGTCGGGCGCCGTGCGCCTCGAAGTGACGGCGCTGCGCGGCATCGCCCGGTGCGAAGCGCGGCCGGTGCCGACCCGCGGCGCGGCCGCGCCGCTCCCGTCCGGAACATTGCTCGACGTCGTCGGATGGGCTGCGCCGCCCGGACGTCCTTTGCGCGTTTGGTTGCCGACCGCGCCGCCGAACGCGATGGCATCCTCCGCCGCGTTCGAGCGCGAGGCGGCGCGAAGAAAAATCCGATGGATCGACGATCCGACGGAGAGCGCGGCGACACATCTGATCCGCTGGCGCGACGGTGGATGGGAAATGCTCGCGCGGGGGAAAGCGGCACAGCGTGGCGACGGCGAGCAGCTCCTCGGCGCGATTCCGTCGGGATCGTCGCTGTTCGTGCAACTGCCCGCGCCGGCACATCTCGCCGATGCCATCGATCGCGACGGCATCGAGCTGACTTCCGATCCGCGCGCGGCGGACTACATCCTCGGCGGGCGATTCGTCGGCGGGCGCATCGAATACGCGTGGCTTCGCCGCGCGCTGACGGCAGCGGATCGTCGGCGTCTGCCGCTGCCGACGCGCAGCCGCTGGAGCGATGCGCCGATCGTCCTCAACGACGCAATCTTGCGGCTGCGGCGGATCTTCGGATGGCAGCAGCTCGAGGCGCCGCTCGGCGGAGGGCTGCCGTACGCGCTGGCGATCCGCAATGCAGCGGACGGAGCGCTCGTCGACGATGCCGTCCTCGTCGGGCAGTCGCGCTACAGCCTCGTGCTGCGCGTGCGTTCGGGCGCGATGCCGGACAACATCGAGCCGCGGTACGTCTACGTGTTCGTCATCGACAGCGGCGGGAAAGGCGTTCTGCTGTTCCCGCTGAGCGGCTCGGTGGAGAACCGGTTGCCGCTCGCGAACGAGGACGCGCCGGCCGCGCGCCCACCGCGCGAGATCGCCCTCGGCGATCGCGGCTCGTTCCGCGTCACGCCGCCGTTCGGCGTCGACACGTACTTTTTGCTGACGACCGACGAGGCCCTGCCGAATCCGTGGTGCCTCGAATGGGATGGAGTGCGGGGGGGCGGCGAGCCGCACAAAACCGCGCTCGAGGAGCTCCTCGCCCTCGGCGGAATGACGCGGTCGCCGCTGCGCACGCCCGCGAACTGGTCGATCGAGAAATTGATCTTCGAATCGGTGCCGCCGCCGGCGGCCGGGAAAGGCTTGCGATGAGGCTCCGTTGCGCGTTTCTCTTGTTCGTGGCCATGCCGCTCGTTGCGGCGGAAGATCCGCTGGCCGCTATCGGCCGGCTGCTCCTCGGCGGGAAACAAACCGAGGCGCGCGTGCAGATCGAGACACTGCGCAACGCCTACGTCGCCGAGGGGAACGCCTCCGGGGAAGCGGTGTCGTATCTCCTCCTGGGCCTGGCCGACTCGGGACTCGGTCGCGCCGACGACGCGCGCGCCGAATTGGAACAGAGCAGCGCGAAGTTCAAAACGCTCGGCGATTCCTTCGACGCCTGGCTCTCGTTGGTGGCGCTGGCCGAGCTCGAGAAAAACGAAGGGCATTCCGATGCGGCGGTCGCCGACCACGAGCGCGCGCTGACTCTGTTGCGCGAGGCGTCCGAGTCGGAGGGGCGCTTCTCGGCGGATGCGATGAAGACCCTCGCGCTCGTCTTCGGCCTGTCGCCCGAAGCGATCGAACCGCTGGCCGCGAATCCCGAAGTGATGAAGACGGTCTTTCTGCGTCTGGCCGAAATCATGGAGCGCGTCTCCTACGCCGGAGTGTTGATCGAAACGGGCGCGCTCGAGAAAGCGGACGAGCAACTTGCGCGCGCGTCCGATCTATCGGCGACGTTCTTCGGTCTTCTTGACGGACCGGTGTCCGTACACATCGGCGACCTCCGCCGCCGCCAATGGCGATTGGACGATGCTCGGAAGAGCTACCTCAAGGCGCTGCAGAGGATAAAGCTGCTGCCGAACGTCCCGCTGCGCGACGAGTTCATGGAAGTCGACATCCTCGGCAAGCTCGCCGATCTGGAAGTCCTCGCCGGGCGCATCGACGAAGCCATGGCGTGGAACGACCGTGCGCTGGCGATCGTGCGCGGCGCCTCGAACTCATCACGCGAGGTGTCGGTGCTCACGGACCGCGGGAATCTCCTGCTGCGCGCCGGCCGCCTGACGGCCGCGAAAGCAGCGTTCGAAGACGCGCTGAAGATCGCCACGACCGATCGGCAGCGCGCCGATATCTTCGGCCACCTCGGCTCGCTGCACATGATCGACGGCGCGTACGGAACGGCCGCGTCGCAGCTGCAAAAATCGATCGAGATCTATCAGAAGCTGAACGAACCGCTGATCGAGGCGCCGATCTGGATCACGCTTGCCGAGGTTTACATGCTTCTCGAAGACCGCGAGAGCGCCGGCGTCGCGCTCGACAAAGCGCGCGAGCTGGCGAAGAAGAGCGGGTGGCCGCTGGCTACGTCGATGGTCGATCTCGTCGCCGCCGCGCGGAAGGCCACCGGCGGGCAGATCACGCCGCAGGCGTTCGGCGATGCGCTCACGGCATGGTTCGATCTGCCCGACGCGCAGGGGCTCATGATGGGTCCGGATGCGCCGCGCGTCATGCATGACCTGCTCGCCGTCGGGTCGGGCCGGCGCGGCGTCGATCCCGGGTCGATGGGAACGGCGACGATGCCGATCTTCAGCGGCGTCGCGCTCATGCTGAAAGGGAAGTTCCTGCTCGAGCGCGGCGACTTCGCCGGCGCGCGCGCGGCGTGGACCGAGGCGTTGAGCACGAATCCGAACCGCGACCATCGCGCCGGGTATCTCGCGCTCATCGGCTCGAGTTACTGGAAAGAGGGGAACCGCCGCGATGGCATCGCCTACTTCGAGAAGGCGGCGCAGGCGCTCGACTCCGTCGCCTCCGACGTCAAGGTCGAGGAGATGCTGGCCGGATTCCTCGGCAGCAACCGTCACGTCTACTACGACGTCCTCGTCGACATGCTCGTCGCGCAGGGGAGCGTGAAGGAAGCGTTCGAGCAGGCGGAGCGGGCGCGGGCCCGCGCATTCCTGCAGACCATCGGCAACCACCGGCTCAACGCCGAGCGCGGCGGCGATCCCGCGCTCGTCCGCGAGGCCGAGGTCCTGCGCACGCAGATCGCCGCGTGGGAGAAGCAGGCGAACCAGGCCAGGGCGCCCGAGTCCATACGCATTGCCTCCGATCTGAAGTTTGCGCGGCAGCGGTACACGTCGCTGCAGACGCGCATCAAGGCCTCGAATCCGGAGTACGCGGCGTTGACCACCGTGGAGCCGCTGCCGCTCGACGACATCCGCGCCGACTTGCCGGAGGACGCGACGTTGATCAGTTACTTCGTCTCCGGCAGCGTCGTCCACGCCTGGGTGGTCGACCGCACGGAGCTCCATCATTCCCTGCTCCCGGTCGATGCCGCCGGCCTGCAGCGCATCGTCTGCTGGGCCTCGCGCTTCGCGGCGGCGGGCGATCTCCGCGGCGCCGAGCGTACTGCCGATTCGTGCAGCAGCGCCGCCACGGCCGACGACGCCTTCGCGCAGTTGATCGCGCCGCTGCGCAAGGACATCCGCCATTCGCGTTTGATCCTCGTGCCGCACGGCGTACTGCACTACGTCCCGTTTGCCGCGCTGCACGACGCCGGCAGCGGTCACTACCTCATTCAGGACTACACGCTGTCGTACGTGCCGAGCGCCAGCGCGCTGCGGTTTCTGCGCTCGAAAGAAACGGCGGTGCACGGCCGCGCACTCGTTCTCGGCAATCCGAAGACCGAGGCCGGGAAGCTGCCGGGCGCGCAGCAGGAGGCGGTCGCGGTCGCGCAGCACCTCAGCACGACGGCGGTCCTCGGCACGGACGCGCGCGAGAGCCTTCTCTACGCTCTCGGCGGGAAGATCGATCTCCTCCACATCGCCGCGCACGCGATCTACGATCCGGTCAACCCGCTTTTCAGCCGCATCGCCCTCGCCGCCGGCGACGGGCAGGACGGCAACGTCGAAGTGCACGAAATTCTGTCGACGCTCGATCTCTCCGGCGTGAATCTCGTCGTGCTGTCGGCGTGCCGGACGGCGGTGGGGGAGCGCAGCGGCGGCGACGAGATCGTCGGACTGACGCGGGCGCTTTTGTACGCGGGGACGCCCGGCGTGATCTCGACGTTGTGGAACATCGACGACGCCAGCTCGGCGCGGCTGATGGACGAGTTCTACCGCCGCTACGCCGCCGGCGCGCTGGCCGCCGACGCGTTGCGCGACGCGCAGCTGGCCGTGTCGCAGTCGCGCGACTTCGCCGATCCGAAGTACTGGGCGGCCTTCACGCTGACCGGAAATCCGCAGGGACGGTGGAGCGCCGCCGCGGCGCATTGATCAGCGGATGACGTGATTCCAGAGCTTCTCGCCGTCGCAGTACGCCTCGCAGCGCTCGCCGGGCTTGAAGTTGCCGCACCAGCCTTGCAGGAATCCGATGTGCTTTTCGCCGCGCGGCGGGACGGTCACGAAGAACGTCTTCCGCGCCGCGTCGCCGCGCGTGTAGCAGCGAAGATCGAGATCGACGGGATAGAACTGCGCGTTTCGCAGGACGAGAACCTTCGTCCCGTCGTTGAGGAGCGACGGACGGCTGCCGACTTCGAGCGCGACGATGCCTTTGCGGCGGCGCTCGCGCTGTTCGTTTTCGGCGGTCTTCCGCTCGTCTTCGCGCGACGTCGCGCGCTCCTTCTGCGCGTTCGCGGCGGCGCGGCGCTCCTCTTCGCGTGCGAGCTCGCGCTCTTTCTGCGCCTCCAGCGCCAGGCGGCGGTCCTCCGCTTCGCGCGCGGCGCGGGCCTTCTCCGCCTCGGCCGCCGCGCGCTCTTTCTCACGCCGCTCGTTCTCCTGGATCTGGGCGAGCAGGCGCTGGTACTCGTCGTCGATGTCCTTCGACAGCTCGTTGCGCAGCTCGCGGCCGCGCACGCTCGTCAGGCGCGTACGGGCCTCGCGCACGGCGTCGTTTACTGACGCGAGGTTGGCGCCGTCGACCGTCTCGAGCGGCTCCTTGACGTAGCGCGCTTTCTCTTGCGCGTTTTCGCAGCCGGCGAGCGCGAGGCAGCCGGCGAGGGCGACGGAGCAGATTCGTTTCGTTCGTTTCACGCCTGAAGAGACACCAATCGAACAAATCCGGCGGCGCCGTGTCACTGTCGATGTGAATCGTCGTTCCGGTCTCCGGCGCTGCCTGATGATCGCGATCGCGTTTTGTGTCGTCACGCCCGCGGCGGCCGGCCAGGGCCTCGATCTGCTCGTCATCGTCGATCGTTCGGCGAGCATGCCGGACCGGCGCGCTGCGCTGCTGCTGCTCCGCGTCGTCTTCGACATCGTCGCGCGCAACGGCGAGGCGATGCGACTCCAGCACCGCGTGGGCGTGATCGGCTTCGGATCGACGGTGTCGGTCGACATGCCGCTCGCATCGGTCGGGCGCGGCGAGCTGCCGCGGCTGAACAACCGCATCGACCGCCTGCCGACGGACGTCCTCGGCGACACCGACGTCGGCGCGGCGTTCGCCGAGGCGGTGGCGATCTTCCGCGCGCTCCCGCCGGACCCGCAACGGCGGCGCGCGATCCTGCTTCTCACCGACGGCATTCCGTACGTGCGCGGCGTGGACATGCACGCGTATCGCGCCAAGCTGCAGCGCTTCGCCGCCGAGCAGCTCCGCGGAGCCGCGACCGTCGATATCCTGCTGCTCGATTCCGCCGCTGGCCGGCGGTACGCCGCGCTGTGGCGCGCGCTGTCGTTCGACCGCGTGCACAGCGTCGCCGCCGATCGCGCGGCGCTGCTCGCGGAGACGCACCGCGTCGCGACGCGGCTCGTCGGGACGTCGAGCGCGGAGAGCATGCCCAGCAAGAACGACGGCCGCGTCGACGTCCTCGTCATCCCGCCCTATCTCGATCTCATCGTCCTCGACGTTTTCCGCTCGTTGCCCTCGGCGCGCGTCGAGATCTTCCCGCCGGGCGCGTCGCAGCCGTTGCGCGGCGGCGCGGACGGAGCCGAAAGCGTCGAGCTCGGCAACGTCGTGTCGACGCTCATCGTCCACCGGCCTGCGCCCGGCACGTGGGCGGTGCGGAAGTCGAGTGCGGATGCGCGCGTGCGCGTTCTCTCGCAGCAGTTCTTTCCGCGCGGCATGCTCGTGCAGCCGGCGGCAACCGATGCGCTTCGGCAGTACGACCGCGTGCGCGTCTTGTACAAGGTTGTCGATGCCGAGGGCAATCCGCTCGACGAATTGCCGAGCTACAAACTCGGCCTCGAGCTTGCGCTGGCGCGGCCTGACGGCGACGTCGAACCGGTGGTGATGGAGCGGCGTCCCGAGCTCGGCGGCATCGTCTTCGCGGCGGCTCGGGAGAACGAGTGTACGTTGGCGGGGCGGTACTGGACCGCGGCCGGCGTGACGAGCGTCGACGCCGAGGGGATGCGCGTCGATGTCTTCCGCGACCGGTGGTCGGGTTTTTCCGTCGCGCCGGCGACGCGCATCGACTGCCGCGTCGCCGCCATCGAGCAGCATTGGCTGGACGGCGTGGAGGCACGCGTGCAGTGCGTCGACGAGGATCAGCATCCGGTCGAGATGAGCGCGTTTGCGATCGGATCGGCGAACGGGCTCTTCCGCCCGTTGCTGCAACGCGACGGCGAACAGGCCGACGCCGCGCTCGATCTCGAGTACCTCGGCGACGGCGCGTTCCGCGGCAGGTTGTCCGGCGCGGAGCGCGCCGGCGCGTACCGGCTCCAGCTCGACGTCGACCGCGCCCGTCTGCGGCCGGCGTACAACGTCCGCTTCGTCTCCGGCGCGTCGTCGTTCGTCCGCAGCTCGATCCTCGGGCGCATCTGGCCCGCGCTGCTGGTCGCCGCCGCCGCGGCGGCCGTCCTCATCCAACAAAGCCGTCGGCGCCGTGTCGTTTCCCGATAGTGAAAACGCAGATCGGGCCGTACCGCATCGAGCAACCGCTCGACGGAGGGATGGGCGTGGTCTACAAGGCCTTCGACGAAGGTCTGAATCGCTACGCCATCCTGAAAACGCTGAAGGCGACCGATGCGAAGGCGCGCGCGCGTCTGGAGTGCGAAGCGCAGGCGCAGGCGCGGCTGCAGCACCCGAACGTCGTCACGGTCTACGGTCTCGTTCCGGACGGCGCCGATCTCTTCATCGCCATGGAGTACGTCGACGGGAGGCCGCTGAGCGCGCTGCTCGACGGGAAACCGGCGATGGAGCTCGCCGAAGCGATGGAGATCTTCGGACAGATCCTCGACGCGCTGGAGTTCGTGCACACACACGACGTCGTGCACCGCGACGTCAAGCCGTCGAACGTGATGATCAGCGGCGGCCGCGTGAAGCTGACGGACTTTGGCATTGCCACCATGACCGACATCCCTCGGCATACGACGACATTGAGCGGAACGCCGCCGTACATGTCGCCCGAGCAGTTCGACGCGTCGGCGACCGTCGACCGGCGCGCCGACATCTACAGCGCCGCCATCGTGCTCTTTCAGATGCTATCCGGGCGCTTGCCGTTTGACGCGAGCAGCTGGCACGCCCACGCGCAGGCGCGGCTGCTGCCGCCGCCGCATCTGGCGACGTTCGTTCCCGATCTTCCGGCCGGCGTGTGCGATGCGGTGGCGATTGCGTTGCAGCGCGAGCCCGCGCGGCGATTCGATCGCGCGGCGGAGTTCAAAACTGCACTGCTCGAAGGACGGAGCGGCTTTCTGCACACCGCGCCGCCGCCACCGCCGCGTTCGGAGAGCGAGATCCCGACCGAGCCGTTTCCGGTCGAGCCGGCGGCCGCGGCGAAGGCGGAGGAGCGCGAATCGTCGCCCGCCACTCTTCTCTGGATCGTGTCTGTGACGGTGGTGGTCCTCAGCATGATCGCAGCGGTCCCGTTGTTTCGCGCGAAGCCCGTGGCGGCGCCAGCGCCGCGGCCGGTGACGCCGGTCGTGCGGACGGAGACAGTGTTCGTGGCGGTGCCCGGTACATCGCCGCCGCAACCGCAGCAGTCGGCGGTGGTGCCGCCTCCTCCTCCGAAGCCGTTGCCGGGCGAGCAGCCGGTCGTGGCGAAGGAAGATGACGCGGCCGAGCGCCGGCGGCAGGTCGACCAGCTGCGCGCGGAAATCGACGGCGCGGTCAAGCGCGCCGAGGCGGCGCTCGAGGGCGAGAACTTCGACGCCGTGCAGCAGGAGATCGACGCGATCGGCGGGCGCGTGCAGCGCTTTCCCGACGATCTGCGGCAGGAAGCGGACGTGCTGCGCCGCCTGACGAAACGCCTGAACGATGCGCGCGTCGCCGCGCAAACGCGCGACGCGCGCGAGGCCATGCAGGCGGCGATGTGGCAGTCGAAGCTGAACGAAATCCAGCAGTTGATCGACGTCGACAAGCTGCCCGAGGCGAAGTCCCTCGCCGAGAAGTTGATCGCCAATCGCGAGGCGCCGGAGCCGATCGTCGGCCGCGCCCGGGAGCTTCTGCAGAAATCGCTGGAGCGGATGCGAGCCATCTTCAAGGACGCTCCGCAAGGAGATACGAAAAACACGATCCGGAAACCCTCGTCGCCGCCGAGGAACTGACAGTCGAGGAGTGTCATGAGAAAGAACATCGCTTCCGTGCTGATCGTCGCGCTGCTGTCGAGCGCATGCGCGACGACGCCGACGCCGAAAGCCGCGCAGAAGAAGCCGACGAACATCAAGGAATGGGTCGACGCGCAGAACCGCGCCAACCGCAACGCCATGGTCGGCGCGCTGATCGGCGCATTCGCCGGGGGAGTGACGGCGCGCGCCATGGGAGGCAATGTGGGAAGAGGCGCCGCGGCCGGCGCGCTCGTCGGCGCGGCGGCAGGCTTCGCGGTCGGCAAGCGCCAGGACAAGATCTACGCCGAGCGCGACTTCGCCGTGCGCCAAGCGCAGTACGACAGCGCGCAGGGCTACGTCGCCAGGATCGAGAAGGTCGCGTTCAATCCGTCGCGGCCGAAGCCGGGAGCCACGGCGACGCTCTACGTCCGCTACATGATCATCGGCCCCGATCCGCATGAACGGATCTCCGTAACGATGTTCCGCGGGCTCAAATACGGCGAGGACTACATCATGGGCGCGGGGCCGAACGAGTTCGTAATCCCGCGCGGCGGCGGCATCGTAGAGTCGACGATGGACGTCGTCCTCCCGAAGAAGGCGCCGCAGGGAACGTACAGCGTCGAGGCGCTGATCGAGGATCCGCAGAACCGCTTCCCGGCGACGGCCGGCACCGGCGCGGTGTACATCGTCGCCTCCGTCAACCACCAGCACGCCGCGGCCGCATCGCGATGAACCTCCCGCCCGACTCCGTCCGCGCGCTCGAGCGTCATTTCGTCGGCGCATTGAGCCTGCCGTCGCGCCTCTGGCTCGATCCGCTGCCGCTGTCGCACGTCGTGATCAGCGGCGGCGATGCGCTGCGCGACGCGGGCGGCGGCGGCTGCGCGATCGACTTCGGCGTCGTCGAGTCGCCGGGCGCGGAGCGGCAGGTCGTGCGGATCACGAACGCGGCGCAGATGACGATGATCGACGCCGCGCCGTGGCTCGCCGCGCGCTGGACGACGGATGCGGGCTACGAGGCGGAGCTCGAGCTCGTCGCCGCGCACGACGTGCTCAAACAGACGGAGCTCGCCGGCGCGGTGCACATCGCCGCCGGCGGCGAGCGCGAAGAGCTGCTCGTCCGCATGACCGCGCGCCGCACGCATCCGCTCGGCGCGTTCGACTTTCACGGCTCGGCCGAGCCGCGCGGCTTCGACTTCGGCATCGTCGATCCGCTGGCGCCGCCGCCCGCGCCGTACGAGCTGTCGTTCGACAGCCTCACCTCCGTTCCGCTGACGGTGGCGTTTGCCGACCTGCCGGCGTGGCTGACGTTCACCGTCGACGGCCACCGCCGCGTCGGCCCCGCCCCCGGCCGTTTCTTCGAGCGCAACGCGCCGTTAAAGGTGTCGATCCGCCCTCACTGCGCCGTCGACTTGCTCGGCACGCATCACGGCGCGTTGCGCCTCGAGACGAACGATCCGCGTCCGGCGTTGCGCGCGATCGACATCCGGTTTTCCCTGCGCCTCGAGCCGGCCGGCCCGTTCGTGCGCGCGCTGCCGGAGCGCGTGCGCGCCGCGAGCGCGCGGCCGCTGCGCACCGACGTGCGCCTGGAAAACTGGGGCCGCGCTCCGGCGCGGCTCTCCGCGGCCAGCGTGCCGCCGCCGGTGCAGGTCGCCGCGCGCGCCGTTTCGGTGCCGGCCGCAAACGGCGGCCGTCCCGGCATCGGCGCGCTGCCGTTGCGCGTCTTTCCGGCGCGGCTCGCCGCCGGCGCTCAGTCCGTGCCGCTGACCCTCGACGTCGCCGGCGCCGCGCCGCTGCAGATCGCGCTTCCGGTGCAGCTCGCGCCGGCGGCGCTGCGCAAGTCCAGGCGCGGCGTCGTCCCGGCGGCGGTCGCGGCGCTCTTCGCGCTGCTCGCGCTCACCATCGTCATCGTCCTGACGCTGCGGGTGCTCTCGTAGAGAACGGCCATGTCGAACGTCCCGCACACCAGCACCGCATCGCGAAAGGCCGCGCACCCCGCGCCGATCGCGTCGGCGGAGTGCCGCCACTGCCACCAGTGGGAGATTGCCGCCGACGACAGCTTCTGCGCATTCTGCGGCCGCTCGACGCTGCCGCTCGAGATCGTCCCCGAGTCGCTCGTGCTCATCACGAAGATCGCGCCGGAGAAGGAGCTCGTCGTGAAGAACGAAGGGCCGCGGCCGATGCGTGTCTCCATCATGCAGCGCGACGGCGCGCTGTTTCCGGCGGTCGTGTTCCAGCCCTCCGGCACGCTGGAGCTTCCGCCGCAGAGCGAAGCGCGCGTTCGCGTCGGCATCGATGCAAGCCAGCTCCCGCCCGCGTTCCGCGAGCGCGCGCTCGACTACGTCTGCGTCGTCGACGACGATGCGGCGAAGCAGCGGCCGCTGCGCATCGCGGTCCGCTCCGGTCCGCGGCCGAACGTCCTCTCGCCGCTGCTCGATTTCGGCAACGTCGCGGCGGGGAAGAGCGTCGAGCGCCCGATCGAGCTGACCAACAGCGGCAGCATTCCGCTGCGGATCAAGGACGTCCGCGCGGAAGGCTCGCCGTCGCTGCGCGTGGCCGGCCAGTTCGCGCAACAGCTCGTGCCGCCCGGCGGGAAAGTTGCGATTCCGGTTCAATGGGAAGGCGTGGCCGGCAGCGTCGACGGCGGTGGCGCGGGCGTGCGCATCGAGTTCGACAACTACCCCGAGTCGCTCTTCGTGCCGGCGCGCGCGCGGACGTTCCGATTCCTCCTCGAGGTCAAGCCCGCCGCCGTCCGGTTGCAGCAGGCCGTGGCGAAGCGCATCTACGCGGCGACGCTGCGGATCGAGAACGGCGGCACGATCGATGCGGAGATCACCGCCGTCGAGCCGGACCAGCCGTGGATCAGCGTCGTCAGCCGCGCGACCGCATTCACGCTGCTCTGCGGCGCATCGGCGGAGCAGCGGCCGAACGAGCCGACGACCTTCGCGAAGTCGTTCGAGCTGAAGATCGTCTGTAATCCGAACGGTCTCGCGGTCGGGAAACATCGCGGCACGGTGGCGATCCGGCCCTACGGGCAGGAGCCGCTGGCGGTCCCTGTCGAGATCGACGTCGTCGAGCCGAAGCCCTACGGCGATTACATCGGCATCGATTTCGGCACGACGAACTCCGTCGTCGCGGTTTGGAATCAGAGCCGCCACGCCATCGAGCTCGTTCACGACGAGACCTCTGGCAAGCAACTGATCCCGAGCGTGCTCGTCTTCGACGACGCCGAGACCTACAAGATCGGCCAGGCCGCGCGCAACGAAGCCGGCGCCGCGCCGGACCGCACCGTCCGCTCCATCAAGCGCGTCATGGGCTACGAGACCGATCGCAAGTTCTTCGACCGCTCGTACTCGGCCGGACAGATCGCCGCGCTGATCATCGCCCGCCTCGTCGAGCTCGCCGAGCGCAAGCTCCGCGACGACGCCGGCCGCGTCTACGACGTCCGCAAGGCGATCATCACCGTCCCGGCGAATTTTTACGACCTGCAGATCCGCGACGTCCTCGACGCCTGCGAGCGCGCCGGCCTCGACACCGAGGACGATCAGGTGCGCCGCGCGTCGAAAGCGACGGCGGAGGCGATCGGCGAAGCGGTCAACGCCGGCATCATCCTCGACGAGCCGTCCGCCGCGGTTCTCTATTACATCGACTATCTGCGCCGCGCCCGCGACCGCTCGGCGATCGCCCAGGAGATCGAGCGCGAACGAGGGCTGACCCTGCTCGTTTTCGACTACGGCGGCGGCACGCTGGACGTGTCGGTCGCCAAAGTCACGCGCGTGAAGGGCGGCGGCACGGGGCTGCGCATCCTGGCCAACATGGGCGACAACGCCATCGGCGGCGACACGATCGATCTCATCCTGATGAAGGAGCTTCTCCGCCGCTGCCGGGAGAAGCTCCCGAACTTCGCCTTCGAGACGGCGCTCGTCACCTCCGATTTCAAGGAGCTCGAAACGCGCTGCGAACGCGAGGGATGGAGCCTGGACGTCTGGCGAGAGATCCTGCGCGTGCGCGCCGAGTGGAAGGACCTCGCCGAGGCGGCCAAGATCCGCATCGCGGAGCAGAAACAGGTCGACATCGACATCCTGCCGCACCTGATCGTGCGCCTCGCCGACGGCGCGATCCAGATGGCGCCGAAAGCGGTGCGCATCCCGCCGCTGCCGGCGAAGGCCGTCGACGATCTGCTGCAGCCGGTGCTCGCCAAGTGCGCCGATCTGATCGCGTCGTCGCTCGCCCTCGCCGGCATCGCCGCGGACGACGTCGACTACATCCTTCACACCGGACGTCAAAGCCTCATGCCGCAGATCCGCAAGCGCGTCCGCAGTCTCTTCCCGAAGCTCGGCGACGATCGCGACCTGCTCGAGGAAGAGCATCTGAAGGTCTGCGTCGCCAAAGGGGCGGCGCTCTACGGCTCGATGCGCCGCGCGCTGGTCGATCCGAGAGCGCGCATCCACTTTCTGAGCGAGGGCCGCCGCCTGCCGCATAGCTACGGCGTGGAGACGTTCGTCGATCCGCTGGAGCCGGAGTTCGACGAGATCATCCCGCGCGGCGCCAGTTATCCGGCGGAGAAGACGAAGGCCTATCCGCCCGAGATGATCCCGCCGAGCGGACAGCTCAATCTGAAGTTTTACCAGAACACCGGCTCGAGCAAGGCGATCCACGGAAATCCGCACGTGAGCCTGGTGGGGCAGATCTCCATCGATACCAACGACGACGGCGAGCCGGGCTGCGACGTGTCGTTCGTCGTCGGCGCGAATCGGACGCTGAGCGTCTTCGCGGACGGCAAGCCGGTCACGATCGAGCGCGCGCGCCTTCACGACGACGAGAGCTGGATGGGATGACATGCGCGCGCAACTGATCGTCGACTGCGGCTGCCGCGTCCTCTCCGCGCTGATCGTCACGCCGGACGGCCGCCTGCTGCCGTGCAGCCAGCAGGTCCGCCAGAGCGCACTGCGTCACGTGCCGTCTGAGATCGCGTTCGATCGCCGCGCGACGGAGCACGGCGGTTTCGTCTGGGACGACGTGCCGGAGATCCTGTCGAAGGCGCAGCCGCATCAGTTCTTCGCGCGTGCGCGGCGGATCGGCCTGCGGCGGCCGTGGGACCACGACCTCGCCGCCGATGCGCTGCGGTTGGCGTCGCCGATCGGCGTGTTGTCGTCGGCGGCCGCGCTCGCGGATCCGGCGGTCGAGGCTCTGCTTCCCGCCGCCGGCGTCGCCATGCTCGATGCGTTGCTCGATCCGATCTTCGCCTTCGTCGCCGAGCGGAAACTCGCCGCGGCCGAGATCGATGCCGTCGCCGTTCTTCCCGCGCACGCCGGCCGGCACGCGCGGGTGGCGCTGCGCAAGGTCTTCCGCCGCCGTGGGTTCGTCCGGCTCACGATCCTTTCACGCGAGATCGCCGCGGCGATGGCCCTCGTCGACACCGCGGCGACGGAGTGCGTGGTGTGGGACGTCTCGGATCATGGGCTGCACGTCCATCGCGTCTCGATGGACGGCGGCCGTTTCACGACCGTCGCCTCGGCCACGTTGCGCGCGCTCAGCTGGAACGAGTGGGTGCAGCGGATCGCCGCGGCGATGCGCGAGAACGCCGACGGGACGGTGCCGACACTGCCGGCCCTCGGCCGCGCGGTTACGGCGTTTCTCACCGGCGCCCCGCACGATGCGCCGTTGACGCACGCGGTGCTGCAGCGCGCCGGCCGCGACGACGGCGAGATCGCATCGCGCCTGCAGGAAGCGCTCGAAGAAGTCGGCGGCAGCGCGTTGCCGGCGATCGCGATCGCGGAGATCTGCGGCATCGACGCCGTGCGCCGCCTTTTCCCCGACCAGTGTACGCCACCCGACGACGTGCCGGTGCTCGACCGCGTCGTGCACGGCGTCGCCGCGGCAGCGCTCTGGCTGCGCGGCGATGCGTCGCGACGCGTGGTCGTGCAGCCGAGCGGCAGCCTGCGCATCAACACGCTGCGCGGCGAGACGGTGGAGATCCTCGGAAACGCGCAGCTCCCGCCGCCCGGCGACCATTGCCACGTGCGCACGAAGCTCGCCTTCCGCGGCGCAACCGACTCGGCGAGCCCCTTCCTCGTTCACCTGCTGTGGGGCACCGACACCCTGCCGGAAGGCAACGCCACGCTCTGCGCGCTGCGCTTCGATCGCGGCCACGCCCGCGGCGGCGACGGCGCGCTCCGCCTCGCCGTGCATACGCGGCGCAGCCGCAACGGGCATTGCCTGAACGGGATCGTCGACGTCGGCGGCGGTGCGGTCCGCGCCGGCTTCACACAGGAGTTTCCGGCTTGGAGGTCGTCATGAAGCGCTGGCTGCGCGGTTTCCTGGTTCTGTTCTACGCGGCGTCCGCCGCGGCGGCGTGCCCGCCGATGACGGCGTTCATCGCGAAATTGTCCGCGGGCGAAAGAGTCGCCGAGCTGCCCGACTTCAAGTCGTGCGACAACGACTTCACGCCGGAGCTGGCGAAAGCACTCGCCACATACGTGCAGTCGCATTCGCGCGCCGACGTCGAGCCGCTCGTTGCCACGATCAAGGACGGCTATCGCAAGGCGGAGTGGAAGACCGCCTTCGCCGACCTCGCGATCGCCGTGCAGACCGAGCTCGCCTCCACCGGGTTCAAGCCGCCCGAAACCGAGGACAAGTACGCGCTCCTCGACACGCTTCCGCAGCGCGCGAAGCCCGACGCGGCCACACCACCGCCGCCGCCGAAGCCGGTGGTGCAAAAGAGGACGCCGCCTCCGCAAGTGCAACCGCCGCCGAAGCCGGCGCTCTCGCCGGCGTTCGCCGTCGTCGCGCTCGCAATCGTCTGCGGCATCGCCCTAGCCGGATCGGCCGCGATCGTGCTCGTCGGCCGCCGCCGTGCACTCACACAGCAGGAGCAGATCGAGCTTCGCCTGCTGAACCTCGCGGCCGACGTGGCCGAGCTGAAGACGACGCTCGCCGCATTCGAAACGAAGTTCGCGCGCATGGAGAGCGCGCAGCAAGCGGCCGTGGATGCGCTTCGGCCGGCGCTTCTGTCGCCGCAGCATCTCGACGGCATCGCCGCGGAGCTCCGCGACCTGCGCGTGCAGATCGCCAGTCCCGTCCCCGCCGTGCCGGCCGACAACGTCGCGCTCGAGCGCGAGGCCCTCGGCGAGTCGTGGAAGAAGTTCCGGCAGAACGAAGAGCTCAGCGCCTGGCTCGACAACGCCGCGAAGGACGAGTCCTGGAAGGAGATCGGCGATCCGCTGCTCACCCATTTGCCGAAGCTCGTTCCCGACGATCTCAAAGCGACCTTCGACGCGGTCCTTGCGCCGGCGCGCGAATACAACAACCTCGTCGCCCGGATCTCCGTCATCCCGAAAATCGTCAGCGGCGAAGTCCCGCGCCTCGAGAACAACGCCCAGGAGCTGGCCCGCACGCGCGAGTTCGCGCAGTTGCTGGCGATGTCGAACAACACCGCCTTCATCGCCGACCGCCTCAACTTTCGCCCGCGAAACTGGGTGCTCGACCACTTCCTCACATTCGCCGATCTGTATCTCCAGCGATACCAGCAGGCGCGGATGGCCCGCTGCGACGCCGGGCTGGAGGAGGGCGTGTCGATCGTCAAGCGCATCCTCGGCGTGGCCGCGGTCGAGCCGATCGACGTCAAGCTCGGCGAGACGCCGTTCGACAGCGCGCGGCACATCGGCCGCTCGACCACGAACGACGCGCGCTTCTCCGACGGCGTGATCGTCGGCGTCGTCCGCAACGGATTCATCGAGGCGGGGAAGGACGTCATCCGCCAACCCGAGGTCGTCGTCAATCGCACCAGATGAGAGGAGCAGCGGTGAACTGTCCATACCTCGAACCAGGCTGTCCTCGCGACCTCCCGGCAACCGCGGTCAGCTGCCCCGGCTGCCGTCGGTTTCTCAAGGCCTGCGCGCACTGCCGCGAAGCGAATCGCGCCTTTGCGAACTTCTGCCGCGCCTGCGGCGGCGCGCTTGCTGCCGAGAAGGGAAACTGGCTCGGATACAAGGGCGGCGTTCGCCGGCTCGGATTCAACGCGGCGCCGCCGGCATACCAGAAATTCGATGTCGTCGACACCGGCCTCGACGTCCGCCTCGGCGACGTCTGCCGCAGCGTGCTCGGCTACGACCGCCATCTCGTCGCTGTTTCGAACAGCGGCACGATCGAGATCGCCGACCCGCGGCGGCCTGCGGCCGCGCAGCGCCTGCAGGGCCCCGGCCCGGTCAGCGCCGAGCCGTGCATCGACAACGGCGTGCTCTACGTCGGCTCGGTCGGCCAGGTCGCCGCGTACTCCCTCGGTGCGATGACGCTTCCGGCGCCGAGGCTGCGGCCGCTCTGGCGCGTTGCGCTTGCCGGCGCGCCGATCCAGGCGCTGACGCCGCTCGGCGACCGGCTCTACGTCACCGTCGCGAAGGACGCGCGCAAGGAGGTGCAGGCCATCGACAGCGTACGCGGCGCGCAGCCGAACCTGCCGGCGACGATTCACGCGGCCAGGCGCGTGAGCTGGATCGCCGCCGACGCCGCGCGCGGCGAGGCCGTCTTCCTCTCCGACGACGGCGGCGGCGTCCACGTCCACGTCGTGTCCGCGGCCGGCATGGAAAGCCGTCCGGTGCCGCTCGACGCGTTCTCCGACCACCCGATCGCCTTTCTCGGCGGGCGCGTCTTCGCCCTGTTTGACGATGCGCGCGTCTATCGAATCGATCCGACGAGCGGCGGCATCGACGAAGCGATCGGCGTCGACACGCAGCTCTTCGCGCTGACGCACGACGGCGACGGCGACTGGGACCGCGACGGCGTGCAGATCGACAGCGGCGGCATCGTCTTCGCGCGGGCGAATGTGCGCGATGCGTTTTCGCATCTCGACCGCGCGGTCAAGGGATCGCCGGTCATCGTCCAGCGCCGCGCCGCCGCCGTCGGGATGGAGGACGGGCGCGTGCTGCTGTACGACCTCGCGCGGCCGCCGATGCACGACACGTGGCGCCTCGACGGCGGATCGGGCGCGCCGATCACCGCGCTGGCGTCGTTCGATTCGTTCATCGCCGCCGGCAACCGCGACGGCGTCGTGGCGGTGCGCGAGCTCCGCGCGGCGGGGACGCCATGAGATTGCTCGTCGCTGTCGCTATCATCGTTTTCATTGTCGCCGCCGCCGCGCCGGCGCCGGCCGCGCTCACGCCCGGAGAGCCGCTGCCGGTGCGCATCCTCGTCGACCACTCCGGCAGCATGTATCCGGGCTACACCCCGCCCGGCGCGCCGAACCGCCGCACGCATAGCGAGCTCGGCGTCCGCTTCTTTCACGAGTACCCGCGGTTCCAGCAGTGGCTCGGCGACTTCGTCAACGCGCAGACGATCGTCGACGGCGGCACCGTCGGCATGTGGACATTCACGTCGAACGCGCAGTTCACGCCGGCCGACATCCGGCAGGTCCACCCGCCGGTGCCGATTCACGACTTCGACGTGAGCCGCGCCATCGCGCAGTTCCCGCCGGAAGTCGGACAGAACACGTACCTCACCGAGACGCTCGAGGCATTCACCCGCGACTTCACCGGCCTGGTCTGGCTCATCACCGACAACGTCGTCGAGACCAGCGGCGGGCAGCCCGACGTCGACGTGCAGCGTTTTTTTCAGAGCCTCAACGAGCGCCCCGAATACCGCTCCGTCCACCTCTATAAATACGCATTCGCCGCCGACGGCCAGCACGCCGCGCTCGCGGTCTACGGCATCCTCGTCTCCGCCGCCGACGTCCCGCCGTCGACGCTCGCGTATTACGACCGCAAGTTCCGCACGGCGTTCCTCGAGGCCAAGGGACGGCAGGGCGCCGACCTCTTCACCGGCCGCGAACATCTGAAGCTGAAGAATCTGGCCATCGACTCGCTGGAGTTGCGCGCCGAGCTGCGCGTGCAGCTCGACGACGCGGAGAAAGGGATTTTCAAGGAGGGGCAGACCGTCCATCTCGAGCTCGACGGCGAGGTGAAGAGCAATCTCACGCAGCACTCCGTCACCGGCGGCCGCTACGAAGTCGCGATCGCTTCGCCTTACGAGCCGGAGGAGTGGGCGAGCCGCGACCTCGGCGCACAGCCGCTGCCTGCCGAGATGTTCGACGGCGCGTCGGGCGCGATCGACGAGCCGATTCCGCCGAACGGCACGCGCGCCGTGCACGCGCAACTGGCGTCGAACCGGCCGGTCTCCTTCTCGCCGCGCGGGTTGATGGAGTGGCTGCGTCTGGCCTGGCGGGGCGCGACGGTGCGCTATACCGGCACGGTGCGGATGTCCTTCACCGACGTGAAGGTGCAGTTCCACCGCGAGCAGATGGCCGGCATCTTCGGCATCGACCGCGCCTCGAGCGTCTTCGATTTCCAGGACGTGCGCACGCTCGATCAGGTGAATCCGAGCGTGGCCCAGGTCAGCTTCGCGCTGCGCACCGGATCGAGCCGGACGGCGATCCTCCTCGCCGCGCTCGCCATCCTGGCCGCGATCGCGGGCGTCGCCGGATTCGTGCTGACGCGCGTCCGGCGCTTCGGCGTCCGCGTGTCGGGCACGCCGGAAGTCCCGGTGGCGCTGCGGCCGCTCGGCGCGTATCCGGTGCTCGTCGAGGGGCAGACGGTCGGACGCCTCTGCCGCGGCATCGGCGGCGGCTACGCATTCAAGCCGACCACCGGCCTGGCCGCGTTCTCCGTCCTGCCGGGCAGCGCCGCCGATACATGGGACGTGAAGTTCGCCGGCGCCGGAACGCGGCAGTTGTCGATCGTGCCGCGGGACGGCAAGCGATCGATCGCAAAGCAACCCGCGTTGAGCGCGCGATCGCCCGCGCAAAGCGCTCCGAAGGCGCCGTCACCGCTGCCGAAGATCACCGCACCACGCAAATGAACGAAAGGAACGGACGATGACAACCCTGTTTCTCACCCTCGCCGAAACTCCTGCCTACGAGCAATCCGACAACGGTTTGCTGCGATGGGCGGGCATGGTCCTGGTCGTCGCGATGATCTGGATCGTGCTCTACAAAGCGGTCTATCCCTTCTTCCTCCGCTACTACCGCGACGAGTTCTGCAAGACGATTTTCTGGAACCTCTTCGTCCTCTACACCGCCACCTGGGTTTTCGTGTCTTTGTACGTAGTGCTGGATATCGGCTTCTACTACGGCTGGCTGCCCTGGATGGCGCTGTTCCTCGGCGTGTGGTGGCTGATCTCCGGCCTGACGCTGCTGCTGCGGCGAGTTCCCGCATAAAGGAAAACGGCAATGAATCTCGATCCGATCGTCCAGGCCAGTCTTCCCGCAACGCTGACCAGCAACAAGCCCGTCGGCCCGACGCTCATGATCGGCCTCGGCGGCACCGGCAAGGAAGTCCTGCTGCGCCTCCGCCGCAAGCTCGTGGAGCGCTACGGCGCCTTGTCGCGCCTGCCGTTCCTCCAGTTCATGCACATCGACACCGACAAGACCGCCGCTGCGCACGAGCAGTACGACCTTCGCGCCGGCGACGATCCGCTGTACGAGCAGGTGCGCTTTCAGACCAGCGAGCGCGTGAACCTCTCGATCGCGGGCGGCACGGCGAAGTACGTCGATCATCTCAATCAATATCCGCAGATCAAGCGCTGGTTCCCGAGCGGCGGCAAGATCGCCCAGCTCGGAGACCTCGGCGAGGGCGCCGGCCAGGTCCGCATTGCCAGCCGCCTCGGCTTCTTCGACGCGACGAATTTCCAGAACATCGGAACGCGCCTGAAGCAGTGCAAGGAGACGCTGAGCAACCACTCCGTGCTCACGCAGGCGTCGGCGCTGGGCTTCGATTTCAACGCCGGCAACACTCGCGTATTCATGGTGGCGTCGCTCGCCGGCGGGACCGGCAGCGGCACCTTCCTCGACATGGCCTTTCTCGTGCGGCAGTACTTTCCGACGGCGGAGCGCGTCGGCATCCTCCTCCTGCCCGGCTTCTACAGCGCCTACGCCGGCGGCGAGCGCGTGCGCGCCAACGGCTACGCCGCGCTCATGGAGCTCAGCCACTACACCTTCGGCCACTCCTTCCTGTGTGACTGGAGCGGCCACGACAACAAGCGGATCTCGCCGCCGCCGTTCAGCAGCACATATCTGATCGACGGTCAGAACGAAGCGGGGCTGAACATCGGCTCGGCCGGAAAGGAATACGACGCCTACCAAATGGTGGCCGAGGTCCTCTTTCAGGATTATTCGATCGGCGCGTTTGCGGGGATGAAGCGCGCCACCCGCGTCAACCTCGAGAACTTCAACCTCGAGGTCTACACGCACAACTTCCTCAACGACGCGTTGCGGCGCGAGAGTAGCGACACGCACAAGAACATCGTCGGCGACACCTATCCGTGCCGCTTCGGCTCCTTCGGCCTCTCCACGATCTCGTTTCCCACCGAGCGCGTGCAGAGCGCCTGCGCCAGCCGGCTGGCTGCGCGCATCCTCGAGCACTGGCAGAAGAGCGTCGTCGAGGATCCGCTCGAGCCGCTCTTCACGATGTTCCTCGCCGACGAACAGGTGCGCTGCGCGCAAGGCCAATACGAGCGCCGCGACGGCGGCGGCGTCATCGAGCGGAGCGACATCGAGGACGCGCTCCTGGTCTACGACGCCGGTGGCGGAAAGACCTTCTCGACGTTTCTCTGGCAGAAGGCGCAGACAATGCGCTCGGAGCTCCAGGCGGCGCCGAACGGGCAGAAAGCCGCGCGCCTGGCCGAGCGCCGCAACGAGCTCGATCAATTCTTCGCCCGCGAAGACTCGCAGAATCCTGACGAATGGGGCGTCGGCGTGCGCCTCCTGCAGAGCAACATGCGCGCGTACGTCGACCGCGTGAAAGCGGCCATCGAGAAAAAGGCCGCCGAGCTGTCGGACAACGCGCAGTACGGCGTGAGCTACACGCTGTCGCTGCTGCAGGAATTCAAGTTGCTGCTGCGCAACGAGAACTTCCGCTACATGCACCACTTCGACGAGCAACTGCCGATCTGGCGTGACGCCGTTCAACACTTCGGCAGCGAGCTCGATCAACTGCAGCTGGACGTCGCGCGGCACGAGGCCGAGCATCTCTTCCGCGCCGCCGACCTGAACCGCGATGACGAGAAGCTCGTCGGCGAGGACGGCGGCGACGATCCCGGCGCGTTCTACAGCCACTTCTGGGCGCGCGTGCAGAAACAGGCGGCCAAGCGCGGGCGCGAGATCTGCGATGAGCTCGATGAATTCCTCGGCCCCGACGCCCCCGGCACCGACGGTCTCCTCGGCCGTTATTACGACCTCCTCGTCGGCTTCGCGCGCGTGAAGGAGCACCTGCAGCGGAAGGAGCGCTATTACGCGAAGCCGGAGAAATCCGACCTCACGCTCACGCTGCTGCGCGACGGTGACGTCGACGAGTGGTACCGCACCTGGATCGGCGAGGGCGCCGCGGAAACCGAGAAGCTGAAGGCCGTCGGCGCGCAGATCCTCACCGACGTCTTTCAGGTCGACGGCGTGACCGCGGCGCTCGAGAAAATCCAGCGCACGCCGGCGGAGACGGTCGAGGAATCGATGCTCGTCAAATGCCGCGACGTCATCGTTGCACACAAGAAACAGCCCGAGGCGCTGGCGATGCTCTTCGACGCAAACCGCGTCAGCCAAAGGCAGCGCGAGGACATGGTCCGGCAGGCCTACCGCCTCGCCAAAGTCTGGGTCGCGCCGAGCGAGAGCAGCGAGCACACCGGCCTGCCGCCGGTGAGAACGGACCAGCGCCCCTGCCTCATCGGCTTTGATCGAACGGGCAACGCCCAACGGGTCACGCAGTTCGAACAGCTGATCGCGACGGTGCACGCGCCCGGCGACACGCTGCCGAGTTTCCACGACGTCGGCGGCGAGCATCGCGGCACGATCGTTTTCTACAACGAGCTCGCCGGCGTCCCCGCCTTCTATCCGACGTCCATCACCGCGCCGGGCGGATTGCGCGCCGCGTACAACGCGTACACCGAAAAGGAAGAGCTGCACACCGACAAGAACCGCTTCCAATTCAACGACATCCTGCCGAAGCAGCCGGCCGAGGCGCGCGAGTACGCCGACTCCCTGAAGGCGTTCGTCCTGGCGCGCCTCCTCGGCCTGCTCTTCGTTCACGAGTTGCCGAGCGACGGCGAGCACCGCCGCTTCCGCTTCAGCTATCCGCGCAAGAACGGCCTGATCGTCGAGAAGATCGACCTCGGCGAAGAAGCGCACGCAGTCGATTACCTCTATCGCGACAAACGCAACGAGCACCTCACGCATCGCCGCTTCCTGCTGCAGCAGATCGACGAGACGATCTTGCAGCTGCGGAAGCAGCAGAAGCTTCCGGTCTACCGGCTCCTTCTCGAGTTCTATCTGACCAAAGTCTATCCGCCGCAGGACGTGACCAGCACCGGCGTGCCGGTGCCGATGAGGCAATACTCGCCCGAATACGCGGTGCTCCACGACGCCCGCGAGCGCCTCTCGCAGATCATCGGCGATCAGAAAGAGCAGCTGCAGTTCGGGCGCGCGTTCCAGTCGATGTTCAATAAACCGCTGAATTCCGAGCTCACCTACGAAGAGTTCCGCGACGCGCTCGCGGATCACTGCAAGAGCGCCGGGATGTTCGAAGCCCGCGCCAATGACACGGCAGTCCTCGACGAGAAGACGGAGTGGCGCGACGTCTTCGCGCTCGACATGGCCAAGATCGACAAGAGCGCGGCGGCCGAGGTGCCGGTCGTCGCGCCGAAGCCGGCCACGCCGGTCGTCCAGCCGGACAAGCGCATCGGCGAGCGGCCCTGCCCGAGCTGCGGCAAGTCCATCGATGCGCGCGCCATCCACTGCCGTCACTGCAATCAGCGGATCGCCACGCACGTCGCCTGTCCGCATTGCCAGGAAGCGCACGTCCCCAGCGATCTCGAGTCGTGCTGGAAATGCGGGCTGCGCATGCGCGAGGACGAGCAGATCGACTGCCCGCAATGTTTTTCGTGGCGCGGCTACGAGGAGCAGTTCCCCTGTCCGCATTGCGGCTACGACCCGAAGGTCGGCGTCGTTCCGCTCCCGCCGGCCGGCGACCCGATCCTCAGCGTGCGCGCAAACGACGGCGGCGGAAACGGCAAGGCCGCCCCCGAGCCGCCCACGCCGGCGCCGCTCACGCCGCCGCAGCCGCCGCCGCTCGTGCAATGTTCGATTTGCTACACGATGGTCGAGCCCGGGCCGCGCTGCCCGATCTGCTCCAGCGTGCTCGAAAGCCGCTGACCGAGAGGAGAGAATGCCATGGCCCGTAATACCTCGTCCCGCGCTCCGGCCGTTCTCTTCGTGTTGTTCTTCCTCGGCTTTGCCGTGACGCTGTTCGCCTTCGTCGACCTGCACTGGACGCACTGGCTCCTCGAGCACGCCGCGCACGCGAAGTCGAAGACGAACGTCGACGCGACGCAACTCCGGCAGCTGCGGCAGAGCATCCTCAACGTCCGCGTCGCGCAATGCGGATCGGGCGAACAGGTCGGCACCGGCTTCGTGGTGAAGCCGGGCTTCGTCGCCACCGCCGCGCACGTGCTCGGCAACCGCGAGAACTGCAACGGCGCGATCCGCCTCATCGACTACAAAGGGCGCGAGGTCCGCGCGAACGTCGAAGCGGTCTCGCCCGCCGAGGACCTCGCGCTGCTCGGCATCGCCGACACGGCGCTCCCGCCGCTGCGCTTCGCGAACGCGAACAGCTATGAATCGCCGAACGAGATCGTGAAGCTGGTCACGATCGGCTACCCGCTCGAGCGCGAAGGGGCATCGTCCCGCGACAGCGCCGCCATCTCCGGCGAGGGGACGCTGTCGCGCTTCGACCGCGAGCACAACGTCTTCGTCACGTCCGGTCTGAACCTGAACGCCGGAAACAGCGGCGGCCCGGTGTTCGTGCGCCAGAACTGGACGGTGCTCGGCATCGCCCGGTCGAAGTTGCCGAACGGCGTCGGCGAGGGGATCGGCTTCGTGGCCTCGATCCGCGCCTTCGAGAATTTCTTCCGCGAGAAGACGGGACAGGAGCTGCGATGAGTACGCCGCGAAACGAAGGGAAGGCGCGCGCGGTCCTCGCTCTCGCCGTCGTCCTCGGACTCGCAACGGCCAGCATTCCGTTCTTTCTCACGCCGCCTGCGTACCTCGACCTCGTCCTCCGCGATCCCGTGCTCGCCCAAGACCTCGGCGGCCAGCGCGTGATCGTCAGCGACGACGCTACTGGCAAGCAGATTTCGGCGGCCGTCGAAAAGATCGGCGGTGCATTCCTCGCGCGCATCGGCCGGATCAACAGCGGCAAGACTGCCTACACCGCGCGCCTCGAAGGATACAAGCCCGCCGCGGCGCACGTGCAGGCGGCCGCGCTGGAGCGCGTGCGCCTTCCGCTCGATCTGAAGCCGATTTTCGGACGGCTCGACATCGCCACGGTCGACGCCACGAAGCTCGACGAGCCCGTCCCCGCCGTGGTACGCGAGGGCAACAAGGCGTTCTCGCAATCGCCGGAGCGCCTCGTGTCGGTGACGCTCCCGCCCGGCCGGCATCAACTCTCCGCGCAGGCTGCCGGTTTCTGTCCGACGACGCGCGAGTTCGACGTCCGCGAAGGCGCTGTCACGAAGGTCGCGTTTCCGCTCTCGCCCGATCTGAAGGAGGACGAGATCGCGCGCTTCGTTCTCTACTGGCCGAACGAGCCGCGCGATCTCGACTCGCATTTCCGCCGCCTCGGCACCTCCGGCTTCCCGAATCCGGCGCACGTTTTCTTCCGGAACAAGCTCGGGACGACCGAGGGCGGCGCGATCTTCGCGCGTCTCGACGTCGACGAGCTCTATCCCGGCCGCTACGAGACGGTGACGGTGCGCAGCGCCGCGGTCGGCGATTACGAGTATTTCGTGCACCTCTACGCCGGCCTCGGCACGCTCGGCGGCTCCGGGGCAACGGTGCAGCTCTACACCCACGGCTGCGACGTGAAGACGTACAACGTCCCGCGCGACTGCGCACAACGCATCTGGGCTGTGACCACGCTGCACAACAGCGGCGGACACGTGGCCTTCACCGATCAGGACCACTGCGAAGCCGGATACTCGTCGCCGCTGTCGGCGGTCAAGGAGGCGCTGCAGACGCTGGCGCGGTGAGCCGAACAATCGGGACAGAGATCGATGCCGAGCTCCTTGATCACGCCGAAGGCGGCGGACGAGATCGCGCGGCCTACCGCTCGCTGGCGCGGCGGTCGTACTCCGTGGCGCGGTCGAGGAACGACTCGATCGACCTTGCCAGCGAGAGCTTCTCGCCCATCTCCGCGGCCTTCGTGAAGTCGGCGCGCAGGCGCTCGGCCTCGGCCAGGTAGTAGTCGCGCAGGCCGGTCTCGATGTGGAACTCCGGGTACTTCTCGGCGAGCGTGCGCATCCACTCCTCGACCTGGCGGCGGCGGTCGCGGTCGCCGGCGCCGCTGCGCAGATCGTCGAGCAGCGTCTTCACCACGCCGCTGAGGATCTGCGATTTCTGGTCGGTGACGGGCAACTCGGACATTCGGCGCGCATCTTAATACAATGCCGCGCGCGTGAAGGTTCTCATCGCCAATCGTGGAGAGATCGCCGTGCGCGTCATCCGCGCGTGCCGCGAGCTCGGCTATCCCACCGTCGCCGTTTACTCCGAGCCGGACCGCACCGCGCTGCACGTGCTGCTCGCCGATCAGGCCATGCCCGTCGGCCCGGCGCCGTCGCGTGACAGCTATCTCCGCATCGACCGCATCCTCGACGCCGCGAAGAAGACCGGCGCCGAGGCCGTCCATCCCGGCTATGGCTTCCTCGCGGAGAACGCCGCGTTCGCGCGCGCGTGCCGCGACGCCGGGCTCACCTTCATCGGGCCGTCGCCCGAATCGATCGAGGCGATGGGGTCGAAGACCGAGTCGCGGCAGCGGATGCAGGCGGCGGGCGTTCCGGTCGTGCCGGGTCTCACGCACGCCGTCGCTTCCGTCGACGAGATCGCCGACTTCGCGCGCGGCGCCGGCTATCCGATCATGATCAAGGCCAGCGCGGGCGGCGGCGGAAAGGGCATGCGCCTCGTCGAGAGCGAGGCCGACCTGCGCGCCGCGTACGAGCGCGTCACCAGCGAGGCGCAGTCGTTCTTTGGCGACGCTTCCGTCTACGCCGAGAAGTTCGTCCCCAAGCCGCGGCACATCGAGGTGCAGATCGTCGGCGACCAGCACGGCAACGTCGTTCACGTCGGCGAGCGCGAGTGCACGCTGCAGCGGCGGCATCAAAAAGTCGTCGAGGAATGCCCGTCGCCCGTCGTCGACGACGAGCTCCGCGCGCGCCTCGGCGCGATGGCCGTCAAGGCCGCCGCCGCGGTCAACTACTACTCCGCCGGCACCATCGAGTGCCTCATGGGACCGGACAAGCAGTTCTACTTCCTCGAGATGAATACGCGTCTGCAGGTCGAGCACCCCGTCACCGAAATGGTGTGGGGCGTCGACCTCGTCAAGGAGCAGCTCCGCGTCGCGCGCGGCGAGAAGCTCTCGCTGCGGCAGGAGGATTTGGCGCCGAGCGGCCACGCCATCGAGTGCCGCATCTACGCCGAGGATCCGGCGCGGAAGTTCGCGCCGTCGCCGGGCGTCATCCGCTACCTCAATTTGCCGCAGGGCCCGGGCGTGCGCAACGAGAACGGCGTCTATACCGGCTACACGGTGCCGGTCTTCTACGACCCGATGCTCTCCAAACTCGTCGCGCACGCGCCGACGCGCGCCGAGGCCATCGAGCGGATGCGGCGCGCGCTCGTCGAGTACCGCGTCGACGGCATCGAGACCACCATCCCGTTCTTCCGCTTCATCATGGATCACCCCGACTTCCGCTCGGCGAACTTCGACACCGGCTTCATCGACCGCGTGCTGCCGCAGCTCTCGCTCGAGGCGGCGGACGGCCACGTCGACGCCGCCATCGCCGCCGCGGCGATCATGGCCTTCGAGGAATCGCAGCAGATCCATCTGCCCGAGGAGAGCGATTCGGCGTGGAAGCGGACGGCGCGCCGCGAGGGGCTGCGATGAAGCTCGTCGCGCGCCACGACGGCCACGACATCGCGGTCGAGGTCGAGCGCCACGGCGGCGGCTACCGCGTGACGATCGGCGGCCGCACGCTCCTCGCGGACCTCGGCGCGGCCGGGCCGTTCGTCCGCTCGCTGCGCCTCGAGGACGGCACGCAGTACTCGCTCATGCACCACCGCGACGGCAACATGCACCAGATCTCGCTCAGCGGCGCGACGTACCACGTCGAGATCGTCGATCCGCTGTCGCTCAAGCGCCGCCGCGCCGACGACGAGTTGGGCGGCCACGGCGCGCTGCAGGCGCCGATGCCCGGCCGCATCGTGCGCGTGCTCGTCGAGAAGGGCGAGAGCGTGGCGAAGGGCGCGGGGCTGCTCGTGCTCGAGGCGATGAAGATGGAGAACGAGATTCAGGCGCCGGCCGCGGGCGTGGTCGACGAGGTGCTGGTCGAGGCGGGGCAGGCCGTCGAAGGCGGTGCCGAGCTGATCCGCATCACCGCCGGCAGCGGTTAAAATAACCGTTCCATGTCCACAAACGAGTCTTCCGAAACGCTGCTGCTGCAGTACCGGCTGACCGAGCGCCTCGGCGGCTCGACGTGGAAAGCCGAGGACACGCGCAGCGGCAGGCACGTCGTCGTCAAGATCCTGGCGCGGCAACTTCCGCGCGATCCCGCCAGGCGCGAGGCGCTCGTGCGCGACGTCCGCGTCGGCGCGGCGCTCTACCACACCTCCATCGTCAACATCGTCGAGGTCGTGCCGGCCGGCGAGGCGCTGATCCTGGTCATGGAGCTCGTCGACGGACAGCCGGTGTCGTCGCTCGTGCGCGGCAAGCCGGCCGACCGCGAGACGTTCTTCCGCGTCGCCTATCAGATCGGCGACGCGCTCAAGCTCCTGCACGCGAAGGGCGTGATCCACGGCGCGGTCAGCGGCGACGCGGTGCTGCTCATGCCGCGCGGCCAGGCGAAGCTCGCCGGATTCACCATCTCGACGTTCCTGCAGAAGCGCGAAGGGATGCCGTCGGCGTTCCAGCAGCGCGGCAACGAAGAGCACGCGGTCGCGTACATGGCGCCGGAGCAGATCACGAACCAGCCGGTGACGGCGCAGACCGACATCTTCTCGCTCGGCCTGGTGCTGTACGAGATGGCCACGGGGCGGCCGGCGTTTCAGGGCGTCGGCGCGGCGGAGATCGCGCGGAAAATCGCCGGCGAGCAGCCGCCGAATCCGAAGGCGCTGAACTCGAACATCGACAACACGATGCTGACGGTGCTCGGCAAGTGCCTGTTCAAGGATCCGTTCCGCCGCTACAAGGATGGACGCGCGCTCGTCGACGACGTCGTGCAGTTCGATCCCGATGCGCAGAAGTTCGCGGCGGAGATCGCGCGCCTCGGCGCCGCGCCGACGCCGGCGCAGCTGGCCTCGAAGCCGCGCAACTCCATCCTGCTGCTCGCCGACATCGAAGGGCACGAGCAGCTCGAGCACCTCGATCCCGGCGCGGCCACGCGCGCGGCGGCGCGGCTGCAGCAGATCGTCGGCGAGGCCGTCTACCTCTTCGAAGGCGAAGTCGTCGATCCGTTCGGACCGCGCGTCGTGGCCGAGCTGCCGTCGATCGAGAGCGCGCTCGAGGCGGCGCGCAAGGCGGAGTACGACGCGGCGCAGCAGGAGGGCGAGCACGTGCCGATCCGCATGCTGCTGCACGCGGGCGACGTAATCACGAAGGACGGCGAGGTTGCCGGCGAGGCGGTGACGAAGGGCATCGAGGTGCTGGCCTCGCTGCCGGCGGCGCGGCTGTACATCTCCGAGGAGTTCGCGCGGCGCGGGCGCGGAAGCGTGCGCCTGCACGACGCCGGCGCGCGCGCGGGCGTGAAGCTGTACGAGATCGCCGCGCAGGAGCCGAAGGTCGACACGAAGACGGAGATCGACACCGCGGCGCTCGAAGCGGCGGCCGCCGAGGAGGAAGCGAAGCGGCAGGCGGCGCTCGCCGCGGCGAAGAAGCGGCGGCTGCGCGTCGTCACGGCCGCGGCCGCGCTGGCGGTGGTGATCGCCGGCGCCGGGGTGGTGATGTGGCGCAGGCCGTCGACGCGTTCGGCGGATACGCACAACGCCGCGAAGGTGCTGCCGCCGGCGACGGCGGCGACGCCGCGGAAGGTACTGGTCAACGTCGCCGACGGCGATCCCGCGATCGCCGCGCGCGCGGCCACGATCCACAACGCCGTCGTCGAGATCCTTCGCGGCTTCGCCGAGGTGCGCGTCGTCGACGCGCCGGCGCCGGACGTGACGGCGTTCAACGAAGTGCTGCGCGGTCCCGACGCGGCCGCGGCGATCGACGGCGTGGTGCGGTCGGTGAGCGCGAAGCTGAAGCTGCCGCCGCGCGCGGCGTCGCCGGCCAAGGCGCTGAACGCGTTCGCCGACGCGGTCGAGGCCATCGGCGCGAAGGACGATGCGAAGACCGATGCATCGATTCGCGCGGCGATGAAAGCCGATCCGAATTTCCTCGCCGCGCACGTGATGGCCATGCGCTTCTTCGACCGCGAGGGGAAAGAGGCGGACGCGCTCGAGGCCGCGAAGCACGTGGCGTCGCTCGATCCGTCGAACGCCGACGCTGCCCGCGCCATCGCCCGCGCCGGCATCCGCTCCGGCGACCTCGGCTCGGGCCTGGCCGGCTACGCGACGGTGCTGCGCAAGCTGCCGAACGACATCGAGGCGCTCAACGCGCTCGGCCGCTACGCGTGCGCGGTGCCGGACGCCGCGAAAGTCGCCGCCGTTGCCGGCCGCGTCTCCGCGCCGTTCGCCGCCGTTCACACGCCCGACCTCCTGCTCGCCAAGGGCCGCATCGACGACGCGGTCGGGAAGTTCTACGAGCTCGAGCGGCAGGTGCCGGGGAACGCCGCACTGTCGCTGAAGATCGGCCGCATGGCCGTGCTGCGGCACTCGCCCGAGATCGCGGAGATCGAGCTGAAGAAGCTGCAGGACTCCGATCCGCTGTACGGCTATCACCTGCTGAAGGCGTATATCGCCGCGCAGAAGGGTATGCGCGCCGAGACGGCGAGCGAGATGAAGGCGGCGCAGTCGGCGTCGATCGCCGGCGATGACTTCTGGACGTGCGCCGCCGAGGTCGCGGCGATCTCCGGCGACGACAAGGGGACGCTCGCCGCGCTCGAGCGCGCCGCCGCGCGCAAGGAGCCGACGGCGAGCTACATTCTGTCGAATCCGCTCTTCCGCTTCCTCGCCAACGAGCCGCGCTTCGCGAAAGTGCGCGAGGCGCTGACGGCGGAGCAGGGCGAGATCAAAGCGGCGCTGGCGAATATAGCGCTGTAACAGGCGACAGGGAACGGGTCACAGAGCACAGGTGGTATTGCTACCTGTCACCCGTTCCCTGTTCCCAGTCACCTGTTATAACTAGCGCATGATCGTCACCGCCAGGCTCACGTTTTCGGCCGCGCACCGCCTGAACAATCCGAAGTACGACGCGGAGTGGAACCGCCGCACGTACGACAAGTGCGACAACCCGCGCGGCCACGGCCACAACTACACGCTGCAGGTGAGCGTGAAGGGGAGGATCGATCCCGAGACCGGGATGGTGATCGATCTGAAGCGGCTGAAGGACATCGTGCGCGAGCGGGTGATCGACCGCGTCGACCACACGAATCTGAACGAGGACGTCGACTTTCTGCGCGGCGTGATCCCGACGGCGGAGAATCTGGCCCGCGCGTTCTGGCAGCAGCTGGCCGGCGCGATCTCCGAGGGCGCGCTGTTCGAGGTTGCGTTGCAGGAGACGGAGAAGAACTCGGTGATCTACCGCGGAGAGGACGAAGGATGAATTACGACCTGGCGATGATGGCGCTGGACGGGCTGACGCACGCGCCGCTCACGGTGCGTGTGGAGGGGAAGCGGGTGACGATCTCCGGCGAGCCGGCGGCGTTCAAGGAGTTCGCGCGCCTCTGCCTTCTTCTCGGCGGCGCGAGCGGCGGCGGCGACTCGTTCGAGCTGCAGCCGTCGGTGCACGTGAGCAAGGATTCACCGGGTGTGAAGCTGGAGCTTTCGTCGTAGTCACACTTGTCGTCACACATCGCGTTGTGTAAACTTTTGCCATGCCGACGAATCTCGGAATCGATGACAAGTTGCTCGCGGAAGCGCAGAAGCTCGGCGGTCAGAAAACGAAGAAGGCGACCGTGACGGAGGCGCTGCAGGAATACGTCCAGCGTCGAAGGCAGAAAAGGATCCTGGAGCTCGTCGGCCAAATCGACTTCGATCCGGACTACGACTACAAAGAAATGCGCCGCCGGCGATGAAGGTGCTGCTCGACACCGTCATCTGGTCGCTCGTCCTGCGGCGGAACCGGCCAGATGACACGATCGTGTCGGAGTTCGCGACGCTCGTTCAGGACAACCGTATCGCGATCATCGGTCCCATTCGCCAGGAGTTGCTCTCAGGCAGCAGAGACCGGGCAAACTTTGAACGTTTGCGCGATTACCTGCACGATTTTACGGATATCGAATTGATCACGGCTGACTACGAAGAAGCCGCCTCGTTTTACAACGAGTGCAGGCGTCACGGCATTCAGGGCTCGAACATCGATTTCTTGATTTGCGCAGTCGCCGTGCGCAGCGAATTCCCCATCTTCACGACCGATGGCGATTTCGCCCACTACGCGAAATACCTTCCCATCACCCTCTACGACTCGTAATCCGGCGAGTACGTCACCAACTCCTTGAGGAAGCTCGCCTTCCTTCGCTGGTGCTCGTCGTCGATCAGCAGCAGGTCGCGCAGCGAGAGCATTCCGAGCAGCTTTCCGCGCTCCACGACCGGCAGGTGGCGGCAGTTCAGCGAGTGCATCTTGCCGAGGGCGTCGTCGATGTTCTCGACCGGTGCGGCCACAGCGATCTCCTTCGTCATCACATCGTCGATCTTCGTGCCGTCGGGGTCGAGGCCGGCGGCGACGACGCGCGTCATCAGGTCGCGTTCGGAGAAGACGCCGACGAGCGTCTCGCCGTCGACGATGGCGATCGCGCCGACGTTCCACTGCGTCATGCGCCGGGCCACGTCGCGCACGCTCTCCGTCGAGGTGGCGTGGTAGAGGGGACGTCCTTCGATGATCTCGGCGATCTGTTTCATTTGTGCTCCTTGCGGGCCAAGGCTCCCAATCCGTCGTACGCAGCGTATTTGTACGCGTCGCTCAACGTCGGATAGTTGAACACTCCTTCGATGAATGCATTGATGGTTCCGCCGACGAGCATGACCATCATCCCGATGTGCAGCAGCTCCGCGGCGATGTCGCCGACCATGTGCACGCCGAGGACCTTCAGCGACTCCGGGTCGAAGACGAGCTTGAGCAGCCCCTTCGTGTCGCCGATGATCTGCCCGCGCGCGCTGTTGCGGTAGAACGCCCGCCCGACCTCGCAGGCGATCCCTTTCCTGTGGCAGTCGTCCTCGGTCAGCCCCACGGTCGACAGCTCGGGGATCGTGTAGATCGCGTACGGCAGGATCGGCGAGACGCTCGTCTTGTACTTGAGGTCGAAGGCGTGAACCATCGCCACGCGGGCCTGCTCCATCGACGTCGACGCCAGCGCGGGGAAGCCGATCACGTCGCCGGCGGCGTAGATGTGCGGCACGTTCGTGCGGTAATGCTCGTCGACGCAGATCAGCCCGCGCGCGCCGGTCTCGACGCCGGCGGCGGCGAGGTTCAGCTCCGCGGTGTTGCTCTCGCGGCCGGCGGCGTAGAGGACCATGTCCGTGAGGATCTGCGCGCCGCCGTCCTTCATCGTCACGGCCACGCGGCCGTCGCAGCGCTCGATGCTGGCGACGTCGGTGCCGAGGTGCAGCGTCACCCCGAGGCGGTTCTGCATTTCGCCGAGGAGCACGCGGACGATCTCGCGGTCGAGGTGGGGGAGGAGCGTGGTGCGGCCGTCGACGAGGTGCACGTCGACGCCGAGCGCGGCGAAGATCGAGGCGTACTCGCAGCCGATCACGCCCGCGCCGACGACGGCGAGCGACTCGGGGATGCGCTCGATGTGCAGGATGGAGTCGCTGTCGCAGATCAGCTCGTCGTCGAACGGTACGTCCTTCGGCCGGTACGGCGAGGAGCCGGTGGCGATGAGGAAAACGCTGCCGCCGAGGACCTGCTCGCCGAGGGCGTTGCTGACCACGATCTCGTTCGGCGAGCGGAACGCCGCCGTGCCGGAGTAGCGGTCGATGCCGTGGCGGAGGAGATTCGCGTCGATCCGCTCCCACTCTTTCTCCACCACGACGTCCTTGCGGTGCATGAACGCGCGCACGGAGAGCTCGCTCTTGATGGAGACGTCGACGGCGTGGCTGTAGCCGCGCTGGTCGAAGCCGGAGAGGTGCAGGGCGGACTCGCGCAGCGTCTTCGAGGGGATCGTGCCGGTGTTGACGCAGGCGCCGCCGAGGACCGGCTCACGCTCGACGAGGGCCACGCGCTTGCCGAAGTACGCCGCCTGCGCCGCTCCCTTTTCACCTGCCGGGCCGGAGCCGATGACGACGAGGTCGTACATGGTGCGTCAGTAGCGGATGAGTGAATGGACCGGGACGTCGAGCTTCTTGCGCCCTTCCAGAAAATCGAGCTCGATCACGAAGCCGGTGCCGACCAGCGTGGCGCCGAGCTCCTTCACCAGCGCGGACGCGGCGGCGGCGGTGCCGCCGGTGGCGAGGACGTCGTCGATGATCACGACGCGGTCGCCGGACCGCAGCGCGTCGTCGTGGATCTCCAAAACGTCGCTGCCGTATTCGAGCTTGTACTCGTTGCGGCGCGTGGTCCACGGGAGCTTGCCGGGCTTGCGGATGGGGACGAAGCCGGCGCCGAGGGCGCGCGCGACGCAGCTGCCGAAGATGAAGCCGCGCGACTCGATGGCCACGACGTTCGACACGCCCTCGCCGCGGTACGGCTCGGCGAGCGCGTCGCACGCGGCGCCGAGCGCCTCGGGCGAGCGCAGCAGCGGGGTGATGTCCTTGAAGAGAATGCCGGGCTTCGGGAAATCGGGAACGTCGCGGATGTAGTGGCGAAGCTCGTGCGTCGTCATGATCAGAATTTCACGTCGAAGTCGCCGAGCTTCCCGCTGAAGTCCCGCGACTCGCTGTCGATCTTCGTGACCTCGGCGTAGCGCGGGCCCTCGCGGATCTCCTCGATCCACTCGTCGATCGCCGCCTTCTCGCCTTCGACGAGCGCTTCCACCGTGCCGTCGCGGTTGTTCTGGATCCAGCCCTTGAGGCCCAGCCGGCGCGCCACGCGCGTGGCGTAAAAGCGGTAGCCGACACCCTGGACCTTGCCGTGGATGTGAATGTGCCGCAGCTCTTTCGGCATCGCGCGCGGATTCTATCTCAGCGATGGCGGCGGCGACGACGGGTGCGGCGGACCGGCGCCTTCTTCTTCGCGGGCGCCGGTGCCGGCTTCGCGGCGGGCGGCGGCGGGGCGGGGGGCGGAGTGCTGGCGATCTTGTCGACCTGCGCGGTGAGCGCGGCGAGCTGCCTTTGCTGCGCGTCCGAGGTCTGGCGCAGCGCGGCGATCGTCTTCTGCAGCTGCTGGCGCTCGGAGTCGCCGACAGTGACGAGCGCGACCGTGGCCGCGGCGGCGGCGTCGGTGCGCGGGTATTGCTGGACGATCTTGGCGAGCAATTGGCGGCCTTTGTCGTTCTCCCCGGCGGCGATCTCTTTTCGCGCTTGCTTCAGTAGCGCCGCGGCTTGCACGTCGTTCGGAACGGTGAGGACGAGGTAGACGACGACGGCGGCGAGCACCGACGAGAGGATCGCGGTGATGACCAGGAGACTGCGAACGCGCATCCGGCGGATGAGATCGGAAAAGCGTGCCAGCGGCTACGGCCAGCCGAATTTGCCGACCAGCGGCACGAACTCGGCGCTGCCGCAGTCCTCGATCGCCGTGCCGGTGCCGACGCGGGTCACGCGCGCCAGCCGCTGATTTCCTTCGGCGCCGATCGGGATCACCATCTTTCCCTTGCGCGCGAGCTGCTGCACGAGCGGCTCCGGCACCGCCGGCGCCGCGGCGGCGACGACGATGGCGTCGAACGGCGCCTGATCCGACCAGCCGTACGTGCCGTCGAAGACCTTCACCGAGACGTTGTGGATCTTCAGCTCGCGCACGAGCTCCGCGGCGCGCAGCGCCAGCTCATTGACGCGCTCGATCGAGAACACCTTCGCGCAGAGCTTCGACAGCACCACGGCTTCGTAGCCGGTCCCGGTGCCGATCTCCAGCACCTTCTCCTTGCCCGTGAGCTCGAGGAGCTCGAGCATGCGCGCCACGATGTACGGCTGCGAGATCGTCTGCTTCGCGCCGATGGGCAGCGCGCCGGTGCCGTACGCCTTCGCCGCGACGACGGCGGGGACGAAGAGGTGCCGCGGCACTTCGCGCATCGCCTGCAGCACGCGCTCGTCGCGGATGCCGCGCTGCTTCACCGCGTCGACCATGCGCGCGCGGAGGTGCGTGAAGTCAGCCGGCAAGGAGCTCCTCGAGCGGCTTGAGCCGCGCGATCGATTGATGGTGCGTGAGGTCTAGGTGCAGCGGCGTGATGGCGACGTAGCCGTTCTGCACGGCCTCGAAGTCCGTCCCCTTTTCGTCGTTCCACGACGGCGGGCCGCCGCCGATCCAGTAATACGCCCGCCCGCGCGGGTCGAGCCGCTCGATGACGCCCTCGGAGTAGATGCGCTTGCCGAGCTTCGTCACCTTCACGCCGCGAAACTCGCCGACCGGGAAGTTGACGTTGAGGATGATCTGCGGGTCGCGCTCGTGCTCGAGCAGGTAGCGGACGAGGCGCGCGGCCAGTGCCGCGCAGCGGTCGAACGAGAAGTGCTCGCCGACGAGCGCGGAGAAGGCGACCGACGGAATGTTCAGGAGCGCCCCTTCGAACGCGGCGGAGATCGTGCCGGAGTAGGTAACGTCGTCGCCGAGGTTCGGGCCGAAGTTGATGCCGGAGACGACGATGTCGGGGCGGTTCTCCTTCATCAGCTTGAGCACCGCGAGGTTCACGCAGTCGGTCGGCGTGCCGTCGACGATCCACTCGTTTTCTTCGAGCTGCAGGAGCCGCAGCGGACGGTTCAGCGTGAGCGCGTGCGAGGCGGCGCTCTGCTCGCGGTCGGGCGCGACGATGATGATCTCCCCGGCCGGCTTCAGCGCCTCGGCCAGCTTGCGCAGCCCCTCGCTGTAGATCCCGTCGTCGTTGGTGAGGAGGATGCGCGGCATGCGGGCGGATCGTAGCATCACGTCATGCCGCGCCGCGGATGCGGCGACAATGAGCGGCCATGCCTCGCCTGACCGCCTTCGCCGCGATCGCGCTCGCATTCGGCATCGCCTACGCGCTGATCACGCCGGCGTTCGAAGTGCCGGACGAGGTCGCGCATTACTGGCGCGCCACGGCGGCGGCGTACGGGCACGTCGTGGTCGGAAAACGGGTGGCGCTGCCGCGCGGCTATCGCGTGATCGTCTGGGCGCTCGGCCTGACACCGGACGACAACCGCGTCGACGCCGACCGCCTCCGCCGCGCGCGCGGCGTGATGCTGCAGGACGACTACCGCGACCCGACGCCGGTGGCCGGCCTCTACTCGCCGGCGACGTACGTGCCGCAGATCGCCGCCGCGGCGGTATCGCGCGCGCTGCGCGCGCGGCCGTTCTACTCGTTCTTCGCCGGACGCCTGGCAACGCTGCTCTTCGCCGTCGCCGGCGTCGCCTTCGTCTGCCGCGCCGCGCCGGCCTTTCGCGGACTGTTCGAGGCGGCGGCGCTGCTGCCGATGACGCTGTTTCTCTTCGGCTCGTGGTCCGCCGACGCGCTGACGATCGTGTCCGCGTTCCTGGCCTCGGCGCTGCTCCTGCGCGCGATCGCGAGCGAGCGCGCCCTCGCGCGCGGCGAGCTCGCAGCGATCGTCGCCGCCGTGGCGTGGCTGTCGCTCTGCAAGCCGCCGTACGTCTTGATCGCGCTGCTCGTCTTCGTCGCGCCGGTGCCGCGGCGTTTCGTCGCGCTCGTCGTCGCGGTGATGATCGCCGGGACGGTCGCGTCGTCGGCGATGACGATGTCGGGGATGGGGATGCCGGGCGCGCGCACGCGGCCGATCGACACCCGCGCGCAGCTGCGCTTCATCGCCTCCGATCCTCTGCACTTTGCCGCCGTCATCGCGCACGACCTCCGCGCGAACGGCCGCGACTACGTCGAGTCGATGACCGGCCGCCTCGGCCGCTACGAGCTGAAGCTGCCGCCGTGGTGCACGCTGCTGCTCCTGGCCATGTTCGCCGCGGTTGGGATGACCTGCGGCCCGCCGCTGCCGCCGCGCGCGCGGCTGCTCATCGCCGCCATCGCGATCGCCGTGTGGCTGGCGACGGTGACGTACCTCTATCTGACGTCGAGCATCGCCGGCGGCGACGTCATCGAGGGGACGCAGGGCCGCTACCTCGTGCCGCTGCTGCCGTTGCTCCTGTCGACGCTGCGCATTCGCCGCGTGCGCGCGAGCGTGCCGGCGATCGCGCTGTTCGCGATCGCGATCGCCACGAATGCGGTGGCGATCGTCGTACTGTTTCGGCACTACTACGCGTCGTAGGTCGGATGCTTCGCGAGCTTGCTCCGAGCACAAATGGCATAATGAAGTCATGCCTAAAAACATCGCGGTCTTCATCGACGGCACCGACGACACGTTCACGTCCGGCGCGAAGAACAACTCCAACGTCGGCACCCTCTACGAGGCGTGCATCAACGACGCGCGGCAGTTCAAGTTCTACTCCGACGGGCCCGGCATCGGCGGGCACATCCTCGCCTCCGCGGTCGGCACCGGCGTCAACGTGCGCGTGCAGCGCGGCTACGACTGGTGCGCCGAGAACTACGAGGACGGCGACCAGATCTTCCTCTTCGGTTTCAGCCGCGGCGCGTTCGCGGCGCGCAGCGTGGCCGGGATGATCCGCGCCGTCGGGCTGCTGCGCAAGGACAAGCTGGCGCTGGAAGACGCCGCGTTTGCCGCGTACCAGAACGCCAAGAACGATCCCGCGGCGGCCGCGGCGTTCAAGGCCGCGAACTCGATCGAGGTGAAGATCCACTTCGTCGGCGTGTGGGACACCGTCGGCTCCGTGGCCGTCCCGCTGGCGCTGACGCTCAACTCCATCCCGCTCGCGCCGTTCCACGACGTGTCGCTCGGGCCGCACATCGAGAACGCCTTTCACGCCGTCTCCATCGACGAGCAGCGGTGGGACTTCCAGCCGACCTACTTCAACGCCTACCTCGCGCAGCCGGGCCAGACGGTGGAGGAGGTCTTCTTCCCCGGCGTGCACAGCGACGTCGGCGGCGGCTACGACGACGATCCGAGCCTCAGCAAGATCACGCTGGCGTGGATCGCCAACCGCGCCAAGGATCACGGCCTGCTGATCGCCGACGAGTCGGTGCTCGGCGCGCCCGCCGACGCCTGCTTCGGCACGCTGCACGATTCGTTCAGCGCGCTGTACGACTTCCGCAGCCGCTTCTTCCGCCCGATCGACTTCAACGCCAAGGTCAGCGTCGCCGCGCAGAAGCGCCTCGCCGCCGCCGCCGGCGTCCCCAAGCCGGGCGTGTACGACCCGCGCAACGTCGACAAGAACAACCCCTACAACTGGGTGGAGTAAAAAAAGGTCGAACCGGACCCGGCCGTTCTCGTCGTCGATGACAAGAATGTCGTGATCGATCTAAAGAATCTCGTCATCGACGACGAAAATGTCGTGATCGATCTAAAAAATCTCGTCATCGACGACAAGAATTTTGTGATCGGTCTAAAAAACCTCGTCATCGATGACGAGAATGTCGTGATCGATCTAAAGAATCTCGTCGACGACGACAAGAATGTCGTGATCGATCTAAAGAATCTCGTCATCAACGACAACGAGCTTGTGACCAATCGCAAGAGCCTTGTGATCGGTCTCGACATTGTTCAGGCCAACAGAACGGGGGACAAGGCTGCTGCCCTGTCCCCCGTCGCCAGTAACCTGTTACCTGTTGTTTAGTACATCCCGCCCATGCCGCCCGGACCGCCGGCGCCGGCCGCCTGCGGCTTCTCGTCTTCCTTGATCTCGGAGACGAGCGCCTCGGTGGTGAGCATGAGGCCGGCGATCGACGACGCGTTGAGCAGCGCCTGCTTCGTGACCTTGGCCGGGTCGATGATGCCGGCGGCGATCATGTCCACGACCTGGTCGTTGCGGGCGTCGTAGCCCCACGTGCCGCCCTTCTGCCGGATCTCGTTGAGCAGCACCGAGCCTTCCTTGCCGGCGTTGAAGACGATCTGGCGGAACGGCTCCTCGAGAGCGCGGCGGATGACGTTGATGCCGACCTTGACGTCGCCCTCGTGCTTGAGCGCCTCGACCGCGGGAACGGCGCGCAGCAGCGCCACGCCGCCGCCCGGAACGATGCCTTCCTCGACCGCGGCCTTCGTCGCGTGCATGGCGTCCTCGACGCGGGCCTTCTTCTCCTTCATCTCCGTCTCGGTCGCGGCCCCGACCTTGATCACGGCCACGCCGCCCACGAGCTTGGCCAGGCGCTCCTGGAGCTTCTCGCGGTCGTAGTCGGAGGTCGTGTCCTCGATCTGCTGGCGGATCTGCTTGACGCGGCCGGCGATCGCTTCCTTGCGGGCGCGGTCGTCGGTGTCGGTGACGATGGTGGTGTTGTCCTTGTCGATGGAGATGCGCTTGGCATCGCCGAGGTCTTCCATCTTGACGTTCTCGAGCTTCACGCCGATGTCCTCGGAGATCAGCTTGCCGCCGGTGAGGATGGCGATGTCCTCGAGCATGGCCTTGCGGCGGTCGCCGAAGCCCGGCGCCTTCACCGCGGCCACGTTGAGCGTGCCGCGCAGCTTGTTGACGACGAGCGTCGCCAGCGCCTCACCCTCGACGTCCTCGGCCACGATCAGCAGCGGCTTGCCGCCGCGCGCGACCTGCTCGAGGATCGGGAGGAGGTCCTTCATCGACGAGATCTTCTTTTCGTAGATGAGGATCTTGGCGTTCTCCAGGACCACTTCCATCCGCTCCGGATCGGTCACGAAGTACGGCGAGAGGTAGCCGCGGTCGAACTGCATGCCCTCGACCACTTCGAGCACCGTGTCGAGGCCGCGGGCCTCTTCGACGGTGATGACGCCGTCCTTGCCGACCTTCTCCATGGCCTGGGCGATGATGCCGCCGATCTCTTCGTCGTTGTTCGCCGAGATCGTGCCGATGTGGGCGATGTCCTTGCCCTCGACCGGCTTGGAGAGCTGGTCGATCGACTCGACGGCGGCGCGGGCGGCGAGCTCGATGCCGCGCTTCACGTCCATCGGATTCGCGCCGGCGGTGACGTTCTTGATGCCCTCGCGGTAGATGGCCTGGGCCAGAACGGTGGCGGTGGTGGTGCCGTCGCCGGCGGTGTCGGAGGTCTTCGAGGCGACCTCGCGGACCATCTGCGCGCCGGCGTTCTCGAGCTCGTCCTTGAGCTCGATCTCCTTGGCCACGGTCACGCCGTCCTTGGTGATCGTCGGCGAGCCGAACTTCTTCTCGATGACGACGTTGCGGCCGCGCGGTCCGAGCGTGACCTTGACGGCGTCGGCGAGCTTGTTGACGCCGCGCAGGATGGCCTGCCGCGCCTCTTCACTGTAGGTAATTCGTTTTGCCATTGGTTATCCCTCCACGACGGCGAGAACTTCATCCTCGCGAAGAATCGTGTATTCGATGTCGTCGATCTTGATCTCGGTGCCGGAGTACTTCCCGATCAGCACCGTGTCGCCCTTCTTGACGTCGAGCTTGATCCGCTGACCCTGCTCGTTGAACTTCCCTTCGCCGACGGCGACGACCTCGGCTTCCTGCGGCTTCTCCTTGGCGGTGTCGGGGATGATGATGCCGCCACGGACCTGCTCCTTGACGTCCTTGCGCCGGACGACGATGCGGTCGTACAGCGGCCGGAGCTTCAGTTCTGCTGCTACTGCTGGCATAGACAACTCTCCTTTCTGGAATGGTTTGGCTCTGTTTTTAGCGCGGATGGAAGCCGGGTGTTTGGCACTCAGGCTTCGTGAGTGCTAACAATATGGCGCGGCTGAAATTCTGTCAAGAGGCGGGCGGAAAGACGGCACGCCCTACCGGCGTGCCGTCATCCATCCGATCGCGGCCAGCATCATTGCCAAGAGCGCCAGCGCCAGCGGCGAGAGCGCGGGAATCGAGGCGCCGACGGTCGTGGTGGCCGTGGCCGTGTTGTTCGCCGGGTTCGGATCGGGCGTGGCCGAAGTGATCGTCGCCGTGTCGGACGAGGACGTGCCGACCGGCGTGTTCAGCGGCACGTTGAACGTGAACTTGAACGTGGCGCTCGCGCCCGCGGTGAACGTCGCGATCGTGCAGACGATCGGGCCGGTGCCGCTGCAGATGAACGCCGGTCCGCTGGTCTGATTCACCGAAACGAAGGTCATGCCGGCCGGCACGGTCTCGGTCAGCGAGACCGTCGCGGCGTTCGCCGGCCCCGCGTTCGCGGCGGTAACGGTGTAGGTGATGGTCGTGTTCGACGGCGTCGTGGCCGGGCCGCTCTTCGTGACGGAGAGGTCGGCGTTGGCGCTGACGAGCGTCGGCGCGGACGAGGTGTTGTTCGCCGGCACCGGATCGGGCGTCGTCGTCGTGACGGTGGCGGTGTTCGTCACGGTCGTGCCGTTGACGATCGATCCGCCGAAGGCGACGGTGAGGCTGAACGTCGCGCTCGCGCTCGGGGCGAGCGTGGCGATCGAGCAGGTGACGGTCGCGCCGGTGGTGCAGGTGAAGACCGGGCCGGCGGTCTGCGACTCGGAGACGAAGGTCGTGCCGGCGGGCAGCACGTCCGTGAGCGTCACCGAGGCGGCGTTCGATGGGCCGCCGTTCATCACCGTGATCATGTACGTCACGTTCGAGCCGGCCGTGGCGGCGGCCGGTCCGCTCTTCGTCACGGAGACGTCCGCGCTCGTCGTGACCGTCGTGTTCGTCGTCGACGTGTTGTTCGTGCCGTTCGGATCGGGCGACGTCGGCGAGAGTATGGTCGCGGTGTTGGTGATCGTGGTGTTGTTCGCCGTGCCGGGCGCGATCTGCACGACGATGTTGAACGCGGCCGAGGTGCCCGACGCGAACGTGGCAATGCTGCAGGAGACCGACTGGCCGGTGGTGCACGTGAAGATCGGGCCCGAGGTCTGCGTCAACGAGACGAACGTCGTCGCCGGCGGCAGCAGGTCGTTGATCGTCGCATTCACCGCGGCTGCCGGTCCGCCGTTCATGACGTTGATGCTGTAGGTCATGGTGTTGCCGGCGAACGCAAAGGCCGGAGCGCTCTTGACGATGGAGAGATCGGCGTTGGCGTTGACGAGCGTGTTCACGGTCGAGGAGTTGTTGCCCGGCGTCGAGTCGGGCGTCGACGACGTGACCGTGGCGGTGTTGCTGAGCGTGCTGCCGTTCTGCGCGCTCAGCGCGACTTGCGCGGTGATGCTGAACGTCGCCGTGGCGGACGGCGCGAGCCCGGCGATGCTGCAGGAGATGGTCTGCCCGGTCGTGCAGGTGAACAGCGGGCCGGTGGTCTGCGATTCGGAGACGAACGTCGTGTTGGCGGGCAGCGTGTCGCTCCACGTCACGTTCGACGCCGCCGACGGGCCGTTGTTCGTGACCGTCACGTTGTAGGTGACGTTCGTCCCGGCCACCGCCGTCGCCGGACCGCTCTTCACGATCGAGACGTCGGCGTTCGCGCTGACGGTGGTCGTCACGGTCGAGCTGTTGTTCGATGAATTCGGGTCGGAGCTCGATGACGTGGCCGTGGCGGTGTTGCTCAGCACCGTGCCGTTCGGAATCGTCGGCTGCGGCTGCACGGTGATGGTGAATTGCGCGTTCTGGCCGTTGCCAAGGAGGGAGATCGTGCAGGCCACGAGCTGGCCGCCGTTGCACGTCGCGGCCGGGCCGGTGTTCTGCATGAGGGAGACGAAGGTGAGGCCGGACGGCAGCGTGTCGCTGAACGAGACGTTGGTGGCGGCGTCGGGGCCGCCGTTCGACAGCGTGACGATGTAGTCGAAGGTCGGGCCGCCCGCGACCGCGGTGGCCGGGCCGGTCTTGACGACGCCGACGTCGGCGCTGGTGACGGTGACGGTCGTCGAGCTCGTGTTGTTGTCGGGATTGGGATCGTTGTCGGAGGTGACGTTGACGACGTTCGTGTACGTGTCGCCGGACGGCGTGCCGGGCGGGATGTGCGCGGTGAACGTAAACGTGGCGGTGCTGCCGGCCGGGAACGTTTTCAGTGTGCACGTGGTCGTCGACCCGCTGGAGCAGCTGAAGGTCGGCCCGCTGGTCTGCATGAAGCTACCAGGGACGAACGTCAGCGGCGAAGACGGCGGAATGGAGTTCGGCAGCGTGTCGGTCCAGGAGACGTTCGTGGCATCGTCCGGCCCGTCGTTGGTGAGGGTGATCGTGTAGGTGACGTCGGTGTCGGGCGGCTGGCTCGCCGGACCGCTCTTGGCGATCCGCAGGTCCGCGAGATTGCCGTTGGCGCCCGGGACGTTCGTGCCGGTGATCGACGTGTTGTTCTCGCCGTTGTCGTCGGGCGTTTCGGACGAGACGGTGGCGGTGTTGATGAGGGTCGTCCCCTCGGTGCCCGGCGCGACCTTCACGACGATGTCGAATTGGGCGACGCTGCCGGCGGGAAGCGTGGCGATGGAACAGGTGAACGAGCCGCTCGCGTTGACCTGCGGCTCGCTGCAGGTGAACGTCGGGCCGGTGGTCTGCATGAATGACTGGTACTGAATGCCGCCGGGCAGCGTGTCGTCGAGGTTCGCGCTGACGGCGTCGTCCGGACCGCCGTTGCCGACGGTGATGGTGTAGGTGAAGGTCGAGCCGACGGCCGCCGTGTTGGGCGCGTTCTTGGTGACGAACATGTCGGCGGATTGCGCTGCAGCGGAAACGGCAACGAGGAACGAGAAAACGGCGGCGCTCACACCACGCATCAGTGATTTCCCTCTCTCGGGCCGCCGGGGATACGACCCTACATCAATTGCTGGAGCGAAGTGTACTCGCGCCCTTGCGATTCGGCCACGGCTTTGTACGTGATTTTTCCCTTGTAGACGTTGACGCCCTCGGCAAGGCCGGGATCGCTGACGGCCTTCTCGAATCCGATGCGCGCCAGGCGGCGCGTGTACGGCAATGTCGCGTTCGTCAGGGCGATGGTCGACGTGCGCGGCACCGCGCCCGGCATGTTGGCGACGCAGTAGTGGATGACGCCGTCGACCTCGTACGTGGGGTTCGAATGCGTGGTGGCGTGCGCGGTCTCGACGCAGCCGCCCTGGTCGATGGCGACGTCGACGATGACGGCGCCTTTCTTCATCTCCGAGACCATGGCCCGCGTGACGAGCTTCGGCGCGGACGCGCCCGGAATCAAGACGCCGCCGACGAGGAGGTCCGCGTGCCGCACGGCCTCGGCGATGTGCGCGCTGTTCGAGGCCAGCGTCTGCACCGTGCCGCGGAAGATGTCGTCGAGCTGGCGGAGGCGCTCGAGGTTCGTGTCGAGCACCGTGACGCGCGCGCCGAGGCCCACGGCCATCTTCGCCGCGTTCGTGCCGACCACGCCGCCGCCGATGATGACGACGTCGCTCGGCAGCACGCCCGGCACGCCGCCCAGGAGCACGCCGCGGCCGCCGTTCGGCTTGTGCAGGTAATACGCGCCCACGTGCACCGACATGCGCCCCGCCACCTCGGACATCGGCGTGAGCAGCGGCAGCGTGCGCTTCCGCTCGTCGGTGATGGTCTCGTAGGCGATGCCGACGATGTTCTTGTCGAGGAGCGCCTTGGTGAGGTCGGGGACGGGCGCGAGATGAAGATAGGTGAAGAGGAGCTGTCCGTTCTTGAGCCGCTTCAGGTCCGCCTCGATCGGCTCCTTGACTTTGACGATCATGTCGGCGGCGTCGTAGACGGCGTCGGCGTCGGGGAGGATCGTGGCGCCGGCCGCGCGGTACTCGTCGTCGGAGAAGCCGCTGCCGTTGCCGGCGCCGGCCTGGACGCAGACTTCGTGGCCGTCGGTGGCGAGCACGGCCGCGCCCGAGGGCGTCATGCCGACGCGATATTCGTTGTCTTTGATCTCGGTCGGAACGCCGATCCGCATTGATGAGCTCCTTGCTTTCGAGGTCGCAGGGCGCAGGGGGCGGGGCGCAGGTGTTGGTGTCGTGTCCTCGCGCTCTGCGTCTTGGCGGCGGGATTCTATGTCATGCGCCGAAACCGAGCGGTGGCAGCAACAACCATCTGCGCCCTGCCCCCTGCGCCCCGCGCCCTCTTCTGCGTCAATGCACGACGCGTCGCTTCGGCGGCGGCGTCGTTGGTGGCGGAGTGGCCGGTGGCGGCGACGTAATCGGCGACGCCGGCGCGAGGAGCTTCGCGGCCGCGGCGGCGTCGACGAGGCCGTGGCCGTACTGGATGTCGTAGCCGGTTGGGCCGAGGTCGTGCGCGGACGCGGTGATGGCGTTGCGGATGTCGTTCGCGTGCGCCGACGGCTGCAGCGCCCACAGCAGCGCGGCGATGCCGCTCACGTGCGGCGTGGCCATCGACGTGCCGTTCAGCGTCTTGTACTCCGTCGTCCAGGTGCCGATGGTGACGGCGCTGCCGCTCTGCGCGACGAGCGCGAGGCCGTCCGTTTTCCCGAGCGCGATCGCCGCCGGCCACGGATACGTGACGTCGTCGGCCCACGGCACGCAGCCCGTCTGCACGTTGCTGCAGTCGTTGCGGATGAGGGTCCAGTCGCTGCGCGGATCGCTGTCGTCGTAGTTGTAGACGATGGCGCCGATCGCGCCGGCGCCGACGGCGTTGCGCACTTTCTCGGCGAAGGTGATGTCGCCGCGCTCCATCACGGCGATGTTGCCGCGCACGCTCGGCGGGAAGTCCGTCGGCTTGCCGAGGCCGCAGTCGACGGCGTTGGCGTGCAGCTCGACGTGCGCGCTGCCGATGAAGGGGATGCCGAGGAGCCAGTCGTGGCCGTCGACGCGGGCGCCGGAGAGAACGACGCTGCCGCGCGGGACGGTGGAGAGGACTTTGACGCCCGGCGCGACGACGCCGAGGCCCGCGCCGTAGCTCGAGAAGCCGGCCAGCAGGTTGTCGGCGCCGATCGCGGCGACGGAGAGCACGGTGTCGTAGCCGCCCGGATAATCGAGCGACGGCAGCCCGCGGTTGCCCGCCGCGGCGACGGCGAGGACGTCTTCGTCCGCGAGGCGCTGAAAGGCGAGCTTCTCCGCATCCGACGGCTCGGACGCGCCGATGGAGAGGCTGACGATCCACTGCCCGCCGAGGGCGTGCTTCCAGGCCAGGAGCTGGTCGACGCCGGCGACGACGGTCTCGTCGGTGCCGTTGCCGTCCTTGTCGAGAACCTTGACCGCCCACAGCCGCGCCTCGGGCGCGACGCCGACGACGCCGATGCCGTTATCGAGCGCGGCGATGGTGCCGGCGACGTGCGTGCCGTGCCCGTTGTCGTCGAAGTAGTCGTCCTTCTGCGTGAGGACGTTGTAGCCGCCGGCGACGTTCGCGCCGAGGTCGGGATGCGAAGCGTCGATGCCGGTGTCGAAGACGGCGACGTTGACGCTGCCGCGCCCGCGCGTCGCTGTCCAAAGCTGCGGCGCGTGCACGAGGTCGATGCCCCACGGAACGTTTTGCTCGCTGTCGAGCGGGCCGTCGTGCGGCGCGGCGACGAACGGCGGCGCCGGCGCGTCGGCGAGCTGCCGCGGCACGACGCGCTGCACCCACCGCACGCCCGCCGCCCGCCGCAGCTGCGCGGCCTCGGCGTCGGTGAGGTCGGCGGCGAAGGCGTCGACGGAGTCGAACGTGCGCACGCCGCGCTCGCCCCAGGCGACCGTCGCGTCATCGCCGAGCGGCGCCCGCGCCGCGCGCGGCGCGCTGCGCGTGGCCACGATGTAGCGCGCGCGCTGCTCTGCGCCGAACGCGCCCGTCACGAAGACGAGCGCGCAAAGATAGATGATGGCGATCCGCTGCTTGATCACTCGCCCGATGGTACGCGCCTCGACGCCGGGCCGTTTACGCTCAATGTCCGCGCCGCCCCGGCACGCGCCCGGTCAGCGGCGGCGTCGCCGGCGGCTGCCCGCCGCTGCCGAAGACGGCCGGATTGAGCTGCTTGGCGGCCGCGAGCGCATCGACGAGGCCGTGGCCGTAAAGGTTGTCGACGCCGGCGTCGCCGAGGTCGTGCGCTGTCGACAGCAGCGCCTGTTTGACCGTCGCCGCGGTCACGTTCGGCGCGACGCTCCAGACCAGCGCGGCGACGCCGGCCACGTGCGGCGTGGCCATCGACGTGCCGCTGTAGTTCGCGTAATCGTCCTTGCCGTACGTGATCGTGACCGAGCCGGGATGCGCGAGCAGCGCCTGCCCGTCGGCCAGCGAGACAGCCACGGTCAGCGGCCAGACGTGAGTCGCGTCGGCGGGGTCGCCGGTGAGCGTGAAGGCGAGGTCGCTCGTGTCCTTGTTGTAGATGATGACCGCGGACGCGCCGGCGGCCTGCGCGTTCTTCACCTTCGTGGCGAAGGTGACGTCGCCGCGCTGGATGAGCGCGATGTGGCCGTTCACGGACGCCGGGAAATCGGCGGCGGTCTTGCCGAGGCCGCAGTTGACGAAGGTGTCGGTGGTGGTGCCGAACGGCGAGCCGGAGAGGCCCGACGCCGTCAGCGTGCCGCTGCTCGCCGTCACGGTGGCGATCTGCCCCATACCGCGCGGTACGGTGGAGAGGACGCTCACGCCCGGCGCCGCAACCGCGACCTCGGGACCGAAGTTCGAGAAGTCGGCGATGGTCGACGTCGAGTCGACGGCCGCGACCGCGATGACGCCCGGATACGCCGCCGGATAGGAGACGTGATACGAGTTGTCGTTGGCGCCGCCGGTGCAGGTGTCGGCGGCCGTCGGATCGTGATTGCCCGACGCGGCGACGACGAGAATGCCGTTGTTGATGGCGCTGCTGATCGCGCTGCTGAACGTTATCGACGGCGTGCAGCCGCCGAGCGACATGCTGATGATCCAGTCGCCGCCTAGCGACGCCTTCTGCTGCTGGACCCACTGAATGCCCTGCGCGATCTTCGAGATCGCGCCGCTGCCCGTCGAGTCGAGCACGCGTACGGACCAGAGGTGCACGCCCGGCGCGACGCCGACCACGCCGAGGGTGTTGTCTGTCGCGGCGATCGTGCCGGCCACGTGCGTGCCGTGGCCGACGTCGTCGATCGGCTGCGCCGTCTCGCTCGGAAAGTTCTTGTCGCCGAAGTAGGTGTTGAAGCCGCCCGCGTACGCGGTCTGGAGATCGGGATGCTGGACATCGATGCCGGTGTCGAGCACCGCGACGTTGATCGAGGCGCCGCGCGTTGCCGGCCACACCGCCGGCGCATTCACCAGCTTCACGCCGTACGGCGTCGTCTGCCCGGTGAGGTTGCGCAGCTCGTTGCCCGCCGTCTTCGTCGGAAGGCCGAACGCGTGGTAGACGGCGTCGGTCTCGATGTACGTGACTTCCGGCGAGTTGCGCAGCGCCGCTGCCTCGTCGTCCGTGAGGTCGGCGCGAAACGCGTCGACGATGTCGAGCGGCTCGATGTTCCGCCCGCCGATGGCCGAATCGTCGTGCACGATGCGCTGCACGGACTGCCGCGCCGGATGGCGCGTTCCCACGAGATAGCTGCGCGTCACGCCGTCGGCGAACGCGACTGTGGACGAGAGGAGCGCTGCAAGGACGACGAGAATCGAACGGCGCATAGTTTTATGGTCTCCGATGGGCGAGCAAAAGCAACCCGCTCCTGAATGTTATTCCGAGTTCCCATGTACGATTTGTTAAGCTCCCGCCCTCGGAGGAGAGAATGCCCGACTGGAGATCCAATCTCATCAACGACGCGGCCGGCATCCAGGCCATGCTGCGCGACACGAAAACCATCGCCGTGCTCGGGATCAAGCCGGAGTCGCACGCCGATCAGGCCGCGCACTACGTCGCCGCGCACATGGCCGCGGCCGGCTACGACGTCATCCCCGTGCCGGTTTACTACCCCGAGGTCACGGAGATCCTCGGCAAGAAGGTCGTCCGCAAGCTCGCCGACATCGACGGCCCGGTCGACATGGTCAACGTCTTCCGCCGTCCGAGCGACATCCCGCCGCACGTCGACGACATCCTGGCCAAGAAGCCGAAGTACGTCTGGTTCCAGCTCGGCATCCGCAACGACGCGGCGGCGCAGACGCTCGCCGAAGCGGGGATCAAGGTCGTTCAGGACCGCTGCCTGATGGTGGAGCAAGGGCGCTTGGGACGATAAAAAGCGCCCGCCGCGCCGGCGCCGGGCCGCCGATCGTGCTGATCCACGGCCTCGGCGGCTCGGCCGATTGGTGGCGCTACAACGTCGAGGCGCTCGCCGCGCGTCACCGCGTGCTGGCCATCGATCTGGCCGTGCCGCTCGCGTTCGAGGACGTCGCCGCGGAGCTCGTGCAGTGGATCGAGGCGGAAGCGCGCGAGCCGGTGCATCTCGTCGGCAACTCGATGGGCGGCCACGTGGCGATCCACGTGGCGGCGCGGCGGCCCGACCTCGTCCGCTCGCTGACGCTCGTCGACTCGACCGGCGTGCCGTTCGCCATCGACCCCGGCACGCACCTGCGGAATCTGCTGATCCCGCGCGGCTTCATCTCGTTCCTGCGCATCCTGGCGCGCGACTTCGTCCGTACCGGGCCGCGCGCGATCCTGCGCGGGCTGCTCCGCCTCTTCCGCGACGACGCGCGGCCGCTGCTGCGTACGCTGAAGATGCCGGTGCTGCTGCTGTGGGGCGCGCGCGATCCGCTCGTGCCGGTGGACTTCGCGAAGCGGATGCTCGCCGAGGTGCCGCACGCGCGGCTGGAGGTGATCGAGCGCGCCGGACACGTGCCGATGTGGGAGCAGCCGGCGGCGTTCAACCGCGCGCTGCTCGATTTCATCGACGGCGAGGCGGGCGTGTTTTCGTGGCGGCTGTCGGGCTACGCCGACGGCATCGCCCATCGCGAGGCGGGACGCCGGCGCGACGCGGTGCTGGTCCACGGCCTCGGCATGTCGAGCGAGTACTTCGTCCGCTTTGCGAAGGCATTGTTCGCACACGGCGTGGAAGCGATCGCGCCCGATCTTCCCGGCTTCGGCGAGAGCGCGAACGCGCGAGCGCTGTCGCCGCGCGAACAGGCCGGGGCGCTCGCGGCATGGGCCGACCACCTCGGCATCCGCGACGCGCTCTGGATCGGACACTCGCTCGGCTGCAACACGGTCGCGCATCTCGCCGCGCTGCGGCCGGACGTCGTGCGCGACGCGGTCTACATCGGCCCGCTCTGGTCGCGCACGCCGCTGCCGCTCCTCGCCGCGCTGCTGCGCGACGGCTTCCGCGAACCGCTCGCGCTCTGGCCGTTCGTCCTCCGCGCGTACTTCCGCTGCGGCGTCGCGCGCTGGTTCGCCTCGTTCCGCCACGCCATGCGCGACATCGCCCACGCGCCGCCAGCCTCGGGACGCATGCTCGCCGGCGAGCGCGATCCGCTGCCGGCGCTTCCTGACGTCGAGCGCGTGCCGGGGGCGCACGCCTGCCACTTCTCGTTCGCCGAGGCTACGGCTCGTGCGGCCCAAAAATCCGGCGCACGAACTTCTCCACCACCTGCCCGGCGATGAGGATGGCGAGCGCGAAGACGAGCGCGATCAGCGCCGCCACCCACTGCCCCGCTCCGCACGCCGCGCCAAGTGCGGCTACGAACCAGATCGAGGCGGCGGTGGTGAGCCCGTGCACGCTCTCGGACGACTTGAGGATCGCGCCGCCGCCGAGGAAGCCGACGCCGGCGATGATGCCCTGGATCACGCGGCTGAGGGCGTCGACGTGCTCGTATCCCCCCGGCCCGACCCGCACGGTGATGAGGACGACGAGCGCCGCGCCGAGCGACACGAGCGCATGCGTGCGCATCCCGGCCGGCTTGCCGCGGACCTCGCGGTCGATGCCGATCCCAGCGCCGAGCGCCGCCGCCGCGAGCAAGCGCAAGATGATCTCGAGCGTGTCGGGAGGGAGGTGCGACGCCATCAGCGCCGATTGTAGCGGCTACAGGCCCGCTGTTTTCGCTCCCACGCTCGCCGCTGCGCCGCGGTTTCCCAAATGACCTCGCGAGGGAACGCGTCATTTGCAATCCATGTCACCGAAGGATCTTGGCGGCCGGTCGTGAGAAACGTTTCGAAGACAGCGGCAGCGGTTTCACGCGGCACGAACAACTCGCGCGGCCATCTTTCGAGGGCTTGGCCGCCCAATTCGATCTGAACTTCCGGTTTCCCCGTCGTCGTACCCGTGATTGGATAGAAGCCCTCCGACTCCGGGTTTTCGAAGGCCATGACCACAAAACCGGCAGCCTCGTGCCAGTCGATGTGCATGATCGGATATTGAATCAGCTCGTCGACTGAATGCACGCTGAGCTCGAATGCTTCACCCGCTTCGAGTTGCTGCAAGAGCTGATGAACCTGCGCGCGGTCAGCTGGAAGTTCTTCGAACCCACCCTTGGCGAGAATCGAGACTTCGAGCGCTGGTGCCGCGAACGACGTCATGGGTCAGCTCAGCAGAACGCACGCGACCAACGCTCAGGATGACGTGTGGCTCTGCCGACGCCGTTCTGCTTAGCCTATCCTACCCCCGCGAACGCCTCCCGCTCCTTCGTCAACAGCCTGGTCAACCAAAGATTCGTCAGCTTCTCCAGCACCGTGTTCTGGCGCAGCCGTGCGCGGAGATTCACGAAGTCGACGTGGTCGAGGTGCTGGTCCTGGTTGAAGCAGGAGAAGACGAACGTCTCCTTCTGCGTCTGCGGGTCGACGTGGCGCTGCAGGCACTGCGCGCAGACCTGCTTCATCATGCACTGCATCGGCGAGTTGATCGAGCCGATCCCGACGTGCTCCTCGGCCAGGTACGGCGCGAGCACGCCGTGGCGGGCGTCCTTCACCGCGCGCATCATCCCGTCCGAGCCGATGGCGATGATCCGTGAGACGTCGCGAAGGCTGAACCGCGGCGCCGCGGACGACGCGTACCACAGCATCGACTGCACGATGTTGCCGACGAACGCCAGGTCCTGCCCGCGCCGCGGCGCGATCGGCTCGCCGGCGTCCACCGACCAGATCACCTGGTCCGTCCCCGCCTCGATCTCGTCGCGCTTGAACACGTCCTCCGCCTTCTTGTAGCCGGCGAAGTAGACGACCTTGTTGCCGTTCTCCTTGAGCGCCTTCGCGATCGAGAAGAGCACCGCGTTGCCGAGGCCGCCGCCGGCGAGGAGCACCGTCTCGTTCTTCGGGATCTCCGTCGGCGCGCCGGTCGGACCCATCACCACGACCTGCTCGCCGGGCTTGAGATTCGCGCACTGCCGCGACGAGCCGCCCATCTCCAGGATGATCAGCGACAGCAGGCCGCGCTCGGGATCGGTCCACGCACCCGTCAGCGCGATTCCCTCCATCGTCATCTTCGTCCCTTCGATCTCCGGCACCGTGGCCTCGATGTTCTGGAGTCGGAAGAACTGGCCGGGGACGAAGTTCCGCGCGGCGAACGGCGCGCGCACCACGACCTCCACGATCGTCGGCGTCAGCCGGTTCACCGCGTGCACGCGCGGCAGCAGGCCGTCGTCCAGGCGGCGCGCGAGGTCGCGCCACTGCGCGTCGCGCGCCTGCTGCGCCTCGAACGAACGGTCGAGCGACATCAGCTCCTGCGCGAATACCTCGACCACGCGCGGATAGCCGTCCTTCGCCGACGCCATCGCCTTCACGACGTTGCCGGCGTAGCGCGGATGGTTGTCGCCGTAGAACGTGACCAGCTTTGATTTCTCCGTCGGGTGCTGGTACGACGCGAAGAAGCCCTGTTCGTGCGCCGGGTCGACTTCGATCAGCTCGTACGTGTCATTCCGAGCGTCAGCGAGGAATCCCCTCGCTTCGCCGGCAGGGGATCCCTCGCCGTCTTCGCGGCTCGGGATGACACAGGCGTGTCCCTGGAAGAACTGCTTCCACTTGTCGAGCTTGAACGTGCCGGGGTGCTCCTTCTCGTAGATCACGTTCGGACTCGTCCCCGCCGCGATCATCACCGAGCGCGCCGGCAGCTCGCGGATCTCGCCCGTGTCCTTCCACTTGCCGTCTTCGTTGCTCTGCTTCTCGAAGATGATCGCCTTGACGTGGCCGAACTCGTCCGGCACCGCCTCGACCGGCGAGAGGCACTCGCCGTAGTGGATTCCTTCCTCGAGCGCCTTGATGACCTCTTCGTGATTCAGGCGATACGCCGGCGAGTCGAGCAGCGACTTGCGGTAGGCGATGCTGACGCCGCCCCAGGAGCGGACGAGCGGGATGAAGTTCGGCTTCTCGCCGGCGGCCGCGGCGCGCTTGCGCTCCCCGCGCACGGCGCGCCCGTGCTCGAGGAATTCGTCGAGCACCGCCAGCTCCTCGGCGTCGTAGCCGCCGCGGACCTTCTGTTCGCCGAGCTCGCCCGACAGCTTCTCGTAGCGCAGCAGCGCCTTCTCGACCTGCACCGGGTAATACGCGAACAGCTCCGTCGCCGTGTCGATCGCCGTGAGGCCGCCGCCGATGACGACGGCCGGCAGGCGCACCTGCAGGTTCGCCATCGAGTTCTTCTTCGCCGCGCCGGTGAGCTGCAGGGCCATGAGGAAGTCGGAGGCCTGGCGCATGCCGCGGATGAGGTTGTTCTTCATCCGCACGATCGTCGGCGAGCCCGCGCCGGCGGCGATGGCCACGTGGTCGAAGCCGAGGCGGTCGAACGCGTCCTCGATCGTCAGCGTCCCGCCGAAGCGCACGCCGCCGTAGATGCGGATGTTCTTCTTCCGCTCCAGGGCGATGCGGATGACGTTGAGGAAATTCTTGTCCCAGCGGACGGTGATGCCGTACTCCGACACGCCGCCGAAGCCGGCCAGGATGCGCTCGTCGAGCTCCTGCCAGAGCACGCGCGCGTCGGCGATCGGCTCCGTCAGCCACTTCGGATCGAGCGGCTCGATCTTCAGGCCGTCGATGGCCACCACGCCGAAGCCCTCGTTCGCCAGGAAGTGCGCGAGCGTGTAGCCGGCCGGGCCGAGGCCGACCACGAGGACGTTCTTGCCGTTGTACGGCAGCGCGATCGGGCGGCGGACGTTGATCGGATTCCAGCGCGTCAGCAGCGAGTAGATCTCGAAGCCGTACGGCAGGAAGAGGACGTCGGTGAGCATGCCGGTCTCGATCTGCGGGATGTTGACCGGGTCCTGCTTCTGGTAGATGCAGGCCTTCATGCAGTCGTTGCAGATGCGGTGGCCGGTGCCGGGGCACATCGGGTTGTCGATCATGACGATCGACAGCGCGGCGATCGCATCGCCCTCGGCGCGCAGCACGTTCATCTCGCCGATGCGCTCGTCGAGCGGGCAGCCCGCCAGCGGGACGCCGAGCGGGTTGACCTTGGCCTTGCCGTCCTTCTCGACGAAGCCGTGCGAGCAGGAGTCCTTCTTCCGCTCGTGGCAGAAGATGCAGTAATTCGCCTCGTCGGTGTTCTGGCGCGGCGTGTAGCGGTTGTCGGTGAGCTTGAATCCGTCGCGGCGCCGGTAATGCTCCTCGGGGCCGACGACGCGGACGTCGTCGACTTTCCGGGTCTCGACGAGCTTGTCGAAGACGACCGGCTGCGGCAGGCGGAACGACGTCCACGACTTGAAGCGGCCGCCCTTCCACTCGGCGGCGGTCCACTCGACGAGGAGATCGGTGAGCGCGTGGAGGGCCGCGGTCTCGCGCACGAGCGCCTCGGGCGAGTCGCCGCGCTCGCGATGCGTGACGGCCTCGGGGAAGGCGGCGTCGCCGTCGCGCAGCGCGTCGCGGAGCTGGTCGAGCGCCGCGCGCGTCTGCTCCGACGGCGTGGCCGCCTTCGTGCCGCGCGGGTACTCGCGCTCGAAGTCGAGGAGCTTGTTCGCCGTGACGGAGAGCGCGTACTCGAGGTCGCGCTCCTGCGCGCCGGCGATCGTGTCGATGAGTGCCTTCACGGCGGGGTACGAGCGCGAAGCCTCGGGATTGACGTTCTGCACCTTCGCCACGCGCTTGGCGACGAACTCCTTCTTGAACCGCGCCACCTGGTTGTCGCGCGCGGTGCGCGACTTCACCGGGGTCTGGTCGGTGTGAAAGAGCTGGCCGAGGAACGCGCCGAGGTGGCGGCTCGCCTCGATCAGCAGCGCCGACTCCTCCGGCTCGCTGAGGCCGCCGTGGGCGATGCCGCTCTGCATGGCGAAGCGGTAGCCGTCGAAGCGGCCGAAGAGCGCGGGGTCGTTGCGCTCGACGAAGCGGTCGAAGGCGAGAGTCAGATCGCCGAGGCGCTGAGTGTCGTAAAGGTCCCGGTAGTGGAAGCCGTCGATTCCAAGTTTCACGCGTCGCTCCAACATTGATGTCGTGCGGCCGAATTCTGGGCGACGGTGCGGAGGGGCCGAAGCCGGCCCATCACTCCGCATTGTGACGGATCGCACACGGCTCACTTCCGGCGGATGTAAACGACCTTCTCGACCGAGGCGTGCACGACGCCGTCTCTATCCTTTAAATCGATGTCGTAGACACGGTCGACCGGCTGCCCGTCGGCCGTCGCGGCGCGGATGGCCTCGAGCTCGGCCTCGTCGATGATGAACGTGGCGTAAAGCGTCGAGCGTCCAGGCTTGCGGAAGCGGATCGTCGCCGCCTTGTCCCAGACGACGTAGCCGCGGCCGAGGATTTGAATCAGCAGGATCATGTACCACGGATCGACCGCCGCGTAGAGGCTGCCGCCGAAGATCGACCCGACGTAGTTCCGCGTCCGCCACGACAGCGGCAGTTTCACGCGCAACTCGCGAAAGTCATCCGCGATGTAGAGGACGGTCGCTCCCGTCCCCCGCCACGCCGGGAAGAGCTTGAGCTTCCACCGCAGCCAGCGGGTCCGCATCGATTCGGGCACTCGGCACCTCCCGCGGCAGCACCGCCCACAGCGCGGCCGCAACCGCCGCGGCGAGCATGACGATGCCGTTGATCGTGAGATCTTCGCGATGATTTTGCAGCAACGTGGCCGCGCCGAGAAGAAGCTGGCCGATGAGGATGGCCAGCGGGTAGGCCAGGAGGTTCCGCCCGAAGACGAAGCGGACGAGCGCCCAGACCAGGATCGCCCCGACGAGCGTGCCCGCGATCGTCGACGGGAGCTGCTTGGCGGTGACGCTGGAGTCGATGGTGAGGCAGAACAGGAGCGCGATGCCGGCGGCGTCGGGAATCCCGCGCGCGGCGCTGAAGGAGCGCAGCGCGTAGACGAAAAGGCCGACCGCGGCCGCGGCGACGAGGGCGAGGATGAGCGCGTTGCCGATGGCCCAGAGCGACGGCAGCGGGATCGCGACGGACTGCGGCACGCGCAGCGGCTCGATGCTGATCGTGTCGGGGAAGCGCAGCTCGACGATGGCGGCGGCGACGCGGAAGATGGCCATGATCGACAGCGCGGTCAGCGCCGCCGTCAGCGCCGCGCGTCCCACGCGCGCCCGCGCCGCGCGCGTGCGCAGGTCGAGCGCGTGCGGATACGCGACGTCGATCCCGGCGATGGCGAGGAAGATGCCGCCGAGCTTCAGCGCGGTGACGAAGATGGTCCGCACGGCGTTGCCGGCGAGGAAGGTCTGCCACGACTCGCTGGTCTGGTAGTCGAAGAGCGAGAGCGGCCAATGCGCGACGGCGTTGGCGATCGGGATGATGGCCAGGACGAGGGTCCAGCGCAACGCGCGCCGCCACGGGAAGTTCCCGCGCCGCGCGGCCATGACGAAGCCGGCGATGACGAGGGCGAGGGCGAGGAGCGCCGCGCCGAGGCGGACGATGCCGAGGACGACGTTGAGGAGCGTCTCCTTCGCCTCCTCGCGATAGACGCTGTCGGGGATTTTGATCGTCGTCGTGAACTGCGTGACCTCGGCGCCGGCCACGCGCACGCTGATGCGCCGGTGGCCCTCGGCGGCGATCGGCTGCCGCTCCTCGAAGTGGAAGAGCCAGTCGCGCCGGTTCGGCTGCTGGAACGCCAGCGCCTCCTTGACGTCGAAGGCGTTGACGTCGACGCCGTACTGCGCGAACGCGGCGCGCGCGATCGCCTGTGCCTGCGCCTGGTCGAGCCGCGCGCCCGGATTCGTCTCGCTCTGATACTTGTGGTAGCCGATGACGCGGTCGGTGCGTGGATCGACCTCGACGAAGTGCTCCTCTTTCTGCTGCGGCCTGTACGCGCGCACCATCCACGTCGCCGCCTCGATCTTCGTCCGCATGACGTCGACGAGCTTTTGCATGGAGAAGCCGTGGCGGACGAGGTACTCCGCGGCGGTCGGATCGAAGCCGCTCGGCGAGCCGCCGTCCTCGCGCGGCGAGTTGCGCTCCCACGCGCGGAAGCCCTCCTGCGGCTGGACGACGATGTGGAGGACAGGCACTCTTGCCTGTCCTTTTGCCTGTCCCTCCTGCGCGATGACAGGCAAGAGTGCCTGTCCTCCACGGAGCTTCGCCTGTTCCGCGGTGGTGCGGTAGTCGATGACGTCGTCGACGCTCGGCGGCCGGCGATAGATCAGGATCGCCGCGACCGCGATCGCGCCGAGGCAGAGCAGCGCCCGCGCCGGCGTCACGCGCCGCGGCTCCGGCAGCGGCACCTCGGCGCGCGTCTCCGCCGCGCGCGCGGGCGGCGCCGCGACCTGCATCGTCGCGTTCGAGAGGTCGTCGTCGGGGAGGAAGCCGCGGTTCTTGAGGTAGAGCGCGATCGAGATCAGCATCGGGATCGCGAAGACGAGCGACGACAGCGCGCCCGACACGACGTAGTAGTGGTTGCCCGAGCGCAGCAGGAGCAGCGCGGTGTAGAGCGCGTCGACGGTGTAGTGCCAGATCAGCAGCGGCAGCAGTCCGAAGCGGTAGAAGATGAAGCCGAGGATGCAGCCGGCCAGGCCGACCTCGAGGCCGCGGATGAAGAACGGCTGGTTCGGGTACGTCGAGTGGCCGAAGCCCCAGATGAACGCGGCGATGACGGCGGCGGCGACGCGCGAGCGGAAAATTTTCTCGAAGAACGGGATCGAGAAGGCGCGCGACATGAACTCCTCGCTGAGCGCCGGGAACCAGCCGGCGAAGAGCACGGCCACCCACGGGAACGCGGTGTTCAGCATCGAGTCGTACGGCACCTCGGCCGGCGACCACGCGCCGAATTTGTCGGCGATCAGATAGAACGCGACCTGGTATCCGAGGAACAGCGCCACGAGCGTGTAGCCGAGGAGAAACGAGCGGAAGACGCGGCGCGAGGCGAGCGCGCGCACGGTCCAGAGGCGCGGGATGGCCAGGTGTTGCGGCAGGCGCTCGCGGTACATCACTTCGCCCGCGCCGGCGACGACGACGAGGAACATGCCGTAGCCGATGCCCGGCAGCAGCGCGCCGAGGAGCGCGAAGCGGGCGAGGAAGGCGCTGTACGACGACGTGGTCGAGTAGCCGGCCAGCGCGATCGGGAAGGAGTTCAGCGCCGCGCCGGCGACGAGGACGACGGTGACGATGAAGATGCCGAGAACGAAGCGGAGACGGACGTCGCCGCGCAGCAGGCGGATGATGAAGACCGCGACGATGCAGACCATCGTCACGACGAGGAAGACGAAGTCGATGGTCCCGGCCAGGCCGTTCTTCGAGCGCAGCTCCTCGTACGAGCGCGCCCAGGCGTCGGGGACGCGCAGCCGCTGCCGGTAGCTGCCGACGCGGTCGCCGTCGACGGTGACGACGTGCCGGTACGTCGTGCCGGCCGGCCGGATCGAGCGCGACTCCCACGTGAAGATGCGCTGCATGCGCCCAGGGAGGCGGCGCTCGCTTTGCGCGACGAGCTGGAGGTCGCGCCCGTCGACGCGCGCCCGCGCCAGGAAGGCCTCGGCGATTCGCTGCGCGCCGGCGACGTCGGGCGACGGCAGCACGCGCGCCTCGGGGATGGTGTCGTCGTAGCCGACGATCTCGCCGGTCGGCGCGACGTCGACGGCGAACTCCTCTTCCTGCAGCGGCCGGAACCAGCGGTGATGCCACCACCAGAGGCGCACCTGCCGGCGCATGACCGGCGTGGCGCGCGGCAGGCCGAGCGTGCGCTCGAGGAAGATCTTGGCCTGGTCGTCGCCGTCGAAGACCGCGGTGTGCTTCATCCCGCGCGCCTGCGCGGCCACGAGCGGCTCGGCGATCTTCTGCGAGGAGTCGCGGTCGTAGCGGAAGTCGATCGACGCCTCGGGAAAGACGCGCGTGAACCAGTTGAGGATGACGAAGACGGAGACCGCCGCGATCGCGATGCAGACCGCGATGAAGAGCCAGTCGGATTTGGTGAGGCGGAGCATGGGATGGCCCGGTAGTGCCGGCGTCCCGCCGGCCGGACGGGACGCGTCTCGCGTCCCTGGGGGCGGCGGGGACGCCGCCTGTCCGGCCGGCGAGGACGCCGGCTCTACGCCAGCTGCTGCAAGGCTTTCTCCATCCGCCGGATCCCTTCGCCCGCCTCGTCCATCGAGAGGTTCAGCGGCGGGCGGAAGCGCACGGAGGTGTGGCCGGAGGCGAGGACCATCACGTCGTTGGCCATCATCGCCTTGATCGTGGCGTCGCGCACGTCGCCGCTCGGCAGATCGAACGCTGCCATCAGGCCGAGCCCGCGGACGTTCGAAACGAGCTGCGGGAACTCCTGCCCGAAGCGCTCCAGCTCTCCGACGAACCAGGCGCCGACGCTCGCCGCGTTGTCGACGAGCTTCTCCTCGTCGATCACCTCGAAGTAGCGCTGCGAGCGCACCATGTCGGTCAGGTTGCCGCCCCACGTCGAGTTGATGCGCGACGACTCCACGAACACGTTCTGCTCGACGTCCATGATCCGGTCGTTCGACGCGAAGCCGCACACCTGCGTCTTCTTGCCGAAGCAGAACATGTCGGGCTCGACGCCGACGTGCTGGAACGCCCACATCTTTCCGGTCAGGCCGACGCCCGACTGCACCTCGTCGAAGATGAGCAGCATGTCGTTCTCGTCGCAGAGCTGGCGCACGGCGCGGAAGAACTCGGGGCGGAAATGGTTGTCGCCGCCCTCGCCCTGGATCGGCTCCATGATGAACGCGGCGACGTCGTCCTTCCGCTCGGCGAGGAACTGCTTCGCCTGCGCGAGCGCGGCGCTCTCGCGGCGCTCCGCGTCGGCGAGCGACTCCTCGGTCGCGGGGAAGTGGATCTTCGGGTTGTCGATGCGCGGCCAGTCGAACTTCGGGAAGAACTGCGTCTTGCGCGGGTCGGCGGTGTTCGTCAGAGACAGCGTGTAGCCGCTGCGGCCGTGGAAGGCTTCGCGCAGGTGCATGACCTGCGTGCCGCGCTCGGACGTGTAGCCCTTCGCGAAGTTCTTGCGCACTTTCCAATCGAAGGCCGCCTTGATCGCGTTCTCGATGCCGAGGGCGCCGCCTTCGACGAAGAACATGTGCTTGGCGAGGGAGGGTGGGACGGCGACGCGTGCGAACGTCTCGACGAACTCGGCCATGTACGTCGTGTAGATGTCGGAGTTGGCCGGCTTGTTGATCGCCACCTCGGCGAGCTTGTCGCGGAACTCGGCGTTGTCGAGCCGCGGGTGGTTGTAGCCGATCGGGCAGGAGGCGAAGTTCGTGAAAAAGTCGAGGACCTTGCGGCCGCGCTTGGCGTCGAACACCCACGAGCCGCGCGACTTCCGCAGGTCCATGACGATGTCATAGCCGTCGGCGAGCATGTGCCGGCCGAGGACGTTGTGGACGTCGGCCGGCTGGACGTGTAGACGCCGATCGGTGATCGTCGAGAGGGACATTCAGGACTCCTGTTTTCTGTTGACATGCCGCAGGTGGCGGATGTCAGATTCTCGGGCTGCGGATCTTATCGCAGTGCCGGTGTCATTCCGAGCGGAGCGAGGAATCCCCCGCGGTGAGGCTGTCTTGCTGTGGACCCGCCGTTGGTCCATGGAAACTTAGAAAATTAGAATGCGAATGCAGAATGTAGAAGGTGAGAGTCGTTTGGTTCGAGCATTGCTCATGGCGATCGGCTTCCGTTTTCTTCATTCTGCATTCGCATTCTGAGTTTCTAAATTTCCTTGGGCAAAAAGGAGCTCTTCCTCATGAAAGAAATCGTGATCCTCGGCGGCGCGCGCACGCCGATCGGCTCGTTCCTCGGCGCGCTCTCCTCGTTCTCCGCTCCGAAGCTCGGCTCGGTGGCCATCAAGTGCGCGCTGGAGAACTCCGGCGTGAAGCCCGAGCAGGTCCAGCAGGTGCTGATGGGCAACGTGCTCCAGGCCGCGGTCGGCCAGGCGCCGGCGCGGCAGGCGGGCATCGGCGCCGGGATTCCGGTCGAGGCCGGCGCGGTGACGATCAACAAGGTCTGCGGCTCGGGCCTCAAGGCGGTCATGTACGCGGCGAACGACATCCGCTGCGGCGAATACGACCTCGCCGTCGCCGGCGGGATGGAGTCGATGTCGAACGCCCCGTACGCGCTCCCGCAGGCGCGCACCGGCTACCGCATGGGCAACGGCAAGATGATCGACACGATGGTCCACGACGGCCTGTGGGACCCGTACGGCGACAAGCACATGGGCAACTGCGCGGAGACGTGCGTGGCGAAGTACCACTTCACCCGCGAACAGCAGGACGCGTTCTCGCTGGAGTCGTACCGCCGCGCGCAGGATGCGACGAAGAGCGGGAAGTTCAAGAAGGAGATCGCCGTCGTCGAGATCGCCTCGAAGAAGGGGACGTCCGTGGTGGTCGACGACGAGGAGCCGTTCAACGCGCCGCTCGACAAGATGGGATCGCTCAAGCCGGCGTTCCAGAAGGACGGCGGCACGGTGACGGCGGCGAACGCGTCGAAGATCAACGACGGCGCGGCGGCGCTGGTGGTGACGTCGGCGGACTACGCGCAGGAGCACGGGCTGAAGCCGATGGCCCGCATCGTCGCGCAGGCCACGGCGGCGCAGGAGCCGGAGTGGTTCACGACGGCGCCGGCGAAGGCGATCGACATCGTGCTGCGCCGCGCCGGACTCTCGGTCGGCGACATCGACCTCTTCGAAGTGAACGAGGCGTTCGCCGCGGTGGCGCTCGCCGCGATGGAGGACGCGAAGATCCCGCACGAGAAGATGAACGTGCACGGCGGCGCCGTGGCCCTCGGCCATCCGATCGGCGCCAGCGGCGCGCGCATCCTGGTGACGCTGCTGCACGCGCTCGAGAACCGGAACCTCGAGCGCGGCATGGCCGCGATCTGCATCGGCGGCGGCGAGGCCGCGGCGATGATCGTCGAACGCCTATGAACAAAAAGTCTATCCCGCGCGCAGACGCGGGGCGCGGCTCGCGTCGATGCTCAGCTGATCCCGCGTCTCCGCGCGGGATCAACTAATTTCGTATGAACTGGTGGGCGCGGCCGCTGCTCTACCCGGCGAGCGGCGGCCCGTCCTCGGTCCGCGAGAACGTGGCCATCGGCGACGTGCTCGCGGACATTTATCTCCCCGCGGCGGCGGACGCGCCGATCGTCTTCCTCATCCACGGCGGCCCGATTCCGCCCGGCGCGCAGATGAAGAACATCGCGCTCTTTCGCGACTACGGGCGCCTCCTCGCCGGCGAGGGCTTCGTGGCCGTGACGTTCAATCACCGCTATCACGTGGCGAACGACTTCGCGCAGTCGATCGCCGACGTGAACGCGGTGATCGAGCACGTCCGCGGCGGCAGCGACAACGTCGCGCTGTGGGCGTTCTCCGGCGGCGGCCCGCTGCTCGCCACGGGCTTCGACAAGCCGTACGTCCGCGCGCTGGTCGGCTACTACGCGATGCTCGACGGCGCGCCGGTCGAGCGCGCGGCGGAGATCCGCGTGCCGATGCTGATCGCCCGCGCCGGTCGCGACATGGCCGAAGTCAACGAGCCGCTCCGCCGTTTTCTCGACGCCGCGCTCGACCACGTCGAGCTCGAGCTGCTCAACCATCCGCACGGCGAGCACGCGTTCGATCTCCTCAACGACGACGCGCGGACGCGGCAGATCATCGGCCGCACGATCGCGTTCCTGCACGAGCAGACGCGCTGATCACCTCGAGCTGTGCGTTCGCCCACCGACAGCGGGCCTGCCGCCGGCGTAAAGCGGGGCGAAGGAGCCTCGCATGCGCAAAATCATCGTCTTCACCGCGGTTCTCTCGTGCGCTTCCGCTGCTGCATTCGCACAGCAGAAGCAGTCGGTCTCGCTTTTCCTGAGTGACGTCATGCAAACACGAACGGATCGCCAGGCCGGCTCATGGCCGAGCGGCTTCGGCATCGCCTTCGAGCGCCGCCTCGCCGAACGCTGGTCGGTGCAAGGCGCAGTCGCGATCGAGCGGCATCACAGCTATTCGTATGTCGTCGAAGACAACGGCGCGATCACCTTCGTCGACAGCGCGCGGCTGCGCACGGTGCCGATCGACCTGACGGCGCGCTATCACTGGCTCAACGACACGCGCTGGAAACCGTACCTCGGCTTCGGCGCGCATTACGTCGCCGCACCCTCGGCCGATGCCCGCTTTCGCTATCGAAATCACTTCGATGGCGAGGTCAACGGCGGCACGCTGTTCATGTTCAGCCGCTCCTTCGGCGTGGTGCTGGATGGACGCGCGCTCGCCGGCACCCGCGAGCCGTACGATCAGCCGCTGAAGGTCTCGTTCGGCGCGGCCTGGCGCTTCTGAGATCAGGCCGGTACGCCCGGCCATCTCAGATACGCCCGCGGCTCCGAGACGCACCGATCATCACGTGCCAACGTCGCGTGCAAATCGCAGGCGATCACATGAAAGCGATGCTCGGACACTTTAAAGTGATCCTCCGTCGTTTAAAAGCGATCGCTCATGACTTAAAAGCGATCGGCGATGGCTTTAAAGCGATCGGCGGTCGCTTTAATCTCGCCTGGAGGACAATGAATCCCATCCGTGGATGGGATGAATCTCGCTTTGAGGACAATTAAAGCGATCAACGGTCACGTGAATCTCACCTTTTGGAGATTCAAAGCCATCCGTTGGCGTAATCGTGTGGCCGAAACGACGCTTAAAGCGGTCATCCATCGGCCGATATCGCCGGCACCACAGATTTGCGCGTTTCAACCCTGCTCGGTTTCGGCTGGCGCTTCTGAGATCAGGCGATCGCCCCGGCGAGCTCCGCGAGGCTGCGGAACTCGCCGAGCGCCGGCACGCCGCCGGCGAGCTCCGGCGCGCCGCGGCGGTTGATCCAGGCGTTCTCGATGCGCAGCTCGTTCGTCGGCACGATGTCGTGGAAGTTGCTCGCGGCGGCGTGCAGCCACGGCGCGCCGCCGATGGCGTCGCGCGCCGCGAGAAAGTGCGCGTGCCGCGGCTTGTACGAGCGCACCTGCTGCGCGGTGATGACGAGATCGAAGTCGACGGTGAAGTGCTTCCGCGTCTCGCGCAGGAGGTCGTCGTCGACGTTCGAGAGGATGCCGAGGCGATAGCCGGCGCCGCGCAGCCGCTCGAGCGCGGCGTTCGTGTCGGGGAAAGGCTTCCACGACGGCAGGCTCTCGGCGAGGAAGCTCGTGTCGGGCGCGTCGAAGCCGAGGGCGCGGGCGACGCGCCCGGCGGTCTCGCCGAGGACTTCGCGATACGGGCGGAACGGCGGCTCCTCGGCGATGAGCTCGTGCTCCGCGTACGCGCGCAGCACGGCGCCGCGGTCGGGCGCGGCGCCGGCGTTGCGGAAGGCGGCGTAGATGCCGCTCTCCCAGTCGATCAAGGTGCCGTAGCAGTCGAAGGTCACGATGTCGTAGCGCCGCATGGCGCGCATTATGCCGCGCGTGATTCGGCTCACACATGCCTTGGCGGCAGTGCTATACCTTCGGCATTCCATTCGCCATGAACGAAGCCGCAGCGCGCACGCTCCGCACGGCAGAGCGCTACCTGCTCCAGCCGCCGCTGGCCGGACATTTCGGCGGCGCCGCGGTGTCGGTCTGCGACATCTCCACGAAAGGGGCGCGCTTCACGCACGGCCACACGGTGGAGATGGGACAGAAGTCGCCGCTGCGCGTGGCGCTGGACGGACGCGCGGCGCCGCTGCAAATCGAGGCGGTGGTGGTCTGGACGCAAGTCGATCCCGTGGCTCCGAGCCGCTTCGTCTCCGGCGTCCGCACGTACGGCGCGCCTGATGTCGTCGACGGCATGCTCGAGCACCTCCGCGGCGCGCGGCGGGCCACCCGCATCGAAGAGCTGCGCCGGAGCGACCGTTTCGCGATGCAGCAGCCGCTGGAGGGGCGCTTCGACGGCGCGGCCGCCGCGATCGAGAACCTCTCCGTGCACGGCGCGCGCATCGCCACGGCGCACGCGCTCGCCGCCGGCGCGCGCGGCACGTTCGCGTTCCTCGACGTCGACGTGCCGGCGGAGGTGGCGTGGTGCGCGGTCAAGTCGCTCGATCCGACGATGTACCGCGCCGGCCTGGCGATCGCCGAAAAGTCGGAGCGGATGCGCCTCGCCATCGGCCGGCTCTGCGAGGCCGGCCACGCCAGCCTCGACACGCACTCGCTCGGCCTCAAGCTGAAGATCATCCGCGCCCGCGCCCGCCAGCTCGCGCCGTCGTTCGGCATGCTCGAGCCGGACGGCGTCCCGGCCGAGCAATACCTGCTGATCCAGGGCGTCCGCGAAGAGCTCCGCCTCAACGCCGAGGAGGCCATGCACTGGTACCGCCGCGCGCGCCTCACGATCAACGACCCCGACACGCGCCGCGCCGCCCCCACGATCGTCGATCACCCCGACGCGCTCGCGGTGTGGGAGTACCTCGACCGCTCGATCGATCCGTCGCTGATCGGGCGGACGTTCAGGATTTGATCGCCGTCATCCCGAGCCGCTTCGCGACTCAGGATGTTGCGCGTGATTGCTCAGCGACGAGCTTAGTAAGGCGCGCCAAACACTCGGAAGCCCACCGCACGCGCAGCAGCAGCGAGCCCGCCGTCATGGGTTGCGAAGGCGAGGTCCTGTTTGTTGCGTTCCTGCCAATCGAGCGCTGTGGTGAGATGGATTGCGTCGAGCGAGCGAATCGCAAGTGGGTATGCTCGTGACGCATAGGCGACGATCTCGTCGGTCACGCTGGCCAACTCGACGCGTTCGAGCTTCTCGAACAGAAGGTTCCGATAACGCGCCATCGTGTGCTCGTCACGCGTTGTGAGCCGTTCTCGATCGAGGCGACGACGGCATT
>Ga0070717_10000096_pt1 | contig 68299 bp, 53 predicted proteins | sample LARL113metaG_FD_71366 | JGI IMG/M metagenome (GOLD analysis project Ga0070717, IMG submission 71366) | Corn, switchgrass and miscanthus rhizosphere microbial communities from Kellogg Biological Station, Michigan, USA - LAR L11-3 metaG | ecosystem: Host-associated > Plants > Roots > Rhizosphere ...
GCCCGCGTGATCGCCACGAACAGCATGCCGATGCAGGAGAAGGAACAGGACTGCGCGAAGCTGAAGACGCTGTCGATCGGGGAGCTCTTCGCCGACGCGATCAAACGGATTCACAACGAAGATTCGGTGTCGTCGTTGTTCGAGATGTGAGGGTTACCAACTCTCGACGCGCAGGCCTTCGAAACGGCCGAAGTCCTCGACGTTGAAGGTGACGAGCGTCAGATTGTGTACGGCGGCAATCGCGGCGATTTGACCATCTGCGAACGTTGGCGTTTGTCCGCGAACCGTGAGGCGCGCACGCTCGCGGGCATGCCACTCGGCGGCGTCATCGTCATAATTGAGAATCGACATCTTGGCCAGCACGTCGTCGTTCAGATATCTCTCCAGACGATCCCGGCGGTGCGAGCGCGGAAGAAGCTCGAGGCCATACCGCAGTTCGTGCCAGACGACCGAGGCGATCGCGAGTTGGCCGTCATATCGATTGATTTTCTGAAGTACGAGCTCTCGAGGAGACGGACGTGTGGCTTCCGAGGCGACGTTCGTATCCAGCAAATACAACAAACTCACAGATCCACATCCCGCCCTGGATCGGGGTCACGAACGTCAGCCCAAATTTCCGCCGGATCGCCCATTTCTGACCAATCGACGGTCTTTCGCCACTCTTCTAACCTTTCGATAAACGACTTCTGCGGGGGCTGTCGCGGCAGCGGCGGCTGGGGGCCCGCCAACCTCTCGTATTCTTGCCAGCTGAGCAGAACAGCAACGCGCTCGCCCGCGTGGGTGAGCTCCACCGTTTCGCCGCGTTCGGCGTCAAGGACTAGGTTATCGAGCTTGCCGCGTGCTTCTGCGATCGAAAGCTGTTTGCTCACCAGTCACCTCGTTGTTCATTCTAACGCTCTGGAATAACTCGCAGTTCCATCGGTTTAGCCGCATTCGCTGCATCATCTAATCGAAGGAGTTTCGCCATCATGGCTGAGGTCACGTTAGAAGTTTCGCGCCGCGAAAAGTCGGGCAAGGAAATCGCCAAGAAGCTGCGCGCGGCGGGGAAGGTCCCGGCCGTCGTTTACGGCGGGCACAAAGAGCCGGTGGCGATCGAGGTCGACCGCAAGGCGGTTTCGGAGCTCGTCCAGAAAGGCGAGCACGGCGTCCGCTCGATTTTCCTCCTCAAGATGGCCGGCACCGATCAGCAGCGCCACGCCATGATCAAGGACATCCAGATCGACCCGATTTCGCGGCGCATGACCCACATCGACTTCGTCCGCGTGGTCATGGACGAGGTCGTGCGCGTGACCGTGCCGGTGCATGTCGTCGGCACCGCCGCCGGCGTCAAGGAAGGCGGCATCCTCGACTGGCAGGTGCGCGACCTTCACGTCGAGTGCCTCCCGAACGCGATCCCCGACAAGATCGACGTCGACGTGACGGCGCTCGGCATCCACGAGTACCAGCGCGTCTCCGATCTGAAGCTCCCCGAGGGCGTGAAAGTGCTCGAGGACCCGGAGCGCGTCGTCGTCGGCGTCACCCATGCGCGCGCCGAGGTGGTCGAAGCCGCCGCCGCACCGACGGAAGCCGCCCCGGCCGAGCCCGAAGTCATCAAGAAGGGCAAGCCCGAGGACGAGAAGGAGAAGTAACCCTGGCTCGTCTGAGCAAGCTTTCGAAGGACGACGTCACACCCGACATCCGATCGAAGTTCGCCGAGATCGGGCAGCAGCGCGGCAACGTGCCGAACATGTTCCGCGTCTACGCGCATCGTCCGGAGATCCTCGAGACGATGCTCGCGCACCTCGACGCGGTCACGCGTACCGGCACCGTGCCGGTGCGGACGAAGGAGCTCGTGGCCACGCTCGTCTCGCGCCTCAACCGCTGCGAGTATTGAAACCGCTCCCACACCGCGCAGGCTGCGCGGCACGGCGCGACGGACGAGCAACTCGGCGAATCGCTGCTCGACTTCGAGAACGGCCCGTTCACCGATGCCGAGAAAGCCGCGCTCGCCTACGCGGCCCAATTCACGCTCGACGCGCACGGCGTCGACGACGCTCTGTTCGCGCGGCTCCGCGCGCATTACGATGAGGGCGAAGTCGTGGAGCTCTCGGCGATGGCCGGCCTCTTCAACTACTTCAACCGCGTGAACGACGCCTTGCAGATGGAGCCGACGAAGCCGGGCGAGGGGCTATGAAGAAGACGCTGCTGATACTCGTGGCGGTTGCGCTGGCATGCTCGCGCGAGAGCCATCCGATTGCCGCGAAGAAGCCGGCCAAGCCGCCCGTGAAGCGCGTCGAGCAGCCGCCGTCGACCGACGTCGGCGCGACGATGCCGGAGTATCAGGCCATGACGCTCGACGGCAAGCCCTTCGACCTCGCCGCCGAGCGGAAGAACGTCGTCTTCCTCAACGTCTGGGCGACGTGGTGCGGCCCCTGCCGCTTCGAGATCCCGGAGCTCGAGAAGATGCACGCGAAGTACGCGCCGCGCGGCTTCGAGGTCGTCGGCGTGAGTGTCGACGAAGAGGGCTCCGTGCCGGTGAAGCCGTTCGTGCAGGAGCAGGCGATCAAGTATCCGATCGTGCTCGACCCGCCCGGCAAGATCGCCAACGTCCTTCAGACCACGGTGCTCCCGACCTCGGTGGTGATCGACCGCGGCGGCAAGATCGTCTGGCGCCGCGTCGGCGCGCTCGTCGGCACGGACGCCACGCTCGACGCCGCCATCGAAAAGGCTCTCGGCAAGTAGCCTCAGACTTTGCGGCGGTCCGGCGTTCCGCGCGCCATCGCTCTCCGGTCGCGCTGCCGCTGGATGAACTCGCGGATCGGCGCGGCGACGGCCTTGGCCATCTGCGCGACGAGGAGCCTCATCGGCAGGTAGGCGAACAGAAGCGCCAGAATCAGCGCGGCGGCGGCAACGACGATGGTGATGACGAACGACATTCACCTTAGAGATATAGCAATCCGCCTGCCGTGAAGTTGGGGTCACATCTGGAAAATCAACTTAACGGCGGCCGCCGAAGTTGGGGTCACATCTGGAAAATCAACTCGTTGGCGAAGTTGGGGTCACATCTGGAAAATCAACTTAACGCCCCTGGGAAATGACCTCAACCGTCCCCGTTAAGTTGATTTTCCAGATGTGACCCCAACACTATGGCGGGGTGAGCGAGTTTGGCGAGCGGCTGCGACGGTTGGATGCGGCGGCGATCGAGGAGCAGGGGATGGCGCCGCTGCTGTACGCGCGGGGCGGCGATCCGGCGCTGCGGCATGCGGCGCTGCGCGCGGCGGCGCTCGAGCCGCTGCGCCTGGCCGATCTTCGGGCGCTGCTCGACGCGCTCGCGGGGCACGGCGTCGTGCCGCTCATCGTCAAGGGGACGGCGCTCGCGTATTCGCTGTACGAGGCGCCGGAGCTGCGGCCGCGCGCGGATACGGATCTCCTGCTCGCTGCCGAGAAGCTCGGGCGTGCGCGCGAGGCGTTCCTCGAGCTCCGCTACGTCGAGCAGAGCTCCAGCGGCGACATGCGCCAAACCATGTTCCGCCGCGTCGACGCTGCCGGCGCCGACCACGTCTACGACGTCCACTGGGCCATCGCCAACACGCCCGTGTTCGCCGACGTCCTCGGCATCGACGAGCTGCGCGCGCGCAGCGTGCCACTTCCGCGCATCGGCGCGCACGCGCGGACGATCTCCGACATCGATGCGCTCCTCTATGCCTGCGTTCATCGCATCGCCCACCACCACGACGACGAGCGGCTCATCTGGCTCGCCGACATCCACTTTCTCATCGAGCGAATGTCCGACGGCGAGCTGGCGCGGTTCTGGGCGCTGGCGAAGGAGCGCGAGGTCGTCGGCGTCTGCATGCGCTCCGTCGAGCGGGCCGAGGAGTGGTTCGGCGGGAGCGGACGCGTGCGCGAGTTCCTCGACGAACGGACGATCGCCCGCGCGGAAAAAACGCGCGCCTATCTCCGAGCCCGGCCGCGGCGGCTGCGCGTCCTGCGCGCCGAGCTCGCCGGCGAGCGCGGCTGGCGCGCGCGGGCGCGGCGCCTCAGGCAGCTCGCGTTTCCGCCCGCGTCGTACATGCGCGAGAGCTTCCGCACGCGCTCGCCGCTGGCGTTGCCGTGGCTTTATGCCTATCGCGCGGCGCGCGGCGTGGTGCGGCTCTTTCGTCGCGTCATATAGGGCGCGTCACGTAGCGGGCGCGGCCTTGCAGCAGGCGCGGACGTGCGAAATGAGCTGGCGGATGTCGAACGGCTTCGGCAGCACGGTAAACGCGGGCTTCGCGTTGGCAGCCTCGGCCGCTCCATGCAGGTTCGCCGTCATGACGATGACCGACTTGCCGACGTGCGGGCGCTCGCTCTCCAGAAAGCGGAGCACGCCGAGGCCGTCGACGCGCGGCATCATCAGATCGAGCAGGATCGTGCCGTAGTCGTTGCGCGAGAGCTTCTCGATGGCCTCACGCCCGTCGCGCGCGCTTTCCACTTCGAATTTTTCGCGGCGAAGCACCCGCTCCACCAGAGTTCGGATGGCATCGTCGTCGTCGACGACGAGAACCGGTTTGGTCGACAACAAAAACCTCCACACGCGAAAGGAGCAAGGGGGTTGCCAAAGGGAGGGCGCAGGGCGCAGGGGGCGGGGCGCAGATGGTGGTTCGTGACGGCACGCGCTTCGGCGTGACAACCACCTGCGCCCTGCCCCCTGCGCCCCGGGCCCTATCCGAACCACGACCCCCCATTCACGTCGATCGTCACCCCGTTCAGGTAGTCCGCGTGCGGCGACGCGAGGAAGAGGATCACCGCGGCCACGTCGCCGGGCGTGCCGACGCGGCGCAGCGGAATCTGGCTGACGATCTCGTCGTAGTGCGCGTCGAGCTCGGCACGGGCCATCTCCGTCTCGATGAACCCCGGCGCGACGCAGCTGGCCACGATGTTGTCCTTCGCGCAGCCGCGCGCGATCGAGCGGGTGAGGTTGACGAGCGCGGCCTTTGACGCGCCGTAGTCGGCGAACTCCGTCTCCCCGCGGGATGCCGCGCGCGAGGCGACGTTGACGATCTTTCCGCCGCCGTGCTGCCGCATCGAGCGCATGGCCAGGAACGCCGCGTTCGCCGCGCCGAAGACGTTGAGCTCGAACGTGCGCCGCCAGCCGCGCTGCCACGCCGCGTAGTCGGCGCCGTCGAAGGGGTTCATCTCGAACGTGGCGGCGTTGTTGACGAGGACGTCGACGCGGCCGAACCGCGCGAACATCGCCTCGACTTGCGCGGGGTCGGCGACGTCGGCGCGGAGCGCCACCGCGTCGCCGATCTCGCGCACGACCTCGTTCGCCTCGGCCTCGCCGCGGAAGTAGTTGACGCCGACGTGCGCGCCGGCGAGGCCCATGCGCACGGCCGTCTCGCGCCCGATGCCGCGCGACGCGCCGGTGACGAGCACGCGCTTGCCGCGCAGGTCGAGCGTGATCTTCGGCTCCATTGCGCGGTAGAGTCTAATGCGATGGCCATCGAGGTCACCCTTTACACGCGCCGGCCGTGTTTTCTGTGCGACAAAGCGAAGGCGTCGATCCGCGCGGCGGCCTCGCTGCACCGGCTGCCCATCGAGCTGCGCGAGGTCGACGTCGACGCCGACGCCGCGCTGCGCGAGCGCTTCACCAACGACGTCCCGGTCATCTACGTCAACGGCGTCGAGGCCTTCCGCCATCGGGTCTCGCCGCAGGAGTTTGCCGACTATGTCCAACGGCAGTGAGCTTCCGCCGGGCTGGCGGATCGTCGACGGCCATCACCTGGAAAAAGAGTTCCGATTTCCCGACTTCGCGCAGGCGCTGGCGTTCGTGAACCGCATCGGCGCCGCGGCCGAGGAGATGGGGCACCATCCCGACCTCGAGCTCGGATGGGGGAGGGTGCGCGTGACGCTGCGGACGCACGACGCGGGCGGCATCACGTCGAAGGACTACGCGCTGGCGGCGGCGATCGAAGAGCTGCCGCGATGAACCTGTCGGGCAAGCGCGCCGCGGTGTGGGCGGCGGCGATCGCCGCGCTTGCCCTCGTCACGTACGCCGGCCGCGCGCTCGACCTGAACGCCACCACCGTCGGCTTCGTCTACCTCATCGTCGTCCTCGTCGTCTCCATCCGCGGCGACCTGCTGGCCGGCACCGTCGCCTCCGTCGTCGCCACGGTCTGCTACAACTTCTTTTTCTTTCCGCCGCTGTACACGCTCACCATCGCGGCGCCGGCGAACTGGTTCGCGCTCGCGGCCTTCCTCATCTCCTCGGTCACGGTGAACCGCCTCGTCGTCACGGCGCGCGTGCTGGCGCAGAAAGCGGAGCAGCGGCGCAACGAGATCGAGACGCTCTACGCGCTGAGCGTCGATCTCTTCGCGGCCACGAACCGCGTCGGCGCCCTCGGCGAGGCGGCCGGACGCGCCCTGCAGCTCCTCGGCGCGCGCGCCGGAGGCCTCGTCCTCTTCGACGGCGGCGGCACGTACCGGCAGACCGTCGTCTCCTGGAACGGCGACAAGCCCGACGAGGTCGAGGATCTCATCGCCGGCGTCGGCCGGCACCGCGTGCCGCTGGAGATCCCTTCGGCGCTCGGCCGCGACGTCTACCTCCCGCTCTTTGCCGGCGAACGGACGGCGGGCGTCCTCGCCGCGCGCGGCACGACCGCGTCGAAGCGAGCGCTCGAATCGGCGGCGCGCCTCGTGGCGCTGGCCATCGAGCGCGAGGACTTCATCGAGCAGAACGCGCACGTGCAGGCGCTGCGCGAGAGCGAGGCGCTGAAGACGTCGCTGCTGCGCGCGATCTCGCACGATCTGACGACGCCGATCACCGCCGTGACGATCCGCACCGAGTCGCTGCGGCGCCGCGCCGGCGACGACCGCGACCTGCGCGACGACGTCGAAGCCATCGCCGAGGAGACGGGGAGGCTGCGGCGGCGCATCGACAACCTGCTGTCGATGGCCCGGCTCGAAGCGGGGAAAGCGATGCCGCGCCGCGAGCCGACGCCGCCGGCGGATCTCTTCCGCGCCGCGCGCGAGAACCTGCCGATCGTCTTCGCGTCGCGCCCGGTGCCGGTGCACGTCGACGCCGACTGCCCCGACGCCGACGTCGATCCGTCGCTGGCGCTGGAGATCCTCGTCAACCTGCTCGAGAACGCGCACCGCGTCTCGCCGCCCGGCGCGCCGGTGGAGCTCGCGGCGCGGCGGCATCCGCTCGACGCCGGCAAGCTCCGCATCGAGGTCCTCGACCGCGGCCCCGGCGTGCCGCCCGGCATCGCCGAGAACACCGACGTCGCGCAGCGCGGCCTCGGCCTGGAGATCGCGCGCAGCCTGGCGGCGGCGAACGGCGGCAGCATCGGCCTCGCGCCGCGCGCGGGCGGCGGCACGGTCGCGCGCATCGATTTTCCGGCGGCGCTGCTCGCCGCGGCGGGAGAGCCGGCGTGACGATCTCCTCGGCCGTGCTGCTCGTGAGGCGCTGTGGAGTGCCGCCGTCCCGGCGGCTGGTCCGGCGGCGTCCCGCCGCCGCGCGGGCGGAGCCGGCGTGACGATCTCCTCCGTCATTCTCCTCGTCGACGACGACGCGGCCATCCGCGACTCGCTGTCGAAGGAGCTGCGCGCGGCCGGCTACACGACCGTGGCGGCGACGAACGGCGCCGAGGGCGTCGCGGCCGTGCAGGCCAACGCCCCCGACGTCGTCCTCACCGACCTCGCGATGCCGCGCTCCGACGGCTTCGAGCTCATCTCCGCGTTGCGCGCGTCGTCGGCGGTGCCGATCATCGTCCTCTCCGTGCGCGGCGGCGACGCCGACAAAGTGCGCGCCCTCGACCTCGGCGCCGACGACTTCGTCACGAAGCCGTTCTCCGTCCCCGAGCTCCTGGCGCGCGTCCGCGCTCAGCTTCGCCGCACCAGCACGCCGCCGCCGAGCGTGCTCGCGTTCGACGATTTGACCGTCGACCTCGAGCGCCGCCGCGTCGTGCAGGGCGGGCGCGAAGTGCGCCTCACGCCGACCGAGTTCGCGCTGCTCGAGCTGCTCGCCTCCAACGCCGGCAAGCCGATGTTCACCGAGCAGATCATCGCCCGCGTGTGGGGGCACTCGGCGCCGGGCACGACCGCCGACACCGTGCGCGTGCACGTGAGCTCCCTGCGCAAGAAGATCGAGCCCGACCCGTCGCAGCCGCGCTACATCGTCACCGAGCCGTGGGTCGGCTACCGCTTCATCGCCGAGCCGCTGTAGGGGTCATCCAGAGCCGCATCGTGCGCGGCTGTCGCGGGCCGCGGGGGATTCCTCGCCGTCGATGCGGCTCGGAATGACACGCGCGCGATCACTCCAAAACGCGGATCGGCAGCACCATCGCCTGAATCCCCTGGAACTGCAGGCGGCGCTGGATCGCGTGCGGCGTCTCGTTGTGCAGCAGGCGGTGGTACCACTTCTCCTCGCGAAAGATCAGGCGGCCCATGAAGAAGATCGCGCGCGGAAACTCGCCGGCCAATTCGCGGCAGAGGTCCTCCACCGTCGACACCGCCTCGGTGCCGAGGGCGACGCGGTAATCGGCTTTGAGTCCTTGCCGTTGCGCCCACGCCACGTACTTTTTCAGCGACTCCTCGGTCGAGCGCTCCAGATGTCCGATCTCCTCCGCACCCTTGAAATTGCCGGAGTCGACCACCGCGGCGGAGACGAAGAGGAACTGCTCGAAGTAGCCGGGAAACGACTTGTGGATCGAGAGGATCTGATGCAGGCCGAAGCCGGAGAACGACGACACGCTGATGATCGCCGTCGGCAGCCGCGGGTCGAGCGGCGACGGCGCGACCTCCGGCGACTCCGGCGCGGGGAGCGAGATCAGGATCTCGTCGAGCCGCTTCATGCTCGTCTGCACGCTGGCGTAGTGGCGATGGATGGCGAAGGCGAGCGCGATGACGAGGCTCGTGAGCACCACCGTGATCCAACCGCCTTCGCGGAACTTCTCGAGCGTCGTGATCGCCAGGATGCTCACGCACATCACCAGGCCCGTGCCGTGGATGGCGAGCTGGCTTTTCCAGCGCGGCTCGTGCGCGCGCTCGACGATCCAGTGCCGGGCCATGCCGAGCTCCGTCAGCGAGAACGTGATGAAGACGTTGATCGAGTACATGACCACGAGCGTGGTGATGTCGCCGCGCGTGTAGGCGAGCGCCGCGGCGGCGGCGATGCCCATCATGTAGACGCCGTTCTTCGTCACCAGGCGATCGGAGAGCTGGCTGAAGCGGTGCGGCATCCAGGAGTCGACGGCCATGTTGGCGAGGACGCGCGGCCCGTCGAGGAATCCCGTCTGCGCCGCGACGAAGAGCAGCGCCGCCTCGGCCGCAAGGCTGAGGACGACGAAGCCGTAGCCGATCGGAATTCCATCGATCTGCCAGCCGCCGAAGAGGTTCGTCAGGAGGACGGAGTTCATCGTCTTCCCCTCGGCCGGCCGCGAGTTGGTCAGCAGATAGCCGAACATGATCCCGCCGGCGGTGAAGGCGAGCGACGCCGCCATCAGCGCCATCGTGCGCTTGCCGGTGCGCACGCGCGGCTCGCGCAGCATGACCACGCCGTTCGACACCGCTTCGATGCCGGTGTACGTGCCGCCGCCGAGGGAGTAGGCGCGAAGGAGGATCAGCATCAGCGGCAGGAAGCCGATCGTGCTCACGGAGAGGTGGAAGTCGGCGCGCGCTTCGTGGAAGACCGCCGGCAGGCGCGTGAAGTGCGCGCCGACGGCGTAGAGGATGGCCACGACGTGCGTGACGATGAAGACGAGGAAGATCGGGGCGAGGACGTTGACCGACTCGCGCACGCCGCGCAGGTTCAGCACGACCAGGACGCCGATGACGAGGAATTCCGCAGGCAGCTTGTACGGGAGCCACGCGGGCGGGAGGAACGACCAGAGCTGATCGCAGCCGCTGGCGACGGAGACGGTGATGGTGAGGACGTAGTCGACCAGGAGCGCGCAGCCGGAGACGACGCCGGCGCGGTTGCCGAGGAGCTTCGTGGCCACGAGGTATCCGCCGCCGCCGCCGGGAAAGTGCTGGATGAGGTTCGAGTAGGCGATGGAGATGACGGCGATGGTGATCGCGGTCATGGCCACGAGAAGGATGGAGAGGTGGGCGTGCGGGCCGAGGGCTCGGTAGGCTTCTTCCGGTCCGTAGGCGGATGAGGAGAGGCCGTCGGCGCCGAGGCCGACCCACGCCAGGAAGGCGACGAGCGAGACGTGGTGGAAGATCTGCGGATCGCTGACGTCGCGCGGCGGCCCGATGATCATGCGGCGAAGGTGTTGGATCGTCGCCAATCGGCAGGAACTCTCGCACGGGGCGGCCGAAAGAAGGCCTTCGGAGTGCCGAAAGAACTTCGAAACTTCGAAATTCTTAATCCCGTCCTTCGCCTTTCTTTGCGACCGCCGTCCGCGCCGCGCGTTGTCGTAGACATGAAATGCGCGATCTGCATCGTGGTGTCGTGGGTCGTCGCGGCGGGGCTGGTCCTGGCGGCGAACTACTGGATCGAGCCGATCTCGCCGGCGTTCGACGGGGTCGTCAAAGTGGCCGCGCTCGTCGTCGTCGGCTTCGGCTACATGCGGATCATGCGGCAGTCGACGCTCGAGCACGCGCTGCTGGTCGGCTCGATGTGGCTGGTGATGGCCGTGCTCGTCGAGGTCATCGAAGCGTCGACGCGAGGCCGCGGCTGGTTCGATCTCATCGGGAATCCGGCGCACCCGGTGATTCGCACGATTCTTTTGATCGCGTGGGTGGCCGCGCCGGCGCTTTTCGTCAGGACGCAGTCATGGGAAAGTACGGTCTGATGGCTTCGCGCTCGTCCGGCGACAGGCGAATGTGATCGCGCATCGATTGAATTCGATCCCGGGATGGGATGCATGCGACAAATCGTCGCGTGAATCTCGCCTGGAGGACAGTGAAAGCGATCGCGCATCGGATGAATCCGATCCCGGGATGGGATGAATGCGACAAATCGTTGCGTGAATCTCGTCTGGGGGACAGTGAAAGCGATCGCGCATCGAATGAATCCGATCCCGGGATGGGATGAATGCGGCGGGTCGTCACATTGACGACGTCACTTCACACCAATCCCCGTTCCCGCAGCTCCCGTTTGATGAACGTGTAGATGATCGGGGCCATCACCACGCCCGCGACGCCGAACGCGGTCTCGCCGACGATGATGGCCATCAGGATCTCCCATGCCTGCGAGTCCGTCTCGCCGCCGACGATGCGCGAGTTCACGAGGTACTCGAGCTTGTGGATGAGCACGAGGAACACGAGCGAGGCGATCGCCGTCGGGAACGACACTCCCATCGACAAAATTACGATCACCGAGTTCGACACGAGGTTCCCGAGCACCGGGATCAGGCCGCAGACGAACGTGACCAGCACGATCGTCGTGGAGAAGGGGAGGCGGCGGCTGAAGACCGGGAGGATGCCGAAGAGGTAGATCGCGGTCAGCGCGGTGTTCATCGCGGAGATCTTGATCTGCGCCGTAGCGATCCGCGAGAAGGCCTCGGCCACGCGGCCGACCTTCTCCGCGAGCACGCCGGCCAGGCGCCCGCGCTCCTCGTGCGGATGCCGCTGATGCCGGAAGAAGGTCAGGATCGCCAGGAGCATGCCCATGAGCATGTGCACGAGACCGTGGCTGAAATTGCCGCCCGTCGCCTTCACCGACACGGCGTGCTCCTTGAGCCAGATCACGATCGCGGCCTTGAGGTTCTCCGCGTCCGTCAGCACCTCGGGGATGATCTGGTCGCCCCAGTCGCCGAGCCACGCCCGCGTCGACTGAAGGATGTTCGCCATCTGCGTCATCATCGCCGGCAGGCGGTCGGCGTGATGGCGGAGGAAGCTGATGCCCATGGCCGCGCCGCCGCCGACGAGCGTCACGCCGATGATCGACACCATCGTGATGGCCAGGCCGCGCGCCGCCGCGGGGAAGCGCCTCGACAGCGAATGCGCGACGCGGTCGAGGATCAGGTAGAGGACGAGCCCGCCGACGAACGCGGAGACGACGTGCTCGAGCATGACGAAGACGAAGCCGGCGGCCACGAGCAGCCACGCGGCGATCTCCTCGGGACTGACCCGCGGATGCGGCGGCGGCTCCGGCGCCGGTTCCGGGAGGACCGGCGCGACGGGCATCGGGGCCGATGTCATTGTGGCGATTGTACAGGGCGCAGGGCGCAGGGGGCAGGGCGCAGGTGGGGTTCTCGCGACGGAACGATCTGCGCCTTGCCCCCTGCGCCCCGCGCCCTTGTGGCACAATGCTCCCCGAGGGATGGCATCGGCGGTGTTCACACACTCGGGAGAGTTCGTGTTGCGACGTGTCGGCAGCGAGGCTGTGCTCGTGCCGATCCGCAATCGCGTCGGCGATCTCGACTCCGTCTACGTCATGTCGCCCGTGGCGCTGCGGATCTGGGCGCTGATCGACGGCGTCAACGACGTCGAGGCGATCGCCGCGCGCGTCGCGGACGAATATGACGTCGAGACCGCCGTTGCGGCGCAGGATGTGAATGAGTACCTGACAGCGCTGGAGGAGGCGGAGCTCATCCGCCGAGCGAGTTCATGACCGTGCAGATCGAGACCGGGTCGTACCAGGACTTCAGCCGCACGGTGAACATGAACGCGCCGCGCCTGCCGATCAACGGCACGATCGAGGTCTCGCACCGCTGCCCGCTCGACTGCGCGCACTGCTACAACAACCTGGCGATGGGCGACGCCGACGCGCGCCGCCGCGAGATGACGACCGCGGACCACTTCCGCCTCGTCGACGAGCTCGCCGAGGCCGGGTGCCTCTGGCTGCTCTACACCGGCGGCGAGATCTTCGCCCGGCGCGACTTCCTCGACATCTACACCTACGCCAAGAAGAAGGGCTTCATCGTCACGCTCTTCACGAACGGCACGATGATCACCGAGGCCATCGCCGACTACCTCGTCGAGTGGCGGCCGTTCGAGATCGAGATCACGCTCTACGGCGCCTCGCGCGAGACGTACGAGGCGCTGACGCGCATCCCCGGCTCGTACGACCGCTGCCTGCGCGGCATCCGCCTCCTGCTCGACCGCAAGCTGCCGCTCAAGCTCAAGACCGTCGGCGTCACCATCAACAAGCACGAAGTGGCGGCCATGCGGCAGATGGCCGAGGACTTCGGCGTCGAGTTCATGTTCGACTCGATGATGAACCCGCGCATCGACTGCTCGGCCAGTCCGCTGGAAGTGCGCCTGGCGCCGCACGAAGTCGTCGAGCTCGACCTCCTCGACCCGCGCCGCGTCGCGGAGTGGCGGCGCCTGGCCACGAACCACGCGCCGCCGCCGGCGTCGGAGCGCGTGCTGGAGCTGTACGACTGCGGCGGCGGCCTGAACTCCTTCGCCATCGATCCGTACGGCGACCTCTCGATCTGCGTGCTCTCGCACGTCGACCGCTACAACGTCGTGCGCGGCTCGTTCCGCGAAGGGTGGGAGTGGATCGCCAACGTCCACAGCAAGCCGGTCACGCGGCTGACGAAGTGCACCGACTGCGCGCTGCGCTCGCTCTGCGGCATGTGCGCGGCGAACGGGGAGCTCGAGAACGGCGATCCGCTCGCGCCGGTCGACTGGCTCTGCCGCGTGGCGCACCTGCGGGCGATGACGTACGAGGTTCCGATCCGGCCGCACGGCGACTGCGAATACTGCCCCGACGGCGAGCGACACGAGATGGTGCGCATGACCGCCGAGGCGCTGCGGCGGGGCGGCGAAGCGCAGCTCGAATTGGCGGCGGCGGTCGTGCCAGAGCCGTCGAAGCTGTCGTGCGGCTCCGGCTGCCCGTCGTGTACTATTCAATGAGGATGACGATGGAAAACGAAAAACAGGAGCAGGCTCGCAAGCCGTACGAGAAGCCGCAGATCAAGCGTTTTCCGCTTCGCCCGGAAGAAGCCGTCCTCGGCAATTGCAAGACCGTCGGCTCGAACAGCGGCCCGGGTCCGAACAACTGCTTCAGCGGCGGCTTCTGCCAGACGCGCGGCTCATAGATGCTCCTGCGGATCGCCGGGATCACCATTTCGATTTCCTCCACCGATCCCGCGGCGACGGCGTACGTGGACGGTGCCGCCGGCGCGCGCTTCCTCGCCGAGGGTGACGGCGCGCCCGATCTCGAGCTCACGCTCGAACGGGTGACGGCGATGCCGCCGCGCCGCGGCGATCTCGTCTTCGACTCCGGCGCGGTCTGGTCGATGTTCGATGATGGCGGCGGCGGGCTGCGCGTCGATTGCCGCTCGCCGAGCTTCGGCGAGGCGCCGTACAAAGTCGCGCTCTTCGACCGCGACTTCGCCGCCGGCCGCGTCCTCCTCCGCGACGACGTCTTCCGCGACGGCACCCTCGGCGCGCTCGAGTACCCGCTCGACGAGCTCATCGTCTCGCACCTCCTCGCGCGCGGCCGCGGCGTCGAGCTGCACTCGAGCGGCGTCATCGCGCGCGACGGGCGGGGGAGGCTCTTCGTCGGCCAGTCGGGCGCGGGGAAGTCGACGACCGCGCGGCTCTGGATGGAGAGCGAAGAGGTCGAGATCGTCAGCGACGACCGCGTCGTCGTGCGCGAGATCGACGGCGGCTGGCGCATGTTCGGGACGCCGTGGCACGGCGAGGCCATGCTCTCGTCGCCGGCGTCGGCGCCGCTCCACCACATCTATCTATTGCAGCAGGCGCCGCGGACGCGCGTCGGCGACGTCGCGCCGGCCGAGGCGGCGGCGCGGCTCTTTGCGTGCACGTTCCCGCTGTTTCACGATGCCGGCGCGCTCGCGTTCACCCTCGACTGCATCGACAAGCTCGTCCGCGCCGTGCCCGTGCACGTCCTCGAATTCACGCCGGACGCGAGCGTGGTGGAGGCGGCGCGATGAACGCGGGTGACGTCATCGAGGCCGTCCTCGAGAGCGGCCACCGCGCGCGCTTCACGGCCACGGGTGACAGCATGTACCCGTTCATCCGCTCGGGGGAGCAGCTCGAGGTCGAGCCGGTGGATCCCCGCGAATTGCGGCGCGGCGACGTCGTCCTGGCGCGGCTCCCGCGGGGCTTGACGGCGCACCGGATCGTCGGCCTCGAACGGCGCGGCGGTGAGGTCATCAGCATCACCACGCGCGGCGACAACTGCGATACCGAGGACGCCCCGTTCTCTCCCGCTCAGCTCGTCGGAAGAATTCCTCTCCGCCGCCGGGGGAATTTAGTTACAATAATCGCTCTTGCGCGGCGTTGGGTCCGACGCGCAAGATAACGCGGTCCAATCGACGGGGAGAGAAACATGACCAACGCCACCGGCCGGCGCGCGCTGCGTCCGCTTTTTATTTTTGCGATCGCGCTCGTCCTGATCGCGCCGCGGCTGTTCGCGCAGACGCCGCCGCTGTACAACGGCAGCAGCTACACGAACGGGAGTGCCTACGGCGGCGGAGCAGCGATCTCTCCGGTGGCCTGGCCGGCGGAGAGCCAGTGGGTTCCGTACTCATGGGGCACCACGTATCCCGACCCGGTAGGCGATCACGCGATCAAGGACCTCCGCAGTAGCGCCGACCCGTCGAACGGCGGCACCACGCCGCAAAACTACGTCAGCGTCTCGTCCGGATGCCCGGATAGCACGCTTCCCAGCATCTACTACTTCTACAGCAGCTCGACGAAAACGATCTACTTCCGCTGGCGCGTCAACCAGATCGCCAACAACTACGCCACCGGTCCCTCGGCCGGCGCATACAGCTCGACGAGTCCTTGGAACTCCGCGCTCTGGACCGTCTTCTTCTCGCTGACCGGCACCGGCTACCGCGATTTCGCCGCGCACCTCGACGGCTCGAGCGGCGCGCCGGCGCAGCCGGTCGACGTCCTCCGCTCGATCTGGAGCGGCCTGCAGAGCAACTCCATCGACTGGGTCAGCACGCCCGGCATCTACAGCCTCTTCACGAACCCAACCGCGTTCGTCAACAGCAACAGCGGGCAGCTCGAGCAGTTCAACGGCAGCGCCGCGCCGAGCACCGTGCAGTGGCCGAACGGCGCGTCGGAGACGATCTGGGACTACGGCACCACGCGCTCGATCAACATCAGCACCTCGTCGTGCATCGAGTACTTCGTCGACTATGAGATCCCGCTGTCGATGCTCAACGCAACGGCCGTGGGCGGCCCGCAGATGACGGAGAACACGCCGTTCCAGTTCCTCTTCGCCACCGCGAACAGCCTGAACAATCCCTTTCAGAAGGACATCGTGTGGGAGGGGAACTTCGTCTGCGACGCGACCTCGCCCGGCCCCTTCGGCGACGCTCTGACGCTGGCCGGCGGCATCATCCCGCAGCCGATCTCGACGTCGATCACCGTCGGCACGCGCACCGGATGTACCATGCCGATCCGCGCCCAGATCATGGACGCGCTGAACGTCACGAACTGCCAGACCATCAGCCAGATCGTCCAGGCGCAGTTCTACTACTGGTTCGACGCCAACGGCAACGGCCTCGCGGACGAGCCGAACGGGCAGTGGATTCCGATCAACGATCCGGCCTCGCCGGTCGGCACGATCGTGACCACGAACTGGAACCTCTCCAACCTCGTGCAGGGGCAATACCTCCTGGCGCTGGAGATCAGCGACAACCGCGGCCACACCACGGACACGTGGATGGGGAAAACCTCCGCGTCGCTGACGCAGCCGATCACGGTGGGCGGCCACATCTACACGAACGTGCCGCCGTTCGCGATCACGTATCCGTACGAAGGCCTCACCGCGCAGACCCTCGGCATCAACTACGTGAAGGTCACGGTGCCGAGCGGCTGCGGCGCGCCGCCGCCGTCGATGACGAAGACGCACCCGGTCGGCAGCAACACCGTCACCTCCGGCTCGATCATCCCCTTCACGCTGACGATCACCAACACCTCGGCGACGACGATCCCGCTGACGCAGATCACCGACACGCTCCCCACCGGCTTCACCTTCAACAGCAACGGCAACAATACGTGCGGCACCTGCATCACGCCGTCGTCGTCCCCCGGCGCCAATGCCAGCGGGACCATCACCTGGAACTTCAGCGGCGTCAGCCTCGGGCCGACCTCCACCACGACGTTCAACTACAACGTCAACGCCGGGAGCTCCGCCGGCACGTTCTTCAACACCGCCACGGCGATCACGGACTTCGGCAACATAAACGCCACCGACTCCGGCGTCACCGTCACCACGGCGGCGCTGACGGCGTCGAAGAGCTCCGCGCTGGCGTCGAACCCGAGCGTGGCCACGAGCTCGTTCAACGCCGGCGACGTCGTCCGCTTCACCATCACGTACACGAACAACTCGTCGACGCAGGTCAACAGCGTCACCGTCTCCGACGCGCTGCCGACCGGCTTCACCTGGGTCGGCGCGGTGACCGGGACGCCAACGGCGAATCCCGCCGTCGGCGCGAACGGCACGGTCACGTACAGCACCGGCAACCTCGCTGTCGGCGCGAGCGTGACGCTCGCCTTCGACGCCACGGCGACCGTGGCGGGCTCGTTCACGAACACGGCGCGCGTGCAGTCGGCGAATGCGATCGAGGTCGATCCGAGCACGCCGGTGAGCGTCGCCGGACCGGTGCTGACGCTGGCGAAGAGCGCAAACCGTAGCACGACCTTCCCGCCCGGCACCCTCAGCTATACGTTCGAGTATGCGAACGTCGGCAACGGCTACGCGAGCCTCAGCTACCTCACCGACACCGTCCTCACCGGCTTGACGTTCACCACCGCCGGCTCGTCGGCGAATTGCAACGGGCCGAACGGCGTCGCCCAGATCACCGTCACGAGCGGCGGCAGCGGCTACACCAGCGCGCCGACCGTGACGATCGGCGGCGCCGGCAGCGGTGCGGTGGCCACGGCCAACGTCGCCAACGGCGCCGTGCAGTCGGTGACGATCACGAATCCCGGCACCGGCTACACGGGCGCGATCACGGTGACGTTCGGCGGGCCGGGCACCGGCGCCAACGCGACGGCGATCGGGAACAGCGGCATCGTCTGCACGAACCTCGGCACGCTCGCGCCGGGGGCGACGGCGACGCGCACGCTGGTCTTCACCGTCAGCAGCGCCGCGATGCAGTCGGCGTGGCCGTCGAACACGCAGATCAACACGGCCACCATCAACGCCACGAACGCCACGCAGGCGACGGCGACGTTCCCCGAGACGTTCGTCGACAACACCGCCTGCAACACGAAGGTGTATCACTTCGGCACCACGACCGGGCTGGTCTCATCGTCCGCGACGAACCTCGGCGTCGACCACATCAACATCACCAACGTCGGCACCGGCTACACCAGCGCGCCGGCCATCACGTTCACCGGCGGCGGAGGCGGCGTCAACGCCGCGGCGACCGCCATCGGCAACGGCAGCAACACCATCATCGCCGCCGCCGTCACGAACGGCGGCACGGGCTATACGTCGGCGCCGACCGTGAACTTCGGCGGCCCCGGTACCGGCGCGGCCGGCACCGCGGTCATGACGAGCGCGGCGTTCCTCGCCACCACGACGCAGGGGAGCACGCCGACGTCGACGGCCACACTGAGCGTTCGCGGCCTGACGGAGTTCGCGCGCTTCACCACCGATCCCGCCGACGCGAATCTCGCCTATGTCGTCTCGACCGCGAGCGCCGACCTCGGATTCGAGCGCATCAGCGGCAACAAGCTCAACGACACGGTCCAGCTCGCCGACTTCAACCCGGCCACGAACACATGGACGAACATCTCCACCGTCAACAGCACGGTGAACACCGGCGGCGGCGACACCTTCCTGAATCACAATGTCACGCTGACGCCGGGGAACTACTTGCTCAAGGCCGGCCACCGCCTGCTGTGGATCATCTCCGCGCAGGACGACAACGGCAACCAGAACACGACCTACAAGTTCGACTACAACGGCAACGCCACCACCAACACCACCGGAAACTTCGACAGCAAGGGCACGGTCTGCCTCATCCCCGTCTACCCCTCGCTGACCGAGACCGTCGACAAGCTCGAGGTCAACCCCGGCATCGACCAGCTCACCTACACCATTAATTATGCGAACCCGTCGGCCACCGGCCTCACGGGCGTCACGCTCACGTCGCCGCTCCCGCCGGGCACCACCTTCGTCTCCGCGACCGGCGGCGGCACGGTCGTCGGCGGCAACGTCGTCTGGAACATCGGCGCGCTCGCGGCTGCCGCGAGCGGCAGCGTCACCTTCACCGTCTCGGTCCCGCAGAACATCACCGGCACCGCGTGCAGCACGAACTTCTGCGTCGTCGACACCACCACACTCACCGACAACGAGACCGGCTCGCTCACCGCGTCCGTCAGCTCCGTCATCGTCCATCCCGACGTCCGCATCAGCAAGATCGCCAGCGCCACCGCGCTCGTGCCGGGCAGCACCTTCAGCTACACCGTCAGCCTCGTCAACGCCGGCTACGGCACCGCCGCCGGCGTCAGCATCTCCGACCCGCTGCCGAGCGTCGTCACCTCGACCAACTACACCACCGGCACCACCGTCAGCTCTGTCGCCGGCATCTACGTCACTGCCAGCGGCAGCGGCTATACCAGCGCGCCGACCGTCACCTTCACGGGCGGCGGCGGCACGGGGGCCGCGGCGACGGCGACGATCTCCGGTGGCCAGGTCGTGGCCATCACGATCACCAGCGGCGGCAGCGGCTACACCAGCGCACCGACGATCGGCTTCAGCGGCGGCGGCGGCTCGGGCGCCGCGGCGACGTCGCAGATCGCCAGCGTCACGAACAGCTCCGGCACGCTGACGTTCACCGTCGGCACGATGCTGCCCGGCGCCACGGTGAAGTTCGTCATCAACGCCCAGATCGCCGCGACCGGCAACGCCGCCGGCACGACGACGTACACGAACACCGCCTCGGAGCTCGACAACTCCATCGTCACGCCGCGCACGGCCAGCGCCGACGTCAACGTCACCGCCACGCCTGTGCTGAAGCTCGGCGAGACCGCCTCGCCGCTGCCGTTGCCGCTCACCGCCGTCACGATCAGCAACGGCGGCAGCGGCTACACCAGCGCGCCGTCCGTCACGATCACCGGCTGCGCCGTCGCGCCGACCGCGGTCGCCACCGTCTCCGGCGGCGCCGTCACCGGCGTCACCATCACGAACGGCGGCGCCGGCTGCACCGCGCCCGTCATCGCCTTCGGCGGTCCCGGCAGCGGCGCCATCGCCAGCGGCACCACCGGCCAGACCACCGGCGGCCTGCTCAACGTCGCCGTCACGAACGGCGGCAGCGGCTACACCAGCGCGCCGTCGGTCAGCGTCACCGGCTGCACCGGCGCCACGGCGACGGCCAGCGTCTCCGGCGGCATCGTCACCGGCGTCACCATCACCAACACCGGCACCAACTGCTCGGCCACGCCGAGCATCTCGTTCAGCGGCGGCGGCGGCAGCGGCGCCGCGGCCACCGGCGCGGGCGGCGAGCGCGTCGTCTACGTCAACGTTACCGCGGGCGGCACGTACAGCGCGCCGCCGACCGTCTCGATCAGCGGACAGAACTGCAGCGGCGTCACCGCCGTCGTCAGCACGAACCCGCCGTCGAACGTCAGCTCCGGCAGCTACAGCGTCACCGGCGTGACGATCACGAACGGCGGCAGCGGCTGCACCGGCATTCCCACCGTCACGTTCAGCGGCAGCGGCAGCGGCGCCGCCGCGACGGCGACGATCGGCGCCGCGCCGGGCGACACCGTGCAGTACCAGGTCACGGTCTCGAACACCGGCACCGCGGACGCGGCGAACGTCGTCGTCAGCGACGTCGTCCCGGCGAACACGACGTGGCAGAGCGGCGGCTCCTTCAGCGGCGGCTCGGCCAGCCAGAACGTCGGCACCGTCGCCGCCGGCTCCAGCCAGACGTTCACCTACACGGTGCAGGTCAACAACGCCCTCCCGAACGGCATTACGATCCTCAACACGAGCGCCAGCGCGACGTCGACGAACGCCGCGTCGCCGACGAGCGTCGCCACGACCGTCGACAGCGGCGCCACGCCGCAGTACTCGATCGCCATGACGCCGAACAACGACGCCGTCGGCGATCCGCTCACCGCCCTCGCCGCCACGGCCTCGAGCACGACCACGATCTTCGTCAACTCCTCGTCGCTCCTGCAGACCGGCAGCTACGTCGCCATCTACAGCGGCACGACGTGGCAGGTCGTGAAGATCACCGCCATCAGCGGCCAGATCGTCAGCGTCAGCTCGCCGGTCAGCGCCCCCGCCGGAACGAGCCTCATCCCGGTCGAGGACTACACCATTAATTACGCGAACGTCGGCCACGCCACCGGCACGGGCCTCGAAGTCGAGGTGCGCCTCCCGTCGGGCCTCCTCTTCGGCGGCATCCCCACCGGCGCGACCGCGGACAACAGCGATCCGGGCGTCGGCAACACCGGCAACGTGATCTGGTCGACGAACCTCCCGAGCGGCGGCACGACGCTGCCGAACGGCTCGAGCGGCACGCTCGACGTCCTCGTCTTCCCGAGCACGGCCGGCAAATACACGACCGTGGCCCAGATCGACGACGGCACGGCGCTGAACACGCGCAACGCCTCGACCACGTCGACGACGACGTTCGGCGCGCTCTCGCCGACGAAGTCGACGAATACGCCGCAGGTCACCGCCGGCACCGGCACGGCGCACTACCTGATCTCGATCCAGAACCCGCTCGTCTCGACCGCGGCGAGCAACGTCCAGATTCTCGACAACCTCTCCACCGGCTTCACCTACAAGGCCGGCTCCACGCTCATCGGCGGCAACCCGGCCGCGAATCCATGCACGTCGCAGTGCGTCGGCTTCGCCACCGTCACCGCGGGCGGCAGCGGCTACACGTCGGCGCCGAGCGTCAGCATCACCGGTGGCGGCGGCAGCGGCGCCACGGCGGTGGCCACGATCTCCTCGGGCGTCGTCACCGGCGTCATCATCACCAACACCGGCAGCGGCTACACAACGACGCCGACGGTCTCGTTCAGCGGCGGCGGCGGCAGCGGCGCGATCGCTTCGGCCTCGCTCGGCACGACGTCATCGCCATCGTGGGTCGGGCTGTCGATCCCGGCCAACGGCACGCTAACGCTCGCCTTCGACGCCGACGTTGCCTCGACCGTCCCGACCGGCGACTACGAGAACCAGATCCTCGTCTCGTCGAGCAACGTCCTCTCGCTCACCTTCGACTACCTCAACACGACGCAGGAGAACGTCCACGTCTGCGCGCCGGCGCCGGCGATCACCGCGCCCGGCCCGGTCTGCGCAAGCTCGACCGGCAACAGCGCCTCGGTGCCGAGCGATCCGAACGCGACGTACTCGTGGTCGATCACCAACGGCACGATCACGACGTCGTCGACCGGCACCGTCGACCACGTCACCCTCGGCAGCGGCGGCAGCGGCTACACCAGCGCGCCGACCGTCATCTTCACCGGCGGCGGCGGCAGCGGCGCGGCCGCGACGGCCGTTCTTTCCGGCACGTCGATCGCCTCGTTCGCGATGACGAACGTCGGCAGCGGCTACACGTCGGCGCCGACGGTGTCGTTCACCGGCGGCGGCGGTTCAGGTGCCACGGCCGCGGCGGTCCTCGGCACGGGCATCATCTACACCGCGAGCTCGACGAGTCCCGTTACCCTCACGCTGACCAAGACCGAAGGGACGTGCTCGCTGAGCAGCAATGCGACGGTGACGGTGAGCGCGGCGCCGAGCGTCACCACCGACATCAGCTCCAAGAGCGTCTGCACCGGCGCGAGCTTCAACCTCTCGCCGACCATCGCCGGCGCCACCACGTTCCAGTGGTTCGTCTCGACCAACGGCGGCACGAGCTTCAGCGCGCTCTCGAACAGCGCGGGCGGCTGCACGACCAACTGCGTCAGCGGCGCGACCTCGACGGCTCTGACGATCACGAACGTTCAGACGGGCGTCGACGGCAACATCTATCGCCTCACCGCGTCGAGCGGCAGCTGCAGCGTCAACACCAGCGCGGCCACGCTCCACATCCTATGCGGCATCGACCTCGAGGCGACGACGAACTCCGTCTCCGCGAATCCGGTCAACGCCGGCAACAACATCACCTTCACGCAGAAGGTCACCAACGTCAGCAGCAGCAACGGCACTACGCAGCAGATCGTCCTGTGGGAGCCGATCCCGGCGAACACCACGTTCGTCTCGATGACCCCGCCCAGCGGATGGTCGTGCGGCGCGGCACCCGTCACCGGCGTCACCTCCATCGCCGTCACCAACGGCGGCAGCGGCTACGCGGCCGCGCCGACCGTGACGATCAGCGGCGGCGGTGGCAGCGGCGCCAAGGCGGTGGCCGTCATCTCCGGCGGCGTCGTCACCAGCGTCTTCGTCAGCAACCCGGGCAGTGGCTACACGTCGACGCCGAGCGTCACGTTCAGCAGCGGCGCCGCCGCGGCTACGGCCAGCACTTCGTCCGTCGAAGTCTGCACGACGAGCAACGTCCTCGCTGCGAACACCGCCACCGGCAACTTCACCTTCGTCGTCAGCACCGCCGGCAGCGTCACCGACGGCACCACCGTCACCGACACCGTCAACGTCGGCGTGACGCCGACCGACACGGACGGCGTGCTGTCGAACAACACGAAGAGCACGTCCACGACCGTGCAGCGTCGCATCGACGTCGCCGTCTTCAAGAGCAGCGACGCCTTCAACGCCGACCTCGGGCCCGGCTTCATCTACCCCGGCAACCCGGCCACGACGACGGCGATGAACTGGTTCGTCACCGAGACGAACAACGGCCCGTCGCGCGCCAGCAGCGTCACCCTCGTCGACCAGCTCCCGTCCGGCTTCACCTATTCGAACAACATGGCCGTCACCGTCACCGACGACGGCAGCGGCTACAACGCCGCGCCGACCGTCAGCTTCAGCGGCGGCGGCGGCAGCGGCGCGGCGGCCACGGCGAAGCTCGGCGGCTTCGTCAACGCCATCACCGTCACCAATGCCGGCAGCGGCTACACCACCGCGCCGACAGTGACGATCAGCGGCGGCAACGGCAGCGGCGCCACCGCGCGGGCGACTCTCAGCGACGCCGGCGACGGCACGATCGCCTCGGTTGCCATCACGAACGGCGGCAGCGGCTACACGTCGGCGCCGACCGTCAGCTTCGGCGGCCCCGGCACCGGCGCCGCGGCGACGGCGAACGTTCTCGGCACGCCGAACACCGTCGCGCAGATCGTCGTCACGAACGTCGGCAGCGGCTACACTTCAGCGCCCACGGTCACGCTCGCGCCGACCAACGGCGGCACCGGCGCCGCGGCGACGGCGAGCCTCTGCACCTACAACTCCGGCACCGCCATCGTCACCTGCAGCGTCGGCACGCTCGACAAGGGCGCCGTCGCAACGCTGACGATCGCCGGCATCGCACCCTCGAGCCCGACGGCACTGATCAATACCGCCGCCGCCGGCTACGCCGAGACCGACACGAACACGGCCAACGACAACGCCAGCGCGAAGGTCACGATCCTCGCGCCGACCGTCGTGAAGATGCTGGCCATGGACGGCACGCAGACGAAGACGAACGTCACCATCACCTGGCAGACGTCGTTCGAGCAGGACAACCTCGGCTTCTACGTCTGGCGCGAGGACGCCAGCGGCCAGAAGACGCGCGTCAGCAAAAGCATCATCATCGGCTCGGCGTTCTTCACCGGAAAGAAGATCTCTCCGAACGCGCGGCGCAGCTACCGCTTTGTCGACAGCGCCCCGCCGGCCGGCCAGTTCGCGCAGTACTACGTCGAGGACGTCGACATCAAGGGCGTCCACACGATGCACGGCCCGGTCACGCCGAAGATCAGCAACTCCACGGCGACGACCGATCCCACCACCGATCCCGACCCGTCCGTCGGCTCGCTCGGCGGCATCTTCACCACCGATCCGGGTATGGGCGTCACCATCGCGCCGGCCACCGGCGACGCCGCGGCGCGCCTCGCGCAGCAGTGGAAGCTCGCCGCCACGCCGGCCGCGAAGGTCATCGTCACGAAGCCCGGCTGGTACCGCGTGAAGAAGAGCGACCTCGTCGCCGCCGGCTTCGATCCGGGCACGGTCAGCAACCGCATCTCCGTCTTCGCCGACGGCATCGAAGTGCCGATCGTCATCCCCGACGGCAGCTTCGGCCCGAACGACTACATCGAATTCTTCGGCACCGGCATCGACACGGCGACCGCGGGCGGCCACGTCTACTACGTCACCGCCGGCACCGGCAACGCGCTGCGCATCAAGAAGCCGTCCGGCGCCGCCGGCACCGGCGCGCCCGCGCCGGCGAACACGCCGTACACGTTCACGCGCATCGAGCGGAACATCTTCTTCACCGCGCTGGTGAACAACGGCGACCGCGACAACTGGCTCGGCCAGCTGATCGTCAACTGGTTCGGCGTCCCGATCACGAACGCGGTCACGGTCAACAACCTCGACCCGAACGGCGGAAACGCCACGCTCGAGATCGTGATCCAGGGCTCGACCGACGACTTCGACCACGCCGTCGGGCTGTCGCTGAACGGCCACGACCTCGGCGTGGCCCGCTTCCGCAGCCAGGCCCGCAACGTCTCCACGTTCACCGTCCCGGTCAGCTGGCTCACGGCGGGGGAGAACACCGTCTCGTTCAACGCGATCGGCGGCGACGACGACATCAGCCTCGTCGAGTCGGTCAAGCTCACGTACCCGCACCGCTTCGCCGCGGACAACGACGCCCTCGCGTTCAACGCCCCGGCCGCGACCGCCGTCACCGTCACCGGCTTCACCACCGATGCCGTGCGCGTCGTCGACCTCACCGATCCGCAGGCGCCGCAGTTCCTCCCGGCCACCGTCACCGCGGCGTCCGATGGGACGAAGAGCGTCGCCTTCGCCACGGCCGGCAGCGGCGCGCGCACGATCTTCGCGTTCGGCGACGATCGCGTGCAGCCGGCCGCTCAGATCGTGGTCAACGCGCCGTCGACGCTGAACGCGGCCAAGAACGCCGCCGACCTCGTCATCATCACCAACAAGGCCTTCGCCTCGCAGGCCGCCGCGCTCCAGGCCGCGCGCAACGCGCAGGGGATCAGCACCACCGTCGCCGACGTGCAGAACGTCTACGACGAGTTCTCGTACGGCGCGCACGGCCCCGAGGCCATCCGCGCGTTCCTGCAGCGCGCGAAGACGTCGTGGAGCAAGGCGCCGCGCTACGTCATCCTCCTCGGCGATGCCAGCATCGACCCGCGCAACTACCTCGGCATGGGCAACTTCGACTTCGTGCCGACGAAGCTCGTGCCGACCGCGTATCTCAAGACCTCGTCCGACGACTGGTTCGGCGACTTCGCCGACACCGGTCTCTCGCAGCTCGCAATCGGCCGCCTGCCGGTGCGCACGAGCGGCGAGGCCGACGCCGTCGTCGGCAAGCTCGTGCGCCGCGGCTCCGTCACCGGGCCGTGGATGAACAACGTCGAGATCATCAACGACCGGCAGAACGGCGTGCCGTTCGACCGCGAGGCCGACCAGCTCGCCGCGCTCGTGCCGTCGACGTTCACCACCGGCCGTATCTCCTTCGCCGCCACGCCGAACGCCTCGGCCGCCGTCATCGACGCGTTCAACAGCGGCTCGCTGCTGACGAACTACGTCGGCCACGGCTCGGTCGAGATCTGGAGCAGCGACGTCTTCGACTCGCTGGCCGCGGCCGCGCTGACGAACGGCGACAAGCTGCCCTTCGTCGTCACCATGAACTGCCTCAACGGCTACTTCCACGACCTGTGGTCCGAGAGCCTCGCCGAAGCGCTGATGAAGAACGCGAACGGCGGCGCCATCGGCGTCTGGGCATCGTCGGCGCTGACCTCGCCCGACCAGCAGCTGCGCGTCAACCTCGCGCTCTACCGCCAGCTCTTCGGCGGCGGCACGACGACCGTGGGCGACGCGATTCTCAAGGCCAAGCAGGAGACGAATGACATCGACGTCCGCCGCACCTGGATTCTCTTCGGCGACCCGACTCTGAAACTGCAGCCGTAAGGCGATGACCGCATCGCTTCGCTCGCTTTTGTTCGCCGGCGCGCTCACCTGCGCGCCGGCGTTCGCGATCGTCGGCCCGCCGCCCGGCACCACGCCGCTCCCCGGCCTCGGCGCGAGCGGCAGCGTCTTCGAGTCGCCCGCCGGCTGCGGCGTCGTCCGCTCCGTCGCCCTCCCGACCGCGACCGACAAGCAATTTCGCCAGCAGCAGGACCTCGCCGCGACTCCGGGCCTCAAGATCTACGTCGCGCAGGAAGGGTGGTACCGCGTCACGCGCGCCGCCATGATCGCCGCCGGCTTCGATCCCGGCGCGGACCTGAAGAAACTCTCGCTCTACATGCAGGGCGTCGAGCAGCCGGTCGCCGTCAACGCCGACTCCATCGAGTTCTACGGCCAGCGCCTCGACACCGCCGCCGCCGGCGCGCGCACGTACTGGCTCCGCGCCGGCTCCGCGAATCGCCTGCCGGTCTCGCACGCGAAGGGCGGCGACCCGGTGGCCGGCGACGTCGTCTTCACGCACGATCGCATCGAGCGCACGACGTTCATGCCGCAAGTCACCGGCAACGGCGACGGCGGCAACTGGCTCGGCCCGCTGATCTGGAGCGAGCCCACCACGCAGCCGCTCGACCTCGGCAACGCCGACGCCGCGTTCGGCGGCAACGCCACGCTCGAGGTCACGTTCCGCGGCGGCACGGATGGCGCGCATCCGATCCGCATCGACGTCAACGGGCACGACGCCGGCACCTTCACGCTCGCGGACTTCGAGCAGAAGACGTTCACGCTCGCGCTGCCGCAGGCGTGGCTCGCCGCCGGCGCGAACAGCGTCACCTTCACCGCGCTCGGCGGCGATTGGGACTTCAGCGTCCTCGCGTCGACGCGCGTGACATACGAGCATCTGCTTCGCGCCGACAACGGCGCGTTCGAGGCCAGCTTCCCCGGCGGCCGCATCGCCACCGTCGGCGGCTTCCCGTCGCGCAACGTGCGCGCGGTCGACGTCACCGATGGCCCGATCGAGCTCGACACCGCCGTCGCCGCCGATCCCGCCGGCGGGTTCTCCGCGACGTTCACGCCCGCCGCCGTCGGCGCGCGCGTCATCCTCGTCTTCGATGACAGCCGCGTCCTCGCGCCGGCGGAGATGTGGCCGAACCGCCCGTCGGCGTGGAGCGACAAAAAGAACGCCGCCGACCTCGTGATCGTCAGCAACGTCGCCTTCGCCCAGGCCGCGTCGGCGCTCGTGCCCGTGCGCCAGCGCGATGGCATCAACGCCGTCGTCGTCGACGTCGAGGACCTCTACGACGAGTTCAACTTCGGCATGCGCGGCCCCGAGGCCATCCGCGCGTTCCTGCAGAGCGCCGCGCAGTGGAAGACCAGGCCGCGCTGGGTGCTCCTCGTCGGCGACGCCTCCGTCGATCCGCGCAACTACTCCGGCCTCGGCGCGTTCGACTTCGTCCCGACGAAGCTCGTCGACACCGTCTATCTGAAGACCGCGTCGGACGACTGGCTCGCCGACGTCGACGGCGACGGCTTCGCCGACTACGCGATCGGCCGCATCCCCGTGCGCACGGCCGACGACGCCACGCGCGTCTTCGACAAAATCGTCGCGCGCGGCACGCCGAGCGGCGCGTGGGCGAACGGCGTCCTCTCCGTCTTCGACCGCCCCGAGGGCTATGACTTCGCCGCGTCGGCCGCGGAGGCGAGCGCACTCGTGCCGCCGTCGCTGACCGTGCAGAAGATCGACTACGCGCAGAGCGCCTCGCCGTCGTCCGACACCATTCGCGCGCTGAACCAGGGCCAGCTCCTTGTCGACTACGTCGGCCACGGCACCGTCGACCTCTGGGGGCTCGACGGCGTCTTCACCGCGAGCGACGCCGGCGCGCTAGTCAACGGCAACCATCTCCCGTTCGTCGTGGCCATGAACTGCCTCAACGGCTACTTCGCCGACATCTGGTCGACCAGCATGGCCGAGGCGCTGCTCGAAGCGCCGAACGGCGGCGCCGTTGGGGTGTGGGCGTCGTCGGCGCTCACCGAGCCCGATGGCCAGCAGCGCATGAACACGGAACTCTTCCGCCAGCTCTTCGGCGGCGGCAACCCGACGATCGGCGAGGCGATCGGCCGCGCCAAGCGTGCGGTCGCGGATCCGGATGTGCGGAAATCGTGGATTCTGTTCGGCGACCCGTCGATGAAGCTGAAGTGACGGCCGCGGTTGCCACGGCACGTCGAATAACTTAATCTAGCTTCATCCGCCCGCTCGAAAGGTCCCGTTTCATGAAGGAGTTACGTCAAGTCGCCGTTGCCGCGCTGCTCTTCGTCTGCGCCTTGTCCGCGCGGGCGCAGGTCGTCTTCGACAGCGCGTCGAACGCCGCCACGGCCACCGCGTCGGCGGCGAATCCGATCAACGTCACCTGGAACCACACCACCGGCCAGGCGAAGAAAGCCGGCATCGTGGTCAGCGTTTCGCTCGACCTCAACGGCGGCGGCGCCACGGTCGGCAGCGTCACGTACGGCACCGAGGCCGGCGGACCGGCACAGGCGATGATCTTCCTCGGCGCGGCGACGAACGGCACGAACGAGCGCGCCGAGCTGTGGGGCCTGCCGAATCCGACGCCGGGCACGCACCAGATCCAGGTGAGCGTGACGAACGGCGGCCCGCAGACCGTCGTCGTCGCCGCCGGCGCGAAGTCGTTCACGAACGTCCTTCTGACCGCGGCCGGAACGCTCGCCACGGCCACGGGCACGAGCCTCACGCCCGCCGTCGCCGTCGCCAACTCCGCGTTCGACTACGTCGTCGACGCGGTCGCCTTCAACAACAACGTCACCCTCACGCCCGGCGCGAACCAGACCAATTCCTACGATCTCATTCACGCCGCGCCGAACTCCTCCGGCGCCGGCAGCAGCAAGACCGGCTTCGCGAACACGACGATGTCGTGGACGGCCACCGGCACCGCGCAGGCATGGGCGGAGGTGGCGATCCCGCTGCTCTCGGCGACGCCGTCGGTGCTCTTCGACAGCGCGGCCAGCACGACGTTCGCCTCCGCCGCGGCGACCTTCACCGGCTCGTGGAACCACACCACGACCTCGGCCGCGAACCGCTATCTCGTCGTCGGCATCGACATCGATCTGAGCACGCGCGCCGGCAACGCCACCGGCGTCGTCTACGGTACCGAGGGGGGAGGGCCGAACCAGGCCATGACCCTGCTCGGCTCGATCAGCAACGGCACGAACGTCCGCAGCGAATTGTGGGGGCTCGTCAATCCCGCGGCCGGCACGCACCAGATCACCGCCACGATCAGCAATCCGAACACGCGCAACTACACGGTCGTCGCGGGCTCGCAATCGTTCAGCAACGTCGACCAGTTCGCGCCGGTCGGCACCGTCGCCACCGCGACGAACACCTCGGCCACGCCGACCGTCACGACCGTCAACGGCGCGCGCGACTACGTCGTCGACACCGTCGCGTTCAACAGCAACGTCGCCCAGGACGAAGGCCCGCAGCAGGACAAGCGCTACGGCATCGTCACGACCACGCTGACGAACTTCTCCGGCGCCGGCAGCGGCGCGCACGGCTGGCAGAACGTGACGATGTCGTGGTCGAACGCCGGCGCGACGTCGACGACGTGGGCGATGGCCGCGGTGCCGCTGCACCCCGTCTCCGTCGTCATCGCGAAGAGCGTGTCCGCCGACGTCGTCAAGCTCGGCGATAACGTCACGTACACGCTGCGCGTGACGAACTACGGCAGCGCGGCGGTCAACAACGTCATCGTCACCGACGCCGTCCCGGCCGGCGCGAACTTCGTCGCGCAGACCGGCTGCGCCGGCGCGGGGCCGATCACGTGCAACATCGGCAGCCTCGCCGCGGGCGCGACGTCGGCGCCGATCACGATGACCGTGCTCCCGACCGCGGCCGGCTCGATCGCGAACGTCGCCACGGTCTCGTGGAACGGCCAGGCCGCCGCGAACACGTCCGAGTCGATCCGGACGCTCGCCGAGGCTAAGGTGTGCGCGAGTCCGGGGAAAGACGGCGCGGGCGGAACGCTGAGCGGCATCAAGAACGATTACTGGCCCGGCAGCGCCAGCGTCGCCGCCGGCGCGGCCACCATGACGGTCGGCGCGCGCGACGGCCGCGGCCTTCTCCACGACATCAACGCCGGCGACCTCCTCATCGTCATGCAGATGCAGGACGCCGCCTTCGACACCACCAACGACGAGACCTACGGCGAAGGCACCGGCTCGACGAAGGGCACCGGCACCGGCAGCGGAGCGGTGACGAGCCTCAACAACGCCGGGCGGTGGGAGTACGTCGTCGCCGCGAACACCGTCGGCGCCGCCGGCGGCACTCTGAACTTCACCGGCGGCGGCCAGAACGGCGGCCTCCTCTACAGCTACACCAGCCAGACCTTCGCCACCACCACGACGGAGGGGCAGCGGACGTTCCAGGTCATCCGCGTGCCGCAGTACACCACGGCCACGCTCGGCTCGACGCTCACCGCCGCCGCGTGGAACGGCGCGACCGGCGGCGTCCTCGCCGTCGACGTCAGCGGCACGCTCTCCCTCGGCGGCGCCACCGTCTCCGTCAACGGCGAGGGATTCCGCGGCGGCGGCGGCCGCGTCCTCACCGGGGGCGCCGGCGTCAACACCGACTTCCGCACCCTCGCCACGAACAACGCCAACGGCTCGAAAGGCGAGGGCATTGCCGGCACGCCGCGCTACGTCTATCAGAGCGGCGCGACGATCGGCGCCCCCGGCGCGAACGCGCCGCTCGACACGACCGTGGAAGGCTACGCCGCCGGCAGCTACGCGCGCGGCGCTCCCGGCAACGCCGGCGGCGGCTCGACCGACGGCGATCCCGCCGCGAACGACGACAACAGCGGCGGCGGCGGCGGCGGCAACGGCGGCAACGGCGGCGCGGGCGGCAATGGCTGGAACTGCAACTGCCCCTCGGGCGGCCAGGGAGGCGGCGCGATCTCGCCGAGCCTCACCCGCATCAGCCTCGGCGGCGGCGGCGGCGCCGGCACGACGAACAACGGCTCGGCCGCCGACGCCACCGGCACCGTCCTCGCCGACGGCACTGCCGCGGCGAACGGCTACTACAGCAGCGGCGCCGACGGCGGCGGCATCATGATCGTCCGCGCGCTGCAGGCTACCGGCACGGCCACGCTCACCGCGAACGGCTTCAGCGCCGCGAACACCGGCCGCGACGGCGGCGGCGGCGGCGGCGCCGGCGGCTCCGTCCTCTTCACCACGCAGATCGGCGATCTCAGCGGTCTCACCGTGCAGGCCAAGGGCGGCAACGGCGGCAATCCGTGGCTCCAGCAGGCGCCCGGCGGCGACCCCGGCGAGCGTCACGGCCCGGGCGGCGGCGGTGGCGGCGGCTACGTCCTGCTCTCGTCCGCGGCGGCGTCGACCGACGTCTCCGGCGGCGCGAACGGCCTCACCACGACCGCGCTTGACGACTACGGCGCGCAGCCCGGCACCGCCGGCGTCGTGCAGCTCATCACCGGCAACAACGTCCTCCCCGGCGGCGACGGCGCCTCGTGCGTGATCGTCGATCTGGCGGTGACGAACAGCGCGCCGGCGACGACGACCGCGGGCAGCAACTTTACGTACACGCAGACGGTGCAGAACCTCGGCGCGTTCTCGGCCGACGGCGTCGTCTACATGGCCCCGATCCCGGCCAGCTGCACGTATCAGTCGATGACCGTTCCGCCCGGCTGGACGTGCATCACTCCGGCAGCCGGCGGCACCGGCGCCGTCACCTGCACGACGCCGACGCTCGCCGCCGGCGCGACGGCGAACTTCTCCATGACCGTGCAGAGCCTCGTCGGCACGCCCGCCGGCTACGTGCTGTCGGAGACGAACTCCGTCTCCAGCAACACGCCCGACAGCAACCCGGCGAACAACCAGGCCACCGCCACGACGCTCGTCGAGAAGAGCGGCTGGGCCGACATGGCCGTGACGATCTCGGAGAGCACGAGCGTCCCCACGCCCGGCAGCAACATCGTCTATACCGAGACCGTGGCGAACCTCGGCAACACCGCCGCCGCGTCGCCGACGTACACCTTCAACATCCCGGCGAACACCACGTTCCAAGCCATGGGCGCGCCGCCCGCCGGCTGGACGTGCATCATCCCCGCGGTCGGCGGCACCGGCACGATCACCTGCTCGGCGAGCACGCTCGCCGCGAACACGACGCTGGCCTGGCCCTCGATCACCGTCAAAGTCAACGCCGGCGCGACGCCCGGCACCGCGATCACGGCCACGCCGGCGGTCGGCATGACCGGCACCGATCCCTATCCGCCGAACAACACCGCCAGCGTCACCGCGACGGTCGTCGCCGCCGGCTCCGGCGACGTCGGCGTCACGATCGCCAGCAGCCCGAACCCGCTCTCGCCGGGCGAGTTCTACGCCTACACCGTCCGCGCGGTGAACAACGGCCCGGGCGCCGCGGCTAACGTCTCGGTCTCGATCCCGCTGCCGGCCGGCGCGAACTTCCGCGCGATCACGCCGCCGGCCGGCTGGTCGTGCTCGACGCCCGCCGTCGGCGCGGGCGGCACGATCACCTGCACGATCGCCTCGCTCGCCGCGGGCGCGAGCGCGACGTTCACGCCGCAGGTGCAGGTCAACACGACGACGGCCTCCGGCACGACGCTGAACATCACGTCGACGATCTCGACGACGTCGACCGACAGCGTCGCCGCCAACAACTCCGCCTCGGCGTCGAACCTCGTCACCGCGCGCACGAACGCCGACGTGGCCATCGTCAAGACCGACTCGCCCGACCCGCTCTACGCCGGCCAGTACCTCACGTACCGCCTGGCGGCCACGAACAACGGCCCGGCCACGGCGACGAACGTGACGATCACCGACGTCCTGCCAGCGGGCGTGATCTTCATCTCCGCGGCGCCGAGCATCGGCACGTGCGCCGGGACGACGACCGTCAGTTGCGCGCTCGGCACGCTGCCGGTCGGCAACACGCAGTACGTCGACCTCATCGTGCAGGCCAACACCACCGGCACGATCACCAACACCGCCACGGTCGCGCGCACGGAGACCGATCCCGTCCCCAGCAACGACTCCTCGACGGTGACGACGACGTCGCTCGCCGTCACGCTGGCGCGCCTGCGCGACTTCACCGTCACGCAGGACAAGAACAAGGTGCAGATCGCCTGGCAGACGAGCTTCGAGTCCGACAACCTCGGCTTCAATCTCTACCGCGACAGCGGCGGCCAGCGCGTGAAGATCAACAAGGGCCTCATCGCCGGCACGGCGCTGCAGTCGAAGCATCAGGACGACGGCCACGGCGCCGCGCACACGTACCGCTTCCGCGACACGCTCGATGCCCCGACCGCGTTCGTGCAGTACTGGCTCGAGGACGTCGACACGAAGGGCGTGCGCACGATGCACGGCCCGGTCTCGCCGGTGGCCGGCACGGTGAACCAGCCCGCGAACGCGACGCCGCTCCCCGGCCTCGGCGCGAACGGCAGCGTCTTCGAGTCGCCCGCCGGCTACGGCGTGGTCCGCCCGGCCGCGCTCCCGCCGGCGGACGACAAGCAACTCCGGCAGCAGCAGAGCCTCGCCGCCGATCAGGGGCTGAAGATCTACGTCGCGCGGGAAGGGTGGTACCGCGTCACGCGCGCGGCCATGGCCGCCGCCGGCTTCGACCCCGGCAAGAACCTCAAGCAGCTCTCGCTGTTCATGCAGGGCATCGAGCAGCCGCTCGTCGTCAACGACGACTCGATCGAGTTTTACGGCCAGAAGCTCGACAGCGTCTCCACCGGCGCGCGCACGTACTGGCTGACCGGGCAGGGCTCCGCGAGCCGCCTGCCGGTCTCGCACACGAAGGGCGGCGATCCGCTGACCGGCGACGTCGCGTTCACGTACGAGCGCGTCGAGCGCAGCATCTTCATGACCCAGCTCGTCGGCAACGGCGACGGCGGCAACTGGTTCGGACCGCTGATCTCCAGCGAGCCGATGACGCAGCAGTTCAACATCTCGGGCGCCGACCCGGCGTACGGCGGCAACGCCACGCTGGAAGTGACGATCCAGGGCGGCATGGCCGGCCCGCACCCCGTGCAGATCGACGTCAACGGTCACGGCGTCGGCACCGCGCCGCTCGCCGACCTGCAGCAGAAGACGTTCAGCTTCCCGATCCCGCAGTCGTGGATCGCCGCGGGTGCAAACAGCGTGACCTTCACCGCGCTCGGCGGCGATCTCGACTTCAGCGTGCTCGTCTCGACGCGCCTCACGTATCAGCATCTCCTCCGCGCCGACGGCGGCGCGTTCGAGGCCATGCTGCCCGGCGGGCGCCTCGTCACGATCGGCGGCTTCAGCACGGCCGCCGTACGCGCCATCGACGTCAACGATCCGGCCAACCCGATCGAGCTCGACACGACGGTCGCCGCCGATCCTGCCGGCGGCTTCGCCGCGTCGTTCACGCCGTCCGGCAACGACGCCCGCGTCGTCCTCGCCTTCGACGACAGCCGCGTCCTCGCGCCGGCGGAGATGGCCGCGAACAAGCCGTCGACGTGGAGCGACGCGAAGAAGAACAGCGCCGACCTGCTGATCATCAGCAACGCCGCGTTCCTGCAGGCCGCGCAGACGCTCGTGCCGGTGCGCCAGCGCGACGGCATCGCCAGCGCGGTGATCGACGTCGAGGATCTCTACGACGAGTTCAACTTCGGCATGCGCGCGCCGGAAGCGATCCGCGCGTTCCTGCAGAGCGCGGCGCAGTGGAAGACGAAGCCGCGCTGGGTGCTGCTCGTCGGCGACGCCAGTATCGACCCGCGCAACTACCTCGACATGGGGGCGTTCGACTTCGTCCCGACGAAGTTCATCGACACGGCGCTGCTGAAGACCGCGTCCGACGACTGGCTCGCCGACATCAACGGCGACGGCTTCGCCGACTACGCCGTCGGCCGCATCCCGGTGCGCACGGCCGACGACGCGGCGCTGGTGTTCGGCAAGATCGCGTCGCGCGGCACGCCGTCGGGGACGTGGGCGAACGCGGTGCTGTCGGTCTTCGACCGGCCGGAGGGCTACGACTTCGCCGCCGCGGCGGCCGAGGCGAGCGCGCTCGTGCCGGCGTCGATGAGCGTGCAGAAGATCGACTTCGCGCACAGCGCTTCGCCGCACGCTGACGTGGCCGCGGCGCTGAACCAGGGGCAGCTCCTCGTCGACTACGCCGGCCACGGAGCGGTCGAGCTGTGGGGCCTCGACGGCGTGTACACGTCGAGCGACGCCGCAACGCTCGCCAACGGCACGCGCCTGCCGTTCGTGGTGGCGATGAACTGCCTGAACGGCTACTTCGCCGACGCCTGGTCGTACAGCATGGCCGAGGCGCTGCTGGAAGCGCCGAACGGCGGCGCGGTGGCGGTGTGGGCATCGTCCGCGCTGACGGAGCCCGACGGCCAGCAGGTGATGAACACGGAGCTCTTCCGCCAGCTCTTCGGCGGCGCCAACCCGACGATCGGCGAAGCGATCAACCGCGCCAAGCAGGCGGTGACGGACGCGGATACGCGGAAGTCGTGGATCCTGTTCGGCGATCCGTCGATGAAGTTGAAGTGAACGCCGCCGTCGCGGCGGCTGGTGAGGCGGCGTCCTCGCCGCCTCTCATGAACACAGGCGGGACGCCTGCGCGCCGGCCGGCGAAGACGCCGGCGCTCCGACGGACAGCGGAGCTCTTCGGTGACGGATGCGGACACGCGGAAGTCGTGGATCCTGTTCGGCGATCCGTCGATGAAGTTGAAGTGAACGCCGCCGTCGCGGCGGCTGGCGAGGCGGCGTCCTCGCCGCCTCGCATGAACGCAGGCGGGACGCCTGCGTGCCGGCCGGCGAAGACGCCGGCGCTCCGACAGACAGCGGAGCTCTTCGGTGACGGATGCGGACACGCGGAAGTCGTGGATCCTGTTCGGCGATCCGTCGATGAAGTTGAAGTAACGCCGCCGTCGCGGCGGCTGGCGAGGCGGCGTCCTCGCCGCCTCGCATGAACGCAGGCGGGACGCCTGCGTGCCGGCCGGCGAAGACGCCGGCGCTCCGACGGACAGCAGGTAATGAATACGAGCTCTTCGGCGGCGCCAATCCGGAAGTCGTGGATCCTGTTCGGCGATCCGTCGATGAACCAGTTCTTGTTAGACTCGCGGCATGCTCGGCGCCGCTGTCGTCCTAGTCGCCGCATCGCTGCACGTCGTCGACTCCATTCGCATCGAGTCGCGCTGGGGCGGCCTCGGTGTGCCGAGCGCGAAGACGTACACGATCGTGCGCCGCGGCAGCCGCTACGAGGGGACGTCCGCCGTCGTGCCTCGCGGTGCCGTCGACCGTTTGATGGCTGCGGTCGCGGCTGCGCCGGTCGAGCGGAACGCGGGCCTGCGCGCTCTTGCCAATCGCGAGTGGCTGACGGCGCGGGCGAATGAGCCGCACGACGACGTCCGGGTTCCGGTCTGCTCCGCCGAAGCCAGGCGACTCCTCGCGGAGCGCCTCGCCGATCGCGAGAAGGCATGGAGAGCGTTCGACCACTATTTTTCTCTCCGCTGGACGGATGACCTGCCCTACATTTCCGTCGATGTCGTCTTCGACGATCGGCAGACCGTCCACCTCGAATCGCACGCACAGCATGCATTGATGCTCCCGTGGAACGTTGGGAGCGTCGAGACGTGGAATCCCGAGATTCCGCGCGCAATCGCCGCTCTCCTGCCCGATGACGCGGAGTCCCGCCTGACCGACCGTCAGCTCGCACGCGCATATGTGAAAGAAGTAGCGGAGGAGATGCGGCACCTGCTCGACGAGCTCGAGGAGCGCTGCGTTCACAGCCATTTCTTCGCCGCCGTCGAGAAGCAGTTCGAGATCGTTCGCGTCTATCACGGGTCGCCCGGCGCGTTCACCGCGTACGTTCGTCGCGCGGACTTCCCAGCCAACCTCGTACTGACCCTCGTGATCCGCGACGCCGACGGGACCGATGCGCAGGCAAAACTCGACCGCGCGGTCGAACGCGCCGGAGCGTACGTCAACCTCGTGCGCGACTATGTGGGCAGGGCTCCGGGGAAATACTTCGCCATCTGGTGCGCCGATGGCGTGTCGGTGGAAGGCAACGATCGCGCGGTGAGCATCAGCGAGTACGATCCTCGGTCGGGCATCGTGAGCAATCCGCGCATCGTTCTTCCGGATGGCAGCGTCACGGACGAGCACTGAGCTGTCATGGCGCCGGAACGCCGCCGTCGCGGCGGCCGGCGAGGCGGCGTCCTCGCCGCCTCTCACGAACGCAGGCGGGACGCCTGCGAGCCAGCCGGCGAAGACGCCGGCGCTCCCGCCTAATCCCTCCGCCGCCCCACGCCCGCCGGCGCGCGCAGCATCTCGCCGTTCTGCAGTACCAGGTCCGCGTCGAAGTTCGTCGTCGTGCCGGCGGTGTAGCGTGACGGATCGTCTTCCTCGAAGCGGCCGTCCTTGCCGGCGCTCACGATCCAGTAGCTCGTCCCGTCGCTCTTGTAGCGGAGGTCGTGGCCCCAGGCGTCCTTCTGCGCCGGGATCGAGTCGGGGAACTTGTCGTGCGAGGCGCGGTACTCCTCGACCGAGGTCATCGCCGCGCGGCGCATCTCCGCCATCGTGCGGCGCTGCATGGCGCGCTGCTTCGCGCTCAGGAAATTCGGGATGGCGATCGCCGCGATGATCCCGGCGAACGCGACCACGAAGAACACCACCACCACGATGATCACGACCACGGCCACGCCGCCCCCGCCGCGTTTCGTCGCCGGCGTCTCCGGCACCGGCGTCCCGCACGCGTTGCAGAAGCGCGCGCCCGGCGCGAGGGCGTTGCCGCATCGCTGGCAATCCATGGTGTGGCCGAATGATATCAGTGGAAATCGTAACTGCGCATGTCGATGACGCCGTCGAGCGGGAAGAACTTCTCCGCGCGCACCGAGCACTGCCCGTTGTCGTTCTGCAGCGTCCCTTCGACGACTAGACCGGCCGACGAGACGATCAGCGCTCGATGCTCTTGGAAGAGGTCGGGGTGCACGATGGCCTGCGAGATCCCGGTCTCGTCTTCGAGCGTGAGGAAGACGAAGCCCTTGGCCGTCCCTGGCCGCTGCCGCACGATGACCGCGCCGGCCGTGGCCACGCGGCGGCCGTTGGCCATCCGCTTCATCTCCTTCGCCGTCACCACGCCGTCGGCGCGCAGCCGCTCGCGGAAGTGCGCGAGGAGATGCGGTCCGGCGGTGAGCTCCATCGACTCGTAGTCGGCGAGCGTCTCTTCGCCGCGGGTCATTTCGGCGAGAGGGGACAGGTCAGAGGACAGGCAAGAGTGCCTGTCGTCCACTTCGAACAGCTCGCCCGCGGGCTTGGCCGCCTGCGACGCCTGCCACAGCGCCGCGCGGCGGGTGAGGCCGAGCGACGACAGCGCGCCGGCGTAGGCGAGCTTCGTCAGCTGCTCGTCGCGCACGCGCGCGCGACGCGCCACCGCGTCGGTGCTCGCAAACGGCTGCGCCGCCTCGACGGCGCGCCCGGTCGCCTCGCGCAGTCCTTTCACGAAGCGCATGCCGAGGCGGATCGCGCCGTTCTCCCAGCGGCACGTCCAGCCGGAGTGATTGACGTCGATCGGCAGCACCTTCACGCCGTGGCGCTGCGCGTCCTTGACCAGCGTGGCCGGATGGTAAAAGCCCATCGGCCACGCGTTGAGCAGCGAGATGTAGAACGCTGCCGGGTGCCGCGCTTTCAGATACGCGCTGGCGTAGGCGATCAGCGCGAAGCTCGCCGCGTGCGACTCCGGGAAGCCGTAGAGCGCGAACGCGGTGATCGACTTGACGATCTGGTCCTGCGCCTCGCCCTCGATGCCGTTCTTCGCCATCCCGTCGCGCAGCTTCGTCTCGATCTCCTGCATCCGCTCCATCGACCGCTTGAATCCCATCGCCCGCCGAAGCTCCTCGGCCTCGCCGCCGGTGAAGTTTGCCGCGGTCATGGCGATGCGCAGCAGCTGCTCCTGAAAGAGCGGCACGCCGAGGGTGCGCTTCAGGATCGGCTCGAGGCAGGGATGCGGATACTCGACCGGCGCGCGTCCCTGCCGGCGGTCGAAGAACGGCTTGATCATGCCGCCGACGATCGGCCCGGGGCGGATGATCGCCACCTGCACGACGATGTCGTAGAAGCACTTCGGCGCGTTGCGCGGCAGCGAGGCCATCTGCGCGCGGCTCTCGACCTGGAAGACGCCGACGGTGTCGGCCTCGTTGAGCATTTTGTAGACGAGCGGGTCGTCCTGCGGAAGGTGGGCGAGGTCGACGTCGATCTTCTGCTCCGTGCGGATCAGCGGGATGCACTCCTCGATCGCGGCGAGCATGCCCAGGCCGAGGAGGTCGACCTTGATGATGCCGAGGTCGGCGCAGTCGTCCTTGTCCCACTGGATGACGACGCGGCCGGGCATCGACGCCGGCTCGAGCGGCACGACCTCGTCGAGGCGTCCGCGGGCCATGACCATGCCGCCGGTGTGCTGCCCCATGTGCCGCGGCAGGTTTTGAATCTGCATCTGCAGGCGCATGAAGTGCTGCACGCGGAGGTCGCTCGGATCGAAGCCGGCCGCCGAGATCATCGCCGGCATCGACTCCAGCTTTTCGCGGATCTCGCCGAAGTGCCACGTGCTGACGTTCTTGGAGAGCTTGTCGGCCTGTTCGAGGGAGAAGCCGAGGGCCTTGGCGACTTCGCGCGCGGCGGAGCGGTCGCGGTAGGTGATGACGTTCGCCGTCATGGCCGCGCCGTGCGCGCCGTAGGTTTTGTAGACGTGCTGGATGACGCGCTCGCGCTGGCTGCCCGACGGCAGGTCGAGGTCGATGTCCGGCCACTCGCCGCGCTCCTCGGACAGGAATCGTTCAAAGAGGAGGTCCATCTTCACCGGGTCGACGGCGGTGATGCCGAGGGCGTAGCAGACCGCGCTGTTCGCCGCGGAGCCGCGCCCCTGCACGAGGATTTTCTCGCGCTGGCAGAACTGGACGATGTCCCAGACGATGAGGAAGTAGCCGGCCAGGTCGAGCTTCTCGATCATGGCCAGCTCTTTCTCGACCTGCTTCTGTGCCTTCGCAGTCAGAGGACGGAAGCGGACGCGCGCATCGTTCCAGGTGATCTTGCGGAGGTACGACATCGGCGACTCGCCTTTGGGCAGCGGGTACTCGGGGAACTGGTAGCCGAGGTCGCCGAGGGTGAAGGCGAGGGTCTGCGAGAGCTCCCAGGCGTGGTCGATGGCTTTCGGCAAATCGGCAAACAACCGGCTCATTTCCGCCGCGCTCTTGACGTGGCGCTCGCGGTTGACGCCGAGGAGCCGCCCCGCGGTCTCGACGCTGACGCCCTCGCGGATGCAGGTGAGGACGTCGTGGAGCTCCTTGTCCTGCGGGCGCGCGTACCGGACGCCGTTGGTGGCGAGGATGGGAAGTCTCAGCCTTCTCGCGATGTCGATGAGGGCGATGTTCTCGTGCTCTTCGTCGCGCCGGTGATGCCGCTGCAGCTCGACGTGCGTGCGGCCGTTGAAGATGCCGGCGATTTTGTCGATGGTCTGTTCGTCCGCGCGCGTGATGCAGTGCAGCCCGCGCGCGTGCTCCTCGACCTGCTGCCACGTGCAGCGCGCCTCGCCCTTCGGCTTGTCCAGCGCGCCCGCCGTGAGGAGCTTGCAGAGGTTTTTGTACCCCTCGCGGTTTTCGACGAGGAGGGTGACGATGTGTTGTTTGACGCTGCCGGCTTCGTGCAACCCCACCGGCGGCTCCTCGACGCGCACCTCGGTGCCGATGATGGCCTTGATCCCCGCCTTTTTCGCCGCGGTGTAAAAGCGAGGCGCGCCGTAGACGCCGTGCTTGTCGACGATGGCCATGGCCGGGAGTTCTTTGGCGGCGGCGAAGTGGGCGAGGTCCTCGGGCAATGCCGCGCTGTCTAGGAAGGAAAATGCTGAAGAGGCGTGGAGCTCAGCGTAAACCATGGAATTGCGAATTCCGAATTCCGAATTGAGAATTAAGAATTGGTGGCGGTCTTGATGACGATCGCCGTCAGAACCGCGACGATCTCATTCGCTTCCTTCAGAAGCGGCTCGATGCGCCGGCGGGACACGAGCTCGCACTCCGCAATGATTCGCAGCCAGTAGTGCGATTCACGAGCTTCTTTCAGTGCAGTCCGCGCTTTGGCGATGAAGTCGCGCCGGCTCTGCGCTCCTTTCGCCTCTTCGAGATTCGAGCCGATTCCTGTTCCAGATCGAACGAGTTGATTGACTGCCACCATGTGTGTGCCGCGCCTTCGGGAAAGCACCTGATGCAAACGGATGATGCGACACGCAAACTCGAATGCACGTTGATAGATGTCAACGGCCATTTCTTAATTCTCAATTCGGAATTCGGAATTCGCAATTCTTCTACTCCCAGTAGCTAATTCCCCAACGCCGCATCCACAAACCACCCGCTCTCTCCTCCTCCGTGATACACCCGGTAGACATCCCCCTTCTCCATCTCCACATCCCAGTACTCCCGCGCCTCCGGCATCGGCCTCCACCATCCTTCCTCAATCGTCCACGGTCCCGAGGCGACACGAACGCTGCCGGCAATCTCTCCCTCGCCGCGAATCGATTCAATCTGCGTCTCGCCGCCGTTCTCGCGCGTGATCACCTCCACGGGGATCGGCGGGCGGAACACGCGGGCGGCGAGGACGCCGCGGCCGCGGTTGGGCGTGCGGCGGAGGTCGGGCGGGGGCGGGGGAGTGAACGTGCCGATGGCGTGGCGCTCGGGCAGGTGGCCGTCCACCGTCATCGGCTGGCCGACGCGGTCCTCGCCGAGCATCGCTGCGAGGCGCGCGATCGTCGTGGCCAGCTTCTCCGGCGACACCGCCGCCGGGCCGAACAGCGACAGCTGCGCGCGGCGCGGGCGGTCGGGGTGGGCGACGAACGTGTAGCCGGCCACCGGCGCGCCGGGCGGGTTCTTCTCCACGTCGAGGCGCAGCAGCGTGAGGATCGTCTTTACGTCGCGCGTCGGCGCGGGGAGATCGATGGCGCGCGCGTGCCAGCCGTCGGGCTCGAGCGCGAGCGTCATCTCGATCCGCTTGCAGGCAAAGCCCTGCAGCTCCATCCGCTTCATCAGCCGGTCGAGCGCGGCGGCGGCGATGAAGAGGAACGGCTCGACGGCGACGAGCGGCCACTCCAGCTCCATCCCTTCGCGGAACTCCGGCGGCAGCGCGCGCGGGATGAGCGGGCGCGGATCGATGCCGCGCGCGGCGTGGTGCAGCTCGCGCCCGGCGTCGCCGAGGCGGCTGGCCACTTCGGATTCGGGAAGGCGGGCCAGGTCGCCGATCGAGCCGAGGCCCCAGCGCGACAGCGTCGTCGCGGCGTCGAGCGCGGGGCTGAGGCGCGCCAGCGGCAGCGGCGCGAGGAACAGCTCCTCTTCGCCGGGCACGACCACGGTCGGCGACTTCGGCAGCTCCGCGGCCACGCGCGCGGCGAGCTTGCTCCCGGCCACGCCGACGCGGCCCGGCAGGCCGACGGCGTCGATGGCGCGCACGGCCGACTTCGCGAGGTCGAGCTCCGTCGCGTAGTGGCGCTCGGTGCCGCTGACGTCGACGAAGACGAGGCCGTCGCCGGCCTCCTCGAGGCGCGGCGAGAAGGTCTCCGCCGCTTCGAGCAGCGCTTCCTGCGCCGTCCGCTCGCACTCGGCGTCGCGGCCGCGGGCGATGAGCTTCGGCAGGATGGCGCGCGCCTGCGCCAGCGTCTGCCCGGCGTGGATGCCGTGCTTCCGGGCCCGCCGCGTGGCCGCGAGGATGTGCGCCGCGCTGCCGTTCCCCTCCACGATCGCCGCGGCCTCGGCGAGGAGCTCGGGCTCGCTGCGCAGCCGCGCTGCGAGGGGGAAGAGCGGGACGTAAAAGCAGGCGATGCGGGTCATCGTGCAACTCGGAGCGCCGGCGTCCGCGCCGGCTGGTGCGACGCCGTCTCGGCGTCGCCGCGGCGAGACGCCGCGGGGCCAGCCGTCGAGACGACGGCGCTCCACTCCGCTAAGAACACTTTCACGCTCTGTCCCGGCCGGATCCTTCGATGTTTTTCCAGGCGCACCATCATCTCCAGGCCGGCGAGAACGCGCGGCGACTTCCCGCTGCCGAGCCAGCGCGGCCGCACGCGATGCGCGAGGAGCATCGCCTCCGACGTCGTGCCGGTGAGCGCGTACGGCGACGAGACGAGGAGCGTGCAGCCGTGCGTCTCGCACGTGCGCGCCAGGCGGACCCACGCCGCGTCCGGCAGCCGCCGTCCGCGGAGCGGCGGCAGGCCGGCGTCGAGGACGACGAACTGGAACCCGGTCGCGCCGAGCATCTCCGCGGCCGTCACCGCATCCTTTAATGTCTTTGGCCGCACCCACAGGAGCCGCCGCAAATCGACGCCCGCGGCCTCGGCGAGCTGCGGGTCGAGGTGATCGCCGACGTCGACGAGCGCCGCCGCCTCGCCCATGCTCGTCGCCGCCGCGAGCGTGGCGACGACCATTGACCACCGCGCCCCCCGCCCCGCCAACTCCGTCACCTTGCCGCGCGCGAGCCCGCCGCCGAGAAGCGCGTCGACGGCGGCGAACGTCGTGGGGATGACCTCCTCCCGGCGCTGGCGCGCCAGCGAGCGGACCAGCTCCGCGCCGCTCGTCAGCTTCGCGGCGAGGGCGGGCGGGAGCGATGGGAGGAGCGGGCGGGGCGGGGGTGGCGGAGGGAGCGGGACCGGAACAATCTCGAGCTTCCGCGGGAGAAGCAAAGGGTGCTGCGTGTCGAGCTGTCGAGCGTGTGCGACCATAAGCCTGCGAGAGACAAATTAGGCGGTAATCGGGCGTAAAGCAAGATGGGGATATTGTGCAAGTTGCGGGGAGAGAACGAGTTGATTGGTAGATTTGGGCGGCTCGGCGCGAGTGCCCTGATGTTCCACAAGTTTACCGTGTATAATCCCTCGGGTTTTCGAAGGTAAATTTTTCCGATGGACGGAAAACTCGACTCGACTTCGGTCGAGATTTACGGTCAGAGCTATAACGTTCGTGGAGAAGGAGACCCGGACTACTTAACGGAGCTTGCGCGGTTTGTGGACTCCAGGATGCGCGAGGTGGCAGCGCAGGTCGCCACTGTCGACCCGGTAAAGATCGCCATCCTGGCGGCTCTCAACATAGCCGACGAGTTTTCCCGGTACCGAAGAGAACGCGAGAGCGCGGAAGGGCTTCGGGCCGAGAAAACGGAGGAACTTTCAAACCGGCTCACCGCTGTTCTGGGGTGAGCCGCTGAACAAAAGGAAAATGGATTCGGAGTGCCCTGCAGAGTTCGTGATGAACGATCTAACGCTTGAACCGATATTTCTTACCCGGGTGTTCGGGTCCTGGGCCGCGTGCACGCCTTCGCCCTTCCAGGCATAGAAGGTAGCCGAAACGGCACGGGTAGAGCGCCCACCTGCTTTGTCAGGTTCAAGTAAGAATTCCTCACACGGCTCAGGCGGGGTTCTCCGAATTTCCCTCCTCCTCGCTGCGCGAGCCTCCCACGCGGAGGTGCAGTTTTGGTGCTTCAAATTGTCATTGCAGTCGTGATCGGCATCGCCGGCGCGCTCATCCTGGCGTGGCTGTGGCGTGTCGTCTATTTCAAACGCGCTCAGGCGATGCTCGACGAGGCCCGCCGCAACGGCGACCGCGTCATCGAGGATGCCCGCAAACAGGCCGAGGCCCGCGTCAAAGAGGCCGACCTCGAGGCGAAGGAGAAGCGGCTGCAGATGCAGTCGGACTTCGACCGCCAGGCCCAGCAGCGCCGCGAGGAGATGAAGAACTCCGAGCGGCGCCTGCAGCAGAAGGAAGAGAACCTCGACAAGAAGACGCAGCAGGTCGAGTCGCGCATCGCCGAGGTGGAGAAGCGCGACCGCTCCCTCAACGACCGCGAGAAGAACGTCGAGAAACGCGAGGGCGAGCTCGACGCGCTCATCGAGGAGCAGCGCCACAAGCTCGAGCAGATCTCCGGCCTCACCGTCGATCAGGCCAAGGCGGAGCTGATCCGCGGGATCGAGAGCGAGGCGAAGATCGACGCCGCGCGCATCGTCCAGCGCATCGAGACCGAGGCCACCGAGCTCGGCAACCTCAAAGCCCGCAAGATCCTCGGCATGGCCATCCAGCGGATGGCGTCGGACTACGTCGCGGAGAACACCGTCTCGGTCGTCGATCTACCGAGTGAAGACATGAAGGGACGCATCATCGGCCGCGAAGGGCGCAACATCCGCGCGCTGGAGCTGGCCACCGGCGTCGACCTCATCGTCGACGATACCCCCGAGGCGGTCATCCTCTCCGGCTTCGATCCGATCCGCCGCGAGATCGCCCGCATCTCCCTCGAGCGCCTGATGCAGGACGGCCGCATCCACCCCGCGCGCATCGAGGAGCTCGTCGACAAGGTGCGCCAGGAGCTCGACCAGAAGCTCTTCGAGGAAGGGGAGGCCGCGGCGTTCTCGCTCGGCATCACCGACATCCATCCCGAGGTCCTCAAGCTCCTCGGCCGGCTGCGGTATCGAACGTCGTACGGGCAGAACGTCCTCGTGCACTCGCTCGAGGTCGCGCAGCTCGCGGCGCTCATGGCCGTGGAGCTCGGCGTCAACGACACCATCGCCAAGCGCGGCGGCCTGCTGCACGACATCGGCAAGGCCATCGACCGCGAGATGGAGGGGACGCACCTCGAGCTCGGGCGGCAGGTGCTCGACAAGTACGGCGAGAAGCGCGAGATCATCCATGCCATGGAGTGCCACCACGGCGACTACGATCCGACGACGGTCGAGGCCATCCTCGTCAACGCCGCGGACGCGCTGTCGGCGGCGCGCCCCGGCGCGCGGCGCGAGATCCTCGAGAACTACGTGCACCGCCTGGAGCGCCTGGAGTCGATCGCGAACCAGATGGACGGCGTATCGAAGTCGTTCGCCATCCAGGCCGGGCGCGAGCTTCGCATCATCGTGAACGCGGAGAAGATCGGCGACGAGCAGGCCATCTGGCTGTCGAAGGACGTGGCCAGGAAGATCGAGTCGGAGCTGCAATATCCGGGGCAGATCAAGGTGACGGTGATTCGGGAGATGCGGGCTGTTGACTATGCCAAGTAAGAAGGGGGCAGGGCGCAGGGCACGGGGCGCAGGTGGTGTCCTCGCGACGACCACCATCTGCGCCCTGCCCCCTGCGCCCTGCGCCCTATGATCCGAATCCTCTACATCGGCGACGTCGTCGGCCAGCCCGGCCGGCGCGCGCTGCGCCAGAAGCTCGAGCACGTGGTCGACCGCGAGAAGGTCGACTTCACGATCGTCAACGTCGAGAACGCCGCGGGCGGCTTCGGCGTCACCGAGGCGATCATGGAGGAGCTGTCCGACCTGCCGATCAACGCGTATACCTCGGGCAATCACATCTGGGACAAGAAAGAGTTCGTCGAGAACTACGACCGCTACGACTACGTCATCCGCCCGGCCAACTACCCGGCCGGAAATCCCGGCAAGGGGCGCGTCGTGCGGCAGACCGCCGGCGGCGTCAAGGTCGGCGTGCTCCAGCTCATGGGCAACGTCTTCATGCCGCCGTGCGACAACCCCTTCCACTGCGCCGACCGCGAGCTCAAGGAGTTCGGCGACATCAAGGTCATCGTCGTCGACATCCACGGCGAGGCGTCGTCGGAGAAGCAGGCCATGGGGCGTTACCTCGACGGGCGCGTGTCGATGGTCGTCGGCACGCACACGCACGTGCCGACCGCGGACGAGCGCCTGCTCCCGAACGGCACGGCGTTCCAGACCGACGTCGGCATGACCGGCGCGTACGACTCGGTGATCGGCTTCCGCCCCGACGAGGCGCTGCACCGGTTTCTCATGAACACGCCGCGCAAGCTCGAGGTGGCCAAGCGCGACATCCGCCTCTCCGGCGCGCTCGTCGACGTCGACGAGACCACCGGCCGCGCCTCGGCCATCGTCCGCATCTCCGAAAAGCTCGAGGAGTAGCGCGTGCTGTCCGTGGTCACCCTCGGGCACGTGCACATCGAGGACATCGACGCGCTGACGCCGCACTTTGCCAAGGTCGAGCAGCTCGTGCTCGACATCGCGCCGCGCGGCGAGCTGGTGCAGCATCGCGCCGAGTTGAACCGCGCCATCGACGCGGCCAGCGGCGACTGGATCCTCATCGTGCGCGAGCGCGAGGCCGTCGACGATGCCCTGGCGCGCGAGATCGCGGCATCGACGGCAGCGGGGAACGCGCGCGGCTTCCGCATCCGATCGGTTCCCTTTTATGCGGGCAAGCCGCTGCGCCTTGGCGAGACCAACGAGCTGCGCCTGCTCCATCGGCGCCACTACATGCGCTACGCGAAGGCGATGCAGGTGCAGGGGACGGTGGTGCGGCTCGACAATCCGCTGCGCTCGCAGTCGTTCGTGTCCGTCGACGAACATCGCGCCTGGCTCGAGAAGAACGCGGTGCCGCACTCGTGGTTGCGGCGCGCGCTGCTCTTCGCGCACGACGCGGTCGTCACGCGCGCGCGCGACGCGAACACGCTGCGCTATCTCTGGATCGAAGCCGGGTTCGACCACGAAGCGCGGTAGACGTACCACGTCCAGCCGGAGACGCCGCCGTACGGGTACGTGCGCCACAAGACGTAGCCGGGAATCGGCCTCGGGTTCTCGATCAACAGCCACTCCGGCCGCGGCGCGCCGTAGCGCAGCGACGGGTTGTAGAAGTCGATGAGCATCCGATCGCGAAAGGCGCTGTCGCCGCCGACGGTGCCGCTGATGTCGTGCAGCGCGCGGTCGTACTGTCCGCGGCCGTAGATCATGAACGGGACGAGTTGAATCGCGTTCAAGAGGATGAAGACCGCGATGCCCCACCGCGGCACGCGCTCGAAGAACGAGGCGAAGAGGATGAGCACGAACGGCATGCAGACGAAGAAGTGCCGCGGCAGGACGCACGGGCAGCGGTAGCTCGCCGCGGCGATGAGCGGCCCGACGATGATGGCGACGGCGAAGAAGATCGCCTCGGCATCGCGCGCGCGGATGCGGCGGACGATCTCGGCGATGACGATCGCGAGCGTGAGAATGCCGATGGCGAGCACGAACGGATCGGGCGTCCACCGCGGCCCGCCGCCAGAGACGAGGTGGCGGACCTTGATGAAGAAGTACCAGACGCAAAACGCCAGCGGCCCGACATGTCTGTGGAGGACAGGCACTCTTGCCTGTCCTCGGGCGGGAGGACAGGCAAGAGTGCCTGCCCTCCACAGATCCGCCACGAGAAACCCCAGGTAAACCCCCACCGCGCTCAAATGCGAAAGAATCGCGAGCACGATCGCCATCCCAAACACCAGTCGCCGCCGCGTGACGTACGCCAGCAATAGAAAGAACGCCGCGGGCGCATAGCCGCGCGCCTCGGACGAATAAACGATCAGCGGAAACGACAGCGCGGCGAGCATCCGGTACATGCGATCGCGGATCAGCAGCATCGTCCCGATGCCGCACAGCAACGAGAACGCGCGATACCACTCCCAATGCTGCGCCGGTCCGATCGCGCGCATGTACATCGACACCAGCGGATGGTTCGTGTCGGCGTGAATGCGCGTGATCAGCGCCAGCCACGACGGCGCATCGAGCGCGATACGCAGGCCCCAGATCTCGTCGAGCCAGAAATCGGTGAAGACGCCGCGGAGGCGCAGGGCGATGCCGAGGAGCAGGATCGCGGCGGCGGCGGCCTTACGCAACTTGCGGGCGGCGCAGCAGCGCGCTGCGCACGCCGTTCGCGCGGAACTGCCGCGGCGACATGCCGAAACGCTGGCGGAACTGCTGCCGGAAGTAGTTCTCCGAGTCGAACCCGCAGCGCCGCGCGATCTGCGACACCCGCAGGTTGCCGCCCTTGAGCAGCCGCGCCGCCTTCTCCAGCCGCTTCTCTTTCAGGAAGTGGCTCAGCAGCCTGCCGGTGACGCGGTGAAAGCGGCCGGAGACGTACTGACGCGTATAGCCGAGCTCTTTCGTCACGGCTTCGACCGTTATTTCTTCGTCGGAGCGCAAGCGCCGGCGAACGGTTTTGATGAGCTGGCGCAGTAGGCCGTCCATCTCCGTCCTCCTGGAAACTATTCCGATTTAAGGATGGAGATCATTGTAGCGCGCTACTCCTTACGCGTCCATCGATCTTTATCGCGGACGTAGTATTTCTGCATTGCCCTTGCAAAAGCCCGGTCGAGGTCGATGTCGAGCGAGTTCGCCAGGCAGACCGCGACGAAGATCAGGTCGCACAACTCTTCCTCGACGTCGACGTTCTCCTCGCCCGGCTTCGGCTTCTTGAAGCCCTCGCGATGGCTGAGCGCGCGCGCCAGCTCGCCGAGCTCCTCCGTGAGCCGCGCAAGCATCGACAGCGGCGGGAAGTAACCTTCCTTGAATTGACTTATGTAGCGGTCGACGTCTTCTTGAATCGGCGCGAAGCTCATGGCGCGATTTTGCGCTGTGCTACCATCGACTGCAATGCGTTCCATCGTCGCATTTCTCGCTATCGCCGCGATCGGCTCCAGCGCATTCGCGCAGGTGCAGGTCGTGACGACCGTCGACGGGAAGAAGCTGATCTCGAACTTCGGCGGCGCCGGCGCCACCGGGAAGTCGACCGATCTGCGATGGTGGGCGAAGCAGCGCAACCGCCGCTCGCAGTACGACGCGATCATCGACCGCCACGCGGCGGCGTACGGCGTCGATCCCGTGCTCGTGCGCGCCGTGATCCAGGTCGAATCGAACTTCGATCCGCGCTGCGTCTCGAACAAGGGCGCCCGCGGCCTGATGCAGCTGATGCCGGAGACGGCCAAGCGCTACGGCATCCGCAACATCTTCGATCCCGAGGAGAACATCCGCGGCGGCGTGCGCGAGCTCGCCGAGATGCTGGAGACGTTCCACAACGACCTCCCGCGCGCCCTCGCCGCGTACAACGCCGGGCAGGGCGCGGTCCTGAAGTACGCCGGCATCCCCCCGTACAACGAGACGATGACGTACGTGAAGCGCGCCATGAGCGTGTACTACGGCACGCCGTACGGCCAGGCGACGTCGTTCGCCGGCAGCAAGGGGCCGAAGCTCAAGGGCGGCTTCACCGCCCCCGTCGCCGCCGCAATGCTCCCCGGCATGCGCTACCTCGGCTCGAACTGACGGCGAGCGGGGGTCACATCTGGAAAATCAACTTAACGCGGGCGCCCGTGCGTCCACGCTGGGCCGTTGGGGGTCACATCTGGAAAATCAACTTAACCGTTTTAACCGTTAAGTTGATTTTCCAGATGTGACCCCCAACCACGTACAATCGCGGCGGCATGCCCGAGAATCGTCCCGCTGTTGCCCCGCCGTTCGACCAGGGTGTCTTTCTCCTTCATTACAACCGCGGCCGGGAGGCGTTCCAGGAAGGGCGCTACGCCGAGGCGCGGCGCGAGCTCGAGCAGGCCCAGCGCCTCCGCCCCGACGACGCCGACGTCCTCAACCTCCTCGGCCTGGTCTACTTCAAGACCAACGCGTTCCCCGAGGCCGAGGTCATCTACCGGCGCCTCGTGCGCGAGAACGCCAACGTCTTCATCCTCCACTCCAACCTCGGCCTGATCCTCTTCAAACAGGGGAAGCTCGACGAGGCCGAGCAGTACCTGCTGCGCGCCGTCGAGCTCCGCCCGAACTACGCGAAGTCGCACCTCTACCTCGGCCTGCTCTATCGCCAGCGCAAGAAGTTCGGCCTGGCCCTCGAGCATCTCCGCTTCGCCGGCGCCGACAAGCTCGTGCGCGAGGTCGAAACCGAGATGCAGCACATCCAGAACCTGCAGACCAAGCCGTCGCCGGCCATCCGCGACACGCCGCCGGCGGCGATGCCGAAGACGACGCAGAAGATCGTCCCGCTGCGCATCGATCCGGCGATGACGACGCAGCCCGGCAAGACGCCGAAGCCGGCCACCGATCCGCAGACGACGGGGGCGCCGGCGCCGCCCGTCGACATCGCCGCGGTCACGGCCGCGCGCAAGCTGCAGGACGCCGTCGACGAGCCGCACGCCGTCGACGAGAAACGCCTCGACCTCGATCGCAAGATCGAAGGGGCGTCGCGCACGTTCGCGCTGCACGAGAACGGCTTCCTGGAGATCAACTTCGCGCGCAGCGCGTACGTGAAGCGCGGCACGGTGTCGAGCTACTCCGGCAACCTCAAGTTCGTCGCCGAGTCGGGCCTCGTCGGCACGACCGCGCAGACGATGGTGAAGGCGGCCGGGCAGGGAAAGATCTTCCTCTACGAGAAGGGTCGCAAGACGTTCCTCCTCGACCTCAACGAGGAGTTCATCTACGTCGAGGGGAGCAACCTCCTGGCGCTCGAGGACACGCTGACGTACCGCGTCGAGCCGATCTACGACAGCGCCTACCAGCGAAAGATCGACACGGTGAAGATCTTCGGCAAAGGCTCGCTGGCCATCTCGACGTCGATCGAGCCGCTGACGCTGCGCGTGACGAAGGAGTACCCGCTGTCGATCTCGTCGAACGCATTGGTGGCGTGGACCGGGAACCTCATCGCCGCCGTCGTCGACGACCGCTCGCTCGACAACGTCATGATCGAGAGCGGCGACCGCGCCGGCTTCAAGATCCGGTTCGAAGGCGAGGGCGTGGTCGTTTCGGAGCAGTGAGTGTCATCCCGAGCGCAGCGAGGGATCCCGTGCCGGCAGGGGATTCTTCGCCGTCTTCGCGGCTCGATGACACCTATCCCATCCCCATCATCCGGAACAGCACGGGGATGACGACGAAGAGCTGCACCGCATCGAAGATGCCGTGCGCCACGATCCCCGGCAGCAGGCTTTTCGTGCGGTAGAACGTCACGCCGATGATCAGCGAGATCAGGGCGACGCCGATGAGCAGGAACGGCTGGCCGAAGCCGGAATGCGCCAGCGCGAAGAGCATGGTCGAGGCGAGCAGGCCGACGCGCGTCTGCAGCCAGCCGCGGAAGAAGGCCTCCTCGATCGTCATCGCCGAGAGCACGACGAGCGCTTTCTTCCACAACGGCAGCGCGGCCATCCAGGCGATCATCGGCGGCGGCTGCCCCGGCTTCGGCAGGAGTCCGGTCGCGGAGAGGATGGCCGCGATCAGCACGGCCATGATGATGGTGACGATCCAGCCGCCGACGCCGACGGCGAAGCCGGTGAGGAGCATCTCGCCGCCGCGGCCGCCGCGGAGGGTGAGGAAGTCGCGCAGCGGCGGACGTCCGGTGAGCAGCCACCATCCGGCGAGGAAGACGACGAGAATCGCGTGCAGCGCGAAGAGCGAATAGAACGGGATCCGGGCGAGCTCCCGCGCCGTCGGCGTGTGCAGCGCGGAGCCGACGATGAGGACGCCGAGGCCGAACATCAGCAGGCCGAGCCAGACGTACGCCGCGGCCTTGGCGGCGGGCGTGGGGAATCGGTCGGCGGCGAAGAGGCGGTAGCGCTCGTTCAGCACGATCATCGCGGCGTAGACGACGGCGATGAAGAGCAGAGGAAAGGCGTAGTGGCTCATGCGAGGGCGACGTCCACGCGGTTGTCGAAGAACGTGGCGCCGCCGCCGAGGTCGGAGACGGCCTGCGAGGTCGTCTCGTTCGCGTTCGTGCCGTCCGTCAGCTTGCCCCACCACACCGACGGCGCGACGACGATGCCCGGCCGCACGCGGTCGCTGATCACCGCCTCGGCCGTGAAGGCGCCGCGGTCGTTGTAGACGCGCACGCGCTCGCCGCCGGCCAGGCCGCGGTTGCGCGCGTCGTCGGCGTGGATCTCCACGATCGGTTTGCCGGCGGCGCGGCGGAGCGACGTGACGTTGACGAAGGTCGAGTTGAGGAACGAGTGCGCGGGCGGGCAGAGGAGCGCCAGCGGATAGCGGCGCGCCAGCTCGGGGCTGCGCTCCTCCGACTCGTGCGGCGCGACGTAGACCGGCAACGGATCGAAGCCGATGGCGGCGAGCGTCGACGACTCGATCTCGATCTTTCCGCTGGCCGTCTCGAGGCGCGCGCCGCGCGCGTACGGCCGGTGCGGCGACGGAAGGTTCAGCCGCTTCCAGCCGCGCTCGCGCAGCTCGTCGAAGGGGATGTCGTTGCCGTCGAGCGCCTCGCGCATCAGCTCCTCGTCGCTCGCTTTCAATTCGTCGAAGTCGAGCTTCATCGCCGCGGCGATGCGGCGGAAGATCTCCGCGTTCGGCAGCGCCTCGCCGAGCGGCTCGATGGCCCGGCGGTTGTACGACAGATAGAGGTGCCCGTAGGCCTTCTGCATGTCGTCGTGCTCGAGCTGCGTGGTGGCGGGGAGCAGGACGTCGGCGTAGTCGGCGGTGTCGGTCGGGAAGTGCTCGAGGACGACGGTGAAGAGGTCGTCGCGGCGCAGGCCGGCCAGGACTTTCGGCCGCTCCGGCGCGATGGACGCCGGGTTCGAGTTGTAGACGACGAGCGCGCGCACGGGCGGATCGTCGAGCTCCGTCAGCGCCTCGCCGAGCCGGGTCATGTTGATCGTGCGCGTGCCGGGCGGGATCAGCTCTTCGCACGCGATCGACTTGAGCGAAAACGTTCCCGACGACGACAGCTGGCAGCCGCCGCCGGCGTCGTCCCACGTGCCGCTGACGGCGGGAAGGAGCGAGATCGCGCGCACGGCGGAGCCGCCGCCGCCGTGGCGCTGCAGGCCATAGTTGATGCGGATGAACGACGGGCGCGTGGTGCCGTAGAGGCGGCCGAGGCGCTCGACGGTCTCTTTGGGGATTTGGCAAATCTCGGCGACGCGCTCGGGCGGATACTCGCCGAGCACGCGCTCGCGCAGCTTCTCCCAGCCGGTGGTCATCGCGTCGAGGTAGGCGCGGTCTTCGAGGCCGTCGCGGAAGATGACGTGCATCATGCCGAGGGCGAGGGCGCCGTCGGTGCCGGGGCGGAGGGCGATGTGCTCGTCGCAGGCGTCGGCGGTGCGCGTGCGCAGCGGATCGATGCAGATGGTCGTGGCGCCGTTGGCCTTCGCCTCGCGCACGAACGGCCAGAGGTGCGGGTTCGCGGTGAGGGTGTTGGTGCCCCACAGCAGGATGAGCTTCGCCGCGCCGATGGCCTCGGGGTCGGCGCCCATGCGCGGCCCGTAGCTGGCCTCGTAGCCGGCCATGCCGGCGGAGGAGCAGATGGTGCGGTCGAGCAGCGACGCGCCGAGGCGGTTGAAGAAGCGCGTGGCCATCCCTTCGCCCTGCACGACGCCCATGGTGCCGGCGTAGGAGAAGGGGAGGACGGCCTGCGGTCCGTCGGCGTCGACGACGCGCTGCAGCCGCTCGGCGACGAGCGCGACGGCCTCGTCCCACGTGGCGCGGCGGAACTTGCCTTCGCCCTTCGCGCCGGTGCGGATCTGCGGGTAGAGGAGCCGGTCGGGATGGTAGGTGCGCTCGACGTAGCGCGCGACTTTGGTACAGAGGAAGCCGCGGGTGAACGGATGGTCGGGATCGCCGGCCATGCGGATGGCGCGGCCGTCGTCGTCGACGGTGACGATCCACGCGCAGGAATCGGGGCAGTCGTGCGGACAGACGCCGTGGACTTCGTGAGGCATTGCGACAGTGTACCGATCAACCCGCGGCGGCGTCGATGTCGACCTGGTAATAGATCTCGTCGAGAGGAAGCTCTACGCCGACGGCCGGCAAGGCGACGTGCACGTCGCGGCCCTGTACCGGTGTGTAAACCCACTGATCTCCATCGCGGCGGAAGTGTTCGACGAAGTAGCGGTCCTGCGAGACGAGAACGTATTCCTTCAGCGAATCGAGGGTCTGGTAAGAATGAAACTTCCTGCCGCGGTCGTACGCGGCCGTGCTCTCGGACAACACCTCGAACACGATCTGCGGATTCAGAAGGACGTCTCTTTCATCGTCTGCGAATCGTGGGGTGCCGCAGACGATCGTCACGTCCGGATAGTAAAAGCGCGTGGGGTTCAGTATGCGAACCTTCAGATCGCTCGGCGTGACGCTGCATTGCTTCAGGCGATTCCGAAGCGTCCAATTCAGGTTTCCGACGATGAGATTGTGCGGAAAGCTCGCACCCGACATCGCGTAAATGACGCCGTCGTCGTACTCGCTCTTCGTCTCCGCCGCGCGCTCGAGGCGGAGATATTCCTCCGGCGTTACGCGGTACTCGGGCACGATGGCCATGGCCGAATTTTACTACTCCCGTTCCAGCACCATCGCCACCCCGATCCCGCCCGCCGCGCACACCGTCACGAGGCCGTACTGCTGGCCGGTGTGCTGCAGCTCGTTGCAGACCGTCGTCACGATGCGGGCGCCGGTCGCGCCGAAGGGGTGGCCGAGGGCGATGGAGCCGCCGGTGAGGTTGATCTTCTCCGGGTCGATCTCGCCGACCGGCTCGCTGCGGCCGAGCTTCTCCTGGGCGATCTTCTTCGAGCCGATCCACTGGATGTTCGACAGCACCTGCGCCGCAAACGCCTCGTGCATCTCGATCACGCCGATGTCGGCGAGCGACACCTTGGCGCGATCGAGCGCCTTCGGCAGCGCGAAGACCGGGCCTTGCAGCAGCTGGTCGAACGGATCGGTCGCGGCGAAGGCGTAGCTCTTGAGGAAGCCGATCGGCTTGAAGCCGCGCTCCTTCGCCTTCTCCTCCGACATCAGCAGCACCGCCGCGGCGCCGTCGGTGAGCGGCGACGAATTCGCCGCGGTGATCGTGCCGAACTTCCGGTCGAACACCGGCGGGAGCTTCGCCATCGCCTCGAGCGTGGAGTCGCCGCGGATGAGGTTGTCCCTGTCGACGACGTTGTCGAACAGCGGCGGCACGACGACGGTCATGACCTCTTCCTTGAAGCGGCCGTTCTCCGTCGCCGCGGCGGCGCGGTGGTGGCTCTGCAGCGCGAACTTGTCCTGCGCCTCGCGCGTGATGCCGTTCTCCTTGGCCATTTTCTCGGCCGACTCGCCCATGGTCAGGCCGGTGGTCGACTCGGCGATGGCCGGCGCGTCGGGCGCGAGGTCGTGAAGCTTGACGCCGCTGAAGGAGCCGAGCTTCTTGCCGACGCTCTTCTGCTTGCTCGCGCTGACGAGCGCCGTGGCGAATTTCTTCTGGAAGAGGATGGGGATGTCGGAGAGCGACTCGGCGCCGCCGGCGATGACGGTGTCGGCGTAGCCGCGAAAGATCAAGTCGGCGGCGGAGGTGATGGCCTGGTTCGACGACGCGCAGGCCTTGCTGACGGTGTAGCCGGGGATGGAGCGCGGCAGCCCCGTGCCGAGGACGATCTCGCGGGCGATGTTCGGGGCCTTGACGGAGGGGATGACGTTGCCGAAGACGAGCTCCTGTACGGAGGCGGGGTCGATGCCGGCGCGCTGCACGAGCTCCGAGACGACGAGCTTGCCGAGGTCGAGGGCGCTGAGCTGCGCGTAGTTCGTGCCCGACTTGGCGAAGGGGGTGCGGAGGCCGCGGATGATGGCGACGCGGGGGGTGTATTGCCACATGATCGCGAGAATAGCATCGGACGAATGCAGAATGCTGAATGCAGAATGCAGAATGTTCTGCATTCAGCATTCTGCATTCTGCATTCCGATAGAATCGCCAAAACGGAGGCAAAAACGATGACCGTGACGTCGCCCGTCATTGAGGCGAACCCCCTTCGCGAGGGCCTCGAGCAGGAACGCGTCCCCGACGCCTCCTGCCTCGTCATCTTCGGCGCCTCGGGCGACCTGACGCAGCGGAAGCTCATCCCCGCCCTCTACTCCCTCGCCCACGACGGGCTCCTGCCGGCCGGGCAGACCATCATCGGCTTCGCCCGCCCCGACTTCACCGACGACGCCTTCCGCATGGCCATGCGCGAGGCCTGCAACACCTTCGCGCGCGTCCGCCCCGTCGACGAGGCAGTCTGGGAGAACTTCGCCAAGGGACTCTTCTACATCAAGGGCGACTTCGGCGACTCCGAGGCCTACCTGCGGCTCAGCCAGAAACTGCAGGAGTGCGACAAGACGCGCGGCACGGGCGGGCGGCGCATCTACTACCTGGCCGTGCCGCCGAATTTCTTCCCCGTCATCTCCGAGTTCCTCGGCGCGGAGAAGATGGTCACCGATCCCGAGCGCGGCGGGCCGTTCACGCGCGTCATCATCGAGAAGCCGTTCGGCCACGACCTCGCCTCGGCGCGCGAGCTGAACCGCGTCGCCGTCACGACCTTTCGCGAGCGGCAGGTCTTCCGCATCGATCACTACCTCGGCAAGGAGACGGTGCAGAACCTCCTGGTGCTGCGCTTCGCCAACGGCATCTTCGAGCCGTTCTGGAACCGGCAGTACATCGACCACGTCCAGTTCACCGTCGCCGAGACCGTCGGCGTCGAGAAGCGCGGCGGCTACTTCGAGACCGCCGGCATCACGCGCGACATCATCCAGAACCACATGCTGCAGCTCGTCTCGCTGATCGGCATGGAGCCGCCGGTCGCCTACGAGCCCGACGCCGTGCGCGACGAGAAGGTGAAGGTGCTGCGCGCGCTGCGCGAGTTCCCGCGCGGCCGCGAACAGGAGCACGCCGTGCGCGGGCAATACACCGACGGCTCGGTCCTCGGCGAGAAGGCGCCGGCGTACCGCAAGGAGCCGAACGTCAACCCGGAGTCGAAGGTGGAGACGTACGCGGCGCTGAAGCTCTACATCGACAACTGGCGCTGGGCCGACGTGCCGTTCTACGTCCGCGCCGGCAAGCGCCTGCCGAAGCGCGTGACCGACATCTCCATCCACTTCCGCGCCGCGCCGTACCCGCTGTTCAACAAGATGGCGACATTGCAGATGCAGTCGAACGTGCTGGCGATCCGCATCCAGCCCGACGAGGGGATCTCGCTGAAGTTCGACTCGAAGGTGCCGGGGCCGACGGTGCGCACGGCGCCGGTGTCGATGGAGTTCCGCTACGCGACGTCGTTCGGCGCGGAGCCGCCCGAGGCGTACGAGCGGCTGCTGCTGGAGACGATGCTCGGCGACTCCACGCTCTTCGCGCGCCGCGACGAAGTGGAGACCGCATGGGCATGGCTCGACCCGCTGCTCGAGGCGTGGGCGGCGGACCAGGGCGGCCCGGAGCCGTACCCCGCGGGAACGTGGGGGCCGGAGGCGGCGGACAAGTTGATCGAGAGGGATGGGCGGAAGTGGAGGAGGCCGTGAGGAGGAGCGAAGAATTGCGAATGCCGAATTGCGAATTGAGAATCAAGAAGGGGCGGGCGGCAATTCTTAATTCTCAATTCGGAATTCGGTATTCGCAATTGCCAGGGGGGCGCGATGTCTGAGCCTCTCGAAGCCGAACATCCGGTCGACGTCGCCCAAATCGAGCGCTCCCTCGCCGATCTTTGGCGCAACGAACGTGACGGCGACAACGCCGTCACCCGCGCCGCCCTCTGGAACGTCGTCGCGCACACCTCCTCCTCCGAGCACCACGCGCAAGCGACGGAGGTCCTCGGCCGCGTCAGCGCGGCGGTGCCGCAGCGCTCCATCGTCATCCACGCCGACGCCGCCGCGCCGCCGGCGATGAGCTCGTGGATCAGCGCCAACTGCCACCTCGTCGGCGGCGGCAAGCAGATGTGCTCCGAGGAGATCGCCATCGTCGCCGGCGGCGACCGCATCCATCGCGTGCCGCCGCTCGTCAGCGCGTTGCTGCTGCCGGACATGCCGGTGGCGGTGTGGTGGATGGGCGATCTGCCGAACGAGCACGAGGAGTACGTCGAGACGCTGCTCGAGCCGGCCGACCGGCTCATCGTCGACTCCTCCTGCTTCGACTCGCCGCGCGACCTCGAGCTGGTCAGCCGCGTGGCCGCGCGGACGACGACGATCCCCGCGGACCTCAACTGGGTGCGCCTCGAGGAGTGGCGCGCCGCGACGGCGTCGGTGTTCGACCCGCCGCACATGCGCGGCCGGCTGTCGACGATGCGCCGCGTGCGCGTGGTGGCGGGAGCGAAGGAGGAGAACTTCTTCGGCGACGCCATCGAGTCGCTGCTGTACGCGGGATGGCTGATGGCGCAGGCGGGCGAGGCGGCCGCGGAATCGGTCGACTACCGCTTCGAGCGGCGCATGCAGTCGAACGACACGGGGCAGATCGCGTTCGTGGAGATCGTGTTCGAGGACGGCTCGGCGGCGAGCATCTCCCGCGACCGTGAGCGCGGCGTGCTGATCGTGAACGTCGACGGCACGGTGTCGGTGCCGGAGTCGGTGACGCGCACGATCGCCAAGCAGACGGACGCGCTGATCGTGCGCCAGCTCAAGCAGAGCAGCGGCGACCGCGTGCTCATGAGGGCGCTGCCGCTGGCGGCGAAGCTGGCCAGTCGTTTATCCCGAGCGTAGCGAGGGATCAGCCAAGGCGCCGCGACGATCGCGCGATCGTCGCGGCGCCTTGGCTGATGCTTCGCTTCGCTCAGCATAAAGTGGGGCAACCATGAACCTCCGCATCTTCGACTCCACCGACGACCTCGTGCGCGCCGCCGCCCGCGCGGTGCTGCAGAAGATCGAGGAGGGTGCCCGCACGATCGCGCTCTCCGGCGGCACGACGCCGAAGCCGCTGTACGAGCTGCTGGGGAAGGAAACGATCGACCCGGCGGTGACGTGGGTCGTCGTCGACGAGCGCTACGTGCCGCTGAGCGACCCGCAGTCGAACGCGGCGATGATCGAGCAGACGCTCCATCCGGCGCGCCTTCTGCGCTTCAAGACGGAGCTCGGCAACCCCGCGGCGACGGCGCGCGCGTTCGAGGACGACTGGCGCGCCCTCGGACTCGAGCAACTCGACCTCGTCCTCCTCGGCATGGGCGACGACGGGCACACCGCCTCGCTCTTTCCGGGCACGACGGCGCTGCACGTCGAGGACCGCATCGCGACTGAAGTGTGGGTGGAGAAGCTGAACATGTGGCGCGTCACGCTGACGAAGCCGGTGCTGCGCGCGGCAACACTGCGCCTCGTCCTGGCGGCGGGGGAGAAGAAGCGCCCGGTGCTCGAGCAGGTCCGCGCCGGCGCGGACTTCCCGATCGCTCAGGTCACACGCGGCGTGGAGACGTGGTGGCTGGTGGACCGGGAAGCCGCGCCCTGAGGCTACGCGTTCGACCAGACTCCGAGCTCCGTGATGTAAAAGTGCGTGTCGCTGTTGACGATCGAGCAGTACACGCCCACCAGCAGTGTGTGGCCGGAGAGAGAGCCGCTCCAGGTGCCCTGGAAGTTGCGGCAGGACGGATCGTCCGTGCCGTAGAACAGCGGCCCGTAGTAAAGGTACGACGACGTCGTCGTGTCATACACGTAAACGCCGAGGTGATTGCTGGTCGAAAGGTGAGGATCGCTCACCTCGACGTTGTAGCCGACTGTCCAGTGGGTGTCGCTCACGGTGGGAAGCGTGACGTACTGATAGGCCTGTGGACTCGAGATGCCGTTGTAGCCGAACGCCGCGTACGTGGAGAAGACGTTGCACATGGCGCTGCCGGTGGCCTCGCCGGCCTGGCCGTAGTAGGTCCAGCCGCAGTGCTGGCTGAAGTCGACGTTCAACACGTATTCGGTACAGGGATTCGAGGGGCACCCCGTCGGCGCCGGGCTGCAGGCAAACGTGGGCGGCACCGCCACGCCGGTGATCAGAACTGCCAGTAATAGGGTGTAGAGGAACTTTTTCATGCGATCTCCTTTCGATTGATCCGACGGGGAGACCGCGCCGATATTCGTATGCACGGGGCCGGTAATAACTCCCGCCGTGCACCGTCGTCAGGCGGCAGCACGGATGGATCGGTACACTTACAGTCCGATCCAGGATGACCGTGGCACATGAAGCGGAGGCGATGGCCGGGCTGCTCGCGCGCGCAGAGCCGGTGATCGAGAGCGTCGTCGGCTACTACCGGCGCCGGGCGATGCTCGACGGCGAGGAGTGCGACGCCGTCGCGTCCACGGTGCGCCTCCGTCTTCTCGTGAAACTGCGCGCGGCCGAGGAGATCGAGAGCTTCGACGGCTACGTGGCCCGGCTCGCCTACAACGCCGTCAACGACGTCTTCCGGCAGCGCTTCCCGGCGCGCGCGCAGCTCAAGAAGCGCATCGTCGACGCGGCCACGCGCGACCGCCGCTTCGCCGTCGACGCCGCGCACGGCGAGACGATCTGCCGCCTGCGCGGCCACGGCGGCGCGCCGGCGCGCATCTCCGCCGCCGACGCCCTCGGCGTCGCGCCGATGCTGGACCGCGACGCCGCCGGCGACGCCATCGCCCTGCTGCTGCGCCGCGCGGGCGGCAGCGCGCCGCTGAGCGACGTCGTCGCGGCGCTGCTCGCCGTCTGGCAGCCGGACGATGTGCGCGCGCCGTCCGGCGACGTCGAGCGCGTCGCCGATCCCGCCCTCCCGCCGCCGCTCCGCCTCGAATTGCGCGAGGAGCTGGAATCGCTGTGGCGCGAGATCCAGCTCCTTCCGCCGCCGCAGCGCGCGGCGCTGCTGCTGAACCTCCGCGCCGGCGACAGCGGCAACGTCGCCTCCCTGCTCGTGCTCACCGGGATCACGTCGTTTCCGGGGCTGGCCGCGGCCATGGCCATCGCCGCCGGCGAGCTCGAATCGCTCTGGAACGAGCTGCCGCTCGACGACGCCGCGATCGCGCACCGCCTCGGCGTGACGCGGCAGCAGGTCATCAATCTCCGCAAGGCGGCGCGCGAGCGCTTGCGCCGGCGGATGCAGGCGTGGAGGAGCCGTGGCTGACGGGCATCACCTGAGCATCGACGACGTCCTCGGCATCCGCCACGGCGAGGGCGGCGGACGCGCCGCCGCCGCGGCGTCCGATCATCTCGCCGCCTGTTCCCGCTGCGCGGCGATGGCGCAGGCGATGTTCGCCGACGATGCGCCGCACACGCTCGGCGCGGCGCTCGACCGTGTCGACGTCGACGTCGACGTCGCGCCGCCGGCGCGGCGCTGGCCGTACCTCGCCGCGGCGGCGATCGTCGTCGCGCTCGTCGGCGCCGGCATCCTGCTGCGCGACGCTCCCGCGCCGCCGCCGCCGGCGAGGCCGCGCCCGCCCGTCGCCGCCGCCGCGCGGCCGGCGTACGAACGTCCGGAGTGGGCGTCGCTCGTGCGCGACGCCGCGGCGAGCGGCCGGATCGCGGTCGCGCCGGCCGTGCCGCGCGTGGCGGAGCACGACGTTCTTCGCGGCGAAGGCGAGCCGTCCGGCGCGACGATGACGCCCGCCGGCGTCGCCGTCGAATCGCAGCAGCCGGAGCTGCGCTGGCCCGAGGTCCGCGGCGCGCACTACGCCGTCACGATCCTCGCCGACGGGAAGATCGTCGCCGACAGCGGCCGCCTCGACCGCAATCGCTGGACTCCGCAGCATCCGCTCGGGCGCGGCCGCGTGTACGAATGGCAGGTACGCATTTCCGGCCGCGGACGTATCAGCAGCATGCCGTCGCCGCCGCAGCCGAATCCGCGCTTCGCGGTCGTGAGCGAGCAAGGCGAGGCCGAGCTCGCCGCCGCGCGCGCCGCGCATCCCGACGATCCGCTCCTCCTGGCCGTTCTGGCCGCGCGCTACGGCCTGCGCGGCGAGGCGGCGCAGCAGCTCGCGCGGTATCGCGCCGCGCATCCGGCGGCGCGCATTTCCCTGGAAGGACAATAGACACCGATGCGCCGTTCCATCCTCATCGCCGTGCTTCTCGCCGCCGCCGCGGCGCGCGCGCAAACGCCCGCGGACGTCGCCGAGCAATTCCTGCGTCGGTATGCGGCGGGCGACACCGCCGGCGCGATGGCGCTTTGGGAGCCGCCGTCGGAGCGCACCGTGGCCATCCGCGCGCAGATCGAGGCCACGCTGGCGACGCGCTGCTTCCAGCTTCTGCGTCTGGCCGTGACGTCGACGCGCATCGACGGCGACGCCGCGACCGTCGCGCTCGAAGGAGAGTGGATCGAGTGGACGTCGATGCCCGGCTCGAGCCCCTGGCGCGACTACGCCGACGGCACCGTCGCCCTCGTGCGCAGCGGCGGCGCGTGGCGCATCGCCGGCTGGACGCCCGCCGCCGTCGCGTTCACCGATCACGCGCTGGCGGAAGGAGAGCCGGCGCTGCGCGATCCGCGCGCGCAGAGCCCGGCCGTCGCGCGCGAGCTCTGCCGGCGCGCCATCGTCTCGCTCAATCGGGGGCGGTTCGCCGAGGCGGAGTCGTTGAAGAACATGGCCCGGACGATCGGCGATTCGATCGGCGACGAGGCCGCGCGGGCGCGCGTGCTGGCCATCGAGAGCATCTTGTTCCGATTGCGCGCGCATGACCCGGTTCACGCGATTGCGTACGCCGAGGCGAGCGTGTCGGTGGCGAAGCTCTCGGCCGATCCCGACGCGCTCATCCGGGCGCTGCTCAGCCTCGCTGCCAGCAACTACGGCTTCGAATTCTACCGGCCGATCGTCGAGCGCGCCTTCGCCTTGCGCGACTACAGCGGGGAGCCGGGCGTCATGGCCCTCGTCGAGAGCCGGCTGTCGCAGGCGTGGGACGACGAAGGCAATCACTGGCTGGCGCTGGAATACGCGCTGCTGGCACAACGGACGGCGGCGGCCTGCGGCGACGTGACCAGCCTCCTTTCGGCGGAGATGAACCTGACCGGAACCTACAAGGACTACGGCGACTACGCGCTCGCCGCGCCGCATCTGGAGCGCGCCATCGAGCTGACGCGCAAGGCCGGCTACGCCGACGTGCTCGCCTCGCAGCTCGCCGACCGCGCCGACATCGAACGGCACCGGGGCCGCTTCGACGCCGCGGAAGCGTCGCTGCGCGAGGCGCTCGAGGTGGCGACGCCGGAGGGGAGCTTCGGCATCGAGATGATGAGCCTTTACGAGCAGAGCCGCATGTGCAGCGAGGGGCCGCATCCCGATTTCGCACGGGCGGAGGCGCTGCTGCGCGAGGAAATCGGATTGCTGGAGGCCGCCGGGCTGAGGACGGGCGATGTGTGGCGCGAGCTCGCGATGCTTCGCTTCGAGGAGGGATGTCCGGCCGAGGCGCTGTACATCGACGAGCAGAAGGGACGTTACGCGCGCGAATACACGCGCATCCAGGACCGCTACGAATACGAGATCACGCTGGCGCGGGCGGACCGCGGCCTCGGCAATCTCGACCATGCCATCGCCCGCCTCGAGGCGATCGTCTTCGACGTCGAGAAGGAACGGACGAATCTCCGCGGCGGCGAGCGGCAGCAGCGCTCGTTTTTCGAGTCGCGGCGCGCCGCGTACGCCGAGCTCGTCGACGCGCGCATCGAGCACGGCGACACGCTGACCGCGCTCGCCGTCGCCGACGAGGCCAAAGGCCGCGCGCTCCTCGACATCCTGCGCGGCCGCGCCGCCACGCTCGACGAGGTCATGACCGCCGGCGAGCGCGGGCGCGAGCAGCAGCTGCTGTCGCGCGAGGCGGCGCTGCGCCGCGAGGCCGCCGCCGCTCCCGCGCCGCGGCGCGCCGCGCTCCACGCCGCGCTCGAGCGGAGCCGCGCCGCGATCGATGCGTTTCACGACGACCTGACGGTGGAGCATCCGCGCGCGCTGCCGCAGTGGGAGCGCGGCCGCTTCGTGACGAAGCCGATGCTGCAGGGGCTGATCCGCGACCGCTCGTTCGCCGTCGTCGAGTTCACGATCTCGGGCGAGCGCGTACACGCCTTCGTCATCGCGCGCGACGCCGCCGGCCGCCTCTTCGTCCACGCGCACACGATCCCCCTCGGCGCGACCGAGCTGCAGACGCGCGTCCGCGAATGGAACGCCGCCGTCGCGCGCGCCGACGTCCGCTACGAAACCGGCGCGCGCCGGCTCTACCGCGCCCTCATCGCGCCGCTGGCGCGCGACCTCGCCGGCGCCAAGGTCGTCTGCTTCGTCCCCGACGGCGCGCTCTGGCTCCTCCCGTTCGATGCCCTGGTCAACCCCGACGGCCGCTTCCTCGGCGAGCGCATCGCCTCGTTCTACGCGCCGTCGATCGCCGTCTACGCGCAGATGGCGCAGCAGAGACGCGCCAGCCCGTCCGGCACGCTCCTGGCGTTCGCGAATCCGATCGTCAAGCGGACGGCCGAGGTGTCGATGCTGCGCGACGACGAGCTCACGCCGCTCCCCGACGCCGAGCGCGAGGTCCGCGCCGCCGCGCGACTCCTCGGCGGACGCGTCGCCGTCTACACCGGCACGAGGGCGTCGAAGCGGCGGCTGGAGGAGGAGGGGAGCGAGTACCGCGTCGTCCACTTCGCCACGCACGGCGTGATCGACGACGCCAATCCGATGTACTCGCACCTCGCGCTCGCGCCCGACGGCCGCGCCGACGACGGGGTGCTCGAGACGTGGCAGCTGATGCGGATGAAGTTCAACGCCGACCTAGTCGTCCTCTCCGCCTGCGACACGGCGCGCGGCAATTACCGGGAAGGCGAAGGGCTGATCGGCATGTCGTGGGGTCTCTTCGTCGCCGGCAGCGCCTCGTCGGTGGCGACGCAGTGGAAGATCTCGTCCGCCGCCGCGGCGGATCTGATGATCGACTTCTACCGGCAATGGAAGCCGATCGAGGGGCAGCCGTTCGCGAAGACGATCGCCCTGGCCCGGGCCCGGCGCCACATGCTCCGCGATCCGAAGCGCCGCCATCCGTTCTATTGGGCGGCGTTCATGATGATCGGACGGGGGTGAGGTCCGGTCTCGGCAAAGCACTTTACGCTATCATGCCGGCATGGCCGACGCGCTTCACGAGCATGCCGCCGAGAGCCTCCGCTTCATCCGCGACACGATGGAGCGCGCCGGCTCGTTCACGTCGATCCCCGGCTGGGGCGGCCTGGCCATCGGCGTGACGGCGATCGCCGCGAGCGTCGTGGCCCAGCGGCGCGCGGGAACGGCGTGGCTGACGGTATGGCTGATCGAGGCGCTCGTCGCCGCTGCCATCGGCGCGGTCACGATCGCGCTGAAGGGGCGCCGGACCGGGACGTCGCTGACCAGCCCGACGGCGAAGCGCTTCTTCGTCAGCTATTTCGCGCCGCTGATCGCCGGCGCGATCGTCACGTTCGCGCTGTGGCGCGCCGGCGCGTTCGCCCCGATGCCGGCGGCGTGGCTGCTGCTCTACGGCACGGCGTTCGTCAGCAGCGGCGCGTTCTCGATCCGCGTGGTGCCGGTGATGGGCGTCTGCTTCATGCTCCTCGGCGTCGCCGCCGCGATCGCGCCGTTCGCGGTCGCGAACGCGCTGCTCGGCTGCGGCTTCGGCGGCCTGCACGTGGTCTTCGGTCTCATCATCGCAAGGAGGTATGGTGGCTAAACCCGCACGCAAGCTCGCTCCGGCGTCCGCCCCGCGGCCGGCGGAGCTCCCCGACTTCGATCGCCTGATCCACGAGAAGACGCGCCTCGGCATCGTGAGCGCGCTGGCCGTGAACCCCTCGCTGACGTTCAACGAGCTGAAGGCGGTGCTCAAGACGACGGACGGCAACGTCCACGCCCGCAAGCTCGAGGAAACCGGCTACCTGACCTGCCGCAAGTCGTTCGAAGGACGCATGCCCCGGACCGAGTACGCGCTGACCGCCGGCGGGCGCCGGCCGCCGGGCGCTGGAGAAGTATCTGAATCACATGGAGGCGCTGATCCAGAATACGAGGGGACGGTAGCGAGCCGTAGAGCGCCGCATGATAAGTTATCGGCAATGCCACTACGTGACGCCACGCCGCGGGCGCAGATGCTCCAAGTCTCCATCCATCGCCGTTTCTCGCCGAGTCAACGCCTCGAAAGCGCGGTGGAGATGAGTAATTTCGCACACCAGCTTGCCGCCACAACCCTCAGAAAGCGTCTGCCTGGCTGTTCCGATCGGGAGCTGATGCGTCGTTTGGCAGAGGTGCTGTACTCTCGGCCCAGCAGGCGTTCGTGAGCGTCGAGGACGTCTTTCGCGCACTTCAGCAGGCGCTTGATTCCGTTGGTATCCCTTACATGGTCACCGGCTCATTCGCCAGTTCCGCTCACGGCGAGCCGCGAGCCAGCAAAGACATCGATATCGTCATCGCACCGACGCGCGAACAGCTCATCGAGCTGATTCGACGGTTTCCTCCTGGCCAGTATCACGCGCTCGAATACGAGGCTCTCGAAGCGTTCGAGAGCAGGCGCATGTTCAATATCATCGATTACGCGACGGGCTGGCGAGTCGACCTCATTGTCAAGAAACGACGCCCATTCAGCGATGCGGAGTTCGACCGGCGAGAAGTGCTCGAATTCTCGGGGCTTCGGTTGTCATTTGCCACGGCCGAAGACATTCTCATTTCCAAGCTCGAATGGGTAAAAGAAGGCGAATCACAACGCCAGCTCGAAGACGCGGCGGGCGTTATTCGCGTTCAGGGCGACAATCTGGACGTTCCTTACGTCGAGTATTGGGTTCGCCAACTCGGCCTCGGCGACCAATGGGCTGCTGCCAAAGCGCGCGCTGCGGGTTAGGTCGGTGATGTGACAGGGAACAGGGAACAGGGAACAGGCGGTGTTTACCTGTCGCCCGTCACCCGTTCCCCGTCACCTTCTTCTACTGCGCCTGCACGTAATTCGGATCCTGCGTCTGCATATCCACGACTGA
>Ga0070717_10000097_pt1 | contig 67987 bp, 54 predicted proteins | sample LARL113metaG_FD_71366 | JGI IMG/M metagenome (GOLD analysis project Ga0070717, IMG submission 71366) | Corn, switchgrass and miscanthus rhizosphere microbial communities from Kellogg Biological Station, Michigan, USA - LAR L11-3 metaG | ecosystem: Host-associated > Plants > Roots > Rhizosphere ...
CGGTAGTCGCCCTTGCGCTTCGCTAAACCTTCGCCTCCATCTGGCTGGTTAAAGGACTTTCACCTCCAAGCTGTCGAACATGCTCGGCATACAAAAACCGCCGGTCCGTTGGCCCGGCGGTGCGCCGCCTCGGGGCGGCTTCGAACTTCACGCGCGCGTCACGTCGGCTGCAGTTCGCTCCCGCCCCTGCGTGTTTGTCGCGGCAGCCGCCGTGCCGCTTTCCGGGGCAGGCATGTGAGGCGCTTTTTGCAGCTTAGAGTGAGCACGTTGGGCAGACCGGCGACATCGGCGAATGCAAATGGCGCGATGTGACGGAGGAACAACGGAGAGATAGGGTGAACGCCGATGTTCCAGCCGGCGGAGTCCATTTGCTCCGATGCGCTGCTATCGGGTACACATGCAGGGCGCTCAAGCCAATTGGCTGATCGCAAGAGATGGATTTCTCCAGACGCCGCTGGGATTCATCTTCGGGTCTGTCTGTTTGCCGCCTGTCGACTTTCGCGAAAGATCCAGTCGTTGTAAGATATCTCGATGAGCACTGCTTCCGATGCGGAGACGGTAGACCCCGTCGTCGAGTTGTACAAGCGCGGTGTAGATCGCACATTAATTCGTGAAAATCTCAAGCGGTCTCCCGAAGAACGGCTGCGAGCGCTCCAAGAGCTCCAGCGCTTCGCCGAAGACATCCGAAACGCGGGCATGGCCCTTCGGCAGCGGCAATGACGCAGTTCGAAGTCCTTCTGACGGCGCTGCAACGTGAAGGCGTGTCGTTTGTCATCATCGGTGGTATAGCGGCCACGCTCCACGGTTCGGCGCGCCTCACGAATGACCTCGATATCGTCTACGAACGATCCGCTGAAAATGACTCCAAACTCGTCCGCGCTCTCCAGCCGTTTGATCCATATCTTCGCGGAGCACCCGCTGGATTGCCATTTCGGTTCGATGCCGAGACGATCAAAAGGGGCCTGAATTTCACGCTCCGCACGACTTCTGGCGATATCGATCTGCTGGGCGAGTTAACTGGTGTCGGTACCTTCCAGGCCGTTCTTTCGCAATCACTTGTGGTGAGCTTGTTTGGTGCGGAATATCGGTTCATCAATCTGGAGGCGCTCATTAGATCGAAGAAAGCTGCGGGACGCGCGAAAGATCTAGAAGTAATCGCCGAACTCGAGACAATTCGCGAAGAGCGCAACCGATAGTCGGTCAGATCCGCCAAACATGGGCTGCGAGCTCGGAAATCTTGCGGAACTTCCAGACCTCGAAGCTGCCGGACTCGGACGTTCTTACACTCCGCGCCATGAAGCTCAACGCGCTTTCGCGTTTTCGGCCTTCTATCGATCGCTACGGACACGTACATCTGTTCGAGCGGTCAGTTCCGCCTCGTCTGGCCGCCGAGGTGCCGATGGAGGAGCGGGACCAACTGCGCGAACGGTTCCGGCGCACGTTATCGGCATTTCGGCTGCGGAGGAACATCGCGAGTATCACCGGCGTGGCGGCCGTCTTCCTTTCGTGGTACGCGCTCCGGCGAGTTCCGGATGGGGGTGATCTTTTCTGGATCGCGGCGGTGGTGGTCGTCTGCATCACCACCGGCATCGCGAACACGATGCCGCGATGCCCGCTGTGTGACAGCCGCCTCCACGGCCGGCTGGGACATTTTTGTCCGAACTGCGGCGCGGCGGAACTTGCACCCGGCAGGCTGGGCGTTCCGTACTGCTCCGCATGCCGCACCTACATGACGGGGATGAAAGGGAGGCGGCGTTACAAGATTCGAGCGTGTACTTGGTGTGGACTCATGCTCGACGAAACCGGGCTGTAACATTTTGCCGGCGCCGGAGCCCGTCTGCGCGTATCAGCAGCCCGTATGCACGTCCGCGTCGCGCGCCCGCACATGCGAGCAGCCCGTCTGCGCATGCGAGCACGTGCGAGCAGCCCGTCTGCACGTGCGAGCAGCCTGTCTGCACGTGCGAGCAGCCCGTCTGCATGTGCAAGCAGGCCGGCTGAAACGATTGATCGCTCTGCGACACTCTTTTCCAGCGGCGTGCACGTACGAACCCTTTTCGGCGAGGCTGATCATGGAGACCGAAACGAAAACGCTTTTTCAGCATCTGCATAAGGAGCTGGTCGAATATCAAATCAGGTTCGTCGATCTCAGTATGAAAGGCGCAGGACTCGTTCTTCTTTTGCTCGGTTGGATGCTCACGTCTCAACCGACGCGAGCATTCATCGCCGCGAGCGCCGAAGCTCGTTCAGCAGCGATCGCTGGAATCGGCGTCATGGTGGCGGCGTATTTGTTCATCGTCATACGAATGGCGCGCGTCTCGCAAAGTCTCACCGCGCAGATGGACGCGCTCGAGTACCTGCCGCGTTCGTATTACGACTTTCGCACGATTTCGCCCAGAGTCCTTTTGGCAGCTGCGGCCGCGGCCACCGCTCCCGCGGCTGTTACGATGGCGCTCATGTTGTGCATCGTGAAGTAAGCGGCCGCGGATTACACGTTCAGAGCGCGTCGCGCGGCGGAAGTGCTTAACTCCCGCGCTGAGCCCGCTATATTCATCGACCTCTTGGGGCCGGCGTTCGTGAGAACCCCGGTTCCCGGCGGCCAACGCGTACGGCAACTGTGTTGATAGTGCGACCGACCGTACGCCTGCGGGAGTTGAGCGGTGCTCCTCCTGCCGCGGGCTCTCGAAGTGCGCGCACTTCGGGCGGAAGCGCCGGCCCGTGGCCGGCCCTTCCAGCCGGTGGGCCGCCTGCACTCGTCGACACGTGCTCGTCGTTCCCTCCGGCCATACCGTCGAAAGGAGCACTCATGTCTACGAATCCAAACCCAAACTCCGCCGGCCGCCGCGGAGATCCCGCAGCCGGCACCCACACTCACGCCCGAGACCGTGGTCGAGCAGTTGCGCGCCATGCGCGCGCAGATCGGTGAAGTGACGCCGCTGACACCCGAGCAGCGCAAGATGCTGCTGAACCGCGGCGCGCACACACCGAATCCGATTCTGCAGGCCTCGATCAACGTCATCGGCGCGCTCGAGAACATCTCTCAGGCGGTCGGCCGGCCGGCCGGCGACGTACGCCGGATGGTCGACGAGGCCAACCGGTGGACGGCCGTCGAGGATGAGCTGCGGACGATGCTCAGCGGCATCGCCGGGGCGAACCTCGTGCGCCGCCAGCGCGTCGCGCTCATCGCCGCGCAGGGGGCCAGCATCGGCGCGCAGTTGGCGCGCGACCCGGCCAACGCCGTCCTGCTGCCGGACGTGCAGGAAGTCCGGCGGCTGAGGAACTCGATGCGCCGCAAAAAGCGGCGCCCGAGACGCCGCCTCCCGCCGCGTAGAAGCCATGGAAGGGAGGGGAGGGCCGGGCGCGCATGAGCGCGCCCCGGCCGTTTTGCGCTCACTCCCCCGCCTCGTCGATGTGGAACCGGTGCATGAGCCGGTGCACGAACGGGGCGAGGAGCACGCCGAGCACGCCGATGAAGATGAGGCCGGAGAACAGCGCGTAGATCGACGCGAAGACCTTCGCCGCGCTGTTCGGGAGATCGCCCATCGGGCCCATCCCGCCGAGGATCATCGAGGCGTTGAGCAGTGAGTCGATCCAGGCGAAGCGGGCGAGATAGTGGTAGCCGACGATGCCGGCGCCGAGCGACAGCGCGATCACGCCCATCGCGAACGCGACGTGCCCGAAGACGCGGCGCGCGAATTGCGCGCGGGTCAGCAGTTTTTGCCGGCGATGTTCGTACGTATCGGCCTCTATTTCGGCGCCGCGGCGCGCTCCGTCACCTCGATCTTCAGCACCCGCTCCGCGTTGCGCGCCAGCGATGGTAGCGCGATCAGGCACGCCCCTTCGTCGGTAATCGCCGTCAGCGTCGCATTGCGGCGCATCATCAGGTCGCCCGCCAGCGCCGCCTGCCGCGCTCCGGGCGGCAGCCACACCTTCACCGTCGGGTTCTCCAGCGGCGCCGGGCCGCGGTTCACCATCCGCACGCTGAACGCCCTGTGGTTGCGCAGGCGGTCGACGGAGAACGCGAAGCGCTGCTCGCGCGCGTGGCGCCGCGCGTCCGGCGTGAAGCCCTTCGTCTCCGCGGCCGGGCCGACCGCGCCGTCGGAGATCGCCTCGCCGCCGGCCCAGCGGAACGCCGTGCGCACCAGCAGCGTGAACTCGTTGTTGCCGCCGGGCGGCAGCGCGTCGGGATCGACGCCCAGCCAGACGTAGCGCGTGGCGCCGTTCTCGATGTGCATCACCGCGGCGCGCGAGTTCGTCCGCCAGCGCGCGTCGACGGCCATGCGCGGCGTCTCTTTCAGGAACGCCACCTTCACCGGCCGCAGCGACACGAGGTCGCCCGGCGTCAGCCGCGCCAGGAGCGGCGAGGCGATCTCCGACAGCTTGACGGCGTTGTCGGAGAGGCCGCTGTCCGCCGCGAAGCTCATCCCGGCCAGCGGCGTGACGGGCGGCGGCCCGACGACGACGACGGCGCCGCCGGCGCGCAGGAAGCGGTCGAGGTTCGCGGCGAGCGGCGGCGGCAGCGACCAGATGTCGCAGAGCACGATCACGCCCTGCAGCGCCTCGACCTTGTCGGCGCTGACGAGCGTCGGCTGCAGCTCCGCATCGTTGAGCAGCCGCACCCACGCCGCGGCGAGCGGCGACGCCGGGTTCGCCGTGACCACGGTGACGCGCGGCAGCGCCACGGCCTCGAGCTCGAGCGACTGCCGCTCGAGGAACGACCAGATCGCGAAGATGCCGAGAAGGATGACCAGCAGAAGAAGAGGGACGTAGAGCGCGACGTGCTTCCATTCGACGCGCGCGACGTGCTTGTGCAGCGACGGGAAGCGCGGACGCTGGCGCCGCTCGACCTCGGGCCACGTCGCCGCGGCCGCGCTGGCGACGACGTCGGCGGCCTCCTGCACGACCGCCGCCGCTTCCTGCACCACGGCGACGGCGTCTTCGAGCTCGGCCGGCTCTTCGCCCGGCGGCGCCGCCGTCACCTCGCTGGCCACGGCGGCGGCGGAGCGCGCCACGGCCGCCGCCTCGATCGCTACGACGCGCGCGCCGGCGGCGACTTGCCGGCGCGCACTGCCCTCCTGCCGCTTTTTCTTGAGCCGGAACCGACCTCGTGCCATGCGGCGCTACGCGCGCGGAGTCGTGTTGGGCGCCGCCGCGGCGGCCTGCTCACCCGGCTTGTACTCGTTGAAGAAGACCTTGACCTGACCTTCCTGCCGCAGCTCCGCCGCCGTCTTGGGGCGGCGCGCCTCGCGCACCTTGTATGCGAAGTACGAGGCCACCGCGAGGATGAGCGTCACCACGATGGAGACGAAGATGACGGTTGCCAGAATGTTGACCCAATCGAATTTCATGACCTTGACCTTTCCGTTAGATACGGCCTTTGCGAGCGAGTTTTCCCCACGACATGTCGAGGCCGACCAGCTCCTCGAGCGTCGCGAATACCTTGGTGACGTCGATGATCAGAATGTAGAAGAAGCGGTAGAACACCGCGTAAATGGCCAGCCCCATGTCCTCGCGCTCCATGAGGATGGCGTGCACGGCGATCAACAAATCGAGGACGGTCAGGAGCAGCCACCACATGACCAGCAGCTTGGTCATGCCGTAAATGAGGGCGATCCAGACGAAGAACACGTTCGCGAAGATGTTCATCGCCGGCCATACCAGCCCTTCGAAAATCATGTACCAGAGCGAGAGCGGCGTGGTGATGTGGACGTTCGTGCGCGTCAGAAGGTGCTTCTGCTTGCGCAATGCCTGCAGAATGCCGCGGCTCCAGCGGTACCGCTGCTTGATGATGTCGAGCAATTCCTCCGGCGCCTCGGTGTACGCGACGGCCTTCGGTTCGTAATGGATCTTCCACCCCTCGGCGAGGATCTTGACCGTCATGTCGAAGTCCTCGGCGAAGGTGTCGCTGTCGTAGCCGCCGACGCCTTCAATGGCCGAGCGGCGGAAAATCCCGATCGGCCCCGGAATGACGTTCACGGTGCGCCAGAACGCCTGGGCCTTGCGGACGATGTTGAGGCCCTCGATGTATTCGAGCGCCTGCAATTTCGTCCAGATGTTGTGGCGGTTGATGACCTTGACGTTGCCGGCCACGGCGCCGACGTGCGGGTCGTTGAAGTGGCGCACGGCGTAGCGGAGCGCGGCCGGGGTCAGGCGCGAGTCGCTGTCCATGCAGACCACCACCGGGGCCTTGGAGCGGCGGATGCCGTAATTGAGCGTGTCGGCCTTGCCGCTGTTCTCCTTGCGATAGACGGAGACGCGCACGCCGTAATGGTTCCCCTCGAACTCGCGCATCTTCTCGTACGTGTTGTCGGTCGAGCCGTCGTCGACGGCGATGATCTCGTAATACGGATAGCGCAGCTCGAGCAGCGACGAGAGCGAGGCCGCGATGACCTCTCCCTCATTGAAGGCCGGGACGATGATGGAGACGAACGGATAATTGTCCTGGACCGGCTCGTAGGCGAGCTCGCGCTGGTGCAGGTAGCTGAACCACGTCAGCACGAAGTGCCGCAGCACGAGCAGCAGCAGGAACGAGGCGAGGGTGATGACCAGGGCGGTGATGAAAATCGGCCCGAGCTTCTGCGGGTATTTGAAGAGGAAGATCGTGGCCGCCACCGCGAGCGCGATGATGGCGACGGAGATGAGTAACTGCGTGATCGGCCGAAGCGGTTTGGTGGCCATTAGTGGGTCTCCCCGAGCGGAGGAATGACGGGCGAGCCGGAGAGCGGCTGGCTGTCGTAGTAATAGGGGTTGCGGGATTGGCGCTCACCGTGTCCGAACAGCTGCTTGACGCGCAGCCCGACGTACCAGTGGCGCTGCCAGTAATTCACGAAATCGGCGGGGGCATTGTTGAACGCGAGCACGGACTGCAGGCGCCCGCTCTTGCCGTAGCCGTAATTGCCGACGATGTCGAACGTGTCGCCGATCGGCACCGTCACATTCCCCTCGTACGCGCGGAGGTCGGACGAGGTCGAGCTCTCGTACGCGCGCCCGGCCTTCACTTCGAAATCCCATAAGAAGCGGTCGCGGATGTTCTGCCCGATCTGGACGACGCCGGCGAGCGAGTGGTAATCGGTGGGCGACCAGTAGCGGTTCGTGCGGAAGTCGTAGCGCAGATAGCGTCCGTCGACCTTGAAGGCGAGGAACGGCGCCTTGAGGACGCGGAACGACGCCAGGCCGTGCGCGGCGGCACGGCGGTTGTCGTCGGAGATGAAGCCGTACGAGGCGTCGCCGAGCCACGCCCAATGGCCGCCGGTGCTGTAGTCGTAATGGGCGCGCGTGTCGTTGATCGACAGCGGATCGCTGATGCTGATCTGCGGTCCGCCGACGGTCGGCAGCGCCAGCGACGTCAGCGTGAAGACGTCGTAGACGAGGTCATAGTGATTGAAGTCGAGCGAGGCGCGGCTCTGCAGCGACGGCAGCCACTCCGCGCCGACGCCGAAGAACGGCCGCGTGCCGAGGCCGTTGTCGTAGAAATTCGCGCCGACGCGGCCGCGCGCCGTCCAGCGGTCGCTCCAGCGGTACTGCCCGCCGCCGCTGAAGACGTTCGCATAGACGTCGTCGCCGAGGTGCTGGAACTCGTGGCGGCCCAGTCCGATGTCGAAGGCCGTGCGCGAGCTCGTCCACTTCTGCGCGGTGACGTCCATCCGCTTGAACGTGAAGTCGTCGGAGTCGGTCGTATAGCTGTAGCGCCCTTCGAGGCCGGAGCTCGGGCGCAGGTGCCGCGTCATATCGAGCTCCTGGCGTGCGGGCATGTAGCCGGCGTCGAGCGCCAAGGCATTGTTCTGCGCTGCTATTGCATGATCGTTCCAGCCGTACCAGCGGTAAATCTGGCCGATGTTGTAATAGGCCTGCGGCGGCACGTCCTGATAGAGGTTAGCGCGCGGATTTCCGGAGAGGTCCGTGACCGTGCGGAACGTGTGCAGCGCGTTCGAGAAGTCGGAGTCGTAAGACTCCACCTGCCCGTATTCGAAGCGGAGGTCGGCGCGGTCGGGATATTGATTGAGGAGCATTTCGTACTGCCGCTCCGACGCCGCCCAGCGCCGGTCCCAGCTCAAGACGCGCGCGTATTGGATGCGCGCATCGGTGTCGTTGGGACGGAGGCGCAGATAACGGTCATAGAGCCTGATGGCGGTGTCGTAGTCCTCGACGCCCGTGTAGGCCTTGGCGAGGTTGAGGATCTCGTCGGGATTCTGCGACGACGAGGCCATCGACGACTGCGCGTCGAGCGCTTTGCGGCGCTCCTCGAGCTGCGCGAGCTCGGCGCTCCGTTTTTCCTTTGCCGCGCGCTCGAGGTCATCGAGTCCTTCGATGTTTTTCGACGAATGATCGCGGACGAATTGAATGGTCTTGAGCGATGCCGCGTATTGCCCGGCGTCGTATTGCAGACGGGCCTTCTCGACCTGCAATGCGAGGTTGTACGGCTGCAGGGCGATGGCCTTGTTGACCCGCTCCAGGCGAAGCTCCGGCGACGCCGAGAGCTGCGCGGCGAGCTGTTTGGCCTGCATCGCGTTCGGGTTCGTCTGCGTGAAGTCATTGAGGAGGCGGATCGCCCCTTCGCGGTCGCCGCTCCACGCCTTGGCGTTCGCCAGCGCCACCGCGGCGTCTTCACTGTGCGTGTTGTTATAGACGTCCGCGAGGCGGTCGATGGCGGCGTGCGACGCGCCCATCCACGACAGCGTCCGCCCGTATTCGAGCTGCAGCGACGGATCGGGCTGCTCTTTCAACAGCTGCGCATAGACGCGCTCGGCGGGATCGAGCTGATTCGACCACGCCAGCGAGCGCGCATAACGGAGCCGCGCGTCGCGGTCCATCATCGCCGGCGGCATCTTCGCGTAGATGTCGGCGGCGGCGCCGTAGCTGCCGGCGTCGAAATAGGTATTGGCGAGGGCCATGCGATCGGCGTCGCTTCCCGACTTCGCCCGCGCCTCCGCCTCGGCGACTTTCTTGTCCTGCACGTCGCGCAGCGAGCGCGCGGCGTTGTCGCGGACCTCCTTCGCCGCCGCGTCATTGGGATCTTCGGCGAGCATCTGATCGGCGATCTTCGTCGCCTCGTAATAGCGCCCGCCCTGGATGTACAAACGCGCCAGCTCCATCTGCTGGGCGCGCGACGCGTGGCCGGAAGCCACGGCGTCTTCGAGAGGTTTGATCCGAGAATAAATGTCCGTTTGACCGAGGACGGTCGCCGCGCAGAGAGTGACGGCGGCGACGACAACTTTGAGTGGCCTCATGGCGACCCTTCCCGTGAGACAGCGTGAGATTTCAGAGAGGTGTACTGCCGGTGATTGCGACTGCTACCGGCCGGCCCCGCTGCAACGAGTGTTCCAGATTATTTCTGTGCAGTTGACGAGGTCTTCTGTAGTGGCGCAGTGTCGCAGCCATTGAAATCGCGGCGCATGACGACCGCGAGGTGGTCGCCGACCGGGCGCTCCACGCCGTCGCTCGGGCGATTGACGATGTGATCGCCGACCCACATGGCCGCCGAGCCACCGCCATCGAGATTCATTGCCGAGCAGACGCTGAGCCTGTCGGCCATGAACTGCGCGAGCTCGGCGAGCGTGAGGCCGGGAACGCCGGTGCGCCGCCCGTCGGCGACGACGAAGTACAGCAGCGTGCCGTCATTGGAGATGCCGAGCGCGGTGCGCGGATGCGGCGAGCGCGTAAAGGAGTCGCTGCCGGGGAGCTCTTTGGGACCGAGGGCCTTGCACGCATTGACGATCACCGGCCAGCCGGAGATGGCCGCGTCGACGCCGTCGCTCGGCGGATCGTCGCCGAGGTCGGCGCGCTTGCGGAGAACGCCGCGCTGATTGGCGATCTCCAGCACGACCTCGCGCTTCATGTCCTTCACGTTCGACCACGGACCGCAGGCGCCGACGGTGAGGCCGACGGGATTGAATTTATCGTCGAAATAGTCGCCGTTGATCGCGGCGAGCGCGTTCACTTTCTTTGCGTAATCCGAAACCCTCGTGCCCTTGGCGGTCTCGGGCGAGACGACGATGCGGATCTGGTCGCTGGTCACGTCGATGCGCGTGACGTAAATGTCGTAATTGCCTTCGCGGTACTCCTGATAGTCGACACCCGGCGCAACGCTGCGCCAATCGGCGCGTGCGGCGGACGCAATGAAGATCACGAGGATGAGGAGCCTTCGGACGGTCATGCGCGGCGACCAGTTCAAGCCCTTTGCCATGTTCGTGGCACCCTCGATGCAGTGGCCGCGCAGCGCACGCCCATGCCGCAAGAACCTGAATTTGTCCCAACGCGCTACTCCAAATGGAATCCCGACGGCAGCGGCCGCCACGCGTCCAAGCCGGACATCGAGAAGCTGCCGCCGAAAGCGACGCGCACGCAGTCCGCGGTGGAGGTCGTCCTCTTCGCCGTCTTCGCCGTGCTCATCGTGCTGGCCGCGGTCGCGCTCTATACGAGCTATTACTCGACGAAATACAGGACCGTGCCGAACACCGTCGACGCCGGGCTCAAGAACGACCGCGTCAACATCGTCGTCTTCGGCATCGGCGGCGACAATCATCCGCAGCACGACCAGCTCGCCGACTCGATCATGTTCGTGTCGCTCAAGCCGTCGACGAAGCAGGCCGCCATCGTCTCCATTCCGCGCGATCTATGGGTCCGCATCGGCCAATACGGAACGCATCGCATCAACTACACGCACGAGGTCGGCAATCAGAGCGGATATCCGGGCAAAGGGCCGGGGCTCCTATGCGACACCGTGTCGCAGGTCCTCGGCCAGCCGGTCAATGCCTTCGTGCGCGTCGATTTCTCGGCGTTCGAAAAGCTCATCGACGACGTCGGCGGCGTCGACGTCTACTGCCAGCGCGGCTTCTACGATTTCCTCTTTCACGACGGCTTCTCGCAGGGCTGGCATCACTTGAACGGCAAGCGCGCCCTCGCCTACGCGCGCTATCGCTACGTCGTCGGACCGGAGGGGGACAATTTCGCGCGCGAGCTGCGGCAGCAGCAGGTCGTCAGCGCATTGCGCGACAAACTGCAGCGGCTGAGCCCGCAAAATGCCCTGCAGATCGTCTCGACGGCGACGACGCTGTCGAACGCGACGGAGACGAACCTCACGACCGGGCAGATTCTGACGCTCTACCGGCTCTTTCACGACGTCAAGCAGGACAACATCCGCCACGTCTCCCTGAAGCCGATGACGGAGATTTTCGAGGTGACGCGTCTTGCAGAGCCCGGCGAAGCGGTGCGCGTGCCGAATGACGATTACACGCCGCTGCACGTGATGGCCGCGAACATTTTCAAGAGCGGCCAGCAGATCTCGACGGACGACGAGATCCGCGTCGCCAATGTGCCGCTGCCGCCTCAGCCGCAGGGGATGCTGACGGCCGCACAATAAAATTACTGGAACACCTTTTGCTTTGTCCTCGCCATCGCTGTTGCACCTCATTGAGAGCAGAGGAACCCTATGAACGGATCGTCTGAAGTACGATCGAGTCACGCCTCACCTTCCGCAACGAACAGCAATTCCCCGAAAACCGATACGCCGCTCCCGCTCGACCCCGTGCAGGAAGTAGCGCCCGCGCAGAACGAGCCGCGCCAGGCCGGCGCCGAGCGCATGATCAGCGGCATCGACCTGCTCGACTACGGCACCGGCGGCCTGATGCCGCACAAGGTCTACGTCGTCAAGGGTGGCGCCGGCGTCGGCAAGAGCATCCTCGGCCTGCAATACCTCACCCGCGGCCTCGAGCTGCAGGAGCCGGGCGTGCTGATCACCGACCAGAAGCCCGCGAACGTGCTCGCCCAGGCGAATGCGCTCTGCTTCAAGATCGACGACGCGGTCAAGCGCGAGCAGCTGGCCATCCTGAATCCGAGCCAGCGCTATTTCGAGCTCGTGGAGAGCCCGGCCGACGTCATGGCCATCGTCGAGGAGCTCGGCGACTACATCAAGAAAATCGGCGCGCGCCGCCTGGTGATCGATCCGGTCTACACGCTCATCAACACGTCGTACTCGGCGCACTTCGCGCTGTCGATCACGCAGTCGCTGATCAACGCGCTCGAGGACCTGCCGGTGACGACGCTGCTCATCGCGGGCGACGAGAACGACGCCGAGCTGAATCCGATCATCCGCCAGCTCGAGCAGAACGCGTTCGGCGTCATCGACCTGGCGCACGACCCGGCCACGAACGGGCGCCTCATGCGCCTGGCCAAGTGCCGCTACGCGGACCACAGCAATCTCTCGGCGAACTACCGCATCCTCAACGGCCGCGGCCTGATCAACTATCAGAGCGACGGCAGCAAGGTCTCGGACGTGACGAAGCCGTGGGAGGAGAGCACCACGGCGACGCGTTCGGTGCTGCTCCTCGGCGCGCCGCCCGACATCGTGACGAAGGTAAAAGAGGCGCTCGGCAACGACTACGACGTCAAGGCCGAGGCGGACCTGAACGAGGGCGTGCAGCGCGCCAAGCGCGAGCGGCCGGGCCTCGTGCTGATCACGCCGTCGCGCAACCTCGGCGCGATCCGGGCCATCCTCGACCTGGCCCGCGAGTCGACGTCGTCGCTGGCCTTCCTCTCCCCCGCCGCGAACCGGCAGGCCGACAAGGTCCTCTACCTCCGCGCCGGCGCGGACGACTTCATCACCCAGCCGTTCACGCCCGCCGAGCTGCGCGCGCGCGTCGACGCGCTGATCCGCCGCAGCGGCCGGCGCCTCACGCTGCGCGACAGCCACATCGGCCACATCAGCGCCGAGGAGCTGGCGTCGCTGATGAACCAGGGCGAGTCGACGCCGGCGCGCAAGGGCCCGGTCATCGAGGCCAGCGGCAGCGACGTGAAGTTCCATCCCGAGTTCGACGAGCGCCTGCGGCGGAACGTCGACACGGTGTCGAAGTTCGATCAGCCGTTCGCGGTCTACTGGATCAAGGCGAACGAGGAAGACGCGGAGTTCAACAAGTCGCTCGCGCAGCTCTGCAGGCAGGAGGACATCGTCTGCCACAACCGCGGCGGCGAGTTCGTCTGCATCCTCACCGGCACCGACCAGACGGGCGTGAAGGGCTTCGAGTCGCGCCTCACTGAAAAACTCGGCGCGAAGATGACGCCCGACCGCGTGGTGCAGGGGTACAAGCTGTATCCCGAGGCACGAGCGTAGAGCGGAGCGCCGCCGTCCCGGCGGCTGGTCCGGACGCGTCCCGCGTCCGCGGCGGCGAGACGCCGCCAGACCAGCCGGCGCGGACGCCGGCGCTCCGAGTAGAATCCCTCGGCTTGCGCGCGCTGCTTGAAGACGTTTTGGCCTCGCTGCGCGCTCCCGCGCTCCGCTACGCCGACATCCGCGTCACCACGACCTCCGAGCAGCACGTGCGCGTGCGCAACGGCGAGGTCGACACGCTGGCCTCGACCGTCGACCGCGCGGCCGGCGTGCGCGTCCTGGTCGGCAACGGCTGGGGCTTCGCGGCGACGAGCGACGTCGGCGAGGCCTCGATCCGCGCGGCGGCGCGGCGCGCGCTCGAGGTCGCGGCGGCGAGCCACATCGCCACGACGGAGACGGTCGTCCTGAGCGACGTCGACGCGTACGTGGCGTCGTGGGCGTCGGCGTACGCCGTCGATCCGTGGTCGATCGCGCTCGACCGCAAGCTCGACCTCCTCTTCGGCGCGACGGAACCGATGCGCAGCGACGCGCGCATCCATCAGGTCTCCGGCGAGCTCTTCGCGTATCGCCAGGAGAAGACGTTCGCGTCGACGGCCGGCAGCTTCATCGAGCAAACCACGACCGAGGTCGGCGCCGGCATCGAGGCGCTGGCGATCGACGGCGGCGAGTTCCAGCGGCGCACGTATCCAAACCCTTTCGGCGGCGACCACCACGCCGGCGGATGGGAGGTCGTCGAAGCCTTCGACCTCGCCGGCAACGCACCGCGCGTGCGCGACGAAGCGCTGGCGCTGCTCGCCGCGCCGAAGGCGCCGGCCGGGCGCTTCGACCTCGTGGTCGGCTCCTCGCAGCTGGCATTGCAGGTACACGAGTCGTGCGGCCATCCGACCGAGCTCGATCGGGCCATGGGGCTGGAGATCTCGCTCGCCGGCGGCTCGTTCCTGCAGCCGTCGATGCTCGGCCAGTTCCGCTACGGCTCCGAGCTCGTGAACATCGTCGCCGACGCCACGGTGCCGGGCGCGATCGGCTCGTTCGCGTACGACGACGACGGCGTCCCCGCGCAGCGCTTCCACCTCATCGAGAAGGGGATGTTCGTCGGCTACCTGACGGGCCGCGACACCGCGCCGGCGATCGGCCGCCGATCGAACGGCACCGTGCGCGCGGAGACGGCGGCGCGCATCCCGATCATCCGCATGACGAACATCAACCTCGAGCCGGGGACGACGACGGCCGAGGAGCTGATCGCGTCGACGAAGCGCGGCATCTTCGTCGACACGAACAAGTCGTGGTCGATCGACGACCTCCGCCTGAACTTCCAGTTCGGCTGCGAGGTGGCGTACGAGATCGAGAACGGCCGCCTCGGACGGATGCTCAGGAACCCTGTCTATACCGGCACGACGCCGGAGTTTTGGCGCTCGTGCGACGGCGTCGGCGACCGCGCCAGCTGGCGCATCTGGGGGCTGCCGAACTGCGGCAAGGGCGATCCGATGCAGACGATGAGGGTCGCGCATGGGGCGCCGGTGGCGCGGTTTCGCGGGATCGAGATGCAGTGATGCGCGACGAACGCGATAGCTACGACATCCTCGAACGCGCGCTGGCCTTCGCGGCCGCGACGGAAGCGGACGCGTGCTTCGCGTCGACCGACCACAACATCAGCCGCTTCGCCAACTCCAGCGTCCATCAGAACATGTCGGAGCTCAGCGCCTGGCTGAAGCTGCGCGTCGTCGTCGACGGCGCGGTCGGCACGGCGTCGACGACCTCCTTCGACGACGGCGAGCTCGCGCGCACGGCCGAGCTCGCGCGCACGGCGGCGCGGCACTCCGGCGCGGTCCCCGGCTTTGCCGGGCTCTATCGCGGCGGCGAGGCGCTGCCGGACGTGCGCACCTTCGACGAGCGCACCGCCGCCATCGCGCCGGCGGAGAAGGCGCGCGCGCTGCGCCAGATGTTCGACCGCGGCCGCGAGCACGGCGTCCTCTTTGCCGGCTCGTACGCGACCGGCGCGTCGTCGATCGTCTGCGCGAACACGCACGGCGTGCGGCGCTACGCCACGGTGACGTCCAGCGATGCGACCGCGATCGCCATTCGCGGCAGCGACTCCGGCTACGCCACGGCCGTCGACCGCGGGCCGCTCGACGTCCTCGCCCTCGGCGACGAAGCGACGCTCAAGGCGACGCTCTGCGCCGGCCGCAACGAAGCGCTGGAGCCCGGCGCGTACGACGTCATCCTCGAGCCGCCGGCGACAGCCGAGGTGCTGGAGTGGATGAACATGATCGCCTTCAGCGGGCAGGCGTTCGAGGACGGCTCCTCGTTCTTCGTTGGCAACGTCGGCAAGAGAGTCCTCGGCGAGAACTTCACGTTCGCCGACGACGCCGTCGATCCCGGCTTTCTCCCCTTCCCGTTCGACCTCGAAGGGCTGCCGAAGCGCCGCGTCGCGCTCATCGAGAACGGCGTCGTCCGCACGCCCGTCGTCGACAAGCTCTACGCCGACCGCCTCGGCCTGCCGCCGACCGCGAACGGCTGGAGCCTCGGCGGCGGCGAGCACGGCACGGTCTTCCACGGCTCCATCGCCGCCGGCAACGCCACGCGCGAGGAGCTCATCCGCTCCACGGAGCTCGGCATCTGGGTCACGCGCTTCAACTACGTCAACGGCCTCCTCGAGCCGAAGAGCGCGCTGATGACCGGCACCACGCGCGACGGCACGTTTCTCGTGCGCGGCGGCAAAGTCGTGGCGCGGCTGCCGAACCTCCGCTGGACGCAGTCGATGGTCGAGGCCTTCTCGTCGATCGACGGCCTCACCCGCGAGCGGCGGCGCGTCGGGGCGTGGTACAACGCCTTCGGCGGGACGATTGCGCCGGTGATGAAGGTGCGGGGATGGCGGTTTGGGACTCAATCCTGAGCGCAGCGAAGGATCGACCAAGGCGCCGCGACGCTGCGGCCCACGTGGCACGTCCCTCGCTGCGCATTGGCTGACTCTTCGCTACGCTCAGAGTTGAAGACCTGATGACGCAGTACATCATCCGACGCCTCGCGCAGATGATTCCGATCACCTTCGGGATCCTCACGCTCGTCTTCTCGCTGATCCACCTCATCCCGGGTGATCCCGCGATCCAGATCGCCGGCGAGAATGCGCGCCCCGAGGATGTGCAGCAGGTGCGACACGCCCTCGGCCTCGATCAGCCGCTCGGCCGGCAATACGTCAACTACCTCGTCAACGTCCTCCACGGCGACCTCGGCCGCTCGTTCCAGACCAACGAGAGCGTGGCCGTGCAGGTCCGGCAGCGGTACCCGGCCACGATCGAGCTCGCCTTCGGCGCGATGTTCGTGGCGCTCCTCGTCGCGTTTCCGCTCGGCATCATCTCGGCGATCTACCGCAACTCCTGGATCGACAACGTGGCGCGTTTCTTCGCCCTGCTCGGCGTGTCGATGCCGAGCTTCTGGTTCGGACCGCTGCTGATCATCGCCTTCGCCATCAATCACGAATGGTTTCCGGTCTCCGGACGCGACGCGGGGCTGAGGTCGCTCGTCCTGCCGGCGGTGACGATGGGCCTGGCGCTCGCGGCGATCCTGACGCGCATGATCCGCGTCAGCCTCGCCGAGGAGCTGACGCAGCTCTACGTCACGACCGCGGTGGCGAAGGGCGTGTCGCGCGGCAAGGCCATCTTCCGCCACGCGCTGAAGAACGCGCTCATCCCGGTCATCACCGTGCTGGCGCTGCAATTCGGCTCGCTGCTGACCGGCGCGATCATCACCGAGCAGATCTTCTCGTGGCCGGGGCTGGGCCGGCTGCTGATCGACTCGATCTCCAAGCGCGATTACCCGCAGGTGCAGGCGTCGATCCTGGTCATCGCCCTCACCTACATCTTCGTCAACTTCGCCAGCGACCTGCTGTACGGCGTGGTCGATCCGAGGATCAAGCTCGAATGAAGCGCTTCAAGCTGATGCTGCGCAACTTCGCGTTTTCCTTCGGGCTGATCCTGACGGTGGCGCTGGTGCTCGTGGCGCTGGCGGCGCCGCTGCTGGCGCCGTTCGACCCGAACGTGCAGGACACGTCGCGGCGGCTGGAGGCGCCGTCGCACGAGCATCTCCTCGGCCTCGACGACCTCGGGCGCGACGTCCTCTCGCGCATCGTCTGGGGAGCGCGCGTGTCGCTGCGCGTCGGCTTCAGCGTCGTGATCCTCGCCTCGCTCGTCGGCATCGCCCTCGGCGCGATCAGCGGCTACTTCGGCGGGTGGATGGACACGATCATCATGCGCGTGACCGACATCCTCCTCGCCTTCCCCGGGATCCTCCTGGCGATCGCGCTCGTGGCCGTGCTCGGGCCGAGCATCAACAACGTGATCCTGGCGCTGGCGACGATCGGCTGGGTCGGCTACGCGCGCCTCGTGCGCGGCCAGGTGCTGAAAGTGCGCGAGATGGAGTACGTGACGGCCGCGCGCGCGCTCGGCGCGAGGTCGCCGCGCGTGATCGTGCTGCACGTGCTGCCGAACGTGATCAACCCGGTGATCGTGATGGCGACGCTCGGCCTGGCCGGCGCGATCCTCTCCGAGGCCGCGCTGTCGTTCCTCGGCCTCGGCGTGCAGCCGCCGACGCCGTCGTGGGGCGCGATGCTCACCGCCGGCCGCCGCTACCTCGGCGAAGCCAACCACCTGGCCATCTTCCCCGGCGCGGCAATCATGCTCGCCGTGATGGGACTGAATTTCCTCGGCGACGGGATGATCGACGCGCTCGATCCGAAGTATCGAAAAGAGATGTGATCACGCGCTGATCAGCGCCAGAAACTCCTCCTCCGTCAGCACCGGCACGCCGAGCGATTTCGCTTTCTCCAGCTTCGACCCGGCGGCCTCACCGGCGACGACGTACGCGGTCTTCGAGGACACCGACCCCGCCGGCTTGCCGCCTTCGCGCTCGATCAGGTGATGGATCTCGTCGCGCGTGAAACGCGTCAGCGTCCCCGTCACCACGACCGACTTCCCGGCCAGCTTCGTGCCGGTCGCGGCGGGCGTGTGCATCGGGTTGACGCCGAGGCGCTGCATCTTCGCGATGCGCTCGCGGTTCGCGGGGACGGAGAAGTAGAACGTCACCGACTCCGCGACCTTCGGGCCGATCTCCGGCACCTCCACGAGCGCCTCGGTCGTCGCGTCCATCAGCGCGTCGATCGACGGGAAGCGCTCGGCGAGTAGCTTGGCGGCGCGCTCGCCGACGAAGCGGATGCCGAGGGCGAAGATGAAGTTCGGCAGCGGCCGCGCTTTCGACGCTTCGATCGAGTCGATCAGCTTCTGCGCCGACTTCTCCCCCATCCGCTCGAGCTGCGCCACGTCGCCGACGCGCAGCTCGTAGAGCGACGCGTAGTCGGTCACGAGGCCCTGCGCGAGCATCAGCTTGATGCGCTCGTAGCCGAGGCCTTCGATGTCCATGGCCTTGCGCGAGGCGAAGTGGAAGAGCGACTCGCGGGCGATGGCGGGGCAGCCCTGGTTGATGCAGCGCACCGCCACCTCGCCCTCGAACTTGTGCAGCGGCTCGCCGCACTCGGGGCACGCGGTCGGCGGCACGACCTCCTCGGCGCCGGGAGGGCGCTTGTCTTTGAGGACGTCGACGACCTTGGGGATGATGTCGCCGCCCTTCTCGACGAGGATCGTGTCGCCGACGCGCACGTCCTTGCGCGCGACCTCGTCGAAGTTGTGCAGGCTGGCATTGACGACGCGCGTGCCGGCGAGGAGGACCTCGTCGAACTGCGCGACCGGCGTCACGGTGCCGGTGCGCCCGACGTAGAGATTGATGGCGCGCACCACCGTCTGCGCGGCCTCGGGCGGGTACTTGAAGGCGATGGCCCAGCGCGGCGCCTTCGACGTGGTGCCGAGCTCCTGCTGCTGCTCGCGCTTGTTGACCTTGACGACGATGCCGTCGATGTCGAACTGGAGGTCGTGGCGGTGCTCGTGCCACTCCTCGATGAAGGCAATGACGTCGTCGAGGCTGTTGCAGACCGTGCGCTTCGGATTCGTCGGGAAGCCGAGCTTCTCGAGGCGCTCATACGCCTGCCACTGCGACGCGATCGCCCCGACGACGTGGTAGACGTAGGCGTAGAGCCGGCGCTGCGCGGCCAGCTTTGGATCCTTCTGGCGCAGCGAGCCGGCCGCGGCGTTGCGCGGGTTCGCCAGCGGCTCCTGCCCCGCCTCTTGTAAATGCTCGTTTAGTTTCGCGAACTCGGCGAGGGGGATGTAGATCTCCCCGCGAACCTCGACGCGTTCCTTCGTCGGGATAGTTAACGGCAAGTTACGAACGGTGCGAACGTTCGGCGTGACGTCGTCGCCGCGCACGCCGTCGCCGCGCGTCGCGCCGCGCACGAGGGCGCCGTGCTCGTAGAGGAGGTCGATGGAAACGCCGTCGATCTTGAGCTCGGCCTCGTACTCGACTTCGTCGCGTCCCAGGCCGCGCTTGACGCGCGCGTCCCACTCGCGCAGCTCGTCGAGCGTGTAGGCGTTCTCGATGGAGAGCATCGGCGGGTCGTGGACCACGGTCTTGAACTCGTCGATCGGCGCGCCGCCGACGCGCTGCGTCGGCGAGTTCGGATCGAAGCATTCGGGATGCTTCTCCTCGAGCTCCTGCAGGCGCCGCAGCAGTTGGTCGAAGTCGTAATCGCTGATCTCCGGCTTCGCCTCGAGGTAGTAGAGGCGGTTGTGGCGCTCCAGCTCGCGGCGGAGCTTCTCGATCTCCTGTTTGGCCGTCATCGCGGTCGTGAAAGATATCGCGAGCGCTCCACCATCTTCTCCACGAATCCCATCGCCCGCAGCCGCTCGTCGAGCATCTTCAGGAACTCGCGGCGACCCTTGACGAGGTTCAGGTTCAGGGCGACGAAGCGCATGCCGCGCGCGGTGTCAAAGTAGACGATCAGGCGGTCGCCGCCGGTCATCTGCTCCGTGCCGCTGATGCGCGTCCAGTCGATGGCCCGCTGCCGCAGGTTGTGCAGCGGCCGGAGTACGAGCCGCCGCTCGCCGGCCTCCGCGACCGGACGGAACGTGCCGAGCCAGACCTTCAGACCGCCGATCCAGAGGAGGGCGATGTAGGTCCAGACGGCGCGCTCGCCGATCCAGCCGATGGCCGCGGTCGCGCCGGCGGCGACGAGGACGATGGAGAGCCCGGCGCGGCGGACCCACGGCCGGAACGGAAAGATTTGAACGTGTTCAGACATTGCGTAATCTGCAAGAAAGCCGTACCGTTAGATGCGCGCCTGAGGTCGGTACGCTCTTCGCAATGGCACCTTGAAAGTCAAGACGATGCCAGTAGGAAAGATCGACGGAAGTGGCAGGCGGATCCTGGTGATCGACGACGATCTGGCGATCCGCGTGCTGCTGCAGGCCGTGCTCAAACGGATGAAGTTCGACGTGGAGCTGGCCGAGGACGGGCAGGTCGGGCTCGACAAGCTCCGCAGTGACGGACACTTCGATCTCATCCTCCTCGACCTGATGATGCCGCGCGTGAACGGGTACGAGTTCATCGAGCGCATCGGTGACGTGCTCCCCGACGGGCGGCCGCACATCATCGTCTTCACCGCCGCCGGCAAGCGCGGCGTCGACAAGATCCCGCCCGACGCGGTCTGCAACGCGATCCTCAAGCCGTTCGATCTCGAGAAGTTCATCGAGATGATCGGCGATTGCCTTGGGAAGGCGCACGCGACCGGCAGCTAGTCCCATTCGACAGGCCATCGGAGTGCCGCCGTCCCGGCGGCTGGCGAGGCGGCGTCCTCGCCGCCTCTCATGAGCGCAGGCGGGACGCCTGCGCGCCGGCCGGCGAGGACGCCGGCGCGCCGAGCCTAGCTCCGCAATTTCCATTCGATCTGCCTGACGATGCCGAGGAGGATCGTGGCCTCGCGCGCGTCGAGGTCGGCGCGGCCGGCCATGGCGCGGAGGTCGTCGTAGATCCGCTCGGGGTTGTTCTCCTGCAGGAATCCGACTTCGAGCAGCAGCGCGGCAGCGCGGTCGTGGAGGCGCTCGACGACTTCCGCCGGCGCGCGCTCGCGCACCTCGCCGCCGCGCTCGACCGCGGAGAGCTCGTAACAGAACACGCAGACAGATTGCGCGAGGTTCATCGTCGGGAAGCCTTCGCTCGTCGGGATCGAGGCGCTGCGCTGGCACTGCACGAGCTCCTCGCGCGTCAGGCCGCTGTCCTCGCGGCCGAAGACGAGGGCGAGGACGTCATCGCCGCCGAGCGTGCGCGCCAGCGCGGCGAGCGTGCGCGGCGTGAGGTCGGCGGGCGTGGTGCGGCCGCGCGACGACGTCGTGGCGACGGTGAGCCGGGCGTCGCGCACGGCGTGGTGCAGCGAGCCGGCGAAGTGGGCGCGCTCGACGACGTCGTCCGCGCCGCTCGCCCACCAGCCGGCCAGCGGCGCGAGCGGCGGGTGCTCGCCGACGATCCAGAGCTCGTCGAAGCCGAAGTTCTTCATCGCGCGCGCCACGGCGCCGACGTTGCCGGCCTCGCGCGGCTCGACGAGGACGATGCGGAGCTTCATGAGAGAGATTTGAGCAGCGCGTCGATGTGCGTCTTCTCCGTCCGCGGATTGATGATCGTCACGCGCAGCACGCGCTCTCCTTTCAGCACCGTCGACGTGATCCAGGCCGCGCCGGAGCGGATGAGAGTCTCGCGGATCTGCGCGTTGTCGCCGCGGCGATGGCGGAAACAGAAAATATTGAACGCCGGCTCGTGCATGGCCTCGAAGTCGTCCGACGCGGCCACGCGCTCGTAGAGGTAGCGCGTCATCGCCGTCACGTGCTCGAGCGCGCGGACGATCGGCTCCGTCCCGGCGATCTGCAGAGTGAGCCAGAGCTTGACCGCGTCGGCGCGCTTCGAGCACTGGATCGTCATCTCGCCGAGGTTGTCGCTGCTGCCGTGGAAGAGATACGGCGCGTCGGCGGCGAAGGCGCGGCGCAGCCAGACGCCGTCGCGCACCAGCACGGCGCCGAGCGAGAGCGGCATCCACATCATCTTGTGCGGGTCCCACGAGAGCGAGTCCGCGAGATCGAGGCCGTCGACGAGATGGCGCAGCGACGGCAACAGCAGCACCGAGGCGCCGTGCGCCGCGTCGACGTGGAGCCACGTGTCGTGGCCGTCGCGCAGCGCGGCGATGGCGCGAAGGTCGTCGAACGAGCCGGTCGCGGTCGAGCCGGCGGTGGCGACGATGGCCATCGGCTTCACGTTCTCGAGCAACGCCGCGAGCGCGCGCACATCCATCCGATGCGCGTCGTCGGTCGGCACGCTCACGGCCTCGGCGCCCATGATCGCGGCGGCGCGCGCGACGGAGTAGTGCGTGTCGGCGCCGCAGACGACGACGCGCCGGTCGGGCCGCCGCGCGCGCGCCGAGAGGAGCGCGGTGAGGTTCGCCGCCGAGCCGCCGGAGACGGCCGTGCCGAGGGCGGTGTCGGGGTAGCCGGCGCGCTCGATCAACCAGCGGATGACCTCCTGCTCGATCACCGTGCCGATCGGGCTCATCTCCCACACCGCCGTCGACTGGTTCAGCGCGGAGATCACGAAGTCGGCGATGACCGCGGTAGGGAACGGCGGACAGACCTGATGGCCCATGTACGACGGGTGATGCAGCTGGATGGCGTTGTCGAGGAGCTGGCGGACGCAGTCCATCGGCGTGGCGCCGCCGAGGCGCGCGCGTAACTCCTCGGCGGGACGCCAGTCGACGACAGGGCGCGATTCGATGCCCTCGACGTGGTCGAAGACGGCGTCGACGACTTCGTGGGCGAGGGCGCGGGAGGCGGCGTCGAAAAACATCGGCGGGGGATTGTATTCTTCGCGCATGATCGCAACCGTCCTTCTCGCCAGCGCCATCGCCATCAAAGCCGGAACGCTCATCGACGGCCGCTCGGACGCGCCGCGCCGGAATCAGACCATCGTCATCCAGGACAACCGCATCGTCGCGGTCGGCGACGGCGTGGCGGTGCCGGCGGGCGCGCAGGTCATCGATCTCTCCAACGCCACCGTGCTGCCGGGACTGATCGACGCGCACACGCACATCTTCCTGCAGGGCGAGGATCCGGCCGAGGGCGGCTACGACGTGCAGTTGCTCAAGTACGGCCTCGCCTACCGCGCGGCGCGCGCCACGGTCTCGGCGCGGCGCGCGCTCGAGCAGGGCTTCACGACGATCCGCGACATGGAGACCGAGGGGGCGGGCTACGGCGATGTCGGCATCAAGCAGGCCGTCAACGAAGGGCACATCCCTGGGCCGCGTATCTTCGCCTGCACGCGCGCCATCTCCACGACGGGCGGTTATCCGCTGGAGGGCTATGCGCCGGAGATCGAGGTGCCGAAGGGCGTGCAGATCGTCGACGGCCCGGTCGAGGCGCGCAAGGCGGCGCGCGAGCAGCTCGACCACGGCGCCGACTGGATCAAGGTCTACATGACCCACCGCTCGTGGCTCGACAAGCAGGGGAACCTCGTCTCGCAGCCGACCCTCACGGTCGAGGAGCTGCGCGCCATCGTCGACGAGGCGCACGGCTGGAAGCACAAGGTGGCCTGCCACGCGTACGGCGGCGAGGGGCTGCGCCGCGCGCTTGACGGCGGCTGCGACTCCATCGAGCACGGCCTCGACCTCGATGACGCCGCGGTCGCGCAGATGGTGCGCCAGGGGACGTGGCTCGTGCCGACGCTCTCGGTCTACTACGACCACAACGATCCGCCCGACACGCCGGCCGGCCGCCGCGACCGCAAGCGCGTGGCGCTGCACGGGCCGTCGTTCCAGAAGGCGATGAAGGCGGGGGTGAAGATCGCCTTCGGGACGGACGTCGGCGGCTTCTCCTGGACCGAGCCGATCGCGCAGGAGTTCGGGCGGATGGTGTCGTTCGGGATGACGCCGATGGACGCGATCAAGGCGGCCACGTCGCGCGCCGCGGAGCTGCTCGACATGCAGGGCGAGCTCGGCGTGATCGCGCCGGGGGCTTACGCCGACGTCGTGGCGGTGCAGGGCGATCCGCTGCAGAACGTCGACGTGCTGAAGGACGTGCGGTTCGTGATGAAGGACGGGAAGGTGTTCAAGGAACAGGTGACGGGGAACAGGTGACGGGGAACAGGTCCACCACCTGTCACCCGTTCCCTGTTCTCTGTTCCCTCACTCGAACAACTCGTCCAGCGAGATCGCCGGGTTGTAGCGCGCGATCAGCGTCTCCCATGCGGCGAAATAGTCGTCGCGCGGCACGCGGAAGCCTTCGCTGTCGTTCTCGTACACATAAACGTGTGCGCTCTCTTCGAAGATGACGATGCGCCACCCTTCGTCGGCGTCCTCGAAGGGGAAGGCGTGCGAGCCGGTCGGGATGTCGTCGGCGACGAAGTGGCGGAGGTCGCGGTCGGCGCGCTCCCACGCCGGGAAGCGCGCCAGCTCGCCGCGCGCGGCGCTGGCGAAGACGATGATGCGGTCGTCGCCGGCCACGCGGACTTCGAAGTCGCCGATCGTCTCCATCACTGCGGCAGGTACGCGGTCACGTGCTGCGTGTCGTTGTTCGTCGCGGTGACGACGGCCCACAGCCGCGCGTCGTGCAGCGGCGACGCCACGCGCACGCGTACGAAGCCGCCCGAGGGGACGCGCGCGACGACCGGATCGAGGTTGATGGCCGCGTAGGCCGGCGCGTTGCAGACGGCACTCGCGCAGCCGGTCGTCAGCAGCGCCGTGAACGTTTCGGCGGTGCTCAGCTGGCCCATCGACATGACCGTGACGGTGACGCTCCGCTCGACGCCGTCGACGTCGTAGATGCGCAGCATGCGGCGGTAGCGCGCGTCGGCGGGGATGTCGAGCAGCGAGAGATCGAACGTCGTCTGCCGCGGGAACACCACCGGGACTTGCGTGCCGAGGTCCTGCGAGGAGCGCGAGAGATCGCGCACGTGCAGGCCGTAGCGCAGCGCGCTGCCGAGGCGGCGCTCGGGGAAGTAGAGCAGGCCGCGGTCGCGCGTCGACGGCGTCAGGTAGTCGGTCCCGCGCGGCGGCACGGGGCCAAACGTCTCGGTCCGCCACTCGCCAACCTGGCCGGGCGTGCGGTTCTCGATCGCGCCGTCGGTCTCCCACATCGAGCCGAACGCGCCGGGACCGCTGAAGACGACCGGGAAGAGGACGTGGTCGAACGCGACCGGGTCGGGCGCGGCGTTCGGATCGAAGTAGCGGAAGGCGGTGAAGTCCAGCAGCGGCAGCAGCTCGACCTTGAGCTCGATCAGCGCCGGGCCGGGCGCGTGCGGCGGCGCGGTGGCAACGAGCGTGCGGCCGTCGACGATCTGGACCGTCGCGGCCTTGCCGCCGATCGTGAGCGACTCGACGTTCTGGCAGGCCACGGCGCCCGGCGCGCAGAGCAGCGCGCCGCCGTTGATCTCCATCCGCACCGGCGTCCCGCCGGCCGTGCTGACGACGGACGGGTAGACCTCGAACGGCTGCTGCGCGTCGGTGACGGTGAACGACGCGGTGCCGAGGGTCGTCTTTCCGGACGTCACGGTCACGCCGTAGTCGCCGGGCGCGAGGCGGCCGAGGTCGATGCGCTCGCCCCACGGCGTCGCCACGAGGACGCAGGCGCCCGGCCGCGGCGTGACGTCGATCGTGATGGCCTTGGCGTTGACCGTCACGTTCGCGTTCGCCGGCACGCAGCCGTCGCTGTTGACGCCGCCGAGGTGCACCTGCACCGGCATCGAGGAGTCGGGCCGCGGCGGATCGAGCTCGATCGTCTGCAGGGTTTGCGCGGCGAGCGGAAGCGCGGCGAAGAGGAGCGCGGCGGCGAGGAGCGGACGCATGTCGCGGCTTGTACGCAATGGTCGCGCCGCGCGTTTAGTCGTTCGACTCGATGCGGTAGTTCGGCGCTTCCTTCGTGATCATCACGTCGTGGGCGTGCGACTCGCGCAGGCCGGCGGTGGTGATGCGGACGAACTGCGACTTCGTGCGCAGCTCCTCGACGTTGCGCGAGCCGGTGAGGCCCATGCCGGAGCGGAGACCGCCGACGAGTTGCGGCACCATGGCGCCGAGCGATCCCTTGTACGGCACCTTCCCCTCGATCCCCTCGGGCACGAGCTTCGACACTTCGTCGGCCTGCTCCTGGAAGTAGCGGTCCTTCGACCCCGCCTGCATCGCCCCGATCGAGCCCATGCCGCGGTAGGCCTTGAACGTGCGGCCCTGGTAGAGGATCGTCTCGCCCGGCGCCTCGTCGGTGCCGGCGAAGAGCGAGCCGATCATCACGCAGTGCGCGCCGGCGGCGATGGCCTTGGTCATGTCGCCGGAGAATTTGATGCCGCCGTCGCTGACGATTGGCACGTCGTACTTCTCCGCGGCGCGCGCGCAGTCGAGGATGGCGGTGATCTGCGGGACACCGGCGCCGGTGACGACGCGCGTGGTGCAGATGGAGCCGGGGCCGATGCCGACCTTGACGGCGTCGACGCCGAGCTCGCAGAGGTCGCGCGCGCCTTCGTACGTGGCCACGTTGCCGGCGATGAGCTGCGTCGACGGGAAGACTTTCTTGAACTGCTTGATCGTCTCCATGACCGCCGCCGAATGCGCGTGTGAGGAGTCGATGACGACGACGTCGACCTTGGCGTCGATGAGCGCGCGGGCGCGGTCGAGGCCGTCGCGGCCGATGCCGATGGCGGCGCCGCAGCGGAGCCGGCCGAGCGGATCCTTCGCGGCCTGCGGATAGCGCCGCGCCTTCTGGATGTCCTTGACGGTGATGAGGCCCTTGAGGTCGCCGTTGGAATCGACGACGAGGAGCTTCTCGATGCGATGCTGGTGGAGGACCTCGCGCGCCTGCTCGAGCGTGGTGCCGACGGGCGTGGTGATGAGGTTCTCCTTCGTCATGCGCTCGGAGATCGGCAGGTCGAAGCGCGTCTCGAAGCGGAGGTCGCGGTTGGTGAGGATGCCGACGAGCTTGCCGTTGGCGTCGGTCACCGGCACGCCGGAGATCTTGTATTTCTCCATGACCTGCAGCGCCTCGGAGATGGACTGCCACGGGCGCATGGTGACGGGGTCGACGATCATGCCCGCCTCGGAGCGCTTGACCTTGTCGACCTCTTCGGCCTGCTGCTCGATGGTCATGTTCTTGTGGATGATGCCGAGCCCGCCCTGCTGGGCCATGGCGATGGCCAAACGCGCCTCGGTGACGGTGTCCATGGCCGCGGAGATGATGGGGATGTTGAGGCGGATTTCGCGCGTGAGGCGCGTGGAGACATCGACGAAGTTGGGATGGACGTCGGAGCGGGCAGGACGGAGGAGGACGTCGTCGAAGGTGAGGCCGACGTCGATGCCGGCGTCGAAGCGCGCGGCGCCCTGCGGCTCACGCTGCTCGTCTTCGTGAATGATGATTCCGCTGATCGGCGGGACCTCGTGGAGTACACGCTCGTCGCTCATCGCCTGCCCCCTTGGTCGAGTATAGAACAGGGTCCGAGTGCACCGAAATTGCACGGCGCGGTGCTACGATTTGGAGCCCATACGCCGCGATGTTGATGAAGTTCACCATCGAACAGCGACACCTGACGGACCAAGCCGGCAAGCCGGTGCGCGACGATCCCGGGGCGGTGTCGTTCCACACGTGCGAGGCGGAGAACGTGGACGCCGCGGTGCGCCTCTTCGTGTCGTCGCACAGCGGCGAGGTGATCGGCAGCGTGCTGAAGTTCCCCGGATTCCACGGCGTGGCGACGGTGCGCGATGTCAATGGGGTGTACACGCTGCAGGTGAGCCCGAGCAGCCAGAATTTGGCGCCGTTGAAGGGATAGCGGTTCGGGATTCGCGATTCGCGATTCGCGATTCGCGATTAGGAGGTCCCCGAATCGCGAATCCCGAATCCCGAATCGCGAACGGCTTTCTCCATTAGCGTGCACTCCAACACCACCCCATCCTCCAGCAGCACCGGCGAGTCCGCCACATCCACGTACCCGCACGCGCGGTAGAGCTCCTCGCCGCTGCGCATCGCCACCAGCTGAATTCGCGCAAATCCCGCGGCCGCGGCGTCGCGCTCGCAGCGCTCGAGAATCGCACGGCCGAGGCCGCGGCGAGCGAAGCGCGGGTCGGTGAACATCGCGCGGATGCGGGCGGGCTCGCGCTCGGGACCGAGCAGCGCGTCGTCGGCATCGGACTGCACGCTGCCGGCGTGCGTTTTCCTGCGCCGGCTCCAGCCGCCGCAGGCGACGACTTCGTCATCGACGACGGCGACGAAGTATGTGCCGTCATCGATCAGCTGCACGTCCGGCACCGCGAGGTAGACGAGGGAGCTGGCGACCTGCGCCGCATCGTACGACCTGCGGCCTAGCTCGCGCAGCGACGCGCGCATCACGCGCTCGATGGCGGCGACGTCGCCGCGCGTCGCCTTGCGGATCACCGCGGCGTGCTGCGGCTGTCGATGGCCTGCGCGAGCCGCGCGACCTGCGCGTCGCCGGGACGCATCGCCGTCAGCTTCGCGGCCACGCTCTTCGCCTCGTCCCAGCGCTGCAGCTCGCCGAGGACGATGGCCTCGTTGTAGAGCGCCTGCCACTGGTCGGGCCCCGCCGCCGCCGCGCGCGCGAACGCCTCCACCGCCTTCTCCGGCTGCCCGTTTTGCTTGTAGCAGATGCCGAGGTCGGTGCGCACCGTCGGGTCCTCGCGCACGGCCAGCGCGCGCTCGAAGTAGTCGGCGGCTTGCGGGTACTTCGCCGCGTCCATGTACATGCCGCCGAGCTGCGTCAGCGCCGCGACGTCGCGCGGATTCTTCTCGACCGCCGCCTTCAGCGCCGCGAGCTGCTCGCGCACCGCGTTCATCTGCGCCATCGGCGGTGCGCCCGCGGCGGCCGCAGGCGCGGCGGCCGGCTCCGCCGCGTTCGCCACGCCGCCCGCGGGGCCGAGCGACGTCTGCGCGAGGTGCGGTCCGATCAGGAACGACCCGATGACGAGGCCGAGCGCAAAGCCGCAGATCGTGAATACCAGCGTGTCGCGTTTCATCCGTTCTTGATGAGCTCCTTCAGCATCTCGTCCTGCAGGTGGTACACAGCGTACACGCCGGTGTGGTAGCGGTTGAACAGGAACGAGAAGGCGTAGATTTTACCCGACGCGCCGTGCACGTAGCCGGAGAGGCCGACCACGCCGACGATGTAGCCGGTCTTCGCGTACACCTGCCGCGCGTACGGCGCGGTCTTGAGGCGCTTGCCGAACTTCGCGTCGGGGTCGCCCGAGTACGGCAGCGAGCTCACGAAGTCCTCGCGATAGGGACTCTTCCACATGTACCGTAAGAGGTGCACGAAGGCGTTCGCCGAGGCGCGGTTGTCGCGCGACATGCCGGAGCCGTCGGCCGGGCTGAACTCGTTCGCCGGCACGCCGAGCTTCCCGGTCAGCCACTCCTTCACCGTCTCCGTCCCGCTCTTCCACGAGCCCTCGTGCTTCTCCTGCGCGCCGAGCATCTTCACGAGCTGCTCGGCGTAGGTGTTCTGGCTCTTCTTGTTGATCACGTAGACGATCACGTTGAGCGGCGTGCTGTGCTGCGCGACAGCGCGCCAGTCCGGCCGCTCGTCGCGCGGGGTGAGGATGATCTCTCCTTTGACCGTGATCCCGTCGCGCAGGAAGGCCTCGTGCGTCACGGAGGCGAAGTACTCGATCGGCTTCTCCACGGTGACGAAGACCTCGGTCGGCCCGGAGCGCGCCGGCACGCCGCCGCGCACGAGGATCGTGTTCGTGTTGCGCACGCGCGTGATGAACGGCAGCCCGCGCCCGGTCGTGCACGAGCTCTCCAGGTCGAGGAACGACGTCGGCGGATCGAGCTGCACGACGCACGGCTTGCCGGGCTTCGACGGCAGGACGCGCACTTCCACGCAGCCCTCCTGCATCGAGAACGCCGACACCGGCGCCTCGTACCAATTCACGAGCTGGTTCTCCGGCCACGTCGGATGGATGTACTGCGTGTCCATGTAGCCGTACTCGAAGATGAGGTTCCCTTTGACGGTCTTGATGCCGGCGCGCTTGATGTCCGTGGCCCACTCGTCGACGACGGCGGTGGCATGGTTGTCGTGGAAGCGGCCGCCGATGGTCGGATCGCCATGGCCGACGACTTTGAGGTCGCCCTCGAGCGTGCCGCCGGGATCGACCTGGCCGCGCGCGTAGACGGTGGTCGTGACCTGGAAGTCGGGATGGAGGAGGTCGATGGCCGCGGCGGTCGTGAAGAGCTTCATGTTCGAGGCCGGCGCGAGCGGGAGGTGGGGGTTGCGCTCGGAGAGGACGGCGCCGCTGTCGACCTCGACGATCTGGATGCTGGCGTCGGAGATGCGCGACACGTTGCCGTTGACGAGGGAGTCGAGACGCTCCTTGAGCGTGGCGCCGGTGGCGCTGTCGAGCGGCGCCGCGGGCGCGGCTTTCCGGCGCGTCTTGCGCCGCTTCGCTGCATCGGATTGTGGGCTGAAGAAAAGAGTGAGGACGACGAAGATCGCCACCCACCGGCACCGCAATGACGTCATTGGTTCGAGGATATCCTTTCTTGTCTGAGGGAACAGGGAACAGGGAACAGGCGACAGGTAGGGACGTTGCGAAGCCGCCACCTGTCACCCGTTCCCTGTTCCCCGTCACCTCTCTTGCGAATTTCAAACCCGCTGGTACGGCTCCGGTAGCGCGAGGCGCAAACGGTCGCGCAACACGGCCGGGCAGCGGCGGGCGATTGCGTCGCGGATCTCGGCGCGGCCGTAGCGGCGGCTGAAGTGCGTGAGGATCACGAGCTCGTTCTGGAAGCGCTCCGCGAAGTCCGCGATGTCGTCGAAGTGGATGTGCCGGTACCGCGCGGCGCGCTCTTGATGCCCGTCCGCGAGGAACGAGCACTCGATCATCAGCACCTCGGCGCGGTAGAGCGCGTCGCAGTTTTCCAGAATTCCGCGATCCGTGTCGCCCGTGTAAAAGAGCAGCGGCGCGCGGTACTCCTCGATGACCTCGGCGCGCCGGCGGTGGATCTCCTCCTGCGACAATCCTTCCTCTTTCAAGCGATGGCGGACCTCGACGATCTCGTACGCGTTCGCCGCGACGCGGTGCGTGGCCGCGTGCGCGCGGACCTCGACGGTGCGGCTGATGCGCGCGGCCTCGCCGGGGGCGATGCCGAGGATCTCGACGCCGTCGAAGCGCGCGTTCGTCAGCGACTCCCATGTGCGGAGCATGTCGCGGAAACCATCGGCCGCGGCGGCCGGCACCCAGATCCGCCCGCCCGGAATCCCGTGGAGCTGCCGCTGCCCGGCGTAGAACGGGATGCCGACGGCGTGATCGAGGTGCGCGTGCGTGACGAAGACGTTGGAGATGCCGACGGCGGCGTCGGGCCCGCGGCCGAGGTCGAGCATCACGCCGAGGTCGCGGACGCGAAACCACGTCTCGTGGCCGGCGCGGGAGCGGCCCTCGATCGTGAAGCGCGCCGTGCTCAGCGTGAAGAAGTCTTTGTCCATTCCTGCTTCACGCGCGCCTCGAACGCGGCCTTCGCCCACGCCACGAATTTTTTGTAGCCCTCGGGGTCGACGAACGAGCCCTTCGCCATCTTCTCCCGGAGGTGGAACATCGAGCCGTGCGAGGCGAGGAAGATGTCGCACGGTAGCGACTCGAGCGTGGCGAACTGGCGGCGGTAGTCGGCGACGGCATTGGGGTACTTTGGATTGCCGACGAGGCGATACTCCGACGGCACGGTCGGGCTGCCGACGAAGACGACGTCGTAGGTCCTGCCGCCGTCGCGCGTCTTCATCGTCCACGTCGTGCAGCCGGGCGTGTGGCCGGGCGTGACATGCGCGACGAGCGTGGTGCCGCCGAGGGTGACGCGGTCGCCGTCGTTCACGATGACGTCGGGCTCGATCGGCGGGAAGAGGAAGCGGTCGCCGAACTGCGCATCGTCCCTGCCACCGCGCGCGAGGAGCGGCGCGTCGCCGGCGCTCGCGTAGAGACGCGCGCCGGTGTCGTCGCGCAGCGTCTTCAAGCCGCCGGCGTGGTCGTAGTGCGCGTGGCTGTTGAGCAGGATGCGGACATCCTTCGGGTCGAAGCCGAGCTTGCGGATGTTCGCCTCGATCATCGGCGCGGTCTCCTCGAAGCCGCCGTCGAGGACGATGAGCCCCCGCGGCGTGGCGATGAGGAACGACGAGACCTCGGCCGCGCCGACGTAGTAGACGTTGCCGGCGATGCGGAACGGCGCCACCGGCGCGTTCCAGCGCTGCGTTTCCGGAGTGAGCGCCGCGAGCAGGATCAGGAAGAGCACGCGGCCATTTTATCGGCGTACAGCGCGAGGTACCGCGATCATCCACCGCGCGTCGAAGCGCCGAGCACGAGCTCGTAGCCGTCGCCGTTCCAGAGATCGCGCGTCCTTGCGTAGTACGGCACATCGCGCTCGAAAAAGACCGCCTCGTGGCCCATCGCGCCGAGCGCGCGGAGCAACGCGCGCCACACCGTCGCGTGTCCGTTCCCCCACGAGGAGCTGACGGTGAGGCCGAAGATGACGAGCTTCCGTTTCGCACTCACGCGAATTGCGGGAAGAAGCAAGTCGCGAGCCGGGAGGCGGTTATGATCCGCCCCGCATGCTGATCTCCGACCCGCATGAGCTCGAGCGTCTCTGCCCCGAGTGGCTGGAGCTGTGGCGGCACTCGCCGGACGCGACGCCGTTCCAGTCGCCGATGTGGCTGCTTCCGTGGTGGCGCGCATTCGGCTCGGACGAGCTGGCGACGGTGGTCGCGCGCGACGGAAGCGGCGCGCTGACGGGCGTCCTACCTCTATATATAGCGCGCGACGGCGACGAGTCGCTCGGCATGTTCCTCGGCACGGGGAACAGCGACTACCTCGACGCGGTCGGCGCCTTCGACCTCGCCGCGCTCGCCGGGCTCGATTGCCAGCTGTGGGACCTGCAGCAGCTCCGCCCGGCGTCGCCGCTGCTCACCGCGCCGCTGCCGTGCGGCTTCGTCGACCAGGTCCTCGAGCACGACCGCTGCCCCATCCTGCCGATCGCCGGCGCCGGCGAGGAGCTGCAGAATCTCATCTCGACGCACTTCCGCAAGAAGATCCGCTACTACCGCCGCGCCCTGGCACGCATTGCGCCGGTGACGACGTCGAGCGCGTCGCCGGAAACGCTCGACGAGTTTCTCGACGCGCTCTACGCACTGCACGCCGCGCGCTGGATGAGGCGCGGCATGCCCGGCGTGCTCGACGACGACGTGGTGCAGCGCTTCCACCGCGAGGCCGCGCGCGGCCTGCTCGCCACCGGCGCGCTGCGTATGTACGCGACGCGCCTCGGCGAGCGGATCGTGGCGGTGTTCTACGGCTTCGCGCACGGCGGGACGGTCTACTACTACCTGAGCGGCTACGATCCCGAGCTGGAGCGGCAGTCGATCGGGACGCTCCTCGTCGCACACGCGATCGAGGAGGCGGTGCGCGACGGCGCGACGACGTTCGACTTCCTCCGCGGCGCCGAGGAGTACAAGTACGCGTGGGGCGCGACGGACCGCGTGAATTCGCGGCGGCACATCTTCCGCGCATGAAGACGAACGCCGCGCGCCTGCTCGACTCCCTCGGCATCGCGTACGAGGTGCGCGAGTACGAGGTCGACCCCGACGATCTCGCCGCCGAGTCGGTGGCGCGCAAGGTGGGGATGCCGCCGGAGCAGGTGTTCAAGACTCTCGTCGCGCGCGGCGACCGCCACGGCGTCTGCTTCGTGGTGATCCCCGGCAACGCGCAGCTCGACCTCAAGGCGCTGGCGAAGCTGACGGGCGACCGCAGCATCGACGTGGTGCCGCTGAAGGAGGTGCAGCCGCTGACCGGCTACATCCGCGGCGGCGTGACGGCGCTCGCGGCGAAGAAGGCGTACCCGGTGTTCGCGGACGAGACGATCGAGCTGTTCGACGCGATCTCGATCTCGGCGGGCGTGCGCGGCGCGCAGCTGATCGTCGCTCCGGCCGATTACTTGCAGGCGGTGAACGCGAAGGTAGGAGCGATTGCGAAGGAGAAGGAGTAGCGAGTGGCGAGTGGCTGGGGAGGGAGGATTCGAACCTCCGAATGGCGGCTCCAAAGGCCGCTGCCTTACCACTTGGCGACTCCCCACCGAGGGCTTGGGTAAGTGTAGCCGGAGGGCGCTTCATTCCCGGCCGGCTGGTCCTTATAAGTTACGCATGAAAATCTTGTTGACGACTATCCTTCACGCGGGCTAGACTGCCGCCATTAATGCCCTGCGCTTGGGCGTAGGGCACGATAGACATGGACGAGTTCGACACCGAGTTTGCGGAATTGCTCCGACGCCCGGAAGTGTGGGTGGAGGAGATGCCGGCCCCGCGTCCCCCGCAGCGGGTGATGGAGCTGGCATCGCTCGCGGAACGGCTCGAGAGCGAGAAACGCGAGGCGGCGGCGCTGCTCGACTCGCTCGAAGGCAAGCCATCGACGTGGTGGCGGACGGGCGTGCTCAAATCGCCCCACGGCCGCACGGCGGGAACCGTCCGGCAGTTGCTCGACCGGATGCGCTCGGAACTCCATCGGACTCCTGTCCGCGCGCTCGAACTGACTTCACTCGCCATAGAGATCGCGAACGAGATCTCGGTGCTCGACTATCCGAGCGATTTCGCGATATCGCTCCGCGCCGACGCATGGCGCGATCACGCGTATGTCCTGCAGTTTGTCGGCCGATTCCGTGAAGCCGTTGCCGCGCTCGACGAAGCCGAACGGATGCAACGCGAGATGTTCCTTCCCGAATACGGTCTCGCCCGCATTCTGCTCGTTCGAGCGAACATCCTGACATGCACCGAGAAACAGCAGGAAGCGATCGATTGCGCCGCCGAGGCCGCAAAGATCTTCCTTGAGTTCGGTGCCCGCGAGAAGTACGTCGCGGCGCGCATCACCCAGGCGGCCATGCTCCACGAGTACGGCGCCGTGCGGGAAGCGCTTCATATCTACGAAGGCATCAAGAACGACGAAGGGCTGACCGAGCTGAATCGCGTGCAGGTGATCTACAACCTCGGGTTGAGCTACAGCGAGGTCGGCGACACTGCGAAAGCGGTGGAGCACGTAACCCTCGCGATCGCCGAGTTCGAATTGATCGGGATGACCACCGAGGCAGCGCGTGCGCGTTGGGCGCTCGCCAGGACGCTCGTCAGCGCCGGTAAATTCAAGCCGGCAACCACTCTGTTCGAGCGCACGTGGAAGGACTTCGAAGCTCTCGAAATGGAAGGCGACGCGGCGCTCGTCGCCCTCGAACTCGCCGAAACGTTAATGGTGATCGGAGAAGCGGGACGCGTCCCGCACATCTGCCGCACCCTGCTCGATCGCTTCACCCGTGCGGGCATGACGTCCCGGGCCATCACCGCGCTCGCGTATTTGCGCGAGGTCGTGGCTCTCGGCAAGGCGCAACCGCCGGTCATTCGCCAAGTGCGTGAGTTTCTTCGCGATTTGCCGTCCCAGGGAAGGCCGACGCTCTCGCTTCCGCTGTACGAACCCGAGCGCTGACATTCCTCCTACCTGGCTGCTACTCCAGCGTGCACGCGCTGAGTTGATGCAAAACGACAGTCGAAGTCCCTTTGTGCCTGATCGCGGCCGATCAAGTACGAGACTGGCTTGATGCCAACAATTTGAAAGGAGAAATGTCCCATGCGTAAATTCACCGCCATCTGCTTCGCCCTCCTCCTCGCCACCAGCGCCGTCGCCTCGCCGCGGAACGATTCTCAGGATCGCGATCTGCGCAACCCGGTCACGCGAATCGTCCGGCAGATCAAGACCATCATCGTTCACCTTCTCGATGATCCGATCAGCACCGTTCCCATCCCTCACTGAACGTGATCGTGAAGCCTCGACCCGCGCCCCACGCGGGTCGAGGCGTGACCCGTCTCACGCGGAGAGCGATCCCGCTTCTACCTGCTGTTCGTGCGGCAGGGCGCGGAGCAGTGGGAGTGTCACCGTAAAGCGGGCTCCCTTGCCGATGCCCTCGCTCTCGGCGGTGATCTCGCCGTGGTGGAGGTCGATGATGTGGCGGGCGATGGCCAGGCCGAGGCCGAGGCCGCTGCGCTTGCCGGCGTCCGCCTGGCGGAGGCGCTCGAACACGTGCGGGAGGAACGAGGGCTCGATCCCTTCGCCCTGATCGGACACGCTGATCTGCACGCTGCTCTCCGTGCGCGACAGGCGCAGATCCACCTGCTTGCCGCTCGGCGTGAACTTGATCGCGTTCGACAGGATGTTGCCGATCACCTGCTGCAGGCGTCCGGCGTCGGCGGCCACCAGGTCGTCGACCGGCTCGATCTGCGCCGACAGCCGCACCCCGCGCGCCGTCGCGTCGGGCCGCGCCGTCGTCACCGCCGCCTCGACCACTTGCGCCAGATGCGTCGGCCGCAGATCCACCTGGAACTTGCCGAGGACGATGCGCGAGACGTCGAGCATGTCGTCGATCAGGCGCTTCTGCAGCTGCGCGCTCGTCTCGATCATGTACAGAGCCTCGGCGATCTCCTCGGCCGAGCACTCGCCGGAGCGGAGGAACTGCACCCACCCGAGGATCGACGTCATCGGCGTGCGCAGCTCGTGCGACAGCGTGGCCAGGAAATTGTCCTTGGCGCGGTTCTGCGCCTCCGCCTCGCGGTAGCGGCGCTCGTTCTCCGCGGCCAGCGCGGCGGCGCGTTTCTCCGTCACGTCGCGGAACGTGATCACCGAGCCGAGCGTCTGCCCGTCTTCGTTCTGCATCGGCGCCGCGGAGAGCTCCACCGGGAAGCTCGTCCCGTCGGCGCGGAAGAACACCTCCACGACCTCGTCGCGCGCGTACTCGCCGTGCAGCGCCGCATTCAGCGCGCACTGCTTCACATCGCACGTGGCGACGCCGGGGAACGTCGGGTGCAGCAGCGGATGGATCTCCTGACCCTTGATCTCGTGCGAGCGGCGTCCGACCATGCGCGCGGCGGCGGGATTGACGAACGTCGTCACGCCGCGCAGATCGACACCGAAGATCCCCTCGGCCGCGGCGCGCAGGATCAGCTCGTTCTGTCGGCTGAGCCGCGCCAGCTCCTGCGCCTGCTGCTTGATCGCCTCGCGTTTGCGGAAGAGCTCCACGAACACGCTCACCTTCGCCCGCAGCACCTCGGGATGGAACGGCTTGAAGATGTAGTCGACCGCGCCGAGCTCGTAGCCGCGGAACACGTTCTCCTCGCTGCGGCTCAGCGCGGTGAGGAAGATGATCGGCGTGTCGCGCGACTTGTCGCGCTGGCGGACCAGCGTGGCCGTCTCGAAGCCGTCGAGCTCCGGCATTTGCACGTCGAGCAGAATCACCGCGAACTCGCGGTCGAGCAACGCCTTCAGCGCGGTGCGGCCGGAGTCGGCCTTGACGAGGTTCTCCCCCATCTGGTCGAGGATCGACTCGAGCGCGAGAAGGTTGTGCGGCTGGTCGTCGACCAGCAGGATGTTCACCTTCTCGGAATCGGCAGGGCTCATGCGGTTCTCGGAACGGCGCAACGGTCGACCAAGTACGAAGCGATCTGATCGAGAGGCAAGATCTGGTCCACGGGTGCGGCGGCGATGGCCGCGCGCGGCATCTCCGGCGCCTCCGCCGTTTGCGGGTCCTGCACGATCACCACGCCGCCGCGGCGCTTCACCTGCTGCACGCCGCGCGCGCCGTCGTCGTTCGCGCCGGTGAGGACCACGGCGATCACGCCGCTGCCGTACGCGTCGGCGGCGGACTGGAACAGCACGTCGACCGACGGCCGCGAGAAGCGCACCTTCTCGTCAACGGAGAGGTTGAACTCGCCGCGCTCGACGAGGAGGTGGTAGTTCGCCGGCGCGAGGTAGACCGTGCCGGGGCGGATCCACTGCTTGTCCTCGACGTCGACCACGGGCAGCCGCGAGAAACGGCGGAAGTGCGACGGCAGCGTCTCGTTCGAGGCGCGGTGCCGGTGCTGCACCACGGCGATCGGCACGCAGAAGTTGCGCGGCATGGCGTTGAAGATGACCTCGAGGGCGTGCATCCCACCGAGCGAGCAGCCGATCACGATGATGTCGTACGGCAGCCGCGGCGCGGCCGCGGGGCCGGGCTGGTCGAGGACGGGGAGCCACCAGCGGGACGTCATGAGGGCACCGGGCCTCGCCACGGAATTTCGAAGATTCGAATTCCGAATTGAGAATTGAGAAAACGGGAGAGCGTTGGCCAAAGCACTCCCGGTTTCTGAATTCTAAATTCGGAATTCGAATCTTCGAAATTCATCGCACTCTCCGGTAAAGCCGCTCCTCGGCATCGATCTCCTCGTATCTATCCGCCACTGACGTATAGCGGATCGTCTCCTTCTTGCCGAGGCCGAGGATCCCGAACATCTCCAGCGACTGCAGAAACAGCTTGTGCACGCGGTCCTGCAGCGCGTTGTTGAAGTAGATGAACACGTTGCGGCAGATGATGACGTTGAAGTGGTTGAACGACGCGTCGGTGACGAGGTTGTGCTGCGCGAAGACCACGTTCTCGCGCAGCGACGGGCGGAAGATCGCGTTGTCGTAGCGCGCCGTGTAATACGCGCTGAACGTCCCCGTGCCGCCCGCGGCGATGTAGTTCGTCGTGTTCTCCTGCATCGACGCCAGCGGAAAGATCCCGTCCTTGGCGCGCTGCAGCACCGCCTCGTTGATGTCCGTCGCGTAGATGCGGCAGCGCTCGTACAGCCCTTCCTCCTGCAGCAGGATGGCCATCGAGTAGACCTCTTCGCCCGTCGAACAGCCGGCGTGCCAGATGCGCACGAACGGATACGTGCGCAGCATCGGCACGACCTTCTGCCGGAAGGCGGCGTAGAAGGTCGGGTCGCGGAACATGGCCGTGACGTTGATGGAGAGGTCGAGCAGCAGCCGCTCCATGCACTGCGGATCGTGCAGCACTTTCTCCAGCAGCCCGGAGATCGTGCTCAGCCCCTCGGCGTACACGCGCTTCCAGATCCGCCGCCGCAGCGACGGCAGCGAATAGTCGCGAAAGTCGAAGCCGTAGTGGCGGTAGATCCCCTCCGTCAGGAGTTGGACTTCCACCTCCTCGAGCGCGAGCTTCTCGGTTTCCTCCACCGAGGTGGTCATTTATCTGTACAGCCAAACTCGCAACAATGACACCAACTGCTGCGCGTCGACGGGCTTGGTGATGTAGTCGCTCGCCCCCGCCTCCATGCACTTCTCGCGGTCGCCCTTCATCGCCTTCGCCGTGAGGGCGATGATCGGCAGGTTCTTGTACTCGTCCATGCCGCGGATGCGGCGCATGGCCTCGTAGCCGTCCATCTCCGGCATCATCACGTCCATCAGCACCACGTCGACGTCCGGCGTGCGCAGCAGCGTGTCGATCCCCTCCGCGCCGCTCTCCGCGTAGATCACGCGCATCTTGTGGCGCTCCAGCAGGCTCGTCAGCGCGTAGATGTTGCGCATGTCGTCGTCGACGATCAGCGCCTTCTTGCCCGCCAGCACCGGATCCGACTCGTGCAATTGCTCGAGGATCTGCCGCTTCGTCTCCGGCAGGTTCGCCTCGACGCGGTGCAGGAAGAGCGCGGTCTCGTCGAGCAAACGGTCCGGGGAGCGGACGTCCTTGATGATGATCGCCTCGGCCATCCGCTTGAGCTCGGTCTCCTCCTTCTTCGTCAGCTCGCGTCCGGTGTAGACGACCACCGGTGTGTCGCTGACGTGCAGCTCGTCGCGCATGCGCTTGATGAACTCGAAGCCGCTCATGTCGGGCAGTCCGAGGTCGAGGACCATGCAGTCGAAGTGGCCGTCGCGCAGCGCCTGCAGCGCCTCTTCGCCGCTGCCGACCGCGGTGATCTCCACGTCGTCCTCCCCGATCAGCTCGGCGATGGCCTGGCGCTGCACCTCGTTGTCCTCGATGATCAGCAGCGACTTGTTCGGCCGCTCCACGAAGCCGCGGATCTTCGCGAACGCATCGTCGAGCCCCTCCTTCGTCACCGGCTTCGTGATTTGTGCGAACGCGCCGAGCTTCATGCCGCGCGACGCTTCCTCATCCGCGGAGATGATGTGCACCGGGATGTGGCGCGTGATCTTGTCGTGCTTCAGGCGGTCGAGCACCGTCCACCCTTCCATGTCGGGCAGGGCGATGTCGAGCGTGATCGCGTCGGGGCGGTAGCGCCGCGCGACCTGCAGCGCCGTCTCGCCGCGCGTCGCCGCGAGCGCTTTGAAGCCCTTCTCGCGGGCCATATCGAGGAGGATCGACGCGAACTTCACGTCGTCCTCGACGATGAGCACGACGCGGTCGCCCTCGCCGATCTTGTCGCGGTCGTCGGGCAGCTGCTCCTCGACGACGAGCTCCGACGGCGCCAGCGGCGCTTCCTGCTGCGGCATCGGCCGCTCGGCCGTGCGCGTGAGCTGCGGCGCCGGCGCTTCCACCGAGTCGCGGCGCTCGCGCGGGGCCACGTAGCTGACTGGCAGATAGAGCGTGAACGTCGAGCCGGCGTTCTCCTCGCTCTGCACGCGGATCTCGCCGCCGAGGAGCCGGGCGATCTCGCGGCTGATCGACAGGCCGAGGCCCGTGCCGCCGTACTTGCGCGTCGTCGATGCGTCGGCCTGCTGGAACGCCTCGAAGATCAGCCGCTGCTTCTCCTCGGCGATGCCGATGCCGGTGTCCGCCACGGCGAACGCGATCACGCCCGGCGCGCGGTCGAGCGTCTCGTGGCCGGGCGACCAGCCGCCCGTCACCGTCTCCATCCGCAATGTCACGCCGCCGTGCGCCGTGAACTTGAACGCGTTGCCGAGCAGGTTCTTGAGCACCTGCTGCAGCCGCGTCGAGTCCGTGTGGATCGACGGCGGCAGATTCGGCGCCTGCTCGATCGTGAAGTCGAGCCCCTTGTCGACGGCGAGCTGGCGGAACGTGCGGTCCATCGTCTCCGAAACTTCGCGGAACGGCACGTCGCCGAGCGAGATCGTCATCATCCCCGACTCGATCTTCGTCAGGTCGAGAATGTCGTTGATCAGCGTCAGCAGGTCCTGGCCCGACGAGTAGATCGTCTTCGCGAACTCCGTCTGCTTCTCGCTGAGGTTCCCCTCGGGGTTGTCGCTCAGGAGCTTGGCCAGGATCAGCAGCGAGTTCAGCGGCGTGCGCAGCTCGTGCGACATGTTCGCCAGGAACTCGCTCTTGTACTTCGACGTCACCGCGAGCTGGCGCGCCTTCTCCTCGAGCTGGCGCTTCGCGCTCTCCACCTCGCGGTTCTTCCGCTCTACTTCCTCGTTTTGCGACTGGAGCAGCCGCGCCTTCTCCTCGAGCTCCTCGTTCGTCTGCTGCAGCTCTTCCTGCTGCTGCTTGAGCAGCTCTTCGGAGGCTTGCAGCGACTTGGCCTGCTGCTCGAGGCGCTTGTTCGTCTCGGTGAGCTCTTCCTGCTGCGCCTGCAGCTCCTCGGCGAGCGACTGCGACTGCGCCAGCAGCTCCTCGGTGCGCATGTTCGCCTGGATCGTATTGAGCACGACGCCGATCGACTCCGTGAGCTGGTCGAGCAGCGAGATGTACGTGTCGGTGAACGACGTGAACGACGCCAGCTCCATCACCGCCAGCACCTGGCCTTCGAACACGATCGGCAGCACCACGATCTGCATCGGCTTCGATTCGCCGAGGCCGGAGTTGATCGTGATGTAGTCGTCGGGCGCGTTCTGCAGCAGGATGCGCTGCTTCTCGAACGCCGCCTGCCCGACCAACCCCTCGCCGACGTGGAACTGCTTGCTGAGGTTCTTCCGCTCCTTGTACGCGTACGTCGCGGCGAGGTGCAGCAGCGGCTCCGACGCGCCCGCGCCGTTGCCGTTCGAATCCATGATGTAGAACACGCCGTGCTTCGCGTTCACCACCGGCGCGAGCTCGCTGAGGATCATCTGCGAGACCGACTGCAGGCTCTTTTGCCCCTGCATCATCCGCGTGAACTTGGCGAGGTTCGTCTTCAGCCAGTCCTGCTCGTTGTTGCGCAGCGTCGTGTCGCGCAGCGAGCGGATCATCTCGTTGACGTTGTCCTTGAGCGCGGCCACCTCGCCCTGCGCCTCTACCGTGATCGAGCGCGTCAGGTCGCCCTTCGTCACGGCCGTGGCCACGTCGGCGATGGCGCGCACCTGCGTCGTCAGGTTCGCGGCCAGCTGGTTCACATTGTCCGTCAGATCGCGCCACGTCCCCGACGCGCCCGGCACGTTCGCGCGCCCGCCGAGCTTCCCTTCCACGCCCACTTCGCGCGCCACCGTCGTGACCTGGTCGGCGAACGTCGCCAGCGTGTCGATCATGGCGTTGATCGTGTCGCCGAGCTCCGCGATCTCGCCGCGCGCCTCGACGGTCAGCTTTTGTTTGAGGATGCCGTTCGCGACCGCGGTGACGACTTTGGCGATGCCGCGCACCTGATTCGTCAGGTTCGCGGCCATCATGTTCACGTTGTCGGTCAGGTCCTTCCACGTCCCGGCCACGCCCGTGACCTTCGCCTGCCCGCCGAGCTTCCCTTCCGTGCCGACCTCGCGCGCCACGCGCGTGACCTCGGCGGCGAAGGAGTTGAGCTGATCGACCATCGTGTTGATCGTGTTCTTGAGGTCGAGAATCTCGCCGCGGACCTCGACGGTGATCTTCTTCGACAGATCGCCGTTCGCGACCGCCGTCGTCACCTGGGCGATGTTGCGCACTTGGTTCGTCAGGTTCGACGCCATCATGTTGACGTTGTCGGTGAGGTCCTTCCACGTCCCGGCCACGCCGCGCACCTGCGCCTGGCCGCCGAGCTTCCCTTCCGTGCCGACCTCGCGCGCCACGCGCGTGACTTCGCTGGCGAACGAGTTGAGCTGATCGACCATCGTGTTGATCGTGTTCTTCAGCTCGAGGATCTCGCCGCGGACGTCGACCGTGATCTTCTTCGACAGGTCGCCGTTCGCCACCGCGGTGGTGACATCGGCGATGTTGCGCACCTGCGCCGTGAGATTTCCGGCCATCGAGTTGACCGAGTCGGTCAGATCCTTCCACGTTCCGCTGACGCCCTTCACCGCGGCCTGGCCGCCCAGCTTCCCTTCCGTGCCGACCTCGCGCGCCACGCGCGTGACCTCGGCGGCGAAAGAGTTGAGCTGATCGACCATCGTGTTGATCGTGTTCTTCAGCTCCAGGATCTCGCCCTTGACGTCGACGGTGATCTTCTTCGACAGGTCGCCGTTCGCGACCGCGGTCGTGACCTGGGCGATGTTGCGCACCTGATCGGTGAGGTTCGACGCCATCGAGTTGACGGAGTCGGTGAGGTCCTTCCACGTGCCGCTGACGCCGCGGACGTCGGCCTGCCCGCCGAGCTTCCCTTCCGTGCCGACTTCGCGCGCCACGCGCGTGACCTCGGCGGCGAACGAGCGGAGCTGGTCGACCATCGTGTTGATCGTGTTCTTCAGCTCGAGGATCTCGCCGCGGACGTCGACGGTGATCTTCTTCGTCAGGTCGCCGAGCGCGACCGCGGTCGTGACCTCGGCGATGTTGCGCACCTGCCCGGTGAGGTTCGCGGCCATGAAGTTGACGTTGTCGGTGAGGTCCTTCCACGTCCCGGCCACGCCCGGCACGAGTGCCTGCCCGCCGAGCTTCCCTTCCGTGCCGACTTCGCGCGCCACGCGCGTGACCTCCGAGGCGAAGGCGCGGAGCTGATCGACCATCGTGTTGATCGTGTTCTTCAGCTCCAGGATCTCGCCGCGGACCTCGACGGTGATCTTCTTCGACAGGTCGCCCATCGCGACCGCGGTCGTGACCTCGGCGATGTTGCGCACCTGCCCGGTGAGGTTCGACGCCATCGAGTTCACCGAGTCGGTCAGATCCTTCCACGTCCCGGCGACGCCCTTCACCTCCGCCTGCCCGCCGAGCTGCCCCTCGGTGCCGACTTCGCGCGCCACGCGCGTGACCTCGGAAGCGAACGCCGAGAGCTGATCGACCATCGTATTGATCGTGTTCTTCAGCTCGAGGATCTCGCCGCGGACGTCGACGGTGATCTTCTTCGACAGGTCGCCCATCGCGACGGCGGTCGTCACCTCGGCGATGTTGCGCACCTGCCCGGTGAGGTTCGACGCCATCGAGTTCACCGAGTCGGTGAGATCGCGCCACGTGCCGGCGACGCCCTTCACCTCCGCCTGCCCGCCGAGCTGCCCTTCCGTACCGACTTCCCGTGCGACGCGCGTGACTTCGGAAGCGAACGCCGACAGCTGATCGACCATCGTGTTGATCGTGTTCTTCAGCTCGAGGATCTCGCCGCGGACGTCGACGGTGATCTTCTTCGACAGGTCGCCCATCGCGACGGCGGTCGTCACCTCGGCGATGTTGCGCACCTGTCCGGTGAGGTTCGACGCCATCATGTTCACCGAGTCCGTGAGGTCCTTCCACGTCCCGGCGACGCCCGTCACCTCCGCCTGCCCGCCCAGCTTCCCTTCCGTGCCGACCTCGCGCGCCACGCGCGTAACCTCGGCCGCGAAGGAGTTGAGCTGATCGACCATCGTGTTGATCGTGTTCTTGAGGTCGAGGATCTCGCCGCGGACTTCGACCGTGATCTTCTTCGACAGGTCGCCGTTCGCGACCGCCGTGGTGACGTCGGCGATGTTGCGCACCTGCCCGGTGAGGTTCGACGCCATGGCGTTCACCGAGTCGGTGAGGTCCTTCCACGTGCCGGCCACGCCTTTGACGTCCGCCTGCCCGCCGAGCTTCCCTTCCGTGCCGACCTCGCGCGCCACGCGCGTGACCTCTCCGGCGAAGGAGTTGAGCTGATCGACCATCGAGTTGATCGTGTTCTTGAGCTCGAGGATCTCGCCGCGGACATCGACGGTGATCTTGCGCGACAGGTCGCCGTTCGCGACGGCCGTCGTCACCTCGGCGATGTTGCGCACCTGCGCCGTGAGGTTCGACGCCATCATGTTCACCGAGTCGGTGAGGTCCTTCCACGTCCCGCCGACGCCGGCAACTTCGGCCTGCCCGCCGAGGCGGCCCTCGGTGCCGACCTCGCGAGCGACGCGCGTGACCTCGGACGCGAACGACCGCAGCTGATCGACCATCGTGTTGATCGTGTTCTTCAGCTCCAGGATCTCGCCAAGGGCTTCGGCGGTGATTTTCTTCGACAGGTCGCCGTTCGCCACCGCGGTCGTCACCTCGGCGATGTTGCGCACCTGGTTCGTCAGGTTCGCGGCCATGTAGTTGACCGAGTCCGTCAGGTCCTTCCACGTGCCGCTCACGCCCTTCACATCGGCCTGGCCGCCGAGCTTCCCTTCCGTGCCGACCTCGCGCGCCACGCGCGTGACTTCGCTCGCGAACGAGCGGAGCTGGTCGACCATCGTGTTGATCGTTTCCTTCAATTCGAGGATCTCGCCGCGCGCCTCGACGGTGATCTGTTTCGAAAGGTCGCCGTTCGCGACGGCGGTGGTGACGGCGGCGATGTTGCGCACCTGATTCGTCAGGTTCGCGGCCATGTAGTTGACGGAGTCGGTGAGGTCGCGCCACGTGCCGCTGACGCCCTGCACGTCGGCCTGCCCGCCGAGCTTCCCTTCGCTGCCGACCTCGCGCGCCACGCGCGTGACCTCGCTCGCGAACGAGCGGAGTTGGTCGACCATCGTGTTGATCGTCAGCTTCAGCTCCTGGATCTCGCCGCGGACCTCGACGGTGATCTTCTTCGACAGGTCGCCGTTCGCCACCGACGTCGTGACCTCGGCGATGTTGCGCACCTGCGCCGTGAGGTTCGACGCCATCGAGTTGACGGAGTCGGTGAGGTCCTTCCACGTGCCGGCCACGCCCTTCACGTCCGCCTGGCCGCCGAGCTTCCCTTCCGTGCCGACCTCGCGCGCCACGCGCGTGACCTCGCTGGCGAACGAGGCGAGCTGCGCGACCATCGTGTTCACGGTCTTGGCGGTACGGAGGAACTCGCCCTTGAGCGGGCGGCCGTCGAACTCGATGGCCATCGTGCGCGTCAGGTCGCCCTTCGCCACCGCGCCGATGACGCGGGAGATCTCGTTCGTCGGCTGGACGAGGTCGGCGACCAGCGAGTTGACCGCGTCGGCGACGGACGACCACGCGCCGCCGCCGTTGGGGATCTGCGCGCGGGCGCTGAGCTTTCCTTCCTTGCCGACGACGGTGGAGATCCGCTCGATCTCCGAGGAGAGCCGCTCGTTGAGCTCGATGATCTCGTTGAGCGTGTCGGCGATCTTGCCGGACGTGCCGGTGAACTCCACCGGCATCCGCACGCGGAAGTCGCCCTTTTTGACGGCGGTGAGGGTTCGCAGCAAGAGGCGGTCGAAGTCCTTCGGCGTCAATTCCGAAGCTTTGTCAACACCGATCCCAGCGGTCATCGAATCGTTCTCCCTTGGAATGTCCTACAGGCGTGAGGCTGAGGGGAGCGATGCGAATTCGATGCCGCGCTCTGCCTTAAAGTGCGGCCCGTGAAGAAGGGTCTGGCGGTCGAGAATCGCTCCAGAACCGGCGGTGCTCGCGATTCGGTTTTGGAGCGCCGACGTCCCGTCGGCTGGCTGAGCGCCGTCTCGGCGCGGGCGGGCGGCGGGACGCCGCCGGGCCAGCCGGCGCGGACGCCGGCGCTCCCAGCTAACTTTCCGCGAGCCGCGACGTATGATCCCGCAGCCGATTCGGCCAATAAAGGAGAACCGCATGCGTCGAGCGCTGCTCGCGATCGCCACGATTGCCCTTTTCTCTGCCCAAGCCACCCCTCCCCCCACCGCTGAAGAGATCGTCGCGCGCTACATCCAGCGCGTCGGCGGCATGGCCAAGATCGAGGCCGTCAAGACCCTGCGCCGCACCGGCAAGTTCATCGGCGGCGGCGGCTTCGAGGCCGAGGTCGTGCAGGAGAACAAGCGGCCGGCGATGGTGCGCCAGGAATTCATCATCCAGGGCATGGCCGGCATCAACGCCTACGACGGCAAGAGCGGCTGGAAGATCGATCCGTTCGGCGGCAAGAAGGATCCCGAGGCGCTGGGCGAGGATGAGATGAAAGACATCCTCGAGGCCGCCGACTTCGACGGGCCGCTCGTCAACTACCAGCAGAAGGGCAACAAGATCGAGTACGCCGGCACCGAGCCGGTCGAGGGCACCGACACCTACAAGCTCAAGGTCACCATGGCGGACGGCGAGGTCCGCAACTACTTCATCGACACCGACTACTTCGTCCCCATCAAGATCGAGACGAAGCGCGTCATCCGCGGCGCCGAGCGCGAGACCGAGACGATCCTCGGCGACTACAAGAGCGTCAACGGCTGGTACATCCCCTACTCCCAGGAGTTCGGACGCAAGGGCAGCTCCTTCCGCCAGAAGATCAACATCAGCAAGATCGAGGCGAACGTTCCGATCGCGAACGCGCGCTTCTACATGCCGGGCACGAAGGTGCCGGAGTCGCCGGCGATGCCTGACGCCTCGGAGACCGCGGCCGCGAAGGCCGCCGCCGAGCCCGCGCAGCCCGTGACCGCGGGCGAGTCGGCGCCGGTCACGCCCGCGCCCGCGTCGAACCGCGCCGTCACCGTCGACTCCGAGACCATCTCCGGCCTCGGCGCGCGCAACATCGGCTCCGCCGCCATGAGCGGCCGCGTCGCCGCCGTCGACGCCGTCCATGAAGGGCAGCGCCTCACCATCTACGTCGGCGCGGCCAGCGGCGGCGTCTGGAAGTCGGTCAACGGCGGCACCACGTACAAGCCGGTCTTCGACAAGCAGCCGGTGCAGTCGATCGGCGCCATCACCATTGATCCGAAAAATCCGAAAACCATCTGGGTCGGTACCGGCGAGGCGTGGACGCGCAACAGCACCTCGGTCGGCGACGGCATCTACAAGTCGACCGACGGCGGCGACAACTGGACGAACCTCGGCCTCAAAGACTCCGAGCGCATCGCCAAGATCCTCGTCGATCCGAGCGACACCAACACCGTCTACGCCTGCGTCCCCGGCCGGCTCTGGAGCGACAGCGACGAGCGCGGCGTCTATAAAACCGTCGACGGCGGCAAGAGCTGGACGAAGGTCCTCAAGGGCTCGAACCTCTCCACCGGCTGCTCGATGATGACGATGGACAAGGCCAACCCGAAGACCATCTACGCCGGCCTGTGGGACTTCCGCCGCAAGGGCTGGACCTTCCGCTCCGGCGGCGACGGCCCGAACGCGCCGAGCGGCAGCGGCCTCTGGAAGTCGACCGACGGCGGCACCAACTGGAGCGAGATCTCGTCCGCGACCGGCCTCCCGTCGAAGCCGTGGGGCCGCGTGGCCGTGACCGTGGCGCCGTCGAACCCGAACATCGTCTACGCCTTCGTCGAAGCCGAGCCGCCGAAAAACGGCCTCTATCGCTCCGACGACGGCGGCAAGACGTGGCAGGCGCGCGACCGCAGCCAGAACATGATCTGGCGCCCCTTCTACTTCGCGAACCTCATCGTCGATCCGAAGAACCCCGAGAAGGTCTACAAGCCCGACGGCGGCCTCATCGCCTCGAACGACGGCGGCAAGAGCTTCACCGGCATCGCCGGCGGCGCGCACGGCGACTTCCACGACCTCTGGATCGATCCGGCCAACACCGACGCGATGATCGTCGGCGACGACGGCGGCCTCTGGTACTCGTACGACGGCGGCAACCGCTGGTGGAAGGCCGACAACCTGCCGGTCTCGCAGTTCTACCACGTCAGCGTCGACAACGACCGCCCCTACCACGTCTACGGCGGCCTGCAGGACAACAGCTCCTGGGTCGGCGACTCGCAGTACCCCGGCGGCATCACCAGCTCGCGATGGGAGAACATGTACGGCGGCGACGGCTTCTGGATGTTCGTCGACCCGACCGATCCCGACTACATCTACGCCGAGTCGCAGGGCGGCTACATCGGCCGCGTCAACCGCAAGACGCACGAGTCGCGCGACCTCAGGCCGGTACCGGACTACAAGGAAGCGAAGCTCCGCTACAACTGGAACACGCCGATCCACGTCAGCCCCACCGGCGCCGTCTACCTCGGCTCGCAGTACCTCTGGCGCACGAAGGACCACGGGCAGACGTGGCAGAAGATCTCGCCCGACCTCACCACGAACGATCCGGAGAAGCAGAAGCAGGAGCAGTCGGGCGGCGTCACGGTCGACAACTCCTCGGCCGAGATGCACACGACGATCTACGCCATCGCCGAGTCGCCGAAGAATCCGGCCGTGATCTGGGCCGGCACCGACGACGGCAACGTGCAGGTCACGCGCGACGACGGCAAGTCGTGGACGAACGTCGTCGGCAACGTCGCCGGCATCCCCAAGAACGCCTGGGTCTCGTACGTCGACGCCGGCCACTTCGATGAAGGCACCGCCTACGTCACGTTCGACGCGCACACGTTCGGCGACATCAAGCCGTACGCGTACAAGACGACCGACTTCGGCAAGACGTGGACCGCGCTGGTCGCGAGCGACGCGCCGGTGCGCGGCTACGCGCACGTGATCCGCGAGGACCTGGTCAACAAAGACCTCCTCTTCCTCGGCACGGAATTCGGGCTGTGGATCTCGCTCGACGGCGGCAGGCAGTGGGCGCAGTACAAAGGCGGCGACCTGCCGAACGTGGCGGTGCGCGACCTGGCCATCCATCCGCGCGACAACGACCTCGTCATCGCCACGCACGGCCGAGGCATCTGGATCGTCGACGACATCACCCCGCTCCGCGCGCTCACGCCCGACGTCCTGAACAAAGAGGCGGTGTTCCTCCAGTCGAAGCCGGTGGTGCAGCAGATCCTGGCGCAGGGCGGCTGGGTCAACGGCGATGCGGCGTTCGAGGGCCCGAACCCGCCGGGCGACGCGGTGATCACCTACTACCAGCGGCGGCGCCACGTCTTCGGCGACCTGACGATGGACGTGACGGACGCGAACGGCAAGGTCGTCGGCACGATCCCGAGCAGCAAGCGCCGCGGCCTCTCCCGCGTGACGTGGTCGATGCGCCTCAAGGCGCCGACGGTGCCGCCGGCGGCGTCCGCGGCGTTCGGCGCGGCGTTCGGCCCGCGCGTGCTCCCCGGCACGTACACGGTGCGCCTGACGAAGGACGCGAGCGTCTACACGACGCCGCTGCAGCTCGTCATCGATCCGCGCGCCAAGTACACGGCCGAGGACCGCAAGGCGCAGTTCGACCTGGCGATGAAGCTGTACAACGACCTCGGCGAGATGAACACGGCGGTGAACCGGATCAACTCGACGCGTCTGGCGCTCGACGACCGCGCCGCGAAGCTGCCGGCCGGCGACGCGCTGGCGAAGCGGCTGCGCGCGGCCTCGGCGCAGGTCGACGATCTGCGCAAGAAGATCGTGGCCACGAAGGAAGGCGGCATGATCACCGGCGAGGAGCGCCTCCGCGAGTTCCTCACGGAGCTCTACGGCAACGTGGTGTTCTACGAAGGCCGCCCCGCCGAAATGCACGTGATGCGCACCGCGGCGCTGGAGAAGGAGCTCGGCGACGTGGTGAAGAGCTTCGACGACTGGGCGGCGAAGGAGCTGCCGTCGATCAACTCGGCGCTGGCGAAGAAGAAGCTCGAGCCGGTCAAGCCGATGTCGATGGCGCAGGCCGAGGCGCTGGGCGCGTCCGGCGCCGCGCCCGCGACGCGCGAAGGCAACCGCTTCGAGCGCGACTGATTTCGTTCCATGGAGGACAGGCACTCTTGCCTGTCCTCCGGCCCCCCGACAGGCAAGAGTGCCTGTCCTCCACGAAGCTATCGCAGCACGACGCTCGTCGCCGTCCACCCGCTGAAGTTCTGGCCCATGCCCGAGCCGCTCTGGTCCTCGCGGTGCTGCACGGCCACGAGGCGGTCGCCGGCGCGCGCGTAGCTCCACGTCTCGTGCGTCTTCTGCTCGAACGTCATGAGGAGGAACTTCGCCTTGACGGAGCCGCGCAGGTCGGCCGACAGCGGAACGTTCTCCGCGTCGGTGGTGACGACGAGCGTCGCCTCGGCGTTCTTGATGTGCTTCGCGTCGGCCTTCGAGAACTTCGGCTTCACGGCGAACGTGAGCTGGCGCGCCGGATGTCCGCCGATGGCGACGCGCGCGTCCTTCTGCAGCGTGGCGTTGGTGAGCGCTCGCGCGAGCGCGGCGGCGCCGTCGAGCACGCCGGCGAGGTCGAGCGCGCGAAATTCGCGCAGCGCCGACGCGGTCGGCGTCTGCTTCTCCGGATCGGCTTCCTGCGCGCGGATCTCGGCCTGCGCGCGGGCCACGACGTCGTTCGCGTAGACGACGCGCAGCCCCTCGGCGCCCGCCTCCACCTCGACAGTCGCCTTCGCGTGCTCCGGCGCCGGATGCTCGTCGTCCTGCTGCTGCCGCTCCAGCGTGACGGCGGCGCGGAGCGGCGATTGCGCCGGAAACTTCGCCAGCGCCGCGCGCAGATCGGCGAGGCCGTCCGCACGCGCGCTCGCCGCCGCGAGCATCATCACCGCGAGCATCGCCTTCATCGCATCTTCACCTCGTGCGTTTTCGCGTCGACGGACCAGGGGCCGAGCTTGATGTTCTTGCAGCGGTCGAGCGCTGTCAGGTGATACGCGCCGGCGTGCAAGCCGTTACTCATGATGACGACGCAGTCGGCGGGCGTGCCGCGGACGACGAGGTAGCTGCGCAGCGCGCGGATGGCCTCGGCCTCGGCGACGTTGCCGCCGGGACGGTCGCGGACGACGTGCACCGGCAGCGGCTTCGCGGGCGCGATTGCTTTTCGCTGTTGCTGCTGCTGCGTCCACCACCACCACGCGCCGGCCGCGGCGAGCGCGATCGCGACAACCGCCACCAGCGGCCAAGCCACGCGCCGCGGCGGGGCGGGCGGCTTGGGCGGCTCGTCGAGCGCGTAGACGCCGCAGTTCGGGCAGGAGGTGGCGCCGTGCGGGATGCGGGCATCACAGTTCGTGCAGCGCATTCGCGATCTCCTCGGCAATCGCCAGCGACGCCGTCGCGGCCGGCGACGGCGCATTCAACACGTGCAGCGCGCCGCCGCGCTCGGAGAACGCGAAGTCATCGACGAGAGCCCCATCGCGCGCCAGCGCCTGCGCGCGGACGCCGGCGGGAGCGCGCTCGAGGTCGTCCATCGCGATCGACGGTACCAGCGATTGCAGCGCGCGCGTGAACGCGCGTTTGCTGAGCGAGCGCCGCACCTCCCCCGCCGCGGTCCGCCAAATCGGCGCGATCAGGCGCCAAAAGCCGGGGAACGCCAGCGTCTCCGCGAGGTCGCGCACGTTGACGTCGCGCCAGCGGTAGCCCTCGCGCGCGAGCGCCAGCACCGCGTTCGGTCCGGCCTCGAGACCGCCGTCGATCGTCCGCGTGAAGTGCACGCCGAGGAATGGGAAGCGCGGGTCGGGCACGGGGTAGAGCAGCCCGCGCACGAGATCGCGCTTCACGGAGTAATACTCGCCGCGGAACGGCACGATCTTCATCTCCGTGTCATTCCGAGCGGAGCGAGGAATCCCCCGCCGGAGGGGATGTCTCGCTCCGCTCGACATGACACCACTTGCGCGCGCCAGGCGATCCGCGTGCAAGCCGGCGCAGAAGACGACGCGGTCGAAGCCCGGCGGCGCGACTGAAATGCGCGTGCCGAGGCGGATCGCGCCGCCCATCGCCTCGATGCGTCGCGCCAGCGCCGCGGCCACCGCGCGGTAATCGACGATCGCCGCCGTCGGCACGTGCAGCGCGCGGATTCCCGCGGCGTTCGGCTCGATGTCGCGGAACTCATCGAGCAAAGACAATCGCGGAACGCCGTTCGCGACGCCGCGCCGGTGCAGCTCCTCCAGCATCGGCAGCTCCTCGCGCGTCCGCGCCACGATCAGCTTCCCGCATTCGCGCCACGGTACGTTGTTCTCGTCGCAGAATCGGCGCAGCAGCGCGCCGCCGCGCACGCACAGCCGCGCCTTCGCGCTGCCGGGCTTGTAGTAGACGCCGGAGTGAATCACGCCGCTGTTGTGGCCCGTCTGGTGGAACGCGAGCGCCGCTTCTTTTTCGAACAGCGTGACGGCGTGGCCGCGGCGGAGCAGCTCGTGCGCCGTGGCGAGGCCGACGATGCCGCCGCCGACGACCGCCGCCTTCATTCGGAACGCCGGCGTCTCGCCGGCTGGCGCGGCGCCGTCTCGGCGCCGGGGAGCGGCGGCGGGACGCCGCCGGACCAGCCGCCGGGACGGCGGCGCTCCCTACTCATACCGCAGCGCTTCGATCGGGTGGAGCTGTGCGGCCTTCCACGCCGGGAACCAGCCGAAGCCGATGCCGATCAGCGAGCAGACCACGAGCCCCGTCGCCGTCCAGAACCACGGGAAGACCATGGGGATGTCGAGCCACACCGCGATGCCGTTGCCGCCGACGACGCCGCTGATGATGCCGGCCAGGCCGCCCAACTCCGACAAGACGATGGCCTCGAGGAGGAACTGCCGCACGATGTCCTTCTTGCGCGCGCCGATGGCCTTGCGCAGGCCGATCTCGCGCGTCCGCTCCGTCACGCTCACCAGCATGATGTTCATGATGCCGATGCCGGCGGCGAGCAGCGCGATCGCGCTCACCACCAGCGCGCCGGCGCTGATCACGTCGGCGACCTGGTGGAACGCGCCGACGAGCGTGTCGTTCGAGTAGATCTCGAAGTCGTTGTCCTGCCCGAGCTTCAGCCCGCGGGCCACGCGCATCGCCCCGACGGCCTTGTCGAACGTCTGGTTGTACGTCTGCTGCGACGTCGCCTGAATGGCGATGTTCACCGTGCGGTTCACCCAGCCGAAGTCGGCGAAGTATTTCGTGATCGGCACGAGCATGTTGCGGTCGTCGCTCTGGCCGAACGCCTGCCCCTTCGTATCGAGGACGCCGATGATCTGGTACGGCTTGTCGTTGATCTTGATCGTCTTGCCGATCGGCGACTGGTTCGGGAAGAGCTTCGTCTCGACGTCCTTCCCCACCACGACCACGGCCCGCGCCAGATCGACGTCCTCGGGCGAGAGATTGCGGCCGTAGGCGATCGTGAACGAGTTCGCGATCAGGAAGTTCTCGTTCGTCCCGATCAGCGTCAGCCCCTGGAGCTTCTTCCGGTCGTACGACGCCGGCTTGCCGCCGTCGAAGACCTTGAAGCAGATCGCGTTGGCCTGCCCTTCCATCAGCCGCTTGAACTCGTTCGCCTCCGCCAGCGAGATGTTGCGCCGGTTCGCGAACTTCGCGTTGTCGTTGCCGTTGCTCATCACCGGGTACTTCGCGAACTGGAAGAGATTGCTGCCGAGGAAGCTGAGGCCGTTCTCGATCGAGACCTGGATCACGCTGAGCGCCGTCATCACGCCGATGACGGAGAAGACGCCGATGGCCACGCCGAGCATCGTCAACAGCGAGCGCATCTTGTTCGTGCGCAGCGCGCGCAGCGCCATGCGGACGATCTCGCCGCCGCCCATTACTCGTACCTCAGCGCTTCGATCGGATCGAGCCGCGACGCGCTCACCGCCGGCGCCAGGCCGGAGAAGATGCCGGTGACGGTGGAGACGACCAGGCCGACGATGACCAGGCCGATGGAGAACTGCATCGGGAACGACGGCATGGCCGCCGCGACGGCCGTGGAGATCAGCCAGCAGACGACGATGCCGACGACGCCGCCGATGAGGCAGATCGACACCGCCTCGATCAGGAACTGCAGCAGGATCGTGCGCCGCCGCGCGCCGAGGGCCTTGCGCGTGCCGATCTCGCGCGTGCGCTCCTTCACGCTCACGTAGGTGATGTTCATGATCCCGATCGCGCCGACGAAGAGCGCCAGCCCGGTCACGAAGAGGCCGGCCATGGCGATGCCGCGCTTGATCGGATCGAGCGTCGTGCGCACCGCGTCCTGCGCGTTGACCGAGAAGTCGTCTTTCTGCTCGGGCGCCAGGCCGCGCACGCGGCGCATGTAGCCGGTCAGCTCGTCGCGCGCCGCGTCCATGCGGTTCTTGTCCTTCATCTTCACGCGGATCGACGTGTCGAGGCGCGAGCTGAAGACTTTCTGGAAGGCCGCCAGCGGCACGACGGCGTAGGTGTCGAAGCTGAAGAGGCCGAGGAACGTCCCCTGCTTCGTGTAGACGCCGACGACGCGGAAGGGATTGCCGTCGATGCGCACGGTCTTGCCGAGCGGCGACTGGTTCGGGAACAGCACCTCGGCCACGTCGTAGCCGAGGACGCAGACGTTCGCGCCGCCGCGCGACTCCGTCTCCGTGAAGAAGCGGCCCTGCGAGAACGACGCGGTGGAGGTCTGCAGGAACTCCGACGTCGTCCCCTGCGTGAAGACGCCGCGGACGTCGTTGTCGCCGTAGCGGATGTTGCGGACGGTGTTCAGCGTCGGCACGGCGGTGAGGAGCTCCGAGTTCGGCGCGGCTTTGATCAGCCGCTTCAGCTCCTCGGCGTACTTCGTCTCCATGCGCCGGCGGTTGCGGTAGTTCCACCAGTCATCGACGTGGTGCCACGGCCACTTCTCGACGTAGAAGACGTCGTCGCCGATGACGGCGAGACTGCGCTCGAAGCCGACCTCGATGCCGGAGATCGCCGAGCCCATGAGCGTCACGGCGACGATGCCGATGATCACGCCGAGCGCCGTCAGGACCGAGCGCATTTTGTGCGCGCGAATGACCTGAAAGGCGATGCGGAACGACTCCGAGATTTCGTAGATCATGGCTTAGGTTCTCAAGTCTTAAGTCTTAGGTGTTAGGTCTACCTAACACGTAACACCTGACACCTAACTCTTCCCGGCTTTCTCGATCGCCACCTTCGCGCCGTCCTTGAGCCGCCGCGAGATCGCCGTGTACGAGCCCGACACGACCTCGTCGCCGGGCTTGATGCCGTTCTTGATCTCGATGAACGTCGCGTCGGCGATGCCGGTGTCCACCTTCTGCTGGCGCACCGTGTCGCCGTTCTTGACGAAGACCACGCGCAGCAGCGACTCGCGCAGCTGCCGCTCCTTCTGCTTCTCCTGCGTCTGGTTCGTCACGTCCGCTTTGTTGTCGCTCGCGTCGCGCGCCGACTGCTGCGCCGTCATCCTCTCGCGCTCCTCGGGCGAGAGATTGCTGCCGGCGAGGCGCGCGGTCACGCTCTGGATCGGCACGACCACCGCGTTCTGCACCGTGGCCGTCTCGATGTCCGCGGTCGTGCTCATGCCCGGCCGGAGATGCAGCGTGCGGTCGGGGATGCTGATCTTCACCTCGAAGTTCGTGACTTCTTCCTGGCTGCCGGCGTTCTTCGTCGTGGCCGTGCTGGCGATCTCGCGGACGATGCCTTTGATGAGGCGGTCGGGATAGGCATCGACGCTGATGCGCGCGGCCTGGCCGAGGCGGACGTTCGGGACGTCGTTCTCATTGACGTTCACGACCGCTTCCATGTTGTTGAGGTTGGCGATGCGCATCACTTCGGTGCCGGCGAACTGGCTCGTGCCGACGACGCGCTCGCCGACGCGGCTGGTGAGCGAGCTGATCGTGCCGTCGGACGGCGCGTAGATGATGGTCTTCGACAGCGCGTCGTTGATCTGCCGCAGCGCCCCCTCGGAGCGCTGAATCTCGAACAGCGACGACTCCAGCGCCGCCTTGGCGATGTCGTATTGCGTCTGCGCCGTGTTCCGGTCGGCCTCGGGGAGCAATCCCGATTTGAAGAGCTGCTGGGCCCGTTTGTAGTCCTGCTCCGCCTTCGCCAGCGTGGCGCGGTTCTGCACGCTCGCCGAGCGCGCCCCGCTCAGCGCCGCCTGCTGCGACTCCACCTGCGCCTTGTACGCGTCCGGCTTGATGCGCACCAGGAGCTGCCCGCGGTGCACGATGTCGCCTTCTTTCACCGGGATCTCGACGATCTCGCCCGAGACCTCGGGCGCGATCTTGACCTCGACTTCCGGCTGGATCTTGCCGGTCGCGGTGACGAGCTGGGTGATGTTCTTGCGGAAGGCCTTGTCCGTCGTGACCATGATCGGCTTCTCGCGCTTCTTCGACGCCACCATGCCGGTGACGCCGCCGATGACGAGGACAGCCAGGACAATCAGCCAGATCAGCCGTTTGCGCGATCGCTTTTGTTCCATATCGAACCCTTATGAACGAATACGTGTGGGAATGGTTGCAAGGCCGCTATGATTCCCGCCATGCGCTCCGTGATCGCCGGCACCGGGAGCCATATCCCGACGCATGTCGTCCCGAACGAACACTTTCTGCACCACGAATTCCGCGGCCCCGACCGCAAGAAGATCGAGAAACCGAACGCCGAGATCCTCGAGCAGTTCGAGTCGATCACGACGATCCGCGAGCGGCGCTACGCCCGGAACGACCAGGTCACGTCCGACCTCGGCTGCGAGGCCGCGCGCGCCGCGCTCGACTCCTCGGGCATCGATCCGGAGTCGCTCGACTACATCGTCTTCGGCCACAACTTCGGCGACGTCAAGCCGCGCAGCCACCGCTCCGACATGGTGCCGGCCCTGGCCGCGCGCGTGAAGGCGAAGCTGAAGATCGCGAATCCGAAAACCGTCGCCGTCGACGTGATCTTCGGCTGCCCCGGCTGGCTGCAGGGCGTCATCATGTGCGACGCCATGATCCGCGCCGGCGACATCAAGCGGGCCATGGTGATCGGCGCCGACACGCTCTCGCGCATCTCCGATCCGCACGACCGCGACAGCCTGATCTACGCCGACGGCGCCGGCGCCACGATCCTCGAGGCGCGCGACACCGACGGCGGCATCCTCGCGCACGCCGTCCGCTCCGACACGCTCGAGCACTCCAGCATGCTCTTCATGGGGCAGTCGTACAAAGAGGAAGTCTTCATCGAGGCGCTCTTCCTGAAGATGGAAGGGCGCAAGCTCTACAAGTACGCGCTGAACAACGTGGCCGCGGCGATCAAGGAGACGCTCGACCGCGCCGGCGTCTCGATCGGCGAGGTCAAGAAAGTCCTCATCCATCAGGCCAACGGGAAGATGGACGAGGCGATCCTCGACGCGCTCTACAAGTTGTACGGCGTCGACGAGGCGCCGCACGACGCGGTGATGCCGATGACGATCTCGTGGCTCGGCAACAGCTCGGTGGCCACGATCCCGACGCTGCTCGACCTGATCGTGAAGGAGAAGCTGCCGCCGCACGAGATCCACAGCGGCGACGTGGTCGTCTTCGCCTCGGTCGGCGCGGGGATGCACATCAACGCCGTCGTCTATCGCGCGCCGTAACGCCGGCGTCACCGCCGGCTGGCCGGGCGCCGTCTCGGCGCCCCGGCGGCGTTACCTTCCCACGAATCCCGACGCCACCGGCACGGCGGCTCGGAGCGCCGGCGTCCCCGCCGGCTGGCCGGGCGCCGTCTCGGCGCCTCGGCGGCGGGACGCCGCCGTGCCAGCCGCCGGGACGGCGGCGCTACCTTCCCACGAATCCCGAGGCAACCGGCACGCGCCGGCCGGCCAGCGCGGCGGCGATCTCCAGCGACGCCTCGGCGAGCGGGCGGAGGTAGTCGCCTTCCATGACCGAGAGCGCGACGCCGTCGCGGTAGGCGATGCGCGTGCCCGGCACGGCGCGGACGCCGGCGAGGTTGAGCGGATCGGCGGCGCTGATGACGACGACGCGGCCGTCCGGCTGCGTGCGGCGGATCTCGCGCAGGCGCTCGACGGCCTCGGGCAGCGCGAACTGCTCGCCCGACATGCCGCTGACGAACCGCCCGCCGCGGATCTCGCCGCGCGCCTCGAGCGTGCGGTAGACGCGGGCGAGCTCGCGCCACGGCGCGACGCTCTCGCGCGCGAGCAGCCGGCGGCAAACGACGCCGTAGCGGCGCAGGAGGATGTGCGCCTGCTCCTCGACCGTGGCCTCGAACGGCGCCAGCAGCGACCAGCGGCCGCCGCGGCCGAGGAAGCCGTCGCAGGTGACGAGCGTGGCGCGGGTGAGCTCGTCGAGCGCCTCGGCGTCGAGGTCGCGGGCGAACGTCGGCCCTTTCGTGCGCAGGATGTCGAGCACGCGTTGGGCACGCTCGCTGACGACGACAGGCATGAGTGCCTGTCCTCCACCGAACGTGACGCCGGTGCCGCGTTGCGCCCAGCGCACTTCGCCGCTGAGGCAGAGCGCGTCGAGCAGCGGCTCCTCGTAACGATCGAGGCGCAGCGGGAGGACGTAGCGCTCCCAGGCGCGGTCGGCGATCTCGAAGCCGTCGAGCTGCGCGAGGACGGCGCGCAACCCGTCGACGCCGGTGAGCCGCGTCGACGGCGTGGCGTGCTGCCAGGCGAAGAGGAAGCGGGTGAAGTCGGCCGGGCTGACCGGCTCGATCTCGGCGCGCAGGCGGTTCAGCGTGTACCGATGGATACGCGCGAGGAGGCGGCGGTCGCACCATTCGAGCGCCTTCGATTCGAACGAGCCGCGGAGGACGATGCCCTCCGACTCGAGCTTCAGCAGCGCCGCATCGGCCTCGGCGACGGTGACGCCGAGATCCTTTGCCAGCGCCGCCGCGGTCGTCGGCCCGACGAGGGCGAGGCGGCCGCGGAGCAGCTCGACGATGGCGTCCTCGCGCGTCCAGACGCGAGTGCGCGGCGAGACGAGATCGATCTCGTGAATCGTGGCCAGCTCCGGCGCGCGCTCGGCCGCCACCCATCGATTGCCGACGCGCCCGGCGCGCTTCGCTGCCACTAGCTCCTCGAACGGCCCGTCGACTTCGCCATCGATCAAAAACCCGAACGTCAGCAGCGCGTCGTGCAGCTCGTCCGCGTCGCGCGGATCGGGGCGCTCCTCGTCGCGCACGCGGGCGATCGCCGCGGGGTCGAGCGCGCCGAGGTCGCTCGACGTCGTGCGGCGCGTCAGCACCGCCTGCGTGCGGCGCTCCTCGAGCGGCGCGTCGTCGAGGAACGCGTACGGCTTCGCGTTCAGGATCTCGTGCGCCAGCGGCGACGGCTCCGTCGTGTCGCGCGCCAGGCAGACGATCTCGCCGGAGTGAATGCGCTCGAGCACGCGTGCCAGCCCGTCGAAATCCATCGCTTCTTCAAGGCAGTCGCGCACCACCTGCTTCACCAGCGGATGGTCGGGCAGCTCGCGGTCGCCGGCGAGGTTCTCCGGGCATGCGGCGGCGTCGGGGAAGACCGCGGCCATCAGGTCGTCGGCCATGGCGCGCTGCAGCGGCGGCGGCACCTTGCGCCCGCCGCGGTTGCGCGGGATCGCCAGCGACACCGTCGTGTTCCAGCGCCAGCGCGTCGGAAAGACCGGCGCGGCCAGGAGCGCCTGCACGAGGATGTCGCGCGCCGTCGCGGGATGCAGATAGCGGAAGACGTCGGCGAGCGGGAACGAATGCTGCGGGCCGAGCGAGAGGAGGATCGCGTCCTCCGTCGCCGCCGCCTGCAGCTCGAAGTTGAACTGCCGGCAGAAGCGCTTGCGCAGCGCGAGGCCCCACGCCTTGTTGATGCGGCTGCCGAACGGCGCGTGGATGACGAGCTGCATGCCGCCGGCCTCGTCGAAGAAGCGCTCGGCGACGAGCGTCTCCTGCGTCGGCATCGCGCCGAGGGCGCGGCGGGCATCCTCTAAATATGCGGCGAGCTCGCGGGCGGCGCCGGCGTCCATCCCCGTCTCCGCGATCAGCCACTCCGGCGACGTCGCGGACTCGCGCAGCTCGCTCACCGCGCGCGACAGCTCGTCGCTGCGCGCCGGCGCCTCGCCGAGCCAGAACGGAATCGTCGGCGGCGCCCCCTTCGCGTCGGCGACGCGCACGACGCCGCTGGCGACCTGCAGGATCTGCCACGAGGCGTTGCCGAGCTGGAAGATGTCGCCCGCCGTCGACTCGATGGCGAAATCCTCGTTGAGCGTGCCGACGACGGCGTCGTCCGGCTCGAGCACGACCTTGTAATCGGCGACTTCGGGGATCGCGCCGCCGGAGGTGATGGCGAGCATGCGCGCGCCGCGGCGGCCGCGGACGCGGCGGTTGACTTCGTCGCGGTGCACGAGCGCGCCGCGGCGGCCGCGCTTCGTGGCGAAGCCGTCGGCGACCATGCGCACGACGTCGTCGAAGTCCTTGCGCTCGAGCGCGCGGTACGGATGCGCGCGGCGGACGAGCTCGAAGAGCGCGTCTTCGTCGTAGTCGTCGCACGACGACTCCGCCACGATCTGCTGCGCCAGCACGTCGAGCGGCGCCTCCTGCGCGACGATGGCGTCGAGCGCGCCGCGGCGCACCTCGCGCAGCAGCGCCGCGCATTCGACGAGGTCGTCGCGCGAGATCGGGAAGAGCCGTCCCTTCGGCATGCCGGCGATGGTGTGCCCCGACCGGCCGACGCGCTGGAGCAGCGTGGCAATGCGGTGCGGCGAGCCGATCTGGCAGACGAGGTCGACGTGGCCGATGTCGATGCCGAGCTCCAGCGACGCCGTGGCCACGAGCGCCTTCAGCTGCCCATTCTTCAAGCGCGACTCGGCGTCGAGGCGCTTCTCCTTCGCCAGGCTGCCGTGGTGCGCCGTCACGGCGTCGTCGCCGAGGCGGTCGCTGAGATGGCGGGCCACGCGCTCGGCCATGCGGCGCGTGTTGACGAAGACGAGCGTCGTGCGGTGCTCGCGGATCAGCGCGGTGAGGCGATCGTAGTACTCCTCCCAAACCTCGTTCGCCATGACCGTCTCGACCGAGGAGCGCGGGATCTCCAGCGCGAGATCGAGCGCGCGGCGGTGGCCTTCGTCGATGATCTCGACCTCGGCGGCCGGCGCGAGCCAGCGTGCGACGTCGTCGATCGGCTTCTGCGTCGCCGACAGGCCGAGCCGCAGCAGCGGCGCGGAAACTACCGCCTGTAGACGCTCGAGGGTCAGCGCGAGGTGCGCGCCGCGCCGCGTTCCGATGACGGCGTGGATCTCGTCGACGATGACGGTGCGCGCCGTGCGCAGCATGTTCCGGCTGCGCTCGGCCGTTAACAATAGATAGAGCGACTCGGGTGTGGTGACGAGGATGTGCGGCGGCTTTTTGAGCATCGCCGCGCGCTCGGATTGCGTGGTGTCGCCGGTGCGCACGGCCGCGGTGATCCGCGGCGCCTCCAGCCCCATCTCCTCGGCGATGCGCCGGATGCCGCGCCGCGGCTCGGCCAAGTTCTTGTGGATGTCGGCGCTTAGCGCCTTGAGCGGCGAGACGTAGACGACGCGCACTTCGTCGGGCAGCGGCGCGCGCAAGCCTTCGACGAGGAGGTCGTCGACAGCGCCGAGGAACGCCGCGAGAGTCTTGCCGGATCCGGTCGGCGCGGCAATGAGCGTGTGCCGCCCGCCGCGCACCGCCGCCCACCCGCGCTGCTGCACGGCGGTGGGTGTTCCGAGGGTCTCCGAGAACCAGCGTTCGACGGCGGGATGGAAGGTCATGCGCGAATTGCTGATTTTATCAAGGCAGCGTCGCCAGGAACTCCTTGAGGTACGCGCCCCACACGGCCGGCCAGGTGTGCGTGCCGTGCCCGTGCGTGGCGTCGCTGATGGGGATGAGAACGTAGCGGCCGTGCTTCACGCGCTTGATCTCGCGCTCGAGGATGCCGAGCTCCGGCGGGTTGACGAAGTCGTCGGCGGAGTTGATGGCCAGGAGCGGCGCGGCGATTTTCTCGAGGTCAGGCGACGGATCGTAGTTGCGCGAGGCTTCGAGCGCGTAGAGGAGATCGTCGGGATCGGTGGCGGCGAGGCGCGACTTCATCTGCTCGGCGAGCCAGCGATCGGCGGCGTCGCGCGTAGGCGCGGTCTTCTGCCATTGCAGCGGGCTCGACGTCGCGATCATCAACTGCTGGATCGCGCCGGCGGTGTCGCCGCGCTTCAAGTCGTCGATGGCCATCTCCCGCCACACGCGATTCCGCCCGGCGATCTGCACCGGCGCGCTGGCCAGCGGCACGAGGCCGTCCATGAATTGCGGCCAGCGCTCGCCCCACATCCACGTCTGCATGCCGCCCATCGACGTGCCCATGACGAGGTAGAGATGCTCGATGTGCAGCCCGTCGACGAGGAGCCGGTGCTGCAGCTCGACCATGTCGTCGTAGTCGTAGTGCGGGAACTTCGCGCGCAAGCCGTCGCTCGGCTTCGTCGACTGCCCGTGGCCGACGTTGTCGGGGATGACGATGAAGTGCGTGCGCGCGTCGAGCAGCCCGCCCTCTTTGAACAGCACGTCCGCGAAATGCTCGTTCAGGAACTGCTTCGACGACCCGCCGGTGCCGTGGAGGATCAGCACGGGCTTGCCGCGCGGATCGCCGACGGTGACGTAGTGGATCTTCACCGCGGACAGCGTCTCGCCGCTGCGGAAATGAAAGTCATGGACGACGAAGTCGTGCTCGCTCGGCGCGAGCAGCATCAGCGCAAGCAGGAGATGGCACATACGCGGAGTGTAAACTTCATTCGATGGCAGGCTGCGATCACATCGGACCGAACGAGGTCGTCGAGTACGCCGAGGACGAGCTCCGCGCCCGCGGCCTCCCGCCCGACCAGTGGGACGGCGCGCGCTTCGCGTTCTCCGGCAATATCGGCGAGAACGCCTCGGTGCACATCGAGGTGACGCGCGAGAACGGCGACTGGCGCTGCACGCGCCTGGAGCGGCGGAAGGCCGCGATTCCGGAGAGCGAGAGCGGGTTCCGGGCCCTCGGATAAACGGGCGGGCCGAGGTATTCTTTATTCATGGCGACCACGAAGCGGAAGCGGCGCGGAAAGATCCCCTACATCGGCGAACCGTTGACTGCGTCGGAGATCGCGGCGGAGTATCCGCTGACGCCCGAGATGCAGGTCATCGTCGATCGCGCTGTTGCCGAAGTGCGCGCGAAACGCTCCGGCGCTCGAAGGAACACGTCGTCTGCGAAGACGGCCCGATGAAGTGAGCGGAACGAGGCCGGTCGATCCGCGCCCTCGGATAAACGGGCGCGCCGAGGTATCCTTTATTCATGGCGACCACGAAGCGGAAGCGGCGCGGAAAGATCCCCTACATCGGCGAACCGGCCACGGCGTCTGAGCTTGCCGCGGCGTATCCACCGCTGCCACGCAAGTACCAGGAGTATTTCGATCGAACGATGCCGGTATTTCTGGAAAAAATGAGACAGCGGGAAGAAAGAAGAAAGCGGCGGTCGTCGCCCAAGACTGCTCGCGTGAAGTGAACGAAACGCCGTCGATCGACCGGAAGGCGGTCTTTGTCAACGCGCCGTTCGACAGCGCCTACGAGCCGCTGTTCGTCACGCTGATCGGCATGATCACCTTTCTCGATTACCACCCTCACTGCGTTCTCGAAGTCCGCGAAACAGGTGAGGGACGCCTGCAGCGCATCTACGACCTGATGCGCACGTGCCGCATCTCGATCCACGACATGAGCCGCATCGGCGCGCCGGTGCGGTTCAACATGCCGTTCGAGCTCGGACTCGCGGTTTCTTTGAAGCTCGCCGAGCCGCAAGAGTATGAGGTCATCGTCCTCGACTCCGTAGCGCATCGGATGGACCGCCGGCTGAGCGACTTTAAAGGCCGTGACCTCTTCATCCATCACGGCATGTGCGATGGCATGATCGCGGCGCTCCTCGATGCTCTTCAATCGCAGCGCAGCGATGCTTCGGAATTGCGACGAGCCGCTCGCGCCCTTCGCACCTATGCGCGCGAGATGAAACGCGACTTCCGCGCAAGGACGATCTTTCACGCGCACCCGTTCCAACTGCTCATCAAGACTGCGCTGAAAATTGGGACGGAGCGCGGCCTCCTCCTCCCCTGAGGCTGCTACACTTCTTCCGTCCTGACCATCACTGCGCGCGAAGAAAGGAGCACGGCCGACCAGGCCGTGCCGGCAAACGAATGAGAAGTCTTCTGCAGAAGAAACCGCTCGGAATGCTCCTCCAAGAGATGGAGGGCGAGAATCGTCTGCGCCGCATCCTCGGCCCGGTGCAGCTCACCAGCCTCGGCGTCGGCGCGATCATCGGCACCGGCATCTTCATCCTCACCGGCGTCGCCGCGCACGACCGCACCGGTCCCGCGCTCATGCTCTCCTTCGTCCTGGCCGGCATCGCCTGCGTCTTCGCGGCCCTCTGCTACGCGGAGTTCGCCTCGATGGTGCCGGTGGCCGGCTCCGCCTACACGTACGCCTACGCCACCCTCGGCGAGCTCTTCGCCTGGATCATCGGCTGGGATCTCGTCCTCGAGTACGCCGTCGGATCCGCGACCGTCGCCCACGGCTGGTCGGCGCACTTCCAGGAGTTCACGCCGCTCTTCGGCTTCCACGTGCCGAAACTCTTCGCCTCGGCGCCGTTCGACTACTGCCTCAGCCTCGGCGGCATGTGCACGCAGACCGGCTTCGTCTCCACCGGCTCGTATTTCGATCTTCCGGCCATCCTCATCACCTTCATCCTGACCGTCATCCTGGTGAAGGGCATCAAGGAGAGCGCCTCGTTCAATGCCGCCATGGTCGCGATCAAGCTCGTCATCGTGGCCATGGTCATCGTCATCGGCGGCTGGGTCGTCTACACCCGCTTCGGCACCACCAACTGGCATCCGTTTGCGCCCTTCGGCTACACCGGCGTGAGCTTCTTCGGCCACACGCTCTTCGGGCAGACCGCGCCGGGCGGCGAGCCGCTCGGCATGATTGCCGGCGCGGCCATCATCTTCTTCGCGTACATCGGCTTCGACTCCGTCTCCGTGCACTCCGAGGAAGCGCGGAATCCGAAGAAAGACGTGCCGACCGGCATCATCGCCTCGCTGATCATCTGCACCATCCTCTACATCGCCGTCTCCGCGGTCCTGACGGCGATGGTGCCGACGAAGGAGATCGACATCAACGCGCCGGTCGTCGACGCCTTCAAGCGCGCCGGCCTGCACTGGATGCAGTACCTCGTCGCCGCCGGCGCGATGACCGGCATCACCTCGGTGCTCCTGGTCATGATGCTCAGCCAGCCGCGCGTCATGCTGGCCATGGCCCGCGACGGCCTCGTGCCGCGCAACTTCTTCGGCGACATCCATCCGACCTTCCGCACGCCGTGGAAGTCGACCATCCTCACCGGCCTCTTCGTGGCGGCGATGGCCGGCTTCATCCCGCTGAGCATCCTCGCGGAGATGACCAGCATCGGCACCCTCTTCGCCTTCGTCATCGTCTGCGGCGCCGTCATGGTCATGCGGCGCACGAATCCGAACGCCGAGCGGCCGTTCCGCGCGCCGTTCGTCCCGCTCGTCCCGATCCTCGGCATCCTGACCTGCCTGCTGCTGATGTTCTCGCTGCCGGTGGCCAACTGGTGGCGGCTGATCATCTGGCTGCTCATCGGCTTGGTCATCTACTTCGCCTACGGCCGGAGGCACAGCGTCATGGCCGAGTACACGCTGGACGAGATCGCGAAGCACGGCGGACCGGGCGGCGGCGACCTCGCGGACCTCGAGAAGCGCTAGCGCCGAGCACAGCACTTGCAAACCTCCTTTGCGATCGACGTCGGCATCGCAAAGGAGGTTTTTTTATGGCTCGAAAAACGCCCGGATTCGGGCTCGTGCTGCTGCTGATCTCGGCGGCGGCATTCGCGCAGACGAACAACACCGCCCCACTCGACGAGGCCCGCGCATCGCTCGGCGTGGCCGAAAGCGCCGGCGCGCCGCTCTACGCGAAGGCGCTGTACGACGACGCCGCGTACCGCCTCCGCTTGGCGCAGGACAACTGGAACGACAGCAAGCGCGCCGGCGAGGCGCAGATGCGCGCGATCGAGGCGAATGCGGCGGCGCAGGCGGCGACGGCGAAGGCGCGCTGGCTCTCCACCAACGCGGCCATCCGCACGCTGCAGGCGGACATCACCCGCTTCGGCGGCACGTCGAACGTGACGCTGGCCGACGAGCCGTCGGGACTGGAGATCAACCGCGGCGCGACGACGCAGGACCGCATCGCCACCGCGCAGGCGGCCATCGATCAGGCCCGCTCCGCCGGCGCGGAGCAGCTGGTCGCGGACGCGAATCTGAAGTTCGCCTCGGACATGCTCGACAGCGCGCGCAAGGTCTCCCGCTCCTCGGCGTCGAGCGACGTCGCCGACAGCCTCGCCTACCGCGCCGAGATGCTCGGGCGCCGCGCCTACTACCTCGCGCGCTTCACCGACGCCAGCCGGCGCATGCCCGACCTGCAGCTCCAGCGCACGCGGCTCGCGCAGGCGTCGAGCGAGCGCTCCGCCGCGGCCGAGCGCGCCCAGCGCGAGGAAGCCGAGCGCCGCGCCAACGACCTGCGCGCGCAGCTCGCGCAGCAGGAGGCCAACCGCCAGGCCCAGGCCACGGAGCTCGAGCAGCTCCGGCAGCAGATCGACGCGCAGCGCGCCGCCGCGCAGGCGCAGCGCGTGGCCGACCGCGCCGCACGCGTCGACGCCGAGAAGCGCGTCGACGAAGCGTCGCGCAATTACCAGCTCGCCATCGCCTCGCCGACGACGACGGCCGCCGACATCGAGGCCGCCCGCCGCGCCCTCGAGGACGCGACCATCGCCCTTCGCGCCGCGCAGGAGCGCGAGCGGCTGGCGCAGGATGCGATGAACGCCGAGGTCCAGCGGATGCGCAACGACCTCGACGCCGCGCGGCAGGCGAATACGCTCACGCCGCAGCTGCTGTCGGCGCGGCAGGCGGACCTGATCAGCCGCCAGCAGGAGCTCGAGCAGTTCCGGCAGGAGTATCAGACGGCGATCGGCCGGCGCACCGAGGCCGATCGCGCGCAGGATGCGGCGATCGCGTCGGCGCTGAGCGCGCGGCAGCAGCGCGAAGCGCAGGCGCAGGCGCTGCGGCAGCAGGCCGAGATGGCCCAGCAGCAGATGCAGGCCGCGCAACAGCAGGCGGCGCAGGCGCAACAGCAGGCCACGCAGGCGCAGCAACAGATGCAGGCGGCGCAGCAGCAGGCCGCGGAACAGCAGAAAGTCGCCGCCGAGCAGGCCAAGGCCGCCGAGGAGGCGAAGGCCGCCGCGCAGCAAGCCACGGCCGCGGCGCAGGCGGCGCAGGCCGAGCTGGCCCAGACGCGGCAGGAGCTCGCGCAGCGCGACGCCGAAGCAAGACAGCTGCGCATGCAGAACGAGCTCGCGCGCATCGCGGCCACGCGGCGCGAGGCGCGCGGTCTCATCGTCACGCTGTCGTCGGGCGTCTTCTTCGACAGCGGCAAGAGCGCGCTCAAGAAGGGAGCGAAATCGACGCTGACGCGCATTGCCGATCAGCTCGAGACCGACGATTCGGTCAAG
>Ga0070717_10000098_pt1 | contig 67146 bp, 60 predicted proteins | sample LARL113metaG_FD_71366 | JGI IMG/M metagenome (GOLD analysis project Ga0070717, IMG submission 71366) | Corn, switchgrass and miscanthus rhizosphere microbial communities from Kellogg Biological Station, Michigan, USA - LAR L11-3 metaG | ecosystem: Host-associated > Plants > Roots > Rhizosphere ...
CGACCCGATGAATCCCGCGCCGCCGGTGACGAGAATCTTCACCGAGCGTGACTGTACTTGAAGTCGAAGTCGTGAAGGCCGTGCGCGCCGGCGTCACCCCGGCGTTCGTGCGGACGGTGCTCGGGCGCGCGGCCGCGGTGCCGGAGATCGCTGCCCGCCTCCCCGATGGCGAGGCGACCGTTGCGGTGCGCATCACCGACGACCAGGAGATGCAGGGCCTGAACAAGACTTACGCCGGGGAGGATCACGCGACCGACGTCCTCTCTTTCGAGGGCGAAGGCTCGCACCTCGGCGACATCGCGGTCTCGTGGCCGCGCGTCGTCGATCAGGCGGAGCAGTGGGGGCACGGCGAGAAGGAGGAGCTGTCCGTTCTGCTCGTGCACGGCCTGTTGCACCTGCTCGGTTGGCACCACGCCACGCCCGAGGAAACAGAGGAGATGTGGCGGCTCACCTATATTCCTCTGACAGGTCTGCGGCGCTCGCCGCGGGCCTAGTCGCGCCTGGATGGAAAAAGAACAAGAGCGGTTGATCGTCGGGCTCGGCAACCCCGAGTCGGAGTACGCGGAAACCCGCCACAACCTGGGTTTCGCCTGCGTGCGCGAGCTCGCGCGCCGTCTGGACGCGCCGGTCCAGAAGAAGCGGTGGCAGTCGCTGGTAGGGCGCGCGGAGTCGCGTAGCGTGTGGTTTGTCCTGCCGCAGACCTACATGAACCTCTCCGGCCAGGCCGTCGCCAGGGCCTTGAAGGACACCGGCATCGCGCCCCAGAACACGTGGGTCGTATACGACGAGCTCGACCTGCCGATGTGCCGGATGCGCATCAAGACCGGCGGGTCGACCGCGGGCCACAATGGGGTGCGGTCCATCATCGACTCGCTTGGTCGCGACGACTTCGTCCGCTTTCGGGTCGGGGTCGGCAAACCTGGTTCCAAGGGTTCGACCGCCGGGATCCGCCATGTGCTCGGGCGTTTCACCAAGTCGGAGAAGGAGCGCCTGCCCCACGTCATCAGCGGCGTCGCCGACGCGCTCGAGCTCGCTCTCGAAGCGGGCGTCGAGCGCGCGATGGACCGCTACAACCGCCCCGACGCGCTGGGCTGCGAAGAACTAGGATGACCGCCCCGCCGAGTTCGTCGGATCTCCGGCGCCCATGCGGCCCATCTGCGTCGTTGCCTTATGCGCTACTCGCTCACGCACTCACGGTGCGCTCGCTGCGTTGCTCGTCGGCGCCTAGCAGCTGGACCACCTGGATCGCCGGATCTCTCGACGCACTCGACAGGTCGGTCATCCCATGACGAAGCTGTGGGAGGCGGCGCTTGGGGCAAACGAGCGACTGGACGGTTGGGCGCGTCGCGGATCGACCGAGCTGCACGTTGCGCGGCTGCCGCGACCCGCTTGGCCGATCGTCGCGGGATCGCTGGCTCGGGCGATCATCCAACGAGGCCGGACCGTGCTCCTTCTCGTCTCGAACCCCGAGCGTTTCGCCGACGAGCTGCGGGTCTGGCTGGCGGCCCAGCCGGTGACCCATGTCTTCGCCGAGATCGGCGTGTCGTTTCTCGACCGCCCGCCTGCGTTCGACGAGGCGGTGAATCGAAGGCTCGACGCGCTCAGCGCGCTCGTCACCGGCGACCGCCGGCCGGTCGTGGTCGTGTCTTCGCGACGCGCGATGACGCGGCAGACCATCTCGCGCCCTGACCTGGTCGACACCACCGTGGTGCTGAAGCCCGGCGAGGTCTCGGACCCGGTGGCCATCGCGGGCCGGCTCGTCGAGCTCGGCTACTCGCGCGAGCCGCTGGTCGAGGACCGTGCCCAGTTCTCGCTCCGAGGCGGCATCCTCGACGTCTTCCCGGCGGCCGCCGACGAGCCGGTGCGCGCGGAGTGGTCGGGTGATGCCATCGAGACGCTGCGCGTCTTCGACCCGGAGAACCAGCGGTCGGTGATGGCGATCGACGAGGCGATCATCCGCACCGGTCGCGAGATGCTGATCGGACCCGAGCGCGGCCACGCGGCGGTCGACCGGTTGCGGGAGTCGGTGTCGCTGGGGAGCCTGCGCGGTGACGTGCGGTCGGAGTGGGAGGACGAGCTCACGCGCCTTCGCTCAGGTGCCGCGTTCGCGGGCGTCGAGTTCTACGCGGCCTATCTCAACCCGGCGCGACCGTCGCTGTTCGACCACCTACCCGAGAGCGCGGTCGTGATCGATTTCGAGCCGGGACGCCAGGCTGCCGAAGCCCGCAGCCTGCTCGACGAAGCGGAGATGCTCGCCGCTGCCGAGGCGCAGGGCGGCGAGCTGCCCCGCGAGTTTGTCCTGCCGATCGCCGAGCGGACCGAAGACTTCGGCCCGCGGCCGCGACTTACGGTGACGTCAGGCGAAGGCACATCGGACGCGATCGACCTGGGGTGGTTCGAGGGCGAGCCGTTGGTCGGCCAGTCACGTGCGCTCGCCGGCTTCGCCGCGCGCAGCGAGGGCGCGGCCATCGTCTTCGCCACCGAGCAGGACGAAAGGCTTCGGGCGCTGCTCGACGAATCAGGCGTCAAATCTGCAACGCGAGAGATGGACCTCGACCTGGACGTCGAGCTCGACCCGGCGCTGTACCACGCGGGCATCGACATCGCGGCCGGCTGCGCCCAGCCCGAGATCGGTTTCCACCTCGCGACCGACGCGGAGCTTTTCGGTCGCGTCCGCCGTCCGTCGCGCACCACCCGAACATCGCGCACCAGCGCCGAGGAGCTGACGCGCGAGTTCACTCTCGATTTCGCGCCTGACGAGCTGGTGGTCCACGTCGATCACGGCATCGCGCGCTTCAAGGGCATGCGCCTGATCGAGGCGGACGGCGCGCATCGCGAGTACCTCGAGCTGGAGTACGCGGAGGGCGACCGGCTCTTCGTGCCCGTCGAGAACCTCGACCGCGTGCAGAAGTACCTAGGCGGCGCGGAAGGGACGCCCGCGCTGCATCGCCTTGGCACGTCGGACTGGACGCGCGCGCGCGGGCGCGCGCGCAAGGTCGTGCAGGACGTCGCCGAAGACCTGCTGAAGATCTACTCCATGCGCGAGGCACGGCCGGGCATCGCGTTCGCGCCCGACACGGCTTGGCAAGAGGAGCTCGAGGCCTCCTTTCCGTATGAGGAGACGCCTGACCAGATTGCCGCGCTGGCGGAGATCAAGGTGGATATGGAGTCGGACAAGCCGATGGACCGCCTGCTGTGCGGCGACGTCGGATTCGGCAAGACCGAGCTCGCTCTTCGCGCCGCGTTCAAGGCGGCGATGAGTGGCAAGCAGGTCGCGGTGCTCGCACCGACGACCGTTCTCGCGCAGCAGCACTTCCATGTCTTTCGCGAGCGATTGAAGAACTTCCCCGTGGTGGTCGAGATGCTGTCGCGCTTCGTCGATGACGAGACGCAGGCGCGCACCGTCGAAGGGCTGAAGAGCGGACACGTCGACATCGTCGTGGGCACGCATCGACTTCTCCAGCGCGACGTGCGCTTCAAGCGGCTCGGCCTGCTCATCGTCGACGAGGAGCACCGATTCGGCGTCATGCAGAAGGAGCGCTTGAAGAAGCTGCGGACGCAGCTCGACGTACTCTCGCTGTCCGCCACACCGATCCCCCGCACGCTGCACATGGCGGTGGGCGGAATCCGCGACATGAGCGTGATTCAGACGCCGCCCGAGGAAAGGCAGCCGATCAAGACCTACGTCACCGGCGACGACGACGAGCTGATCAAAGAGGCGATCGGACGCGAGCTGCAGCGGGGAGGCCAGATCTACTTCGTGCACAACCGCGTGCGGTCGATCCAGAAGGCCGCCGAACGCGTGCGCCGACTGGTTCCCGAGGCGCGCATCGCCATCGGCCACGGCCAGATGTCGGAGGACGACCTGGCTTCGGTAATGGTCGACTTCGAGGCGGGCAAGTACGACGTCCTCGTCTGCACGACGATCATCGAGTCGGGTCTCGACATACCCAACGTGAACACGATCCTGGTCGAGAAATCGGAACGCTTCGGCCTCGCCCAGATGTACCAGCTGCGCGGCCGGGTCGGCCGCTCCGGCCGTCGCGCGTATGCGTACTTCATGTACGACCCGCGGCGCTCGTTGACCGAGCAGGCGGACAAGCGACTCGACGTCATCTCCGGCCTGCACGAGCTGGGACAGGGTTTCAAGATCGCGCTCCGCGACCTCGAGATTCGCGGCGCGGGGAACCTGCTCGGGACCGAACAGCATGGCGCGATCGCCGCGGTCGGGTTCGAGATGTACCTGCAGATGCTCCAGAGCGCGGTCAACAAGCTGCGTACGGGCTCCGAGGAAACGGCGGTGACCGACGTGCTGTCGACGGCGGAGATGAACCTCGACCTTCCGCTCGACCACTTCATCCCGCGCTCGTACATCCGCGACGAGAAGCTGCGGCTCGGCGCGTACCGCCAGCTCGCCGGCGCCGAGGATGAGGAGGAGCTCGAATCAATCCTGCGCTCGTTGAAGGATCGCTACGGCACGCCGCCGGCGCAGCTCGACAACCTGGCGTACTCGCTGCGCGTAAAGCTGCGCGGCCAGCGGATGGGCCTGCGCGGCGTGATCGCCGAAGGCCACGACATCGTGGTCCGGGTCGACCCGGACCGCTACCTGGACACCGAGTCGCTCTCGCGGCGGATGGCCGGGCTGATCGCGGTCCGGCCAAACCGGATCCTGATGCGCCGCCAGGGCGAGGCGTGGCAGGCCGACCTCGTGCTGCTCTTGGACGAGATGGCGACGCTCTACGCGACAGGCCCCGCGGTAATGTCTCGACCGTGACGGACAAGCCGTACTCGGACGGAATCGAGGCGATCTTCGAGGTCGTGCACCGGCTGCGCCAGCCAGGCGGATGTCCCTGGGACCGCGAGCAGACCCATGAATCCCTGCGGCCCTACCTGCTCGAAGAGACCTACGAGCTGCTCGAGGCGATCGACGCCGGCGACGACGCGAAGATGAGGGAAGAGCTGGGCGACCTGTTGCTGCAGGTCGCGATGCACGCGGAGATCGCCGCCGAGGAGGGGCGCTTCGACGCGAAGCAGGTGTCGGAAGCGGTGGCGGCGAAGATGGTGAAGCGTCATCCGCACGTGTTCGGTGACGTGTCCGTCGCCAACGCCGATGAGGTCTTGCGCAACTGGGAGCACCAGAAGATGCACGAGGCGCGCAAGGCCGGCAACAACGAATCGGTGGTCGATCGGGTGCCGGCGACGTTGCCGGCGCTCGCCTGGGCGCTTGGTTTGCAGAAGCGCGCGGCCCGCGTGGGTTTCGACTTCGCGACTCCATCGGCCGCAGCCCAGTCCGTGGCCGAGGAGGCAAAGGAGCTGGCCGAGGTTTCCGACCACGACCGCGCTTTCGAGGAGATGGGCGACCTGCTGTTTGCGATCGTCTCGCTGGCGCGCACGTTGAAGGTCAACCCGGAGGATGCGCTGCGTGTCGCGGGTCAGCGATTCCGCCGGCGATTTGCCGCGGCCGAGGCGGCGCTGCGCTCCGAGGGCAAGACGTTCAGCGACCTGAGCGAACCTGAGAAGCTGCGGCACTGGGAGGAATCCCGGTAAGCAGGCCGCACAAAGCGGGCGCCGAGAGCTGCGTCGCCCAGGCGGCCGAGGCCTAGGAAGCGACGAGCACCGCAGCGAGCGCACTGTTGGTGCGTGAGCGAGGAGCGCAGGAGCTGACGACGGCATTCGGCCGAAATGGGCGACGCAGATCCGGCGATCCGGCTTTGGGCGGCCTGCCTGTCTGATATATTTCCGGCCTCGCAGGCTTTCGGAAACGTCCCAGCATGAGATCCACCAGAGCACTTTCTGTCGCGGGCAGCGTGCGCACCAACTCTTTTGGTCTGCGCAACATGGTGCTGCTGATCGCCGCGGGCATCGTTCTCATCTGGGCCGGCATCGCTTTCGCCCAGGAGGCCTACCTCAGCCACAAGCTCAGCCAGCAGGTCTCGGACCTGCGCCGGCAGAACGCCCAGATCGCCGCCCAGAACGCCGGATATAAGAAGGACGTGGCGGCGCTGAGCAATGGGACTGCCGACGAGGAGGAGGCGCGGCTCAACGGGTATGCGAAGCCGAGCGAGAAGCTCTACCTCGTGACCACACCGAGCCCGCCGGCGGCGCCCTCGGCCACGCCGAAAGCCCACTAGCTACGTGGGTATACTGAACCTCGCGGAGTGGAGCAGCGGCAGCTCGTCGGGCTCATAACCCGAAGGTCGTCGGTTCGAATCCGACCTCCGCAACTCTGATCCCAAGCAACTCCGTTTAGGTCTGCCTGAGGCAATGAACAAGAGAAAGCGCGTCGCCATCGACAAGCACCGGAAGAAGAAGCGCAAGCTGAAGGCGCGCGTCCAGGCCGCTCGGTAAGCTTCCACGCTGCGGTGCCGTAGCTCAGGTGGTAGAGCGCGCGACTCATAATCGCGTTGTCGGTGGTTCGAGTCCACCCGGCACCACCATGGCCAATCTCGAGTCACGACGCGTGCTGGTCGCCTTGTCTGGCGGACCCGATTCGACGGCGCTGCTCCTGATGCTCCACGAGTCGGGCCGGAACATGGTCGCAGCGCATTACGACCACGCGCTGCGCAAGGGCTCAGACATTCCCGCGCGACAGGTCGCCGAGCTGTGTCAGAGACTCGGCGTGCCGCTGATCTCTGAGCGCCGGACCGAAGCGCTGGCGAAGGGTTCACTGCAAGCGGCCGCAAGACAGCTGCGCTACGCATTTCTCGACCGCGCGCTCCTCGAGGCGCGCGCCGACGTCGTGGCCACGGCCCACACCGCGGATGACCTGGTCGAAGGCGTCGTCCTTCATCTGATGCGCGGCTGTGGGCTCGCGGGATTCCGGGGCATGCCCGCGCGGCGTGGCCGTTACGTGCGGCCGATGCTCAACGTCTGGAGGAAAGAGGTCACCGAGTTTCTCCGTGAGCGCGGCGTCGTCGCTTATGAGGACCCCGCCAACAGCGAAGCGCGCTTCGCGCGCGTGCGCGTGCGAACTGAGATCCTTCCCTCGCTCGAGCGTGACCGGCCCGGCATCACTCGGCGCTTCCATGCGGCGGCGTTCGCGGCGGCACGGCTCCAGGACGAGGCGGAAAGGGTGCCCACGACGGTTGAAACGCTGAAGGGCCTGTACGCTCAGGCGGGCGGCCCACAGCCCGGTCTGTCGCGCAGACATCTCGAGGCGATGCTGAGGCTGACCGAGCCCGGCCGCGGCGGTCGCGGCGTCGACCTTCCAGGCTCGCTACGTTTCCGTATCGTGGGGGGCCACATGGAAGTCGTCCGGTCGCAGCCCGCGGTGGCGAGTCCACCGCGTCTCGAGGTGAGGCGTTGTGCCGATTGCGGCGACAGCCACGCGGCCCATCTCCGCCCGGGCCTCAACCTCCAGCTCGGATTCCGCCGTCCAGGGCTGAGGATGCGCCCGCTCGGTGGTCGCGGCACCCGCAAGCTGCAGGACCTTTTCGTTGACGCCCATGTGCCCCGGGAGGATCGCGACGGGTGGCCGCTCGTGTTTGCGGGCGAGAGGCTCGCGTGGGTTCCGGGAGTCGCAGTCGAGGGGGAGCTGGTGGCGGCTGAAGGCGACGAGAGCCTTCACGTCGCGATTACACCTATGCCGGTTCTCCCGGCCCACAATGTTGTTAGGCTAAAAGCTCCAATCCCTCGAGGAGATCTGACTTGAGTCGCTTTCCCCGCTCCAGCCTTTTTTATTTCGCATTGGTCGTGGTCCTCGGTCTGATCTTCTGGTTCACGTGGACCTCGATCCAGAACAGCAACGGCGGAAACGACTGGACTTACACCCAGCTGGTTGACAATGCCGACCAACGCAACGTTTCCGATCTCGAGATCAACGGCACCGACGGCATCGCGACGGACAAGTCCGGCAGCCACATCAAGCACAACGTCACGCTTCCCGACTGCAGCAGCGGATGCAGCGATCTGCTCAACAAGTTGCACGACGACGGAGTCAACGTGAAGTTCGACAAGAACGCGACGGGCGGTTACCTCGTCAGCGTCCTGCTGCCGAACATCATCCTGGTGATCCTGATCGCCGCGTTCATGTGGTGGGTCCTCCGCCAGACGCAGAGCGGCAACAACCAGGCCATCTCTTTCGGGCGGTCGCGCGCGCGGTTGATCGCCGGCGACAAGCCGGCCATCACCTTTGCCGACGTTGCGGGCGTGGATGAGGCCAAACAGGAGCTCACCGAAATCGTGGAGTTCCTCAAATATCCGGAGAAGTTCGTCGCCCTGGGCGCGCGCATACCCAAGGGCGTGCTGCTCGTTGGTCCTCCAGGAACTGGCAAGACCCTCCTCAGCAAAGCCGTGGCCGGTGAGGCCGGCGTGCCCTTCTTCTCCATCTCGGGCTCCGAGTTCGTCGAGATGTTCGTCGGTGTGGGCGCGAGCCGCGTGCGAGACCTGTTCGACCAGGCGAAGAAGAACTCGCCCTGCATCGTGTTCGTCGACGAGATCGACGCGGTCGGCCGACAGCGCGGCGCCGGCCTAGGCGGCGGCCACGACGAGCGCGAGCAGACCCTCAACCAACTGCTCGTCGAGATGGACGGCTTCGACACCAACACCCACGTCATCGTCATCGCCGCCACCAACCGGCCTGACGTGCTCGACCCTGCTCTGCTGCGGCCCGGTCGTTTCGACCGCCACGTCACGCTCGACAGGCCCGACATCAAGGGCCGCCGTTCGATCCTCGACGTCCACGCGCGAAACAAGCCGCTCGACTCGACGGTCGACCTCGACGTGCTCGCCCGCCAGACGCCTGGTTTCAGCGGCGCCGACCTCGCGAACCTCATCAACGAGGCCGCGATCCTGGCCGCGCGCGCAAACAAGAAGGTCATCGGCATGGACGAGCTCGAGGAGGCGATCGCGCGCGTCATCGCCGGCCCCGAGCGCAAGAGTCGCCGCATCTCCGACAAGGAGAAGGAGATCATCGCCTACCACGAGGTGGGTCACGCCTTGGTCATGAAGGCTCTTCCACACACCGACCCTGTGCACAAGGTCTCGATCATCTCCCGCGGCATGGCGTTGGGCTGGACCCTGAGCTTGCCCGAGGAGGACAAGTACCTGGTGTCGCGCGACGAGCTGATGGACCAGATCGCCGGCATCATGGGCGGCCGCGTGGCGGAGGAGATCGTGTTCAAGGACATCACCTCCGGCGCCGAGAACGACATCCAGCGGGCGACCCAGCTCGCGCGCCGCATGGTGACCCAGTGGGGCATGTCGGACAAGCTCGGCACCGTGACCATGGGCCACAAAGAGGAGCTCGTGTTCCTCGGCCGCGACCTCGGCGAGCAGCGCAACTACTCGGAAGAGGTGGCTGCGATCATCGACGAGGAGATCCGCAGCATCGTGGACCACGGCTACCAGACCGCCAAGAGCATCCTGACCCAGCAGCGCGGAAAGATGGACGCGGTGGTGGAAAGGCTCAAGGTGGTCGAGACGATCGACGGCAAGGAGCTGGACCAGATCCTGGCGAGTGAGGAGCCGTCGGCGCCCGCCGCGGCCAGCTCGTCGAGCGCCGCTTCGTAACAGACCTTACGGTCGCGGGGCGCGGCAATCTAGGCCGCAGCCTCGCGCGTGCGCTCCACGCGAGGCTTGTCCCCGCGAGGGTCGGGTTCCGCCTGCCCCAGGCGGGCATCCTCTTTCTGGCGGTGCCCGACGGCGCGGTCAGAGACATGGCCGCGCGCATCGCCGCCATGACTCCGCTGCGCGGCTTGGCGATCGTGCACTGCAGCGGCGCGCTGGGGCTCCATGCGCTAGACGAGTTGCCCGACCATGCTCGCGGTTCCTTCCATCCGCTCCAGTCGTTTCCCGTGCCGCGCGACCCATCCGCTTTTCGTGGGATCACCGTCGCGGTAGACGCGACCACTCCCACCCTCGAGCGGCGCCTGCGCGCTCTTGCCCGCGGGCTTGGCGCGAAACCGCGGCACGTCGGCGACGGTGAGCGCGTCGCCTATCACGCCGCGGCCGTCTTCGCGTCGAACTTCGTCGACGTCGTGGTCGCTGAGGCGGTCGGCCTCCTGACGGGCATCGGGTGGAGCGGGAAGGAAAGCCTCGACGCGCTGATCCCGCTGGTCGAGGGCGCAGTGTCCAACATCCGGCTGCGGGGTCCGGTCAGGGCGCTGACCGGGCCGATCCGAAGGGGCGATGCCGAGACCGTCTCCCGCCACCTGGCGGTGATGGAGAACCCCGACCTTTATCGTATGCTCGCGCTGGTCGCGCTTGAGATCGCCATCGAGGCTGGACTCGATCCCGCGGCGGCCGAGCGGACCAGAAGGGCGCTGACCCGGAATGTGGCAGCGACCCAAAGGAGAAGTGGCAGATGACCACTGTGCTGGACGTCCAGCGATTCAAGGACGAGGGCCGGCATTTCGCCATGCTCACGGCGTACGACTACCTGAGCGCGCGGATCCTCGACGAAGCCGGCATCCCGATCCTGCTGGTCGGCGACAGCCTCGGCATGGTGATGCTTGGTCACTCGACGACGCTGCCGGTGACCATGGACGACATGCTCGTCCACGCCAAGGCCGTTGGGCGCGGCGCGCGGCAGGCGCTGCTTGTAGGTGACATGCCGTTCATGTCGTACCAGGTATCGACCGAGGAGGCCGTGCGCAACGCCGGCCGGTTCCTCCAGGAGGGCGGCATGCACGCGGTCAAGCTCGAAGGCGGCGGACCGGCGATCGAGATCACGCGGCGCCTCACCGAGATTGGAATCCCGGTCATGGGACACCTCGGCCTGACCCCACAGTCGGTGCACGCCATGGGCGGGTTCAAGGTCCAGGGCAAGAGCGACGCACAGGCTGCGCGGATCTCTGACGACGCCCGCGCGCTCGAGGAGGCCGGCGCCTTCAGCATCGTCCTCGAGGGAATGCCGAGCAAGCTCGCCGCCTCCGTCACGCATGAGCTGCGCATCCCCACGATCGGCATCGGCGCGGGACCGGCGACGGACGGGCAGGTGCTCGTCTTTCACGACATGCTTGGGCTGACGACTGGCAAGGCGCCGAAGTTCGTCAAGCGTTACGCCAATCTTGCCGAGGAGATCTCGCGCGCCGCGAGCGAGTACGCAGAGGACGTGCGGACCGGAAAGTTCCCGGGCCCCGAGCACGAGTACTCGACCAACGGATCCACACCGGCCAAAGACCCACAAGAGGTCAGGTACGGGGGCTGACGTCTTTGAATCCGCCGGCGCGATGCGGGAGGCGTCGCGCCGGTGGCGTCGCGAGGGAAAGTCGATCGGTCTCGTGCCCACGATGGGCGCGCTGCACGCCGGCCACCTGAGTCTTGTCGACGCCGCGCGCCGCGAAAACGACGTCGTGGTCGCGAGCGTGTTCGTCAACCCGATTCAGTTCGGCCCGAACGAGGACCTGGCGCGTTACCCGCGCGACTGGGACCGCGACCTCGGCCTCCTCGAGGCGGCCGAGGTCGACGCCGTCTACCGGCCGTCGGTCGAAGCGATGTATCCATCCGACGCGAGCACTCGCGTGCATCTCGATGGGTTGGCCGAACCGCTGGAGGGCGCCGCGCGCCCGGGCCATTTCGAAGGCGTCGCCACGGTGGTGACAAAGCTCTTTGGCGCGGTCGAGCCCGACCGTGCCTACTTCGGGCAGAAAGACGCGCAGCAGGTCGCGGTCGTGAAGCGGCTCGTGCGCGACCTCGATCTTGGCGTCGAAATCCGTGTCGCGCCGACCGTGCGCGAGCGGGATGGGTTGGCGCTGAGCTCACGCAATGTTTACCTGTCCTCCGAGGAGCGGAAGGCGGCTACAGCCTTGAGCGCTGCGCTCCGCCAGGCCACGGCGGCGTACGCCGAAGGTGAGCGCGACCCCGAGCGCCTGCGCGCGATCTTGCACGCTCGCATCGGGGCCGAGCCGCTGGTGGGGATCGACTACGCGGAAGTCGTCGACCCGGCTACTTTTCGGAAGCCGGGTACCCTTGCCGTGATCGCAGCGCGAATTGGAAAAACGAGGCTCATCGACAACCACGAGCTCACCCAACCCTTCCCTGGCCAGGCGACTTTTCTGCGGTAATATTGACGCTCGCTTTGGCGGAGGCCGTTCTGACGACCAAGACCACATCAATAACTTCTAGGGGGTTCGTATTTTGTCCACTGAGTCCGGTGCCGTCCTGACCGAAGATAAGGAGGGAACCGACCAGGAAACATCGCCCGCGATGTCGATGGAGGACTACCTCCAGTACGAGGAGGAGGCCTTCAAGACCCCCAACCACGGGGACATCGTGGATGGGATCGTTGTGCGAGTCGACCCGGATGAGGTCCTGGTCGACATCGGCGCCAAAGCGGAAGGCGTCATCTCGAGCAAGGAGCTCGGCCAGCGGGGGGACATGGACTCCCCGGGTCTCGAGCCCGGCGATCAGATCAAGGTCTACGTCCTGCAGCCCGAGAACGAAGAGGGCAACGTCGTCCTCAGCCTGCGCCGCGCCCGCGCCGAGACGACGTGGATCGTGGCGGCGGAGAAGCAGGCGGACGGCACGGTCATTGACGCGGACGTGCGCGAGCAGAACAAGGGCGGGCTGATCGTCAACATCCTCGGCCTGCGCGGGTTCCTGCCGTCTTCTCAGGTGGCGCGCGCCTACGCGGGTTCCCTGGAGTCACTCGTCGGCAAGCGGATCCCGGTCAAGATCCTCGAGGTCAACCGCAAGCGCAACCGGCTGATCGTCAGCCAGAAGGCGGCGGAGGACGAGGACCGAGCCCGCAAGCGCGAGGAGCTGTTCAGTCGGCTGCAGACAGGGACGACCGTGCACGGCACCGTTTCCGGAATCACGTCGTACGGGGCGTTTGTCGACATCGGCGGCGCCGACGGCCTGATCCACATCTCGGAGCTTTCGTGGGACCGCGTCTCCAAGGTCACGGATGTCTTGCAGCTCGGTGACGACGTCAACGTCAAGGTGATCAAGCTCGACCCCGAGCAGACGCGCATCTCGCTGTCTTTGCGCCAGCTGCAGCAGGACCCGTGGGAGCGCCTCGTGCAGTCGATGCCGGTGGGCACGATCGTCGAGGGCCAGGTCACCAAGACGAAGAAATACGGCGCCTTCCTCCAGATCCTGCCTGGCATCGAGGGGTTGCTCCACATCTCCGAGCTTTCGTGGGACCACGTGGAGCGGACCGAGGATGTGCTCAAGGTCGGCGAGACGGTGCAGGTGAAGGTGATCGGGATCGACACCGCGCGGAGGAGGATCTCGCTGAGCCTCAAGCAGCTGTCCGCGCCGCCGGCGAGCTTGGCCGCGAACGCGTCGCACCGCACGCAGCACGACTACCCTGTCGACGAGGACGAGTAGCTAACCAGCCCTTTTCGTAAGGAGTGTGCGATTTGGGCTGCTCTAGACGGCTCTAGCACCTCGTTTCCGCACACTCCTTAACGACCTGGGTTGGTCTCGGCTAGAACGCACCCGATCATCGGCGTGTGTTTCCACTCGTTCATCTCATCGAGGTGAGTCGCCGGCTTCCATCCCAAGCGGTGTTTTCGGGGCGCACCGCCGCCTGGCTTCACGGTCTCGATCTACCGCCTTGCGATCCCGTCGAAGTCACCCTTCCGAGACTTGCCACAACCTCACGCCGGGCAAGAGTCTCGATCAAGCGATCGGACTTGATGGACGACGACACAGCGGAAGTCCAAGATCTGCGTGCGACGTCCCAGACGCGCACCATCGCTGACCTCGGCCGGCGTCTGCCGCTTGTCGATTCCGTTCCGATCGTCGACATGGCGCTACACGGCCGCATCGTCACGATGGCGCAGCTCAATCAATGGATCGACACCCACCCCGGCTATCACGGCGTGCGCCGTCTGCGGAAGGCCTTAGACCTCGCCGATGCCGCTGCCGAAAGTCCGATGGAGACGCGGCTCCGGATGTTGCTCATCTCAAATGGGCTGCCCAGACCATTGGTCCAGGTTTCGCTCTACGACGAGACCGGAGCATTCATCGCCCGCCCAGACCTGTACTACTCGGGCAATCGTCTGGCGATCGAGTACGACGGAGCCACGCATCGCACAAGGCTTGCCGCCGACGATCGGCGCCAGAACCGCGTCCTCGAAGCCGGCTATCGGCTTCTCCGGTTCACCGCCAGCGACGTACTCCGAACGCCAGCCTCCGTGGTTGGCATCGTCGATCGCGCGCTCAACTCGCCAGCGCCGAGAGGCGTTGCGATGCGGGCGTGAAGTAGGGGTCGATCTCCAGCGCGCGCTCGTAGGCACGCTTTGCGGCCGCGCGGTCTCCAGCTTGAAGTTCCGCGTCGCCCAGTTGCACGTAGAGGTCGGGGGTGGTCTCGCCGAGGTCGGCGGCGCGCTGCAGCTCCGGCAAAGTGCCGATCGCCCAGTGGTACTGCGCCTGGAAGGGGTCGACTCGCACCGCGAGGTCGGATCGCCCGCGTAGATACCAGACATCCGCGAGGACCGGAAAAACCGCGAACACGACCGCGGCGACTACAAGCACCACCGCGGTCGCGGTTGAGATGCCCTTCCGGGCCAGCGGGCCAGCTCCCGACGAGCGGGGAGGTTCAGCACTCGCCCACAGCGTCCCCGCCAGCAGCCAGAACGGCCCCGTCACCGGCGCCCAGTCGAAATTGAAAAACACCCACACGCTGTAGCCCACCAACGCCGCTGCGAGTCCGACCACGTCCGCGTCCAGGCGATGTCGCCAGGCCACGCGAAAGACCACCACCAGTACCCAACCAAGCGCGATCAGCCCGACGAAGCCCTGCATCGCTGCGACGTCGAGCGGTCCGTTGTGCACGCGGTCGAACGTGACCAGCGATGCGTAGTCGCTGCTCAGGAAATGCCCGAACGACAACCCTGTCGCTTCCTCTCCCCAACCCGTAAGGGGACGAGCCGCGATCATGCGCAGCCCGTCGCTCCAGAGGTGCAGGCGGAGATCGGGCGGATCGTTGTTGAGAAAACGCAGCGGCGACGACAGCAGCGCCACCACGCCGATCGCTATCACCGAGGCCGAACCGACCAATGCGCCGATGAGGGCACGACCGCGCACGGAAAACAAGAGCAGTGTCAGCGCGCCGGCGAGCATGCCGAACGCGCCGCTGCGTGAGGTCGTCACCCACCAGCCCGCCACCAGCACCACAACGGCCGCGGCCCACGCCAGCACGAACGCGTCGCGCCGCAACGTCCGCTGGATCGCGAGCGGAAATGCCATAGCCACGAGCGCGGCCAGCAGGTTGGCGTTCCCCAGGTTCCCGTCCGGCCGAAAAGCGACTTGCGCAGCCCACTGCTGGACTCCCTCGAGCGACGCGACGCAGACGCCGAAGACAAAGCCGGCGACCAGCCATTCGCGCTGCAGGCGACCGCGCAGAAGCCAAATCGCCGATACGAGAAGCCCGAGGTAGCTCAGCCGGATGGGCAGCGACTCGTAGCGCGCGTAGGAGCCGGCGAGGCTCAAGGGCCAGGAGATGGAAAAAGCGAACGCGGCCAACGCAGCGATCGCGGAAGCGATGACGGGCCACTTCAGCTCGCCCAGGCCGGTCGCGCGGCCCGCGACGAGCGCCAGCCCGAGACCCAGGCAGGCGCCGCCGACCACGAGCGATGCCCGCGGCAGGATGTAGGAATCGCCGGCGATGGGGAGAAATACGACCGGCAGGGCCGTCGCGAGGGCCGCCGGAAAATACCCGCAGAGCCGATCGAGGAAGCGCGCCACGCGCGTACTCTTAACCGAAATCGACTCCCAGAGTTGGCCGTTATATTAGGTGCAGAGGCATCACCCGGTGCCACTGAAGCGTTTGAGGAGGTGCTGGCCCCACCTAGGTAAGCCGAGAGTCCAGGAGGATAGGGATTTTGTATCCGTTTGAAAGATTCACAGAGCGGGCCAAGAAGGTTCTGACGCTCGCCCAAGAAGAAGCAGAACGATCACACCACAGCTACATCGGGACAGAGCACCTGCTCCTGGGACTTCTCCGCGAAGGTGAGGGTCTCGCCGCCAAGGTTCTGAACAACCTTGGCGTGGAAATCGGCAAGGTCCGCCAGACGATCGAGTCTGTGCTCGGCCGCAACGAGCGGATCATCATCCAGCAGATCATCCCGACGTCGCGCGTGAAGAAGGTCATCGAGATCTCCTTCGAAGAGGCGCGGCGGATGGGCCACAACTATGTCGGCACCGAGCACCTGCTGCTTGGTCTTCTGATCGAAGGCGAGGGCATCGCCGCTCACGTGCTCGAAGACCTCGGCGCCAACCTCGAGAAGGTGCGCGGAGAGATCGAGCGGCTGCTGCACGACTCGAGCGCCGAGACGGAAGCAGAGCCTGCGCCGAAGAAGCCGTCGAAGACGCCACTGCTCGACCAGTTCGGACGCGACCTCACGGAGCTTGCGCGCCGCAATCAGCTCGACCCCGTGATCGGGCGCGAGACAGAGATCGAGCGCGTGATCCAGATCCTCAGCCGCCGCACCAAGAACAACCCGGCGCTGATCGGCGAGCCCGGCGTCGGCAAGACCGCCATCGCCGAGGGCCTGGCGCAGCAGATCAACCTCGGCAATGTGCCCGAGTCGCTGCAGCACAAGCGCGTGCTGACGCTGGACATGGGCGCACTGGTCGCCGGCACCAAGTACCGCGGTGAGTTCGAGGAGCGGTTGAAGAAGATCCTCGACGAGATCCGCTCGAGCCGCGAGGTCGTGCTGTTCATCGACGAGCTGCACACGCTGGTGGGCGCCGGCGCCGCGGAAGGCGCCATCGACGCGGCCAACATCCTGAAGCCCGCGCTGGCGCGTGGCGAGATCCAGTGCATCGGAGCGACGACGCTGAACGAGTACCGCAAGTACATCGAGAAGGACGCCGCCCTCGAGCGCCGGTTCCAACCGGTTTTCGTTGATCAGCCCTCGCTCGCGGAGACGATCGACATCCTCAACGGCGTCAAGTCCCTCTACGAGAAGCACCATCGCGTCACCATCAGTGATTCCGCGGTGCACGCCGCGGCGGTGCTGAGCGACCGGTACGTGAGCGACCGGGCTCTCCCCGACAAGGCCATCGATCTCATCGACGAGGCGTCAGCGCGAGTGCGCATGAAGCTGACCACCACGCCCGACGAGCTGAAGGATCTGCAGAAGGAGATCCGCAAGCAGAGGGCGGAGCAGGACGAGTCTGTCAACAAGCAGGACTTTGAAGCCGCCGCGGGTGTTCGCGACAAGGTCAAGAAGCTGCAGGACAAGCTCGCCGTCAAAGAGGCGCAGTGGCGCGACAAGCTCGGCGAAACCGTTCCCGACGTGAGCGAGGAGGACATCGCTCAGATCGTTGCCGCCTGGACGGGCGTCCCCGTCTCACGGCTCGTCGAGGAAGAGAGCTCGCGACTGCTCCGCATGGAAGAAGAGATCCACAAGCGGATGGTCGGCCAGGACGAGGCGATCGTCACCGTGTCGCAGGCCGTGCGCCGCGCGCGTGCCGGCCTGAAGAACCCGAGGCGGCCGATCGGGTCGTTCATCTTCCTTGGCCCCACGGGCATCGGCAAGACCGAGCTCGCCCGCGCCCTTGCGGAGTACCTGTTCGACTCTGAGGACGCGCTGATCAAGCTCGACATGTCGGAGTTCATGGAGCGCCACACGACCGCGCGGTTGGTCGGATCGCCACCCGGATACGTCGGCTACGACGAGGGCGGACAGCTCACCGAAGCTGTGCGCCGCCGGCCTTACTCGGTGATCCTCTTCGACGAGATCGAGAAGGCGCACCCCGAGGTCTTCAACATGCTGCTGCAAATTCTCGAGGACGGCCGGCTCAGCGACGCGAAGGGCAAGGTCGTGAACTTCGCGAACACCGTGATCATCATGACCTCGAACCTTGGCATCCGGGACGTCAACCAGGCGGGCACATCGCTCGGTTTCCAGCCTGCGGTCGTCGACGAGAAGGACGAGGTCGAGCGCCGTCACCAGAACACCAAGCAGAAGATCGACGAAGAGCTGAAGCGCATGTTCCGGCCGGAGTTCTTGAACCGCGTCGACGCGGTCGTGGTGTTCAAGAGTCTCACCACGCACCAGATCCGCGAGATCGTGGACCTGCAGCTCAACCGCCTTGCCAAGCACCTGACCGAGCAGCAGATCACCATCGAGGTGACCGACGCCGCGAAGGACCTGCTGGCGAAAGAGGGTTACGACCGGACGTACGGCGCGCGCCCGCTGCGCCGAGTCATCACGAGCCGGATCGAGGACCAGCTCTCCGAACACCTGCTGCGCGGAAAGATCGCGCGCGGGGACACCGTCCAGATCGACGTCGAGGGCGAAAGCGACCTGAAGTTCACGCCGACCAAGCACGCGAAGAAGGAGCCTGCGACAGCAGCACCGAAGGCCTAGCAGCTAGCGCCTCAGCCAATGGCTGAGGCGCTCGGACAGCTTCGTCGGTGTGGTCTGGCTCTTGATCAAATGGTCGAGCGCGCCCAGCCTGGCGCCGCGCTCGACGAGCTCCTTCTCGTTCCAGTTGGACAGGATCACTACCGGGATGTGCGCCGTCGATCTGTCCGCCCGAAGCGCCTCCAGCACCCCCATGCCGTCGAGCTTGGGAAGCCTGATGTCGAGAAAGATGATGTCGGGCGCCAGAACCCTTGCTTTTTCAAGGGCGACGAGGCCGTCGCCTGCCACGTCGACGATGTATCCGTCGAGCTCGAGCTTCAGCCGGTACATCTGCGCGACGAACGCATCGTCCTCGACGAACAGGACCCTGACCTCGTCAGGCGCTGCCGCCGCATGCTGATTCAATTTCCATCCCCCTCGTTAAGAACGCTTAGCCTCGTGCGTTTACGACACAATCGAGCGCTGCACCAGTGAGCGCACCTGTTCAGCTTCGAATGCGCCCGCTCGAGATCGGCGACGTGCTGGATGAGACCTTCCGCATGTATCGCCGCCACTTCCTTTTGTTTGGGGGCATCTCGGTGATCCTTTCGATTCCGTCGGCGGCGCTATTCGGCCTCGCGCTCAGCTCGTTCTCGTCGGTCCTCCAGCAGTCAAACGGACCGGCGGCGGACCTGAGCTTTGTCACGCCGCTGCTGGCGGGTCTTGCCGCGGGCTTGCTTGTCAACCTGCTGTTCTTGCCGTTCTCGATGGGCGCAATCACTTACGCGGCGTGCGAGTCGGCGCTGGGTCGACCGGTCACAGCGAGCGGCGTGCTCTCGGGGGTGCTGCGCCGGTACTTCTCGCTGCTCGTGTTTTGGTTGTTGTTCCTCGTCTCCTTTTATGTATCGCTGGTCCTCTGCGTCGTCCCTGTCGTGTTGTGGGCGTGGATATTCGTCGGGTGGATCGTCGTGACGCCGGCGATGTTCGTCGAGGACATCGGCCTTGGCACGGCGTTTGGCAGGAGCTGGCGACTGGTCCAAGGCCGCTGGTGGAGGACTTTCCTCGTCCTGTTTCTGATCGCGATCATCTGGTACATCGCCCAGTTTGCCCTCGGCGCATTTCTGCAGCTTGGACAGGTGCTGCTGCAGCTGGTCGTCTCGCCGTTCATCGCGCTTGCGATCTCGAGCGCGACGGGCCAGATCGTGGCCGCGGTCGTGAATCCAATCCTGCAGATCGCGATCGTGCTGATCTATTTCGACCTCCGCGTCCGGAAGGAAGGGCTCGACCTCTTTCAGATGGCGTACCAGCTCGCCCCTCCGCAGGCGACGACCTGAAGACGCGACTTCTGACGGTCATCGTCGTGGCAATCGCCGCCATGCCCGTCGCGGCGCGAACGGTCGATGCGGAGCCGCTGCCTCAGCCAACCTACGTCGAGGCGGTCCGGCAGGCCTACAACCTGATCCAGGGCGCTTCCGCGCAGGATGCGGTTCCAGCCCGCGCCGCGGCCCGGGTGATGGTCGATGGGACCGGCGGCTCGCAGCCGGAGATCCTCGCCGACCTCCAGGCGCGGCCGCCTCTCTACGACGACGCGCGACATCGGCTGGCGGCGCTGCTCGCGGCGCTGGATCAGCCGGCCGACACGTCCGACCCCGCGCTCGCGCGGCAGCGCCTGAATGACGTCATGTCTATGAGCCGGTATGACGCGCTGCATCGCCCGCCGTCGTTGCTCGACCGCATCCAGCAGTGGATCCAGGACCGCATCACCGACCTGCTGCGCCTGGTGTTCGGCAGCGGAAGCGGCGCGCAGCCGCCGGCTCTGTGGCTCTACGCGACGGGCATAGCGGTCTTGCTGGGCATCGTGGTCCTGGTTGCGCGGGCCGCGCGGGGCCGGTTCAGCCAGGGCCTCGGGGCGCCGACCGACCGACCTCGGCCGCCCGCCGACTACTTCGCCGAAGCCGACCGCCTTGCCGCGGCGGGTGATCGTGTCGGCGCCATCAGGGCGCTCTGCGCCGCGGTCGCGGCGACCCTCGCCGGCGAAGGCTCGTGGGCCGGGAGCCCGCTCACCGTGCGCGAGATCTTCCAGCGCGCGCCGGACTACGCGAGCCTGCGGCCGCTGCTGCTGCCGTTCGAAGCGGCGGTCTACGGAGGACGCGAGGTGGACAAAGCCACATACGAGCGCGCGGCCACGGTGTCGGCCGCATTTCGCGTCCCCGAGCAGGCCGCCGCATGAAGGGCGCGCGCGGATGGGCTGTCCTCGCCGCCGTCGCGATCGTGATCGCCGCGGCCGCGTACGTGCTCCAGCCGAAGCAGGACTCACCCGAGCACAGCTCCAACAGCGACGCCGCCAACGGCTCCTCTGCGGCGCTTCTGTACGCGCAGGCGATGGGCCATCCGTCGTCGCAGATCACCGGTTCGTTCGTGCTGCCAAACGAGGGCTCGATGCTGTTCGTCTTCACTCCGACGAGTCCGTACACGGCCGACGAGGCCGACCGCACACGGTACTGGGTCAGCAGCGGCGGCATCCTCGTCTATGCGTCGGAGCAGGGCGACCCCGAGCTCGACCGTGCGCTGGGCGTCTCGCGTTATGGCGTCGCGGTCGAAAGCGGGGTCTACAAGGCGATTCCCGTCCTAGGGGGCGTCGACCGCGTCGGGGGTGGCACGGGCGGCGTCGTCCCCATGGGTCCGTCGGCCGAGCAGGTGACGTTCCTTCGCACCGCGCAGGGTTACTCCGTCGGTTTCATGCAGAAGCTCGGGCTCGGGTATTCGGTCGTGCTCGCCGACCCGCTCGTGCTGTGCAACGGATACCTCGAGAAGCTGAGCAACGGTCGCCTGCTCGCGGACCTTTTCGGTTTGCTCGGTCCAGGCGCCCCGGTCGCGTTCGACGAGTACCACCACGGTCTGATCGCAAGCGACTTCGCGCCGCAGGCGTGGCTCCTGACGCCGTGGGGAGCAGCGCTCTTGTGGCTGCTCGTCGCTGTGTTCTTCGGGCTGCTCCTTCGCGGGCGGCGTTTCGGGCCGCTGGTCGGGCGGCCGGCCGAGGTCGCGCGCTCAGACGCCGAATGGTCGGTGGCAGTGGGCCAGCTCCTGCGGAGGTCAGGCGCCAGGGCGGTGACCCTTGGCGTGCTTGCCACAGCGACTGAGCGCGCCGTGGCGTCACGCACCGGCCTTCCGCCGCAGCCGCGCGAGCGGTTCTGGAATGCTCTGTGGGTGCGAGCACCTGAGGTGGCCGGTGAGCTGGCGCAGGTCGAGTCGACGCTGCAGGCCGCATCGGCGGATGAGCGCGAGCTCCTGAAGGCGGCGCGCCGCCTTCACGACATCGCGCACCCGCGCACGGGGCGCACGCCTCATCCCCGGCCTTCGGCCGGTACTTCCCCATAAATGGGGAAGATGGCGACCGCGACCGATTTCTTCACGCGCCTTCGCGAGCAGCTCGGCAAGGCGATAGTTGGCCAGGACGACGCGATCCGTCTCTGCGCGATCGCGCTGGTCGCCCAGGGCCATGTCCTGCTCGAGGGCGTGCCCGGCACCGGCAAAACGCTGCTGGCAAAATCCATCGCTCGCGCGCTCACCCTTGACTACGGACGTGTCCAGTTCACGCCGGACCTGATGCCGGCGGACATCGTCGGCACCTCCGTGTACGACCTGACCACGCGCACCTTCGCGCTGCGCCGAGGACCCATCTTCACCAACGTCTTGCTCGCGGACGAGATCAATCGCGCGCCTGCCAAGGTGCAGTCGGCGCTGCTCGAGGCGATGGAGGAGCGCGGCGTGACGTTGGAGGGACAGCAGCTGACGCTGCCCGCGCCATTTTTCGTGCTCGCCACGCAGAACCCAGTCGAGTACGAAGGCACCTATCCGCTGCCCGAGGCGCAGCAGGACCGATTCCTGTTCAAGGTGCGGCTCGACTACCCGGCGCCCGCGGACGAGATGGAGGTGCTGCGCCGGTGGGAGTCCGGCATCGAGCTCCGCGACCCGGCGAAAGCGGGCGTGCAGCCCGTCCTCGGCGCGGCGGACATCGAGGCCTGCCGCACCCAGGTTGCCCAGGTCGTCCTGGACGAGAAGATCAGGCGGTACGTGGTGGACCTCGCGGGCGCGACGCGCTCGGCTCCGGAGATCGCGCTAGGGGCGAGCACCCGCGCCGAGGTTCTGCTCATGCTGGCGGCGCGTGCGTACGCCGCATTCGACGGCAGCGAGTTCGTCACACCCGACCACGTCAAGGCGCTCCTCGCGCCGGCCTTCCGGCACCGCCTGATCCTTCGGCCCGAGGCCGAGGTCGCGGGTCAGACGCCGGACAGCGTCCTCGACGCGGTCGCAAGCCGGGTGGTTCCACCGCGCTAGTTGATTTCTTGAGAGGCCTGGCGCCGCAGCCTCGGCTGCTCTGGGCGGTTGGCATTGGAGCGACGTTGATCGCGCTTTCGGTCGTTTCGCCGGTGCTCGGATTCGTGGCGATCGTTTTCAACGCGGGGCTGTTGCTCGTTGCGACGCGCGACCTTTCGCTGCTGCCGGGCCGGAGCGGGTACGCGGTGCGCCGCGTGATGCCCGACCCGTTCTCTCTGGGCGAACCCGAGGAGGTCGAGGTCATCATCCAGAACCGTGCGGCCTCCGGCCTGATGGCAAGGGTCGCAGACCACGCGCCGGATGCGCTTCAAGCCGTGCCACGCGAGGTCGAGGGACGCTTCGACCCGAATGGGATTCTCAGGGTGAGATACACGACCTACTCGCCCCGCCGGGGCGCGTACGCGTTTGGCCCCGCCGACCTCCAGGTCCGGCGTGAAGGTGGATGGTGGCGCCGGCAGCTCCGCCTGCCTCTCGCCCAGGAGGTGGCGGTATTTCCCAACGTCGTCGCCATCAAGCGCATCCAGCTGTCTTTGCGGCGTGGCTTGCGCGCGATGGCCGGCATGCGTCGCGCGCGTCCGCCAGGCGCGTCCACCGCCTTCGCCGGATTGCGGGATTACGTCCGAGGCGACGACGTGCGGCGCGTCAGCTGGACCGCGACCGCACGGCGCGATCGCCCCGTCGTGATCGAGGTCGAGGCGGAGCGTGGGCAGCAGGTGATCATCGCGCTCGACTGTGGCCGGTTGATGACGGCGCCGGCGGGTGACCTCGACAAGCTCGACCACGCGGTCAACGCCGCGCTCATGCTCGCGTGGGTCGCGCAGGCGTACGGCGACCGGGTCGGGCTGATGACGTTCGACGACCGGGTGACGGCGTTCATCAAGCCCGAGCGCGGTGCGGCTCAGCTGCGCCGCATCACCGAGTCGTTGTACGCCGTGCGACCGGAGTACGTGGAGCCTGACTTTGGCCACGCGATGACCCACCTGGCGCTGCGCGTCGGCCGGCGTTCGATGATCGTCTTGCTGACAGATGTGCAGGATGCGGAGGCGTCGCGAGAGCTCGTGGCGCATGCGCTTCGATTGGCGGCGCGGCACCTCGTGCTGGTCGTTGCAATGTCCGACCCCGCGGTCCTGAGCGCGCGTGACGACCCGGTCGACAGCACGAATCGCGCCTACGAATGGGCGGCTGCGGAGGAGTTCGTCGCGAGCCGGCGCCAGAGCTTCGAGCTGCTCCGGCGGGGCGGCGTGCTCGGCCTAGACGTGGTCGCCGGTCAGCTGTCTCCGGCGCTGGTCGAGCGCTACCTCGAGCTCAAAGAGCGGGCTCTTCTTTAGGGGCCTGCCGCACAGCAGCAGGTAGCCGTAGAACAGCGTACCCGTGGTCAGGCCGATCGCGACCTTCAAACCGAGTGGCGCGCTCGACGGCGAGATGTTGCCTTCGACCGTGCCGGCCACGACCAGCAGGGGTGCGAGACCAAGAAGGAGCGTGAAAGCCCGTCGCGCCGCGATCACCAACGCGTCGGCGCGCGACCGATTTCCGGGCGAGACGAGCGCCCATCCCATCATCAGTCCGCCCGCGCCCTGCGCGATCACGATCGACAGCTCGAGCACGCCGTGCCCGATCACGAACTCGAACAATCCGCCCGCGATGCCATAAGCCTGCGTCAGCCCGAACAGACCGCCGAGGACGATGCCGTTCGAGATCATCACCCACATCACCGGCAGGCCGAAGAAGACGCCGAGACCGAAGGCGAGGATGGAGACGTAGATGTTGTTGACCATGATCAAGCCGCCCGCCTGTACGCGCTCGTCAGCGGGGATGTTGGTCCACAGCTGGTGATGGTGGACGCGGTCGATCAGCTGCGCCCCCGCGATGCCGTACGCGGCGTCGGGATGGGCGAGCACGACGAAAAAGCTGATCAGGGCGGGCACGAACATCAAAGCGCCGGCGGCGAGCAGGTAGCGCCACGACTGGCGGTAGGTCCGAGGTAGCGTCTCGACGTAAAAACCGCGCACCCTCCTCCAGATCTCGCCGCCCCGCCGGTAGACGATGCCGTGACCCCGCGCGACCAACCCGTTCAGGTACCGATGCACCGGCTCCCCCGGCCAATCGCGCTGGGCGCGAGCGAGGTCGGCGGTCGCGCGCCGGTAAAGCGAGGCCATCGTGAGGACCTGGGCCGGGGTGAGCGCGTTGAGGTGGCCGGCGCCGGCACGGGCGAGAAGGTCCTCGAGACGGTTCCAGTCTTCGCGGCGAAGTGATACGAAATCCTCAGATCTCAAGTGCCTGCGAAGTAACTTAACAAGAGATGCAGCAACCGCTTCCCGATACCGACCTTGTCGTTGCGACGCCTGAGCGAGTCTCCTTCGACTACCAGGTTGCAGGCATCGGCACGCGCGCCATCGCGCAGCTGCTGGACCTGCTCATCCTCGGCGGGGTGTTGCTTGGTGTCTTGCTCGCGGCGATCGCCGTCGGGCAGACGGGCTCTGACACGCTTGCCTTCCTGCTCGCCGTGATCGGCAGCTTCGTCGTGACGTTCGGCTACTTCTGGGCGTGCGAGGCGTTCTGGTCAGGCCAGACCGTGGGCAAAAAGGTGTTTCGGCTCCGCGCCGTCGGCGATCGCGGTGAGCCGATGACCTTCGCGCAGGCCGGGATCCGCAACATCGTCCGGTTCATCGATTTCCTGCCGTACGCGTATGGCGTCGGCATGGTCGTTCTGTTCGTCAACGGCAAGGGCAAGCGTCTCGGCGACCTGGCGGCCGGGACGATCGTGGTCAAGGACTCGGACTCGCTGCAGCTGTGGCAGATTCCGGGCGGCCGCCCGCCCGCGCCCACCGCTTCACCTCAGCCCGATGCGCAGGCGGTAGCCTTTGCGCCGGCCACGCCCCAGGAGCTCCTGCTTCGCCGGCTCGACCCCGATCTGCGGCGCTTCGTCACCTCTTACGCGCGGCGCCGGGCCGAGCTGCCCCTCCCGCTGCGGGCGCAGCTCGCGGGGCAGCTGCAGGGGCATCTCAAAGCCGCGGTCCCGGACGTCTTCGCGGAGCACGGCCCGCTCGCGGCGCTCGATTACCTCGCGGACCTGGAGCGTCAATAGATCCAGTCGCGGATCTGCTGCTCGGTCAGGTTGCCACCGGTCAGGATGGTCGCCACGCGCTTGCCGACGAATTCCTCGCGCCTCTGCGCGATTGCCGCGACGCCGGCAGCCCCGGCCGGTTCGACGAGCAGGCCGGCGTCGTAGAACAGCGAGCGCATCGCGGCCAGCATCTCGTCGTCGCTGACGAGGATCACGTCGTCGACGGTCTTTTCCATGATGCCGACGGCCTCTGCGACCGGCACCCGGACGGCGATGCCGTCCGCGATCGTGTCACTCGGGGCTCCGACGGGGCGGTGCGATTGCCACGAGAGCGCCATCGACGGCGCGTCCGACGCGCACACGGCTATGACCTTCGTCGCCGAATGATGCTTCAGCCACGTGCCGACGCCGTTGACGAGCGCGCCGTTGCCGAGCGGAACAAAGACCGCATCAAGCGGCTGCGCATTGTCCAGCTCGACCGCAATGGTGCCCGCGCCCTCGGCGATGGCGCCGATGAGTCCGTCTTCGACGAAAAGTCCTCCATCACCTCGCGCGGCGTCTTTGGCGTCGTCGAAGTCGCCGGCCACGAGCTCGACGGTTGCGCCGAGCGCTCGCATCCGTTCGATCTTCAACGGATTCGCAGCGTCGGATGCAAACACCTTGAGCCGGACCCCGCGTTTGCGGCATGCGTACGCCATCCCCTGGCCGAAGTTGCCCGCCGATGCGCACACCAGGTCCCGTGTTTCATCGCCGAGCCGGTGGAGCAGGTAGTCCGTGCCCCTGCCTTTGAAGCTGCGGATGGGGTTAACCGTCTCAACCTTCAGGACGATATTGGCGCCGAGGCGTTCGCACACGAACTGCGGCGAGTTGAGAAAGACCGGGTCGATCGCCCTCGCGGCTTCGCGGATGTGGTCGACGGAGACGTCAGCGTCCACGGAAGCTGCTGGGATCCCCATCCTGTAAAGGATGGGGGGTGCGCCGCCCCGGGGGTAGTCAGGGCGGCGTCGTGACGCTCACCAGGTAAAACGTCTGGCTGTGTAAAAGGCTACGGCCGCACTTGTAAAACCTCGATCATGGGTAGACAGTCTGCCTATGGCCAAATCGACCATTACCTATGTCTGCACCGAGTGCGGCGGCGAGAGCCTGCGCTGGGCCGGCCAGTGCCCTCACTGCCACGCCTGGAACACGCTGCAGGAGTTCCAGGTGAGGAAAGCCAGGCGCGAAGTAAGCGCTCGGCCGCTCGAGCGGGCGCGCGCCACGCCTCTCAGCGAGATCGCTCCCGAGGACGCTCCGCGGCAGCGCCTGGAGTGGGGCGAGCTGAACCGGGTGCTTGGCGGCGGCATCGTGCCGGGCAGCCTCGTTTTGATCGGCGGCGAGCCCGGGGTCGGCAAGTCGACCCTCTTGATGCACGCAGCGGGCCAGGTCGCCCGGTCGGGAAAGGTCCTTTACGTCTCCGGCGAGGAGTCGGGACAGCAGGTGCGGATGCGGGCGGAAAGGCTCGATTCGCTCCGGCCGGGCATCCTGCTCCTTCCTGAGAACGACCTGGACGCGATCTGCGAGGCCATCCGGGCCGAGTCGCCGGCCCTGGCGATCGTCGACTCGATCCAGACCGTCATCGACGCAGGTTTTGAGGGCAGCGCCGGGAGCGTCACCCAGGTTCGGGAGTCCGCGGCACGGCTCATGCGCCTGGCCAAGGAGATTGGAGTTCCGATCTTCCTCGTCGGCCACGTGACCAAGGAGGGTTCGATAGCCGGACCGAGGGTCCTGGAGCATATCGTTGACACCGTGCTGTACCTCCAAGGCGACCGGAGGCAGGAGCTTCGGATCCTGCGCGCCACCAAGAACCGGTTCGGCTCGGCCGAGGAGATCGGCGTGTTCGCGATGGGCGAGGCGGGCCTGGAGGAAGTCGCGGACCCGTCGGCCGCGATCCTCGCGACCGCGGCGCCTGTCTCGCCGGGGACGGTGATCGTCGCCGTGCTCGAAGGCACTCGGCCTCTGCTTGTCGAGGTGCAGAGCCTGGTCAACAAGAACGAGAACGCAATGGTTCGGCGGATCGCGAACGGCATCGACGTGAACCGCCTGCACATGATCCTCGCCGTCCTGGAGAAGAGGCTTCAAGGATTCAAGTTCGGTAACTCGGACGTGTTCGTCAGCGTGGCGGGCGGCATCCGGATCACGGAGCCGGCCGCCGACCTCGGTCTCGCGTTGTCGATCGTCAGCAACGTGGTCAACAGGCCAATGCCGGACGGCCTGATCGTGATCGGCGAGCTGGGATTGACAGGCGAGGTGCGCCGCGTCGGCCAGCTCGAACGCCGCCTCCACGAGGCGGCGCGGCATGGCCTGACGCGCGCTTTGATTCCGGCCGGCGCTCGCGCCGGACGGCCCAGCGGCCTCGAAGTTATCGAGGTCCGTACCGTGGCGGACGCAGTCTCCGCCGCATTTCCTTCACCTATCAGGTCCGGCGCATTCATAGAGGAGGCCGGGATCTCGGTCTCTTGAGGAGGTAACCCTTGAAGCGTTCCGAGTATCTGGCCCGCTGGCTCGGGGCAGGGCTCGGAGTGATCGGTGGTTTCGTGCTCGGTTATTTCCTGGTGCAGGGTTTGGGCCACAACGCCCACCCGGGCTGGGCAGTCATCGGGCTGACCACGCTGGAAGGTTTGATCTTCGCGTACCTGGGCACGCCGTACGTGCTGGGCGGATGGCGAAGGGTGAACTTCCGGCTGACGAGCACTCCGCTGCCGGATCTGCTGAGCGGATTGCTGGGGATGATCGTCGGCCTGGTCATCGCCGTTCTCATCGGTTTCTTCGTCCGCGATCTTCCGTATGGCTACGCGCTTTCGACGGTGCTGGCTCTGCTCCTCGCGGCTCTGGGCACGTCGGTTGGTGCGACGCGGCGCGCTGAGCTCACCGCGCTGTTCTTTGGCGGTGGCTCACAAGAGTCGGACCAGCATCGCGTGCCGGCGCTGCTGCTGGACACGTCGGTGATCATCGACGGCCGCATCCACGACATCGCGAAGACCGGCTTCCTCGACATGCCGCTGATCATCCTTTCCTCCGTCCTGCGGGAGCTGCAGATGGTGGCCGACTCGGCCGACGTCACGCGGCGTCGTCGCGGACGTCGCGGTCTCGACGTATTGACCGAGATGCAGAAGGACCCGGCGATCAACCTGCAGGTCACAGAGGACGAGGCGCCGCCGAACGGCGACATCGACCAGCACCTCGTGCGCACGGCCAAGCGCAAGGGCTGGGCGATAATGACGAACGATTTCAACCTGAACCGCATCGCGCGTCTGGAGGGCGTGGCCGTCCTGAATTTGAACGAGCTCGCCCAGGCGATGCGACCCGTCGCGATTCCGGGCGAGGAGATCATCGTCACAGTGGCCCGCGAGGGCAAGGAGCCCGGCCAGGGCGTCGGCAGCCTCGACGACGGCACCATGGTCGTGATCCAGAACGGCCGGCGGCTCCTGAACCAGACGATCACTGCGGTCGTGACCTCCGTCATCCAGACGTCCGCGGGACGAATGATCTTCGCCGACCCGGTCGGCGTGGAGACGCGTCGCACCCCCAACCGCGTCAAGCAGCCTCGCGAGGAATCCGCTTGACGCCGGTCGTCGGGACGATCGTCGCCGCCGCGGGGATGGGCTCAAGACTGGGCCGGGGCTCGAAGGCGCTGGTGCGGCTGAACGGCCGCACCACGCTTGCCCGCGTGCTCGAGCTGTTTCTTGGCCTGGATGAGGTGGACCGCATCGTCGTCGTCGGTCCGCCGTCGCGCCTCGAAACCGCGGAGCACGAAGTCCAGGCCCTCCAGCCGCGCAAGTCGGTGGTGGTGAAGCCGGGCGGCGAGAGCCGCCAGGAGTCCGTCCGTCTCGGGATTGCCGCGCTTGGCGACTGTGACTTCGTCCTTGTCCATGACGCGGCGCGGCCACTGGCGACGGCGGCGCTGGTGCGGCGGGTGTTGGTGGCGGCCATCGAGTCCGGCGCCGCATTCCCTGCTATCACACCGCGCGACGCGGTCAAGCGCGTCGAGGGCAACCGTCTGGTCGAATCGCTGGACCGGTCTCGTGTCGTGCTCGCGCAGACGCCGCAAGGCTTCTCCTACGAGCTCCTGGCGCGCGCGCATCGCGAGGCGGCCGACGCCGGCCTCGTGGGCGACGACGACGCTCAGCTCGTCGCCGCGACGGGGCACGTCGTCACGGTGGTGCCCGGCGAGCCGGCGAACATCAAGCTCACCACTCCCGAGGACCTCGAGGTGGTGGAGGCGTTGATCCGAGAGCACGAGACCGCCGCGCGGTGAGGGTCGGCATCGGCTACGACGTCCACCCGCTCGTCGCGGGACGGCCGCTGGTGCTGGGTGGTGTCGGCATTCCGCATGTGTCCGGTCTTGACGGACACTCGGACGCCGACGTCCTCACGCATGCGGTGATCGACGCGTTGCTCGGCGCCGCCGGGCTCGGCGACATTGGCCGGATGTTTCCGGCGAGCGATCCGAGGTTCAAGGATGCATCGAGCCTGGAGATGCTGTCCGGCGCAGTGAAAGCCGTGGGCGACGCGGGATTTCGGGTGGTGAACGTCGATTGCACAGTGATCGCCCAGGAGCCGCGATTGGAACCCCATCTCGCGGCGATGTGCTCCCACCTCGCCGAGCGCTTAACCACGCCACGCGTCAACGTCAAGGCCAAGTCGCCGGAAGGCCTGGGTGCGTTGGGGCAGGGTGGAGGCATCGCCGCGCAGGCCGTGGCCACGATCGAGGAGTCGCGTTAGTCCGGTCCGCGCGCCTGCCCTCCGAAGTTGACCGCCGGTGGCATCGCCAGGAGACGACCTTCTTCTGTCTTGATCAGCTGCCACCCGCCTTCGTGAAACATCCGGTGATGGCGCCTGCAGAGCAGGATCTGATTGTCGAGCTCGCCGCCGCCGCCGTGGAGCCAGTGCACGATGTGGTGGTCGTCACACCATGACGCAGGCCGTTCGCAGCCGATCCATTTGCAGTGCTTGTCGCGAGCTTCGAGCGCCCGGCGCCGCGGGCCTTTGCAGGTTCGCTCGGCCCGCCCGACGTCGATGACAACGGAGTCCTGGAGCAGGATGCGGCTGACGCTCGAGTCGCACGCCCAGCGCTGTGCCGTCTTCGAGGAGATCGGAAGTGAGAACTCGGCCTCCGCTCCCGGCGCTCCCACAAGCGCCAGCAGCGATTCGATCGACGCGGTGACCTGCATCTCGACTCTTTGCCGAGTCCTGTTGGTGCAGATCTCGGTCAATCCATCGGCCAGGCGCTGCTCGCGGGTGCGGTCGTCCTGGCGGCCGCACGGCTTCGCCAATGCTTCCAGTGCGGTGCGCACTGCGGCGCCGTCGACAGGGTCGAGGCCGCCGCTGATGAGAAGGCATCCGTCTTCGGCCGTGCTCAAGCGGAGGCCGCGCCTTTCGTGAAGGAGTGCTTGTTCCTCGTTGAACCCATGACCGTCGACCGAGTGCCGGTAGTGGAGGCACTTGTAGTGGAACTTGCCGGGCGAGCTCTCTCGAGCCATGCCAAGAAGCTGGTTCTCGTCGAATGCAGGGCCGACGACGTCGGCGGTGCGTGCCATGACCTTGACGTGCGCGTATCCGATCTCACCGGATTGCATCGCCTGAAGGGATTCCGACATGTGGGGAAGATGCATGCCGACGTTGACCAGGTCGGCGGCCACTGTCGACGTGACGTGGCAGTTGAACCTCAGCCAGTCGATGACGCTGTTGAAGCCGCCCCGCTCCCACTGGCCCGACTGCTCGAACTCGTAAGCCAGGCGAGCTTGCTCCAGCTGGAGCTGGTCGATGCGGGCCTGGTTCTCGACAAGTCGGTCGGCCAAACTCGGGCCAACCTGTAGTTGGAGCACGATTCCAGTGTACGAAAATTTGTTCTAAGAGTCAAGTAAAAACCAGTAAATTTACGGCAACCAGAGCGTGGCCTAGCACCTCCCAGGCGCAGTCCTGTCGCATCCTTCCCAGTAATATCGCCCAGACGATGCTGCGCCTCCACAACACCCTCACAGGCACCAAAGACACCTTCGAACCCCTGGAAGAAGGCGTCGTCCGCATGTACACCTGCGGCCCCACCGTCTGGAACTACGCCCACGTCGGCAACCTCCGAGCCTTCCTTTTCTATGACCTGGTCCGCCGCCACCTGCTGGTGTCCGGTTACAAGGTCGACCACGTGATGAACCTCACCGACATCGACGACCGCATCCTCGACCAGGCCATGCATGCCGGCACGAACATCGCCGAGTACAGCAGTCCCTACGCGCAGGCCTTCTTCGAGGACATGGCCACGCTTCGCGCGCAGAAGGTCGAGCACTACCCGCGCGCGACGGAGCACATCCCTGAGATGGTCGAGATGATCCAGACCCTGCTGAAGAACGGCAACGCGTACGAGTCGGAGGGCGACGTCTACTTCCGCATCGCGAGCTTTCCGCGGTACGGCGCGCTGAGTCACCTCGACCGCGCAGGTCTGAAGGCGGGCGTGCGCGTCGCGACCGACAAGTACGACAAGGAAAACGTCAGCGACTTCGCTCTCTGGAAGAAATCACAGCCGGGCGACGAGAAGATCGGCGCCGCATGGGACGCACCTTTTGGCAAGGGCCGCCCTGGATGGCACATCGAGTGCTCGGCGATGAGCAAGAGCTACCTCGGCGAGACCCTCGACATTCACGCCGGCGGCGTCGATCTTGTGTTTCCACATCACGAAAACGAGATCGCACAGTCCGAGGCCGCAAACCACAAGCAGTTCGCCCGCGTGTGGCTGCACTCGGAACACCTCGCCGACGCGACAGGCGAGAAGATGTCGAAGAGCGCCGGTGGTTTCACCACCCTCCGCGACCTGGTCGGCGCCGGCCACGATCCGCTGGCGGTGCGAATGTTCCTCGTCGCGGGCGCCCATTACCGCCAGCGCCTTCGGCTCTCCGACGAATCACTTCACGCGGCTGCCGAGCAGGTACGCCGGCTCCGCGAGCTGTTCCAGCGCCTGACAGCCACACGACCGCTGGAGGTCGACAGCCAGGACCTGATCGAGCGGGCCGCCCAAACCCGGGCTCTGTACCGGGAGTCTCTCGACGACGATCTCAACCTTCCGCGCGGACTGGGTCACGTTTTCGATTTCGTGCGGGAGGTCAACACTGCGCTCGACGCGGACGACGTCAACCCGGAGGGAGTGGCCACCGCCCTGGGCCTTCTCTCTGACGTCGATGCCCACCTCGACGTGCTGGGCGAGGCGTCGCAGCTCGATGCAGAGATCGAAGACCTGATATCCAGACGCGAACAGGCGCGTGAGAGCAAGGATTTCGCCAGGGCCGATCAGATTCGCGAAGACCTGCGGCGAAGAGGCATCGCGCTCGAAGATTCGAAGGACGGCGTGCGCTGGAGGCGCGTCGCCGTTACTGAGGCAGGGCGGTCCTGACCGTTCCCGTCACCGGGTCGTAATACTCGCGGTCGATCTGCATCACATTCCTGCCGAACAGCACGAGCTCGAGGGCGGTCCCGCCGATTCCCTGCTGGCTGTGTATGTCGTGTGGTGGATCGAGCCAGACGACGAAGTCTCCGGGACCAAGGACCTTTTCGTACAGGACTCGCACTCGGCCATCGTCGTCGAGACGCCAGTGACGATACCGATCCTGTCCCTCGACGACGCACGCGACGCCCCACGAGTGGTGGTTGTGCACGGGCGTCTCCTCGATCGCGAAACGGCCGAGCATCAGCGTCAGCCCGTCAGGGTCGCTCTGCAGGATCGTTGACGTGGTTCCGCCGCCGTGCAGCGAGCGCATCTCCGTCTCGGCGAAGAAACCAGGCTCCTCTGACGCCTCCGCCAGCAGCCGTCCTACTGCCTGGAGGCTCTCTTCGGTGACTCCACCCGCAAGCAGCTCCCGTGCCCTTGCCATGAACTCTGCAACCATCAGATCAGTGTGGGACAGGTGATCTTCGGCCGCAATGCGGTCCTCGAGGCCGCTCGGGCCGGTCGCGTGGTCAAGGTCTACAGGGCCGAAGGGCTGGGCCACGACCCGCGCCTCGACGAGATCGCAAAGCTCGCTCGCGTCGAGACTGTGCCGCCCGCCCGTGTCGATCAAATGGCGCCCGGCGTCAACCAGGGCGTCGCCGCCGAGCTCAAGCCGCGGCGCAATTGGACGCTGAAGGAGCTGCTGGACACGAATCCATCCCTGCTCGTTGCGCTCGACGGGATCCAGGACCCGCAGAACCTTGGCGCCATCCTGCGCAGCGCGGAGGTCGCGGGGTGCGAAGGCGCGATCCTGCCCGAACATCGCAGCGCTTCCATCACGCCCGCCGCCGTCAAGGCCAGCTCGGGGGCGTCGGAGCTGCTCCCAATCGCGAAGGTCTCCGGTCTGCCCTCCGCGATCGCGGAGGTGAAGCGCGCCGGAATCTGGTGCGTCGCGCTCGACCCATACGGCGAGATGCTCGCGTGGGACTTCGATTTCACGCAAAACGCGTGCGTCGTGGTCGGCGGGGAAGGGGCGGGGGTGCATCGCCTCGTCAAGGAGCGCTGTGACGCGCGTGTGCGATTGCCGCTGAAGGGCCACGTGGCGAGCTTCAACGCGTCGGCGGCGGCAGCCGCCCTCCTCTACGAAGTGATGCGCCAGAGGTCGAGGTAGTGCAGCTCATAGTCGACGGCTACAACGTCATCCACGCCTGGACGTCGCTGAAGCGGCTCGTCTCCTCGGCGTCACTCGAAGCCGCGCGCGAAAAGCTCATCGAGAGGCTTGCCGTCCTGGGCATGATCTCGGGCGAATCGGTGACGGTGGTTTTCGACGCGCATCACTCTGCAGCCATGGCCAACTCTGAGGACACCGTCGACGGCGTGCGTGTGGTCTTCACGAGGCGCGGCCACTCTGCCGACCACGTCATCGAGCGACTCGCGTACGAGGCGAGCAACACGGGCGAGGTCATCACGGTCGCGACCTCGGACCGTTTCCAACGCGACCTCGTGCGCGGAATGGGCGGCGCCGTGATCAGCTCGCTCGAGCTGGAAAAGCGCGTGATCGACGCCGAGAACGAGATGACGCGAAGGGTCAACCGCTACCGGTGAGCCTTGTTCGCCGCACTCGGATCGTGTGCACGATCGGGCCTTCGAGCGCTTCGCCCAACGTGCTGCGGGCGATGATCCTGGCGGGCCTGGACGTCGCGCGACTCAACTTCTCGCACGGCGACGCAACCACGCACCGTGAGGTCGCAGCCAACGTGCGCGACGTGGCGGAATCGGTGGGCAAGCCGGTGGCGCTGCTGGGCGACCTACAGGGTCCGAAGATCCGCACCGGCGCGCTGGACAGCTCGTTCGTGCGGCTGGTCCGGGGAAGGCAGGTGGAGCTCGTGGGCGGACACCGCACCCAGCCCAACCAGATCGAGATCAACCATGAGGAGCTCGTCCACGCGCTTCGCCCGGGCGACCGCGTGCTGCTCGACGACGGCCGGATCGAGCTCGCGGTCCGCGCGGTCCAGGACGGGCGTGCCGACGCCTCTGTCGTGCGCGGTGGATTGCTGGGCGAGAGAAAGGGCGTCAGCGTCCCGGGCCGGCCGTTGCCCCTGCCCGCGCTGACGGAAAAAGACCTCGCGGACCTCGAGCTCGCCGTCGAGCTGGGGGTCGACTATCTCGCGCTGTCGTTCGTGCGGCGGGCAGAGGACCTCGCCCTCTGCAGGCAGCACCTGGCTGGTATGAACTGCAGCGTTCCGGTGATCGCCAAGCTGGAGAAGCTCGAGGCGATCAAGAACCTCGACGAGATCCTCGAGGTCGCCGACGCCGTGATGGTCGCGCGCGGTGACCTGGGCGTGGAGCTGAAGCTTGGGGATCTCCCGGCGGTGCAGAAGGACGTCATCGACCGGGCTAACCGAGCCGGCGTGCCGGTGATCACCGCGACAGAGATGCTCGAGTCGATGGTCACGTCGAACAGGCCGACCCGCGCCGAGGCGTCAGACGTCGCGAACGCGATCTGGGACGGAACCGACGCTGTGATGCTCTCGCAGGAGACGTCCATCGGTGCGCACCCTGTGGAGGCGGTGCGGGCGATGGCGCGCATATGCCTTGCCGCTCAGAAGCATCCGGCTTATGAGCGGGCTCGCCAGATCTGGCGCGAGCCGGGTGAGGTGGGCGGCGCCATCGCTCACGCCGCGGCCTTGACCGCTGCTGAGCTGCACGCCAAGGTGATCATCGCGTTCACGGAATCGGGGACCACCGCCCTGCGCTGCAGCAAGGCCCGGCCGCCGATGCCGGTCATCGCCGCCAGCCCTCACGTCGAGGTCCTCCGCCGCACGGCGCTGTACTCGGGAGTCGTCCCGCTGCTGGTTAGCCCGGGGCGGGACACCGACCAGATGATCGAGAACGCCACCGAAGCCGCCAAGGCGAGTGGGATGGTCCGGCCGGGCGACCGGGTGGTGGTCGTGGCGGGAGTCCCGGTGGGGCGGCCGGGGCAGACAAACTTGATGAAGGTGGAGACCGTTTAAGCGGGGTCTGAAAAGGTTCGGCGGGACCCAGAATTAGCCCCGTGGCGCCCTCCTCCCACGGTCTCCTCGGCCGCATCCAGAGGGCCAACGACGACGCATCGCATCGCTTCGGCCCGCACACCGCCGAGGTCGAGGCGTTCATAGTCGCCGCGGGGCAGCTGACGCCCTGGCAGTGGCGCCAGATTCTTGCCGTCAAGCGCCTGGTGGCGTCGGTGACCAAGGACGCTCCATCGGACAACGCCAGGTCGATCCAGGCTGCGATCCGAGCGAGCGACACGCGCATCTCCGAGCCCGTGGCGCGTGCCGGCGAGATCCTCTTCGACACGCTCGCGAAGAAGAGCGAGGACAAGCAGGTCGCGGCGTGGCAGGCGATGACGGCGGTCGTGATGCGTTCGCAGCTGCCCGCGTTGAAGTTCGCAGTCCACTACGCGCCGTTCGCGACGCTCATCCCTCTGTCGGGCTCGGACGTGCTGAATCCCAGGACCCGCCGATTCCTGGCGCGCGTGCAGCAGCTGACCGGGGAGCAGCTCGAGGTGCTGGCACAGCGATGGCGCATCGAGCCCGCCGCCTCGCGGGCGCTGCTCCAGGCCGTGGCGAAGAACCGTCACGTGAAGAGCGAGGAGGCTGCGGCGACGTATGCGTTGACGTACGTCCCGAACCACCTGTCCGGCGACGTGGGGTGGTCGGCGGTCAGGACGCTGGTCCACGGCGGGCGCGTGCTTGGCGCGCTGCCCGACCTCACCGCCCAAGAGATCGCACAGCTCTGGGCGCCCCTGGAGGCGGTCTTGCCGCTGGCCTCGCTGGACGAGGTCGACGAGCGGCCGGCCGCCGAGCGCGTTCGGGCGGCGGTCGGCACGGCCATCAAGTCGATGACCCGGCCGCCCCGGTCGCGCGCCGTCCCGGCCGCGCCGGTCGCCAGAGCCGCTACGCCGTACGGACCGAACCACGCCGAGGTGGCCGCGTTCATCAAGGGCGTCGGTGACCTGACCGCGATCCAGTGGCTGCGCGTGCTCGACCGGCGAAAACTGGTGTCGAGCGTCACGCGTGAAGGCGCCGCGGAGCCGGCGGGCGTAGTGCGATCGATCCTCGCCATGCTGGATGCCACGCGCGACCTCGACTCATATGCGCGGTGCCGCGTGTTTGTGGCCGTGGAGCGGGCAGGCTTTGCACTCGAGTCTCGCAGCCACACCAACCTCGACCAGATCCGACAGGTCCTAGTGCCGTTCGAGCCATCCGTCGCTTTCGAGGGACTCAACGGCGGAGGGTTTGCGCACAAGGTCGCGTCCCTGGGCAGGGGCGAATGGCAGCGGATCGCGGCGGCGGCCCCGGACGCGAATGAGGAAGCGGTCGCGCCGCTGGTCAACGCCGGCAGCGCTTTGATCGATTTCTTCGGGGGGCGGTCGGACGACGAGGCGGTTGCAACCTGGCACGCGGTGTCGGCGCTGGTCCACCGCCACCACCTGACTCCGATCAAGTTCGCGGCCTCATATGCGCCGTTTGCGTCGGCGATCCCTGTGACCAATCCGCGATCGCTCGGGGCGATGGTGTCGCGGTACGTGACGGCCATCAGCCGGCTGGGGTCGAGCCAGTGCGCGGCGCTTGCGAAAGAGTGGACGCTGGACGACGAGCTCTCGACCGTTCTGTCGCGGGCTGTGGCGGACGGAGCCACGCGCACGGGCGAGGAGGCCGCGGCTCTGGCGGCGGTGGTGACGGTTCCCATGCGCCTCTCGGGGGCGCACGGATGGGCGGCGGTCAAGACCGCCTCGTTCGGTGGACGTGTGATTGCGGCGCGCAGCCGGCTGACGGCCGAGCAGCTCGTCGCGCTGTGGACGCCGATACAGGCCGCGATTCCGCTCGCTTCGCTCAACGCTCCTGCACGCGTCCGCCGGTAGCCCCTATCGTCTTTATTCGTGGCGAACGCGCGCAGTAACGGCCGGCTTCCGAAATTTGGAAAGGTGATGGTCGTTTCCGCGCATCCGGATGACCCGGACTTCGGCGCGGGCGGCTCGGTCGCTCGGCTCGCTGACAGCGGCGCCGAGGTGACGTACGTGATCGTCACCGACGGACGCCAGGGCGGGGAGGATCCGAAGCAGAAGGATGCCGAGCTCGTTGCGATCCGGCAGAAGGAGCAGCGCGCAGCCGCGAAGGTCCTCGGCGTCAAAAAGGTCGAGTTTCTCGGCTACAAGGACGGCCACCTCGCTCCCGACCTGAAACTGCGGCGCGACATCGTGCGCATGATCCGCAAGCACAAGCCGGAGCTCGTCATCACGCATATCCCCGGCCGCGTGCTGGACGCGCCGATGGGCGGATCACATCCGGACCACCTCGCGGTCGGCGAGGCGACCATGGCCGCGGTGTATCCGGACTCGCGCAACCCGCGCGCGTTTCGCTCGCTCTTGAAGGAAGGTCTCCTGCCCCACGAGGTGAAGGAGGTCTGGATCCCGTTCTGGACGCAGGGCGACTACCTGGTCGACATCACGCCGACGCTCGATCGCAAGATCGAGGCGCTGCGCAAGCACCGCTCACAGGTGGCGAAGCCCGGGCGGACCTGGGACTTCGAGAAGTTCATGCGCAAGCGGCACCACGACGTGGGGAAGAAGGCCGGCTACAAGTACGCGGAGTCGTTCAAGAGGATCACGGTCTAGGGGCTCTGTTTCTCGGCGCGTCTGACGCCAAACACCCTCGAATCCTTGACGGCAAACCGGGCGTCTGTCGACAAACGCGCCAGGGTTGAGTCAGCGCGGCCAGGCGGCCCAGATCGTCTCCGCCCACGCGGCGTACTGAACGTCCCCGGGATGCAGGTCGTCAGACGCTATCCACCCCGGGGTTCCGACTCCCGACTTGCTGACTGCGCCGATATCGACCCAGGTGTAACCGCGACCCGTCGCCTGGTCACGGGCCACCTCATTGAAGACGACGGTCAGGCGATCGACGTGGTCAGCGCCACCAAAGTCAGCAGCCGCGGGGACATATGACCAGCTTGGGATGGACACGGCGATCACGGGCAGGCCCGACGCCGCGTCGTAGATGGTCGTCAGCGAACGCCGGTACTCGTCGGCAGTTCGCCCTTGAACAAGGTCGTTGACGCCGATCAGGATCGAAACGATGTCGGGATGAACCCGCTCGATGAAGGAAAGCTCGTCGCGGATCAGATCAAGGGTCGTGTAACCGTTGACCGCCGGATTCGTCAACTGCGCGCCCAGGCGGGCGGCGATGATCGATGGCCACGCGTGGGCCGTATCGGAGGCGCCGGTGCCGATCGTGTAGGAGTCGCCGAGGGCCAGGTACTTCAGCGTTCGACGTCCGCCAGCGCGCTCCAGACCTCGACCTTGGTCTTCACGCGACGGATGACCTCGGCCGTGAAGTCGCTGGTCGAGGCGTGACCGCCGAGGTCGGCGGTCCGGATCCCGTCGGAGACCGCCTCCAGGGCCGCCTCGTAGATGGAGCGCGACGCGCGGCGCGGCATCTCGCCCTTCATATAACCGAGCAGCGACGCCACGGCGAGGACCATCGCCATCGGGTTGGCCACGTTCTTGCCCTGCAGGGCAGGCGCAGTTCCGTGGGGCGCCTCGGTCATGACCACGCTCACCGCGCCCGCATCGTCGAAGGCGAGGAGCGTCGACTCCGCGCCGGCGATGGTGCCGAACATCTGCATGACAAGATCCGAGAGCGTGTCGCCGTCGCGGTTGAGGGCCGGGATCACGAGCGCCTCGCCGGTGGTGGCGAGCAGCAGCGCATACGTGGCATCGATCAGCTGCGGTTCGTAGTGCACCTCAGGGTGGCGCGCGGCCGCGGCGTCGAGCTCTTCCTTGAACATGCCTTCGTAGACCGGGCTGACCGTGAACTTGGGACCGCCGAACACCTTAGCCTCGATGCGCCTGGCGTGGGCGAAGGCATACTCGGCGACGATCCGGCAGGTCCGCCGGCTGATCTTCTCGGTGCGGAAGGCCCACTCGTCGAGGTCGTGCCCCTCGCGCCATTCGCGGGCGCCGTAGGCGTCGTCCACGGCCATCCGGATCACCGAGATGGGGGCGTGCACACCGGCGAGGGGACGCACGCCGGGGATTCGCCGGCCGGTGCGGACGATGACCCGACCGTCGATCTGCTTGCGCAGGATCGCGTTCGGGCTGCCCACGTCGCCCGCTCCCTCGGGTGTGACGGTGGCCGCCTTGACGCCATAGCCGAGCTCGCGCAGGGCCTGGGCCGCCTCGAGGACGCACTGGTTGCGCGTGCGCCGGCGCTCGTCGAGCGAGAGGTCGAAATCGCGGATCAGGACCTGGAATCCGATCACGGCCGGGTCAAGGATGCGAAGCGCCTCGCGGAGCAGCTCCTCTCCCGTCTGGTCGCCATGCAGCACGGCAATCGTGGGTGCGGCCATGAGTCCGAATGATATGGCCCGGTCCACGGTGGACCGGGCCTTCGGGGTCAGACCGCAGCCGGCGCCGGACGACCCGGGAGAGTGACCAACCCCAGCGCGGCAAGCATCCCGAGCTGGTCGGGCACGCCCCAGTGCTCGACCATCCGCCCGTCCTCAAATCGGACGACGTCGAACACCTCGATGTACGCGGTCTTCCCGGTCGGCGGGTGGCCGAAGAAGGATCCCGTGTTGGTGCCGCCGGCGCGCTGGCGGGCCCACACCTTGTCACCGTCGATGACCAGGTCCTGGATGGTGAGCGAGAAGTTGGAGAAGGCGCTGCGGAGCACTGAGGCGGTGCGCTTGACGCCGTCTGGGCCGTCGCCCATTCCTCCCCGCTGGCGCTCGACAGCATGCGGAGCCATCAGCTCGTCCGCAACCTCCATCCGTCCCTGGTTGAATACCTCGTCGATGAGGCGCCGATAAAGCTGCTCGTTGTCGTGCTTCGCCATCTTGGGGGAGACCTCCTAAATTAGACCGAGGTGAACTAGGATCAATACCGGCAGTCTAGACTGAATACATGACAGGAGTCAAGGCGAAACGCCAGTACACCTCGACGCTGAGACAGCAGCAGGCGAGCCAGACGCGGGCGCGCATCCTCGATGCGGCGCAGCGCCTGTTCACCCTGGGCAGCTACGGCGCCACCACGATGGAGGCGATCGCCTCGGAGGCTGGAGTCGCGACCGACACGGTGTACGCGACCTTTGGGACCAAGGCGGGGCTGCTGCACAAGCTCCTCGACGTCAGGGTCGGAGGGGACGATGCGCCGGTCGCACTGCTGGATCGAGCCGGGCCGCAGAAGGTCCGCGCCGAGCCCTCCCAGAGGAGACAGATTGCCGGCTTTGCCGCCGACGTCGCCCAGATCCAGGACCGCGCCGTTCCCGTCGACGACATCATGCGCAGCGCGGCCGCCGTCGACCCGGAGATCGCCGCGCTCCGGGCCCGCATGCAAGGCTACCGCTACGAGAACATGCGCAAGTTCGTGTCGTGGCTCGCTGCCAAGGGACCCCTCCGGGCGGGCGTGACCGAGGAAGAGGCCTCGGCTATCGTGTGGACGCTTGCCGGGCCCGAGGTCAACCGGCTTCTGAGGACCGAGCGGGGTTGGTCCCGCGACCGCTACGTGGCCTGGCTCACCGACACGCTCACGCGAACTCTGCTTCCGTAGGGGGGTGCCGCGGAGCGTCTGCTACTATTGACAGCGCCTAGGAAACCTAGGCTTTTTTCTTTCCCCCCGCCAACTAGACAAGCATGGAAGAAGTCATCACCCTGGCCTGTAGCGTCTGCAAGAGACGGAACTACACCACCCTGAAGAACAAGAAGAACGATCCTGACCGGATCGAGCTGATGAAGTACTGCAGGTGGGACCACAAGCACACACTTCACCGGGAGACCAAATAGCCGTCCATGGCAGTAACCACACGTAGACGCGAGGAACCGAGAGCCCAGCCAACGGGAGGCGCGGGCCAGTTTCTGCGCGGCGTCTATGACGAGCTGCGCAAGGTTGTGTGGCCGACCGGCGGCGAGCTGTACCGCTACACGCTCGTCGTGATCTTCACGGTCGTGCTGCTCGGCATCTTCATCGGCGGCACCGACTACCTGCTCGGCGCGATCTCGAAGGCGACCATCTACAACAACGGAGTCCACTGATGGCGGTCGCACAGCCCACGCCCGAGGACGACGCTCAGTGGTACGTCGTGCACGCCTACTCGGGGCATGAGGAGAAGGTCAAGAAGAACCTCGAGAAGCGCATCGAGTCGATGGACATGCAGGACAAGATCCTGCAGGTGCTCGTCCCGATGGAAGACGAGATCGAGATCAAGGACGGCAAGCGCCGCCACGTTCAGAAGCGGATCTTCCCCGGCTACATCCTCGTCAAGATGAAGATGTCGAACGAGTCGTGGTTCGTCGTGCGCAACACGCCCGGCGTGACGAGCTTCGTCGGCTCCGCGAACAGCCCGGTGCCTCTGCAGGAGAAGGAAGTTCGAGCCATCCAGAAGCAGATGAAGCAGGAAGCTCCGAAGATCCGCGTCGAGTTCCAGGTCGGCGAGTCGGTGCGCGTCGTCGACGGGCCGTTCACCGACTTCCACGGCAAGGTCGACGAGATCAATCCCGAGAAGGGCAAGCTGAAGGTCCTGGTCAACATGTTCGGTCGCGAGACGCCTGTCGAGCTCGACCTGCTCCAGGTCGAGAAGGTCCACTAGAAAGGACACAGAGACAGGTAATGAGCAAGAAGAAAGTCCGCGCGGTGCTGAAGCTCGAGCTGCAGGCCGGGCGCGCCACCCCGGCGCCGCCGGTCGGCACCGCCCTGGGCCCGCACGGCATCAACATCATGGAGTTCACGAAGGCCTACAACGAGCGCACCCAGGCGCAGGCCGGTGACGTCGTGCCCGCCCTCATCACGATCTTCGAGGACCGGTCGTTCTCGTTCGTGCTCAAGACGCCACCCGCGGTGCAGCTCCTGAAGCGCGCCGCAGGCGTGGACAAGGGCTCGGCCAAGCCGAACCGCGAGAAGGTAGGTCGCGTGTCCCGCTCGCAGATCCGCCAGATCGTCGACGTGAAAGGCAAGGACTTGAACGCGTACGACCCCGACCACGCGGCAAAGATGATCGAGGGCACCGCGCGGTCGATGGGCCTCGACGTGGTGGACTAGATGCCGAAGCGCCGCGGGAAGAAGTACATCGAGGCCGAGAAGAAGGTCCAGGCCGCGCTCGCGAGCAACGGCGACGCAGGTCTCGACACCGAGAAGGCCGTCGCGATCGTCCGCGACACGTCCATCTCGAAGTTCGACGCCACTGTCGAGGCACACATCCGGCTGGGGGTTGACCCCCGGCACGCGGAGCAAATGGTCCGCGGCTCGGTCGTGCTGCCCAACGGCACTGGCAAGAGGGTCCGCGTGGCCGTCTTCGCCGCGGGCGATAAGGCGCGTGAGGCGCAGGACGCCGGCGCCGACGTCGTCGGCGGCGACGACCTGGTCAAGCGGGTGCAGGATGGCTGGACCGAGTTCGACGCCGCGATCGCGACGCCGGACATGATGGCCAAGGTCGGACCCCTCGGCAAGACCCTCGGACCCCGCGGCCTGATGCCCAACCCGAAGTCGGGCACGGTCACCAACGACGTCGGGCGTGCGGTGCGAGAGGCCAAAGGCGGCAAGGTGGAGTTCCGCACCGACAAGTTCGGCATCGTCCACGTGCCCATCGGCAAGGTGTCGTTCGACCAGGGGGCCCTGCACCAGAACCTGACCACGCTCGTCGACGCGCTGATCCGCAACAAGCCGTCGGCGTCCAAGGGTCAGTACCTGAGGACCTTTTACCTGACGTCGACCCAGGGACCTTCGGTGCCGGTCGACGTGCGCGAAGCGGCGAAGCTGCACGTAGCCGGCTAGCTAACGCGAGCGCCGGCGCTCGCGGGCTTGGCAGTAAGCTCTCGGCCCATGTACGGGCCGGTGATCCAGGGCAAGCTCGTCCGGTTGCGTCCGCCGAAGCCTGAGGACGCGGCCGCGATGATCACCTGGTTCGAGGACTTCGAGGTGACCCGGTACCTGAAGCGGCAGCATCCCCCGACTCTCGAGGAAGAGAAGGAGTGGATCGAGCGCAATGGTCGCGACCCGAACGTCGTGATCTGGATGATCGAGTTCGAGGGCCGGGCCGTCGGCAACACCGGCATCGTTGACATCGACTGGAAGAACGGGTCCGGCCGGACCGGGACGATCATCGGCGACAAGAGTGTTTGGGGCAAAGGCCTGGGTCGTGAGCTCATGCAGCTTCGCTGCGAGTACGCGTTCAGGCAACTCCCGCTCCGCAAGCTCAAGTCGGCGTACCTGGAGGGCAACGAGGCGAGCGCGCGAGCGCAGAAAGCCGCGGGCTATCGCGAGGCGGGGCGCTGGAGACAGGATCAGTTCGTCGACGGCCAGTGGCGCGACCACATCCTGACCGAGGTTCTCAGGGCGGATTGGGAGCGGGGTCGTTCCGTATAATTCGTCCTCTGCCCTAGACCGTAGGCGCCGGCACGAGCCGGCTTAATTTCCTACCGAGGCAACACGTAAGTGAAGGACATCCTCACGTCCTTCCTGCCTTGGTCTGACTCTGGGCAGGGAGGATTTTTTATTTGCCAAGAGCACGCAAAGAACAGAAGGCCGAGCAGGTCGAGCTGCTGACGGAAAAGCTGAGGAACGCGAAGGTCGCGGTCCTGACCGACTATCGCGGCCTGACCGTCAGCCAGATCCAGGACCTCCGCGCCAAGCTGCGCACCGGCGACGTGGAGTACCGCGTCGTCAAGAACACGCTCACTCGCCGCGCCGCAGCATCCGCCGGCGTATCAGCGCTGGAGAAGGAGCTCGAAGGTCCGGTCGCGATCGCGTTCGGTTACGACGACCTGAGCGCCCCTTCGAAGCTGATCAACGAGTGGGTCCGCGCGACCCGTTTGAAGCTCGACGTCAAGGGCGGGCTCGTCGAAGGCCGCGTCTTCTCGCCGGACAAGGTCAGGCAGCTGGCCGACCTGCCATCCCGCGAAACGCTGATCGCCCAGCTGTTGGGCACCTTGCAATCCCCCGTAGGCCAGCTGGTCGGAATCATGCAAACACCGCTTCAGCAGCTCCTGGGAGTGCTGGACGCGTACAAGACAAAACTGGAGGCAGCGTAAATGGCGGCGACCAAGATCACCCCGAAGGAATTCGTAGAAGCGCTCAAGGACTGGAGCATCCTCGACGTCGTCGAGGCCGTGAAGGCCATCGAAGACGAGTTCGGCATCAAGGCGGCGGCGCCGGTGGCCGTGGCCGCGGTGGCCGGACCCGCGGCCGGTGGCGACGCCGCGGCCGCGGAAGAGGAGCAGACCGAGTTCACGGTCACGCTGACCGCTGTCGGCGACAGCAAGATCAACGTGATCAAGGCGGTCCGCGAGCTTACGCAGCTCGGCTTGAAGGAGGCGAAGGACCTCGTCGATGCGGCGCCGAAGCCCGTGCTCGAGAACGTCTCGAAGGCTGACGCCGAGAAGGCGGTCGCCCGTCTGAAGGAAGCCGGCGCGACCGCGGACCTGAAGTAGGCGCCCCTCCGCCGCCTGCGGCGGCACCTCCCGGTAAACTGGAAGGACGCAGCGCTCGGGGATGAGCGGTCGCCCGGGCGGGTTCGCGCCCGGGCGGCTGCGCCGGTTCCGGCAACGGCTTGATTCGCGGAATCGGACGCGTCACCGAGCGCGAGCCGAGCCGCACCGGATCGCCGTAGTGGTCGAAGGCCAGCGGCCTGCCCCGCACGAGCGTGTACCTGACCCGGCTGTGGTCGATCTTGACCTTTATCTGCCGGCCGAGAAACGTGATCCGGAAGGTAAGGGTTCGGATCGAGCGCGGCAGCCGCGGGCGGAAGCCCAGCCAGTCGCCGTGATGGCGCATGCCGCCCAGCCCCTGCACCGCCGCGAGCCACGCGCCGGCCAGCGAACCCATGTGAACCCCGTCGCGGACGTTGTGCTCGAGATCGTGCAGGTCCATCAGCGCCGCCTCGCCGAGATAGGCGTGCGCGAGCTCGAGGTGCCCGACCTCGGCGGCGATGACCGCTTGCGTGCACGACGAGAGCGATGAGTCGCGGACGGTGATCGCCTCGTAGTAGGCGAAGTTGCGCGCTTTCTGCTCCGCGGTGAAGGCGTCGCCCCGCAGATGCATCGCCAGCACGAGGTCGGCCTGCTTGACCACCTGCTTGCGGTAGAGATCGAAGTAGGCGAAGTGCAGGAACAGCGGGTACTGGTCCGGCTTGGTGCCGGCGAAATCCCACATCTCGTGGTCGGTGAACTGGCTTGCCTGTTTGTGGATGCGTAGGTCGGGGTCGTACGCGATGTAGACGTTCTCCGCTGCCCGCCGCCAGGTCTTGACCTCGGCGGCTGTCACCTTGAGCTTGTTTGCGACCGGCCTGTGCCGCTGGATCGCGTCGGCGGCCGCCGTCAGGTTTCGCTGGGCCATCAGGTTGGTGTAGAGGTTGTTGTCGGCAAGGGCGCTGTACTCGTCCGGCCCGGTGACGCCGTCGATGCGAAACTCGCCCGCGCGTTCGAAATGGCCGAGCGACGCCCAAAGACGCGCGGTCTCGACGAGCAGCTCGGCGCCGTAGCTGCGTTCGAAGGCCTCGTCGCCGGTCGCGCTGACGTAACGCAGGACCGCGTCGGCGATGTCGGCGTTGATGTGGAACGCGGCGGTCGACGCGGGCCAGTAGCCCGAGCATTCCTCGCCGTGGATGGTCCGCCACGGAAACGCGGCGCCGTTCAGCCGGAAGTCGCGAGCCCTCTGGCGCGCCAGGTCGAGGATCGAGTGGCGCCATCGGAGCGCGTCGGCGACGGCGTCGGGCGCAACGTAAGTGAGGACCGGCAGCACGAAGGTCTCCGAGTCCCAGAAGGTGTGGCCGTCGTAACCAGGACCGGTGAGACCTTTGGCGGGAATAGCACGCTGCTCGGCGCGGGCCGCGGACTGCAGTACGTGGAACAGCGCAAAGCGGATCGCCTGCTGGATCTGGTCGTCGCCTTCGAGCTCGACGTCGGCACGAGCCCAGAAGTCGTCGAGGTACGTCCTCTGGCCGCCGGCAAGCTTCTGCCAGCCCTGCTCGACCGCGCTCGCCAGCGCGCCCTCGACCTGTGAACGCAGCGCCGGCGTCGAGCGCAGGCTCGACCATCCGTACGCGACGAACTTCACGATCGTGAGTCGCTGCCCCGGGCGGAGCTTGCTCGTGACGGTGAAGCGCGCGTTGTCGGGCTCGCATTGGACCCCTGTCTGCGTTTCCCTGGGCCCTTTGACCAGGTGGTCCATTGCGGCGGCTACGCGGAGCTTGCTTCGCCTGGTCGAGTGGATCAGGACCGCGCGACCTTTGGTCTTGGACCAGAACTCGGCGACTAGCGGGTCCTCGACGATCTCGGCGGTGCGGGGGTCGTTGCGCTTCGGGCCCTTGACTGGTTCGTTGGCGACGAGCTCCGACTGCACGACGACGTCCATGGCGTCATCGACTGCCTCGACCTCGTAAAGGACTGCGGCCAGCGCACGATGCCGGAAAGAGACCATGCGGGTCGAACGCACGCGGATGCGCCGGTGCGCCGGCGACTCCCAGTCCACCGTGCGCGTCAGGGTGCCCGCTCGCAGGTCGAGAACGCGCTCGTGCTGGTGCAGCTTCCCGTAGCGGATGTCGAAGGGCTCGTCGTCGACGACCAGCCGGATGACCTTTCCGTTCGTGACGTTGATCAACGTCTGGCCGGCCTCTGGATTGCCGTACGCGGTCTCGGGATAGGTGAGGGGGATGTCTTCGTAGAACCCATTGAGGTAGGAGCCGGAGATCTCGTGCGGCTCGCCCTCGTCGAGGTTCGCGCGCCAGCCGATGTGGCCGTTGGAGAGCGCGAAGATCGATTCCGTCTGTCCGAGATGCTGCATATCGAGGCCGGTCTCGCGGACCGCCCACGGTTCGATAGGGAAGCTCGCGTCCCCGATCAATTCATCAGCTCGCCCAGGTCCTTCACGACTATGTCCGCTCCGTGTTGTTTGAGAGCCTCGGCCTGCCCGGCGCGATCGACGCCGACGACGAGACCGAACCGACCGGCTCTGCCCGCCTCGACGCCGGCAAGAGCATCTTCGTACACGGCCGCGTCCATTGGCTCTGTCCCGAGCTCCGCGGCAGCTCTGAGGTAGGTGTCGGGATGGGGTTTGCCCTTCAGGTGCTCCTGCTCGGCGACGATCCCGTCGACCTGGGCGTCGAACAGCCCCTGCAACTTTGCAGCCTTCAAGACGTCGGTCGTGTGTTTGCTCGAAGAGACGACGGCGGTTTTCAGGCCCTCACCTCGGGCGGCCTTGACGTATGTCACCGAGGTTGGGTACGTCTCGACTCCTTCCTGGTGAATCAGCTCGAGGAACAGGCGGTCCTTCTCGGCCGCGATCTGGTTGATGAGGTCATCAGTCGCCGGAATGTTCCGGGCCTCGAGGACGGACCTGACCCCGTCCTCCCTCGGTTTGCCGTCGACGTAGCTGTCGTAGTCGGCGACCTCGTCGAACGCAATGCCGTGCTTCTCGAAGACTTGCTTCCAGGCCTTGGCGTGCTGGATCGCGGTCTTGGTGATGACACCGTCGAGGTCGAACAGGCAGGCCGTTATGTGGCTGGGCAAACCGAGGCTGGCCATGCGGCTAGAACGTCCGCGTGGAGGCCATCACATGCTCGAGCACGAGGTCCATTCCGCGCTCGAGCTCCTCTTCGGTGACGCACCAATGCGGCGAGAGACGAATGCGGCCCGGGCGCGAGTCGACGATCACACCGGCGGCGTGGAGCTTCGCCTCGACCTCCTCCGGCCGGTCACACTCCAGCGTCACGATCCCGCAGCGCCTCGCGCGCTCGTGCGGAGTGAACGTCTTCACCCCGACCTCTTCGCAGCGCTCGAGGATCCTGCCGGTCAGATCCCTCAGCCGCTCCTGGATGTTCTCCACCCCAACTTCGAGGACCAGCTCCAGGCCCGCGAGCCCCGCGTAGTGGCACCCGATTGCCCAGGTGCCGGTCTCCAGGCGGCGCGCGTCGTCGGCAAAGGTCAGCTCCTGGAGGGTGAAGGAGAAGGGGTCGCGGGTCGCGAACCAACCCGTCCCCTGCGGTCGGACAGAGGGGATCAGCGACGGACGTACATAAAGGAATGCGTTGCCGGGTCCCCCGCTCACCCACTTGAGGCAGCCGCCGACGAACGCGTCGCAGTCCATCGCCACCACGTCGAGTGGGACGCAGCCGCAGGTCTGGTAGCCGTCGATCAGGCACAGCGCGCCCGCGGCGTGGGCGGCGTCGGCGATGGCCCTGACGTCCTGGAGGTACCCGGTCGTGTAGAAGAGGTGGGTCGTCGCGACCAGCGCGGTCGAGGAGTCGATTCGCTCGGCGAAGGCGGAGGGCGGAATGGTCATGCCATCGGGGGAGGGAACGAACTCGACCTCAAACTCGGGGCGGGAAAGCCACTGGTGGCCGATGGTCGGGAAGTCGAGCTCTCCGATGAGGACCTTCCGCCGGCCTTGCGGAAGCGGAAGGCCGGTCGCCAGGGTGGTGAGGGCCACCGAAACCGAGGGTGCGATCGCGGTCGAGCCGGGCGGCGCCTGGAGCAGCTCACCGACGCGGCCCCGGAAGCGCTGCAGCAGAGGCAGCCAGGTCGAGTACCAGACTGGCGTGCCCTGCTCGTTCCAGTCGGCGGCGTACCGGTGCAGCGCCTCCATCCCGCTGCGGGGAATCGGGCCGAGAGAGCAGGCGTTGACGTAGATGTAGCGGTCGAGGAGGGGGAACTCTTTGCGAAGGGTTTTCCAGTCAGCCATCAGGTGGTATAGTGCCCCGAAAGTGCTGGCCGGACGCCGGAGCGTCCTCGCCTGTTTAAGTGCCCCTGCTAAGGGGTAAATTGTCGTACACTTGCCGTTTGTGCACGTCCCGGCCGCTCACGAAGCCCATTAGCTGAGCGCGCCCTTTTTCCTGGAAGGAGAACCGAATTGATCTCAGAGATGAGAGCCCCCGCGCGTCTTTCTTATGGCCGCATCCCGAACCTCGTCGAGCTGAAGGACCTCATTGCCACGCAGCTGGAGTCCTTCAAGTGGTTCAAGACCGACGGCCTGCGCGAGCTTTTCGACGAAATCAACCCGATCACCGACTACACGGGCAAGAACTTCGAGCTGAAGTTCCTCGACTACGAGTTCGGCCAGCCCAAGTTCTCGGTCGAGGAGTGCCGCAACCGCGACATGACCTACGCGGCGCCGCTCCGGATCCGCACCCGGCTGACCATCAAGGAGACCGGGGAGATCAAGGAGAGCGAGGTCTACATGGGCGACTTCGCGATGATGACGGACGAGGGGACGTTCATCGTCAACGGCACCGAGCGCGTGGTCGTGTCGCAGCTCGTGCGCTCTCCGGGCGTCTACTTCACCGCCGCTGAGGACCCCAACACCGGGCGCAAGCTCTTCGGCGCCAAGCTGATCCCGAACCGCGGCGCGTGGCTCGAGATCGAGACCTCGGCCAAGGACCTGCTCACGGTCAAGATCGACCGCAAGCGCAAGGTTCCTGTGACTGTGCTTCTCAAGGCCCTCGAGCTGCCGCAGCTGAAGGGCACCGAGAACGACCGCGAGGCGCAGAAGCGCGCTCTGATGGAGATGTTCGGGGACGTCGACAACAACCCCGAGCACCACTACATCGAATCGACGCTCGACAAGGACACGACCAACAAGGTCGAGGACGCCCTGCTCGAGCTGTACCGCCGTGTCCGCCCGGGCGACCCGCCGAGCGTGGACAACGCGCGCAACCTGCTCCAGTCGCTGTTCTTCAACCCGCGCCGGTTCGACCTCGGCCGCGTCGGCCGCTACAAGGTCGACAAGCGCCTGGGCCGCGACGAGGAGGACATCCTCGAGCGCGTCCGCCAGCGCGAGCTGCGCATCCTCGAGAAGGGCGACTTCATCGCCTTCATCCGCAAGCTGATCGAGCTCAACAACGCGCCGCGCGAGAAGCAGATCCCGGATGACATCGACCACCTCGGCAACCGCCGCGTCCGCGCGGTCGGCGAGCTCCTGCAGAACCAGTTCCGCATGGGCCTCATCCGGATGGAGCGAATCATCAAGGAGCGCATGACCATCAGCGACCCGCACACGGTCACGTCGGCGTCGCTGATCAACGCGCGCCCGGTCGTGGCTGCGATCAAGGAGTTCTTCGGCTCGAGCCAGCTGTCGCAGTTCATGGACCAGCACAACCCGCTTTCCGAGCTGACGAACAAGCGCCGCCTTTCAGCGCTGGGTCCGGGCGGATTGTCGCGTGAGCGCGCGGGATTCGACGTCCGCGACGTGCACCACAGCCACTACGGCCGCATCTGCCCGATCGAGACCCCCGAAGGCCCGAACATCGGACTGATCGGCAACCTGGCGACGTACGCGAAGGTGAACGAGTTCGGCTTCATCGAGACGCCGTTCCGCCGCGTGTACAACCGCGTCGCGCTGAACCACGACATCGCGCCAAAGCTCGAGGGCCGCACGCTGCGTCGCGCAGCCGTCGACCCCAAGGGCAACGAGGTGATGGCCGCGCACGAGCGGCTCGACGCGAAGGCCGTGGACAAGCTGATCAAGGCCCGAGTCGCATCGATCGACATCGTCCCGTGGGTCTCCACCGAGGTCGAGTACCTGTCCGCCGACGAGGAGGACATGTTCGGCATCGCCCAGGCCAACGCGGCGCTCACACCGGAAAGCACGTTTGTCGACGCGCGCGTGCCGGCGCGGGCGCGCGGTGACTTCAAGATCGAAGAGATTCAGAACATCCAGTACATGGACGTGTCGCCGAAGCAGATCGTCTCGGTGGCCACGGCCCTGATCCCCTTCCTCGAGCACGACGACGCGGGCCGCGCCCTCATGGGCGCGAACATGCAGCGCCAGGCTGTGCCCCTCCTGGTCACCGATGCGCCGCTGGTCGGCACCGGGGTCGAGTACTACGCGGCCAAGGACTCGGGCGAGATGATCGTCGCCGACGTCGCCGGGACGGTGGTCGACGTGGCGCACCCGAAAGAGCTGAAGAACGTGCACGCGACGCCGGTCTTCGAGATCGTGCTCAAGCCCGACGCGGGCGGAGCGGACAAGCACTACCCGCTGCAGAAGTTCGCGCGTTCGAACCAGGGCACGTGCCTGAACCACCGGGCGATCGTCAAGCCCGGTCAGCACGTCGAGGTGGGGGACATCCTCGCCGACGGCCCCGCGATCGACAACGGGGAGATGGCGCTCGGCCGCAACGTGCTCGTCGCCTTCATGCCCTGGGAGGGCTACAACTTCGAAGACGCGATCCTGCTTTCGGAGCGGGTCGTGAAGGAAGACATGTACACCTCGATCCACATCGAGGAGTACGAGTCGGAGGCTCGCGAGACCAAGCTCGGTCCCGAGGAGATCACGCGCGACATCCCCAACGTGGCGGACGACGCGCTACGCAACCTCGACGAGCGGGGCATCGTGTACATCGGCGCAGAGGTCCAGCAGGGCGACATCCTGGTGGGCAAGATCACGCCCAAGGGCGAGACCGAGCTGTCGGCTGAGGAGCGCCTGCTCCGCGCGATCTTCGGTGAGAAGGCGCGCGAGGTGCGCGACTCGAGCCTGCGCGTGCCGCACGGCGAGCGCGGAATCGTGGTCGACGTCAAGGTCTTCTCCCGCGACAACAAGGACGAGCTCGGCCCCGGCATCAACGAGATGGTCCGGGTCTACATCGCCCAGAAGCGGAAGATCTCGGCCGGCGACAAGATGGCGGGCCGCCACGGCAACAAGGGCGTCGTCGCCCGGATCATGCCGTCGGAGGACATGCCATACATGCCGGACGGCACCCCCGTCGACATCGTCTTGAACCCGCTCGGCGTGCCGAGCCGCATGAACCTGGGCCAGGTCCTCGAGACCCACCTGGGCTGGGTGGCGCACACGCTGGGCATCAAGGTCGCCACGCCCGTCTTCGACGGCGCGCCGATGTCGACCATCGTCAGCGAGCTCGAGAAGGCGGGCCTGCCGGCGGACGGCAAGGTCCGCCTGCGCGACGGCCGGACCGGCGAGGAGTTCGACGAACCGGTCACCGTCGGAATGATCTACATGCTGAAGCTGGCCCACCTGGTCGAGGACAAGATCCACGCCCGCTCGACGGGACCCTACAGCCTCGTCACCCAGCAGCCGCTCGGCGGCAAGGCCCAATTCGGCGGCCAGCGGTTCGGAGAGATGGAGGTGTGGGCGCTCGAGGCGTACGGCGCCGCCCATGTCTTGCAGGAGATCCTGACCGTCAAGTCGGACGACATCGTCGGCCGCGTCAAGGCCTACGAGGCGATCGTCAAGGGCGACAACACGCTCGAGGCCGGCATCCCGGAGTCGTTCCGCGTGCTGGTCAAGGAGCTCGAGGGCCTCGCGCTTGGGGTCGAGATCCTGAGCGAGGACGAAAGGCAGATCGTTTTGTCAGAAGAGGACATACCGGAGATTCCGCTCGACCTTGGAATCTCACTTGAACGAGAGGAACTCGGGGAGGATTCCGCGGAGTAGATGTTGAAGCTAGAGAACTTTGACGCGCTGAAGCTTTCGCTTGCATCGCCGGACACGATCATGTCGTGGTCGCACGGCGAGGTCACGAAGCCGGAGACGATCAACTACCGCACGCTGCGCCCCGAGCGCGACGGACTTTTCTGCGAGCGCATCTTCGGTCCCACGCGGGACTGGGAATGCCACTGCGGGAAGTACAAGCGCTACCGCTACAAGGGCATCATCTGCGACAAGTGCGGCGTCGAGGTGACGAGGTCCAAGGTGCGCCGCGAGCGCATGGGCCACATCAAGCTCGCCTCGCCCGTGAGCCACGTCTGGTACTTCAAGGGCATCCCGAGCCGCATGGGTTTGCTGCTCGACATGTCGCCGCGCAACCTCGAGAAGATCCTTTACTTCGCGAACTACATCGTCACCGACGTGCACGAGGAAGTCCGCAACGACATGCTCGCCGTCCTCAACATGGACAAGGACGAGCGGGCGATCCGCCTGCGCGCCGACATCGACGCGAAGGCGCGTGAGCTGCGCCAGGAGCACGAGGCCAAGTCCAAGAAGCTCAAGGGCGAGGTCGACGCGGAGGTCGCACGCCTCGAGGAAGCTCTGCAGGAGCAGGTCGACGAGCTAACGACCCAGGGCAAGAAGGCGACCGAGCACATCAAGGCCGGCATCGGCACCAAGTCGCGCCGGCAGATGACCGTCGGCGTCAACGGCGACGAGGAGATCGTCATCGATAAGGGCGATCTGATGTCGCGCGACATGTCGAAGGGCGTGCTCGCCAAGGTGCAGGAGAAGATCGAAAAGCTCGAGGCCAACACCAAGGCCGCGCAAAAGCGCGCCAAGGAGAGGCTCGACGCCGACAAGAAGTCGCTCGAGGTCCAGATCGACGGCGCAACCAAGAACGAGCGCGAGGCGATCCAGGGCCAGCTCGAGGCTCTGCAGCAGGAGATCGAGGCGACCCGCACCGACCTCGAAGCGATGCACGCCAAGCAGATCCTCACCGATACGCAGTACCGCGACTACCAGGAGCGGTTCGGCCGCGCGTTCCGCGCGGGCATCGGCGCCGAGGCGGTCCGGGAGCTGCTCTCGCGCATCGACCTGAACTCCGAGATGTACCGCCTGCGCGAGGAGTCGCGCTCCTCGAGCGGCCAGCGCAAGCAGAAGGCGATCAAGCGCCTGAAGGTCGTCGAGGACTTCCGCAAGTCGAACGCCAGCCCGACGTGGATGGTGCTCGAGGTCCTGCCGGTCATCCCGCCCGAGCTGCGCCCGATGGTCCAGCTGGACGGTGGCCGCTTCGCGACCTCCGACCTGAACGACCTGTACCGCCGCGTGATCAACCGCAACAACCGCCTGAAGAGGCTGCTCGAGCTCGGCGCGCCGGAGATCATCGTGCGCAACGAGAAGCGGATGCTCCAGGAGGCGGTCGATGCGCTCATCGACAACGGCCGCCGCGGCCGCGCGATCACGGGCACCGGCAACCGCAAGCTGAAGTCACTTTCCGACATGCTCAAGGGCAAGCAGGGCCGCTTCCGCCAGAACCTGCTCGGCAAGCGCGTGGACTACTCGGGCCGCTCGGTCATCGTGGTCGGCCCGGAGCTGAAGCTCCACGAGTGCGGCCTGCCCAAGAAGATGGCCCTCGAGCTCTTCAAGCCGTTCGTCATGCGCGAGCTCGTGAACAAGGGCTACACCACCAACATCAAGTCGGCCAAGCGCATGGTCGAGCGCAGCAGGACCGAGGTCTGGGACGTCCTCGACGAGGTCATCCGCGACCACCCGGTGCTGCTCAACCGCGCCCCGACCCTGCACCGACTCGGTATCCAGGCGTTCATGCCGGTGCTTGTGGAAGGATCAGCGATCCAGATCCACCCGCTGGTTTGCGCCGCCTTCAACGCCGACTTCGACGGCGACCAGATGGCCGTGCACGTGCCGCTGTTCAGCGGCGCGATCGCTGAGGCCAAGAACCTGATGATGTCGTCGCAGAACATCCTGTCCGCCGCGGACGGCCACCCGGTGGTCGCCCCGACGCAGGACGTGGTCCTGGGCTGCTACTGGCTCACGGCCACGCGGACCGACAAGCCGGAGGACGTCTCCAAGCTGCGTGCGTTCAGCTCGCAGAACGAGGTGGTGCTCGCTCTCGAGGCGAAGGTCGTGAAGCTGCAGGACTGGATCCGGGTCAAGATCGGCGACCAGCTGATCGTCACGACCCCAGGCCGCGTCGTCTTCAACCAGCCTCTGCCAGTCGGCCGCAAGCCGATGGACGAGGACAGCATGGCGCCGCTGCCCTTCCAGAACGCCCACTACGACCGCAAGCTGCTGCGAGTGCTGGTGGCCGAGCTGTACCGCCTTTACGGCAGCGACGTCACAGCCAGCGTCGTCAACGACATCAAGCGCCTCGGTTTCCGCTACGCCACACAGGCGGGAATCACGGTGTCCGCGATGGACATCCCGCACCCCGACGAGAAGTGGCAGGTCATCCGCAGCACGGAGAAGGAAGTCGCCGACGTCGAGCGTATGTACCGACGCGGCGTCATGACCGAGGACGAGCGCTACCGCAAGGTCATCGAGCTCTGGCAGCGCGCTTACGAAGAGGTCGGCGCGCAGACCGAGCAAGCCTTCGACAAGTTCAGCCCGATCTGGATGATGATGGGCTCCGGCGCCCGCGGAAACATCCAGCAGATCCGCCAGCTCGCGGGCATGCGTGGCCTGATGGCCGACCCGACCGGCCGGATCATCGACCTGCCGATCATGGCCAACTTCACCGAGGGCCTGACGGTGCTCGAGTACTTCATCTCCACGCACGGCACGCGCAAGGGTTTGGCCGACACCGCTCTGCGGACGGCCGACTCGGGCTACCTGACGCGGCGTCTCGTCGACGTCGCGCAGGACGTGATCGTGCGCGAGGAGGACTGCGGAACCACGAACGGAATCTGGATCCGCGACATCACGCCGGAGCGAGCCAAGAGCGATCCGATCTTCGAGAAGATCGCGGGCCGGGTCGCGGCCGAGGACGTCTCGGTCGGTGGCAAGGTCCTGGTGCCGGCGGGCCAGTCGATCAATGACGACCAGGCGCGCGAGATCATCGCCGCCGGTGCGAACGTGAAGATGCGGTCGGTGCTCGTGTGCGAGGCCCGCGAGGGCGTGTGCCGCACGTGCTACGGACGCAACCTGGCGACCGGCAAGCTGGTCGAGATCGGCGAGGCGGTGGGCGTCATCGCAGCGCAGTCGATCGGAGAGCCGGGCACCCAGCTGACGATGCGTACCTTCCACACCGGTGGCGTCGCCGGAGTGGACATCACCCAGGGTCTGCCCCGCGTGGAGGAGCTGTTCGAGGCTCGCATCCCGAAAGGCAAGGCCATCATCTCCGAGATCGACGGTGAGCTCGAGATCATCCGCCAGGAGGGCTCGCGCAAGGTGCGCGTGACCTCACGCGAGGAGTTCGAGGTCTCGTACCCGCGCGAGGCCAAGATGGAGCCGCTCGTCAAGTCGGGCGACGACGTGATGGAAGGCCAGGAGCTGGCCCGCGACCCGAAGGGTAACGGCGTCCGGACGCGGCACGCCGGGAAGGTCGTGGTGTCGCCCAAGGAGGTCACGGTCCGGACGGTGGACGAGGAGATCCGCGAGTACGCGATCCCGCACCAGGTCCGCATCCGGCCGGAGCTCGACCGCCGCGACGGTCAGAAGGTGACGATCAAGGCGGGGCAGCAGGTCACTGAGGGTTCGATCTCACCGCAGGAGCTGCTCCACATCCTCGGCAAGGAGGCCGTGCAGACGTTCCTCGTGGACGAGGTGCAGAAGGTCTACCGGTCGCAGGGTGTCGACATCAACGACAAGCACATCGAGGTGATCGTCCGGCAGATGATGCGGAAGGTCCGCATCGACTCGGCCGGCGACACCGGATTGCTGCCTGGCGAGATCGTCTCGCAGTGGGAGTACGAGGAGGCCAACGCGCGGGCGCTGGCGGAGGGCGGCGAGCCCGCCACCGCGCAGACCGTGCTGCTCGGCCTGATCAAGGCCGCCCTGAACACGACGTCGTGGCTGTCGGCCGCGTCGTTCCAGGAGACCACGCGGGTGCTGACCGAGGCCGCGATCTCTGGCAAGGTCGACCGTTTGAGAGGCCTGAAGGAAAACGTGATCATCGGCAAGCTGATCCCCGCGGGGACAGGGCTCGACTACTACAAGAAGCAGAGAGAGCAGGCGGCGCGGATCCTCGAGGAGGAGCCGATCGACCTGGAGACCCTGTCGGTCTAGGAAATTCAAATCAAAGGGCCGGTCCCGGTGGGCCGGCCCTTTCCTTTTCCTCGGTTCGTCCGGACGATCGACCCTTTTTTCGGCGCTGAGGGTGAGTTCGTCCGGACGAACTGGGGTGGAAAAGCCGCCCGGTTTGGGTTAGAGTCATCGGTACGTGCACAAGGGGGCGCCCGCCAGGGTTGCTCCCTTTCGGTTTCATATGATGTTTTCGTGACTCTCAGCCGCACGCTGATCTGCGCCTTCGGGGTTCTGCTCGTCGCGGCGACGGCCTGCGACACCGGCGTCACCGTCGGTCCGAAGCTAGCGAAGGACCAGGTGCTGCGGCTGATGCTCGAGGACCAGCCATCGACCCTCGACCCAGGCCAGACCGACCCGACCCACCTCTACGAGACCGGCGTGCTGCGCGCGATCTCTGAGCCGCTGCTCAAACCCAGGAACGACCTGACCGGGGTGGTGCCGGCCGCGGCGCAGAGCTACGAGGCCAACGGCGACGGCACCGCGTACGTGTTTCATCTGCGGACGAACGCGAAGTACTGGGACGGCGTGCCGGTCAAGGCCCAGGACTTCGTCTACGCGTGGCAGCGGCTGATCGATCCGCGACTCGCGGCGCCCAACGAGACGCTGTTTGCGAACGCGGTGCTGAACGGGTTGCGCGTGTCGCTGCTCGACCCGATGCGCGACGCGGCGAGCATCGACAACGCGCTCAACACGCTCGGTCTGAAAGCGGTCGACGACTTCACGTTCCAGGTGCAGCTCGCGCGGCCCGACCCTGCATTCCTGTGGCTCGCGGCGATGCCCGCGTCGGCTCCGATCCGGAAAGACGTGGTCGCGCAGAGCGGCGACAAGTGGGCGACCAACCCGCTGACGTTGGTCACCGATGGACCCTTCAAGGTCAGCGAGATGGTGAAGAACGACCACATCTCCGTGGTCCCGAACGCGAGTTACTGGGGAGGGAAGCCGACGCTCTCGCGAATCGATTACGTGATCGTCAACGACGGCGCCGTGGCACTGACGAAGTACAAGAACAAGGAGCTCGACGAGATCCGCGTCGACCTTCCCGAGTCGGCGGGCGTCGTGCAGGACGACTCCTTGAAGCGGCAGCTCGTCAAGACGCCCGACCTCACGGTGTTCTGGATGGCCTTCCGGGTCAATTCGCCGCCGCTCGACAACGCGCGGCTGCGACAGGCGCTTGCCCAGGCGATCGACCGCAACGCCTTCGTCAACCAGGTGCTCGCGGGCCAGGGCCTGCCCGCGTCGACGCTCATCCCCCGCGGCATGCATGGCAACGACCCGAGCCTCGTCACGCAGAACTTCGACGTGGCGCAGGCGCGTGCCTCCCTTGCGGCCTCCGGCCTGACGGCCAAGCAGGTCTCGCTGACGCTTGCCTACGACCAGTCGAATGATTTCCGGAAGAGGGCGGCGCAGTTCGTGCACGACCAGCTGGTCAACAACCTGGGCATCAACGTCGTGCTGCAGGGCCTCGATCCCAACACCCTGAGCTCGAACAAGGACTCGGGCCAGTTTCAGATCACGGGTCCAGAGGGCTGGACCGCCGACTATCCCGACCAGGCGGACTGGTTCGACACCTTCCTGACGACCAGCTCCTACAACGTCTCCCTGTGGCAGAACTCGCAGTACGACAACTTCGTGCGCGTGGCGCGCACCGACACAGACCCTGCGCGGCGCGACCAGGAGTACCTGCAGGCCCAGTCGATGCTCGTCAGCGACACACCGGTGGCGTTCCTCGCCCAGACGGTCAGCTGGTACCTGGTGCAGCCCTATGTGCGGGGCGTGGCCACCTCGCCGGTCGACGAATGGCCCGGAGCTCTGGGTCCCTCACAGCTGTCGATCGCCCCCCACTGAGCCTGTTAAGAGCATTTCCAAACAGGTGTTCGGGGAATTAGATTCGTAGGCAACTTGACACTTGTGAGTCGGCAACAACAAAATTCGGATTGGCCGCAGAGGCTGTGAGTAAGACCTGCCGCCGGCGCACTCTCGCCCCGCAGGTGTTGCGGGAAGAAGGCTGCAGGAAGAGTCTGAGAGGTAAGACGCGTATGCATCTAGGGTTTCGTGTCCGGGCGTTAACGCTCGCGACCGCGGGGGTGGTATTGACCGCAGCGGCCTGCGGACCCTCGAGCGGTGGCGGCGGCGCCGCGATGGCTTCGCCTGACAAACAGGTACTTCGAGTGAACCTCGGCACCGAGCCGTCGACGCTCGACCCCACGCAGCAGCAGTGGGTCTATGAAGCCAGCGTCGGGCGCATCCAGTACGAGGCGCTCGTGAGGGCGAAGGCAGACCTTTCCGACGTGGAGGGCGCCGCGGCCTCGAGCTGGGACATCTCATCGGACGGCCTGACGTGGACGTTCCACATCCGGTCGGACGAGAAGTACAGCGACGGCAACCCGGTCGTCGCCAGCGACTTCGTCGCGTCGTACAAGCGAATCCTCGACCCGACGGTCGCCGCGCCGTACGCGGACCCGTTCTTCGACGGGACGATCGCCGGCGCGCAGAACTATGCCAACGTCGACGCCAAAGACGCCGGCGCCGTCAGCTCGTTCCTGAACGGTCTCGGCGTTTCGGCAACTGACGACAAGACTTTCGTCGTCAAGCTGCAGAACCCGGCCCCCTGGTTCAAGTGGGTCGCCAGCCTGTGGCTTGCATCGCCTATCGAGAAGTCGGACCTGTCGGCCAGTGGCTACGGCACCGTCGCAGCCAACGCGCCGACCATCATGCACGGCAACGGCCTCTACCAGATCTCAGAGGTTGTGCCCAAGGACCACATCACCTTGGTCCCGAACACGCACTACCGGACCCAGCCGCACATCCAGAAGATCATCTACTACGAGATCACTGACGCCAACGTCGAGTACGCCAACTTCCAGAACGGGCAGCTCGACATGACCGAGGGCGTTCCGCCCGCGGACGTTGCGACGGTCAAGGGCGACCCCAAGCTGAGCAAGGAGCTCAAGACCTACTCGCAGCTGACGACGTTCTGGATCGACTACAACGTCACCAAGAAGCCGCTGGACAACGCTGACCTGCGGCTCGCGCTTTCGAAGTCGATCGACCGCGCCTCCCTCGTGCACAACATCTTCAAAGACGTCGGCGTGCCGTTCAACCAGTTCATCCCCAAGGGCATGCCGAGCTACGAGGCAATCGACACCCAGGCCTTCGACTGCAACGCGGCCAAGGCATCGCTTGCCAAGGCCAAGTCCGCAGGAGTGACGGACGCCCAGCTGGCGAACCTTCACTACGAGTACCGCAACAGCCCGACCCGGAAGACCACTTCCGAGTTCATCCAGTCGCAGTGGCAGTCGTGTCTCGGGATCAACGTGATCCTCGACGCGAAGGAGAGCAAGAGCGTTTCTCATGACCTGGGCACTCTGAACTACCAGATCTCCGGTCTGTCCGGATGGCAGGCTGACTACCCCGACCCGCAGGACTGGTTCGACATCTTCATCACCGGTTCCGGAAACCAGTTCTCCGGTTGGTCCAACTCGCAGTACGACGCGGACGTGAAGAAGGGCGACACGACGGCGAAGACGGCTGACCGGCTGGCCGCGTACAGCGACGCGCAGAAGGTCCTCGCCCAGCAAGCGCCGGTCACGTTCCTCTACCAGGCCGAGAACTTCTACCTGATATCGCCCAAGGTGCAGGGTCAGGTGACCACACCGCTGGACGACTACTGGTACGGCGACGTCGCCTCGGCCAGTTCGATGTACATTTCGCAATAACCAATTGGCAGTAACAGCGGGCGCCCCTCTCCGGAGGGGCGCCCTCCCGTTCGTCGCTTGGATACCAAAGGGGAGGGCGGCCACTCTGGTCGTCTACATCGTCCGCCGCCTCCTCTGGATGATCCCTGTCCTTTTCTTTGTGATCTCGCTGACCTTCCTCCTCATGCACCAGGTGCCGGGCGGGCCGTGGGACCGTGAGGGGAGGCAGCTCTCGCCGGCAGTCATCAACAACCTGAACATCAAGTACGGGCTGGACAAGCCGGAGTGGCAGCAGTACGTCCTCTACATCTGGGGCGCCGCCCACTTCGATTTCGGTGACTCCCTGCAGTCGCCCGGACAGAAGGTGTCGACCCTGCTCTTCGAGAGCTGGCCCTACACGTTCACGATCGGGCTCTACGCGTTCATTTTGCTGGTCCCGGTCGGGGTGGGTCTGGGCGTGATCGCCGCTTTACGTCAGAACTCGATCGTCGACTACATCGCCCTCGGGCTGGCCACTGTCACCGCCTCGACCCCGAACTTCGTCCTCGGCATCATCCTGATCATCGTTCTGGCCCTGGGCCTGAACCACCTCACAGAGGGGACGTTCTACTTACCGACCGGCGGCTTACCCCAGCCGTACAACCCGTTCCAGGTAGAGCTGATCATGCCCGTGATCACGCTCGCCGCGTTGCCGACCTCCTACATCGCGCGGCTGACCCGAGCCAGCACGCTCGAGGTCCTGCGCCAGGATTTCGTGCGCACGGCCTGGGCCAAGGGCTTGAAAGGACGTCTCGTGGTGACCCGCCACGTGCTGAAGAACTCGCTCATCCCGGTCGTGACGGCTCTCGGCCCGACGTTCGCCTTTCTCATCACCGGGTCGTTCGTCGTCGAGACGCTGTTCTCGATACCGGGCATCGGCAGGTCGTTTGTGACTTCCATCGAGTCGCGCGATTACACGATGATCCTGGGCACGACGATTCTGTTTGCCGTTCTGATCGCGATCGCCAACCTGGTCGTCGACATCCTGTACGTGTTCATCGACCCGCGAGTGAGGCTGACTGAGTGATGGCAGCGACCGCGATCGGTGTTGCACAACAGGTCGACTGGGACGTTCCGGAACAGATAGGTCTCTGGCAGGACGCGTGGATACGTTTCCGGCGCAACCGCCTGGCGGTGGCTGGTCTCGTCGTCGTCACGGTCCTGATCATCATCGCCCTGGGTTCTCGACTCCCCGCGACGCCGGGCGGACTGTGGAGAATCCTCCACCTGACAGGCGACACGACCACGCAGGACGTCACCAACACGTATGCGTTGCCGAGCCTGCAGCACCCGTTGGGCACCGACATCCTCGGCCGCGACCTCATGGCGCGTGTGTTCTATGGGACGTCGATCTCGCTCTCGATCGGAATCATCGTCCAGTTTCTGATCCTGTTCATCGGCGGCACCATCGGGATGGTGGCCGGCTACATGGGCGGAAGGATCGACAACCTCTTGATGCGGTTCACCGACATCATGTACGCGTTCCCCGACCTGCTGCTGGTGCTGCTCTTCGTGGCGGCCTTCGGCCCGAGCTTCTGGAGCATCTTCATCGCGATCGGCCTGGTGAACTGGGTCAACCTGGCCAGGCTTGTACGTGGCCAGGTGCTCTCGATCAAGGAGAAAGAGTTCATCGAGGCCGCAAAGATGACGGGCTCGTCGCCGATGAAGCTCATCCTCAGGCATCTCTTCCCGAACTCGCTGGGTCCGGTCATCGTGACCCTGACGTTCGGCATCCCCGCCGCCATCTTCACGGAGGCCGTGCTGAGCTTCCTCGGCATCGGCATCCGTCCGCCGGAGCCCAGCTGGGGCGTCATGATCGAGGACGGCTACGCAGGAATTTTCGCGGATCCGCTCCAGGTCCTCTTCCCGGCGATCGCAGTCGCGCTGACCATGCTTTCGTTCACGTTTATCGGCGACGGCCTGCGTGACGCGCTCGATCCGCGTATGCGGCGCTAGCCTGCCGGTCCGGACAGCACTGAAGCCACTTGGCTGAGACCCTTCTGCAAATCGAAGACCTGCACACGCAGTTCTTCACGTCGCGGGGTCTGGTGCGCGCGGTGGACGGGGTCTCCCTCCACGTCGATGTGGGGGAGACGCTGGGCGTGGTCGGCGAGTCCGGCTGCGGCAAGACGATGACCGCTCTGTCTGTGCTGCGGCTTTTGCCAGAGCCCGGGCGGATCACGTCGGGGCGGATCCTGTTCCGCGGCAGGGATGTGACCAAGATGGACGACGACGAGATCCGCGACTTCCGCGGGAACGACGTCGCGATGATCTTCCAGGACCCGATGACGTCGCTGAACCCGGTGACCAAGGTCGGCTTCCAGATCGAGGAGGCGATGACCGCGCACGAGCGATTCAACCCGGAGCAGGCGAAGAGTCGAGTGGTCGAGCTGCTGAAGAGGGTCCGAGTGCCGGCCGCCGAGACCCGGGTGAAGGACTACCCGCACCAGTTCTCTGGCGGAATGCGGCAGCGGGCCATGATCGCGATGGGGCTGTCGAACGAGCCTTCCCTGTTGATCGCCGACGAGCCCACGACCGCGCTCGACGTCACCGTGCAGGCCCAGATCATCCAGCTGATGAAGCAGCTGAACCGCGAGCTCGGGACGGCGATGATGCTGATCACGCACAACATGGCCCTGGTCGCCTCGCTTTGCCAAAGGGTCGTCGTGATGTACGCCGGCCGCATCGTCGAAGAGGGGCCGGTGGACCAGATCTTCAAGTCCCCGCAGCACCCGTACACGTGGTCGCTGCTGCGGTCCGTGCCGCGGGTCGATGAGGCGCGCAAGGACCGCCTGGTCTCGATCAAGGGTCTGCCGCCCGACCTCGCGAGCCTGCCGCCTGGGTGCAAGTTCCACCCGCGGTGTCCATTCGTGATCGACAAGTGCAGGACCAATCCCGAGCCGGAGCTCGAAGATGTGGCGACGAACCAGGTGGCGCGCTGCTGGGTGCTGATGCGCAACGTGAAGGCGGAGGACGTGGCGGCGGCGAAGGAGTCGGCACTTTCGATCGAGGCGGCGGAAAAGCTGAAGCAGGCGGCGGCGGCGGTGGATGGCAATGCAAGCGGCTGAGCGGGCGCCGGCCACCGCGGTCCGGGCCGATCCCGTCCTGCTGCGTGTGTCGGGCGCCGTCAAGCACTTCCCCGTAACGGGGTTCGGCGGGCTGGCGGTGCGCGCGGTCGATGGGGTCGATCTTGAGATCAGGCGCGGCGAGACGCTGGGACTGGTGGGCGAGTCCGGGTGCGGCAAATCGACGCTTGCCCGGTTGATCACGGCCCTGCTGCCGGTGACCGCCGGGACCATCAATTTCGAGGGACAGGACATCACCAAGCTGCGCGGCCGGAATCTTCGCCGCATCCGCCGCCAGATGCAGATGATCTTCCAGGACCCCTTCGCGTCCCTCGACCCGCGCATGACGGTCGGCGACATCCTGCAGGAGCCGCTGGACAACTTCAGCATCGGCTCGGCGCGCGACCGTCGCAATCGCATCCAGGAGCTGCTGCGGCTGGTCGGCCTCAATCCGAACTTCACCAACCGCTATCCACACGAGTTCTCGGGCGGCCAGCGCCAGCGCATCGGCATCGCCCGCGCGCTGGCGGTGAACCCGTCGTTCATCGTGTGCGACGAGGCGGTGTCGGCGCTCGACGTGTCGATCGCGGCGCAGATCATCAACCTCCTGCAGGACCTCCAGCGCGAGTTCCAGCTGACCTACCTGTTCATCGCGCACGACCTGGCGGTGGTCCGCCACCTCTCGGACCGCATCGCGGTGATGTACCTGGGCAAGGTGGTGGAGACGGCCGACCGGCAGCACATCTACGAGCGGCCCCAGCACCCGTACACCAAGGCGCTGCTTTCGTCGATCCCGGTGCCCGACCCGGTGGTCGAGGCCAACCGGGCGCCGATCACGCTGAAGGGTGAGATCCCGTCGCCGGTGAACCCTCCCTCAGGGTGCCGGTTCCACCCTCGGTGTCCGATCGCGCGCGCTCCCGGGATCTGCTCGGAGCAGGAGCCGCCGCTCGAGCCGCACGGCGCCCGCGACCAGGTCGCGGCGTGCCACTTCGCCGGGCAGTTCTAAAGGCGTGGGGGGATCAGGACCCCCCCCGAACCCCCCTTTCCACAAGTACATCGGAGGCTGGATTGGCCGGCCTGGGGACGCCCGGAGTGAATCCGGGCTTCAGCTCCACCGTTAGCTGGACGAGCGAACCTCCAGGATCCGGTAGCCCTTCTTCGACTTCAGCCGGGCCGCATGGAAGCCGTGCTCGTTGAGCCACTTCTGGAGCGAGTCCGACCCGAGATTGCGCTGTACCACCAGGTAGGCGGCGGCGCCGGGCTTCAGCCTCGGAAGCCAGCTCATCAAGAGGTCGTGGAGCGGCTGCTTGCCGACCCGCACGGGCGGGTTGGAGTAGATGGCGTCGAACCGGACGTCTTCAGGGACCTGTTCCGGAAGGCCCGCCGAGACGTTGGTCGTTCCGGCCGTAAGGGCGTTCGCCTTCGTCAGCTCGAGCGCCCGCTCGTTGACATCAACCGCCCAGACCCTCGCTCGGGGCGAGCGCCGTGCCAGCGTGATGGCGATCGGGCCGTAGCCGGAGCCCAGGTCGAGCACGTCGCCCTGGTCCGGCGGCGCCGGCGCCTCGTGGAGGAGCACCAGGGTGCCGAGGTCGACGGCCCTCGAGCCGAAGACGCCGCGGTCGGCCTGCAGCTGCAGATCGATATCGCCCGTTCTGAGGCGGACGAGGTGCGGCCGCGAAGGAACGGCCGGCCGAGCTTCGAAGTAGTGGGATTTGGGTATACTCATCGTCTTGTTCAGCCCAGCCGGCTGCTGCCGCCTGGGCTTAAGTGGCCATTCGGAGGAACGTTTGCCGACCATCCAGCAGTTGGTCCGCCTTGGGCGCAAGGCGGCTCGAGCGAAGTCTAAGGCGCCCGCGCTGCGGGGCTCACCGCAGAGGCGGGGCGTGTGCGTGCGCGTCTACACCCAGACGCCGAAGAAGCCGAACTCGGCCCTTCGCAAGGTCGCTCGCGTCCGCCTGACCACCGGGATCGAGGTCACGGCCTACATCCCCGGGATCGGGCACAACTTGCAGGAGCACTCGGTCGTTCTGATCCGCGGCGGCCGCGTCAAGGACCTGCCCGGCGTGCGGTACCACATCATCCGCGGCACCCTCGACACGGCCGGCACCAAGAACCGCAAGAAGGCTCGCAGCAAGTACGGAGCTAAGCGGGAAAAGGGCAAGGCGGCAGCCTGATGCCTCGCCGCAACCGCCCCGTCAAACGTGTCGTCGCGCCCGACCCGGTCTACCAGTCGGAGGCCATCGCCAAGTTCGTCAACGTGGTGATGAGCCGGGGCAAGCGCTCGACTGCAGAAAAGGTCGTCTACGACGCGCTGGCCCGCGCCTCCAAGCAGGCCAAGAAGGAGCCTCTGGAGGTGTTCGACCTTGCTCTTCGCAACGCGACGCCGCTCCTGGAGGTCAAGCCGCGCCGCGTCGGCGGGGCCACCTACCAGGTCCCGGTCGAGATCCGGCCGGACCGCCGCCTCGCGCTCGCCCGGCGCTGGCTCGTGCGTTTTGCGAGGCAGCGCGGAGGGAAGAGTATGAGCGAGAAGCTCGCGTTCGAGATTCTCGATGCTGCGCAGAACACCGGCGG
>Ga0070717_10000099_pt1 | contig 66953 bp, 57 predicted proteins | sample LARL113metaG_FD_71366 | JGI IMG/M metagenome (GOLD analysis project Ga0070717, IMG submission 71366) | Corn, switchgrass and miscanthus rhizosphere microbial communities from Kellogg Biological Station, Michigan, USA - LAR L11-3 metaG | ecosystem: Host-associated > Plants > Roots > Rhizosphere ...
CCGCTGGCCCGGCGGCGAGCCGCCTCGGGCGGCTCGAACTGCGCGCGCGCGTCACGTCGGCTGCAGTTCGCTCCCGCCGCTGGGCGTTTGTCGCGGCAGCCGCCGCGCCGCTTCCTGGGGTAGGCACGTGAGACGGCTTTTGCAGCTTAGAGTGATCGCGTTGGGCCGATACGCCGGAAATGAAACCGAATCGACAAACCCAATTGGCCAGCGCATCAAAGAGGCCGAAGATTCACAACGTTCAAAGAGCCACCCGGATATTTGCCGTGTATGAACGTCGGCAAATCGCTGTGAGAACCGGCTGACCTGTGGAATCACTATGAACAAGACACTTTCCGGTTAGAGCCATGCGGCTTCGTCCTGGCTCAAACCCTCGAAAGAGCCTACATCCCTCCCGATCTCGTCGGTTTCGTCGAGGGCCGCAGTTCAATGCGCGAATAGGCGTCACCATTCACGTGACAACACCGAGAATTTGATCCAGGATTCACCAATGAAGGTGACACGTTTCAGCGCCAAACAGACTCGATCCCACACAGGCGATGACAACGCGGCGCCTAGCGTGCGCACACGTTCGTCAAGGTTGACGGAAAAATCCGTAACTTGAAGAGAGTTTTCCCTACGACGACGAAGACCTCGACGCCTTGAAAAAGATCATTCGCAAGTTGAAGAGAATCATCTGCAAGTTGAAGAACTTTTCCCCGACGGCGACAAAGATTTCGTCACGTTGAGAAAAAGGATCTCGACGTTGAGAAAAACGATCTCGATTTTGCGAAAGAAGGACCTCAACTTGGAGAAGAAATCTCGAGTTTGAGAAAAATCTCGGCGGCCCTCACCATACTGACCTCACGCGACGTGAATCCCACCGCAAACGAGACGACGAGGACCTCATCGATCGGCTCCAGGAAGTCTCACGCGCCGATCGGCGGGGTGCCGGCGGCGAATGTCACGGCACGGCGGCGCCGCACGACACGCCAGACCACGACGAGCATCGTCGCGAGCGCGAGGAGCAGCGGGCCGAAGTAGACGATCGCCCAGATGGCCACGTCGGCGAAGCCCTCGGCCGTCTTCACCAGCGCGCGGCTGGCGTCCTTCGCCACCGCCACCGGCTGCCATCCCGGCTCCACCACCGGCGCCGTCGCCGCGTCGGGCGTGAGCGTCAGCTTGATCGTCGACATCGCGCTCATCTGCGAGAGGTAGCGCATCCTCCCCTTCGCCGTCTCGATCTGCCCGCGCAACTGGACGAGTTGCTGGTAGACCTCGAGGATGTCCTCCGCCTTCTTCGTCCGGTCGCGCACCGTGGCCATGAGCTGGCGCATCTCCACCTCGGCCGCCTCGAGGTTGCGCACCTGCGACTCGAGGTCGACGTACTCCTGCGTCACGTCGTCGCCGCTCACCGTCTCCGACTCGACGCGCCGGGCCGCCTTGCGGATCGCCGCGAGCGCGGCGTCGAGCTTCTGCGCCGGCACGCGGAGCGTCAGCGTGGCGCGGACGAGCTGGCCGTCGCGCCAGAGCTTCGAGTCCGTGACGTAGCCGCCGTTCGCGGCGGCGAGGGCGGCGAGGCTCTCGACCGACGCCGAGGTGTGTCGCCGACGATCAGCGCGACCTCGGCGGTGCGGATGATCAGGTGCGGCAGCGCCGGCGCCTGGAGGGCGGGCGGCGGCGCGCCGCCGACGCGCAACGTCGAATCGAGGGCGGCGGGCGGGGGCGGCGGGGGCGGCGCGTTGCGCGAGGCGCTGTGCTCCGCCTTGCACGCCAATGCCACGAGAGCGATCAGCACGAAAACTTTCTTTCTCATGGCCCGTTAGACGTCGATCATTCGCTCCGCGAAACTGCGCTAGAGTTCGCGGCCCAAGGAGAACCTCCCGATGAAATCTCGCATCGCAGCATTGCTTTGCGCGCTGCTCGTCCCCGTCGCCGCGCTCGCGGCGGCCGGCGACGTCCTGCCGTTTCAGGCGGCGGAAAAGACGCTGCCGAACGGCCTCAAAGTCATCGTCGTCCCCACCGGCTTCCCGAACATCGTGGCCATGTACATCCCGGTGCAGACCGGGTCGCGCAACGAGATCGAGCCGGGGAAGTCGGGCTTCGCTCACTTCTTCGAGCACATGATGTCGCGCGGCACGCCGGCGTATCCGCCCGAGAAGTACAACGAGGTCGTAACGAAGGCGGGCGCGCGTGAGAACGCCAACACCGCGGACGACCGCACCGTCTACCACATCGTCTTCGCGCGCGAGGATCTGCCGAAGATCATGGAGATCTACGCCGACCGCTTCATGAACCTCGCCTACTCCGAGCCGGCGTTCAAGACCGAGTCGCGCGCCGTTCTCGGCGAGTACAACAAGAACAGCGCCAGCCCCGTGCGCAAGCTCCTCGAGGTGCAGCGCGACGCCGCCTTCACCACGCACACCTACAAGCACACCACCATGGGCTTCCTCCGCGACATCGAGGACATGCCCAACCAGTACGCCTACTCCAAGGAGTTCTTCAAGCGCTGGTACCGCCCCGAGTACACGACCATCATCGTGGCCGGCGACGTCAAGCCCGACGAGGTCTTCGCGCTCGTCGACAAATACTGGAGCGCCTGGCAGCACGGCACGTACAAGGCCGACATCCCGCAGGAGCCGCCCGCCAAGGGCCCGGTTTACGCGCACGTCGACTGGCCGTCGCCGAGCCTGCCGTGGGTCACCGTCGCCTTCCACGGCCCGGCCTTCTCCGACACGCAGAAGGACGCGGCGGCGATGTCGACGCTGCTCGACCTCGAGTTCGGCGAGACCTCCGGCCTCTACAAGCGCCTCGTCAACGACGAGCAGAAAGTCGATCAATTCTTCTATCTCGACGACCCGCACGTCGACCCGACCCTCTATACCGTCTTCGCGCGCGTCAAGAAGCAGGACGACGTGCCGTACGTGCGCGACCAGATCCTGGCCGCGTTCGCGCAGGTGCGCGACCGCCTGGAGCCGGCCGACCGCGTCGAGGAGGCGAAGGGGCAGGCGCGCTACTCGCTCGTGCGGACCCTCGACAACACCGAGGCCGTGGCCGAGACGCTCGCCGAATTCGTGAAATTCAACCGCTGGTACGGCACCCTCAACAACTTCTATCGCGTGCAGGCGTCGCTGGCGCCGAAGGATTTGCAGGACACGGCGCGCAAGTACTTCACGAACGAAAACCTCGTCATTACAACATTGTGGAAAGGTCCCGGCCTCAATGGAGGACAGGCACTCTTGCCTGTCGCTCCTACCCCCGCCGCCCAAGGACAGGCAAGAGTGCCTGTCGTCCACTTGAAGTCGGTGCTGCCGCAGATCGAGATCAAGCTGCTCTTCAATGCCGGCTCGGCGAACGATCCGGCGGGCAAGGAAGGGCTGGCCAGGCTGTCGGCGGACATGATCGCCGACGCCGGCTCGCGCTCGATGACCGTCGACGCCATCCGCAAGGCGCTCTATCCGATGGCCGGCTCGTTCAATGCGCAGGTCGACAAGGAAATGACGACGCTGACGGCGTCGATCCACAAGGACAATTGGGACAAGTTCCTCGACATCGTCCTGCCGCAGCTCCTCGAGCCGGGCTTCCGCGACGAAGACTTCAAGCGGATCAAGGACGCGCAGCTCAATGCCCTCAAGGAGTCGCTGCGCAACAACAACGAGGAAGAGCTCGGCAAGGAAGAGCTGCAGAACCGCATTTACGCCGGGACGCCGTACGGCCACACGCCGCTCGGCACGGTCGCGGGCATCGAGGCCGTCACGCTCGACGACGTGAAGAACTTCATCGCCGCGAACTACACGCGCAACAACCTCGTCGCGGGCATTTCGGGCGATTATCCCGACGCGCTGGTGGCGCGGCTCAATGCCGCCACCGCGCAGCTGGCCGAGGGGTCGGGCGCGGCGGGCGGGCTCAAGGCGCTGCCGAAAATCGCCGGGCACAAAGCGAGCGGCCTCGAAGTGGAGATCATTCAGAAGGACACGCGCGCCACGGCCATCTCCATCGGCGCGCCGCTGCCCATTACGCGCGCCGACGGCGCCGGCTGGGCCGCGCTCAACGTCGCCCGGGCCTGGCTCGGCGAGCACCGCATGTCGCAGGGGCGCCTCTTCCAGCGCCTGCGCGAGATCCGCGGCCTCAATTACGGCGACTACGCGTACATCGAATACTTCAATCGCCCCGGCGGGCAGTTCTTCCCCAGCCCGAACATCGCCCGCCGCGCGCAGGCGTTCGAGATCTGGATCCGGCCGGTCGTGCCCGCGAACGCGCACATGTCGCTGCGCATCGCGCTCTACGAGCTCGGCAAGCTCGTCAATAACGGATTGTCGCAGGAGGACTTCGAGGCCACGCGCCAATATCTAATGAAGAACTCCTACGTGATGACGGCGACGCAGGACCAGCGCCTCGGCTATGCGCTCGACTCCTGGTGGTACGGCACGCCCGAGTACACCTCGTACGTGCGCAGCCTCTATGCGAAGCTGACGCGCGACGACGTCAACCGCGCGCTGAAGACGTATTTGTCGCCGGAGAACCTGAACGTCGTCATCGTGACGAAGGACGCGCAGGGGCTGCGCGACGCGCTCGTCAGCGACGCCGTGTCGTCGATCAAATACGAGTCGCCGAAGCCCGACGAGATCCTGGCCGAGGACAAGCTCATCGGGGCGATGAAGCTCGAGATCAAGCCGGAGAACGTGAAGATCGTGCCGGTGGACGAGGTGTTCGCGAAATAGCGCCTATGCCGGGGTGCAAGCCGTCATTGCCGATTTCCGGGTAATGTGTTAAATAGGCTGTCGGTCCAAATCCAACAGCCCCGTTCCGCGACGCGGTGTATCGCGGCCTCGGGACCAAGAGGTCACGATGCGCGCTTTCCGATTCGCTCTCGTCGTATTTCTCTTCAGCGCCGCGGCGTACGCCGGCACCGGCGCCCTTTCGTGGTGGAATCCTTATCTATACGCCTACGAGAACGGCGGGAGCGTCACACTGCAGGTGGCCCGGTACAACGGCTCCTCCGGGACGGTGACGGTCGACTACGCGACGTCGAACGGCACGGCGATCGCCGGCGCGCAATACACCGCGCAATCCGGCACGCTGACCTTCGCTGACGGCGAGACCTTCAAGAGCCTGTCGATTCCGCTCATCGACGACAACGCCTCGGGCAGCGGCGCGACCACGTTCAACGTGACCCTGTCGAACGCGACCGGCGGCGCCACCATCGGCACTTCGACCGCATCGGTGACGATCTACGAAAGCGATCCGCCGCCGGTCGTCTCGATCAACGACATCCGCGTGCCCGAGGGCGACAGCGGGACGACGAACGCGACCTTCACCCTCACGATCAGCGGAGCGCGGTTGAACAACATCGTCGTCAACTGGTTCACGGGCGCCTACACCGCTTCCCCCGGCTCCGATTACGTGAGCAGCTCCGGCACCGTCACCTTCACCCCGTCCGACACGCAGAAGACGATCTCGGTCCCGATCATCGGCGACACGATTTACGAGCCCGACGAGATGTTCTACGTCTACCTCTCCGGCAACGCCAACTTCAGCCGGTATTACGCCCTCTGCACGATCGTGAACGACGATCCGAAGCCGACCGTGTCGGCGAGCAACGTCAGCGTCGCCGAGGGCGACTCCGGCCGAAAGACCGTCAACGTCACCCTCACGGCCAACCAGCCGATCTTTGGCTACGTCTACTACAACACCGTCAACGGCACCGCGACCGCCGGCCGCGACTACGTCGCGGTTTCGAGCGCCCTCTATTGGAGCGGCCAGACCCAACAGCAGATCGCCCTGCAGATCATCGGCGACACCGACGTCGAGCCGGACGAGCAGTTCACGCTCCATCTCAGCACCGACTCGTACAACAACTTCACGATCCCGAATCCGGACGTCACGATCACGATCGTCAACGACGACCAGGGTCTCGGCCCGGCCACGCAGAACGTGCCGAAGGGCGGCTCGGCCGCGGTGCTCTTCGACATGGGCAACCCGCCGCCGTCGCCGCAGACGCTCGCCGTCGCGGTGAGCGATCCCTGCATCAAGGCTCCGCCCAGCGTCACGCTGTCGACGCACAGCGTTTCGATCCCCGTCGACGCGCTGACGGCGCCGTGCTCGGCGAACGTCACCGTCACGCTGCCCGCGGCCCTCGGCGGCAAGACCTACTCCGCCGGCATCCGCACCTACAGCCCGCTCACGATCGCCTTCGACCCGGCCTCGCCGCAGATTTACGTCGGGCAGACCGCCACCGTGAAGGTGACGGTCGCGCCGTTCGACGCGCCGGTCAACCTCCCGCTGCAGACCGTCGGCGACACCGCCGAAGTGCCGGCCAGCGTCAACGTCGACGCGAACGGCGGCACGTTCACGGTCAAGGGACTCAAGCCGGGGACGCTGATGATCAACGCCACGCTGCCGCCGCAGAACGGCAACGGCACGGCCACGCTCTTCGGCAACGTCCTGGCGGCGCCGACGACGGTCACGATCCTCCAGGTCGCGCCGGCCAGCGGCCCGACCTCGGGCGGCACGAACGTGACGATGACGGGCGTGAACTTCCGCGCCGAGTGCAGCTATGCGTTCGGCGGCGTGCCGGCCACGAACGTCGCCTACCAGAGCGCGACGTCGATGACGGCGACCTCGCCCGCGCACGCCGCCGGCAGCGTCGACGTCACCGCGTCGTGCGGCGCCGACACCTTCACGCTGCACAACGCCTTCACCTATCTCGCCGGCAGCGCCACGATCTCCGCCGTCTCGCCGTCGTTCGGCTCGACGCTCGGCGGCACGCTCGTGCGCATCACCGGGCGCGACTTCACGCCCTCGTGCTGGGCGTTCCTCGACGGCGTCGCCGCGCGCAACGTCGCGGTCAATGGAGCGACGGAGATCATTGCCAGCACGCCCGCGCACGCGGCGGCCACCGTGCCGGTCTCGCTGCGCTGCGGCGCGTCCGGCGAGGCCTCGCTGGCCGGCGCGTTCAGCTACTCCGCCATCGACGAGCCGGCGCCGGTCATCAGCTCCGTGACTCCGCTCGCCGCGGCGCCGGGACAGAGCGTCACCATCAGCGGCACGCGCTTCCGCATGAGCGAGACCGTCACGTTCGGCGCGGCTGCGGCGCAAGTGCTGTCGACCACGCCCGACGCGCTCGTCGTGACCGTGCCGTCGCTGCCGCTCGGCAAAGTCAGCGTCAACGTCGCCGACAGCGCCGGCCACGTCTCCACCACCGGCCCGATCTTCAGCGTCCTCGAGCCGATCCCGCCGCAGATCACGAAGGTGACGCCGGCCACGGTGCCGGCCGGCGGCGAGATCGTGATCGAGGGAACCGGATTCCGCGACCCGTACACCTTCGCCCTCGGCGACACGGCGCTGCGCCTCAAGAAGCGGAGCGCGACCTCCGGCGTGGCCGGCCTGCCGGCGACGCTCGCGCGCGGCACGTACGAGCTGCACGTGCTCAACGGCAGCGGCGCGGTCGCCGCGGTCGGGCCGTCCGTCACCGTGACCGACACGGGCGTCGTCGTCGCCGGCGTCTCGCCCGCGTGCGCGACGGCCGACGGCGGCGCCACGATCGCGATCGCCGGCAGCGGCTTCGCCAGCGGCGCGGCCGTGACGGTCAACGGCGTCGCCGCGACCAATGTGAACGTCGTCGACGCCGCCCACATCAACGCGACGCTTCCGGCGTTAGCGCCCGGATGGGCCACGGTCACGGTCTCGAATCCGAACGACGGCAGCGGCAGCGCCACGAACGCGCTGCAGGTCTACTCGCCGTTCGATCCGGACGGCTGCGGCGCCGCGCCGCCGCGTCCGCGGCCGGCACGGCGATGAGCTCACGGCAGCAGCGCCACGATGCGCAGCGGTCCGCCCGACCCGCCGGCGATCTTCATCGGCAGGGCGATGACGTACGCGCCGCGCGGCGGGAGTTTGTCGAGATTCGCGACGTTCTCGAGCCCCGGCACGTTCGCGCCCATTGCGATCTGATGGACGATGAAATCCTTCAGGACGCGCGCGGCGTCGGCGCCGTACGAGCTCCCCAGCCGGTGCGCAGCAGCACGATCGTCCTCGCCTCGATGCGGCCGTACGCACGATTCGGGATTCGGGATTCGCGATTCGGCCCGCCTTCCCGAATCGCGAATCGCGAATCCCGAATCGCGCGGCGACGCGTAGAAGTAGCCGCCCGGCGCCGGGCCGTAGGCGAGGCGCTTCATCTCGAAGCCGCTCGGCGAGCTCGGCCAGTACAGCGTGTGCTCGTCGAAGGCGTACGTCAGATCGACGACCTCGGCGCGCGACAGATCGACGGAATTCCGCGGTACCGTAGACGCACACGCGGCCGCAAAGAGGGCAGTGACAATCAACACACGTCTCATGGCGTGACTAAAGGATAACTCGTCCATGCGCTCACTTCGACTTGCCCTCGCCGCCGTCTTCGCGGCCGCCGGCCTCCACGCCGCCACGTTCACCGTCACGACCACGAACGCGACCGGGCCGGGATCGCTGTACCAGGCCATCTACGACGTGATCGGCTCCTCCGATCCGGCGAACACGATCGCCTTCTCCATCGGCAGCGGCCCCGTGTCGATCCGCACCGGCTTCCAGTTCCCGTACATCACCAAGCCGGTCACCATCGACGGCACCACGCAGCCCGGCTACTCCGGCACGCCGATCGTCGAGCTCGACGGCACCGGCTGCAACGCCCGCGGCTGCATCGGCCTGCGGCTCCTCGGCGGCAACAGCACCGTCAAGGGCATGGTCATCAACAACTACTCGAACCACGACGGCGTCCAGGGCCTCGGCACCGCCGCCGCCATCGCCCTCGGCTCGGGCGGCAACACCGTCGTCAACTGCTACATCGGCACCGACGTCACCGGCCAGAGCGTCAAGCACAACGACGTCGGCGTGCGCATCGAGAACGGCGCGAGCGGCAACACCGTCGGCAGCCCGAGCTCGCGCAACCTCATCTCCGGCAACGACCGCGGCGTCGAGTCGACGTGGAGCTCCGCCATCTCCACCGGCGGGACCATCATTCAGGGGAACTGGTTCGGCCTGAACGTCTCCGGCGCGCCGGCCCTGACGAACTACTGGGACTTCTACCTCGAGAAGCTCGACGGCGGCCGCATCGGCGGCACGCAGGCCGGACAGGGCAACCGCTTCTCGCGCATCTCCGCGCTCGACACCTCGACGGGCGTGGCCATCCAGGGCAACACCTTCGGCGTCACCGGCACCGAGACGTCCGCCGGCATCGTCCTCGGCTACAGCAGCGGCAACGTCATCGGCGGCACCGCCGCGGGCGCCGGCAACAACTTCACGTGGGCGCCGGGGCAGTGGGGCATCATGATCCAGGATGCGGCGAGCAACGTCATCCAGGGCAACAGCTTCACGAACGTCGGCGTCCCCATCGGCATCTACGAGATCAACTACGCCGGCAGCACGTTCGGCAACCAGGTCGGCGGCACGGCGCCGGGCGCGGGCAACACGATCCGCGGCGCGGCGCATCCGCTGCACGGCGCGGTCACGATCGTCGGCAACGCCGCCGGCACCTCGATCCTCGGCAACAGCATCTACAACAGCGCCGGCACCGGCATCGACCTCGGCGACGACGGCCACACCGCCAACGATCCGGGCGACGCCGACAGCGGCGCGAACGGCCTGCAGAACTATCCGGTCATCAGCGTCGCCACGACCGGCAACGGCACCACCACGATCGCCGGCACGCTGAACAGCAAGGCGTTCGGCAGCTATCGCGTCGAGCTCTTCTCCAACCCGGCCTGCAACGCCTCGGGCTACGGCGACGGCGAGACCTTCCTCGGCTTCACCAACGTCACCACCGACGCCGGCGGCAACGGCGCGTTCCTCGTCACGCTCAACGGCACCATCCCGCTCGGCCGCGTCGTCACCGCCACCGCCACCGACTCGGGCGGCAACACCTCCGAGTTCTCCGCCTGCGTTCCGGTCACCAGCGCCGGCGCGATGCTCATCGCCAACCCGGCCGTCTCCGTCGGCGAAGGCGGCGGCAGCGCGACGATCAACGTCTCGCGCATCAGCGGCGCGACCGGCAGCGTCAGCGTCAACTTCGCGACGCTGAACGGCACGGCCACCGCCGGCTCCGACTACACGACGACGAGCGCCACGCTCAGCTTCGGCGACGGCGAGACCACGAAGTCGATCGCCGTGCCGATCCTGCAGGACACGATCTACGAAGGGAACGAGAGCTTCGGCGTGGCGCTCTCGGCGCCGGGCGGCGGCGCGATCCTGGCCGCGCCGGTCGCCGGCACCGTGACGATCATCGACGACGACGTGCCGTCGCACGCGACGATCGCCGACGTCCGCGTGACCGAGGGGAACTCCGGAACGACCGACGCCGTCTTCACCGTGACCTTGAGCCCGGCGGCGTCGAATCCGTCGAGCGTTCAATGGTCGACGAGCCCCGGCACCGCCACGGCGGGCTCCGACTTCGTCGCCGGCGCCGGCACGCTGAACTTCGCCGTTGGCGAGTCGCAGAAGACGATCACGGTCGCGGTCATCGGCGACACGCTCTACGAGCCCGACGAGACCTTCACAGTCGCGCTCACGAATCCGGTCAACCTCATCGTCGACCGCGCCGTGGCCACCGGAACGATCGCCAACGACGACCCGCAGCCGGTCATCACCGCCGACGACGTGCGCGTGACCGAGGGGAACAGCGGCACGACCAGCGTCACCATCAAGGTCAGGTCGTCGCAGCCGATCACCGCGTCCGTCAACTACGCCACCGTCGACGACAGCGCGCGCGGCGGCAGCGACTTCGTCACCGCGACGGGCAGCGTCGACTTCAACAACGAGACCGAGAAGCAGTTCACCGTCGCCGTCAACGGCGACACGACGCCCGAGGCCGACGAGCGCTTCTTCGTGCACCTCAGCTCGCGCGACACCTCGCTCGCCTTCCCGCATCCCGACGTCGCCGTCACCATCGTCAACGACGACACCGCCCTCCTCCCCGCCGTGCTCACGCTGGCCACGGGGCAGAGCGGCAACCTCACCGTCGACTTCGGCAATGCGGTGACGTCGTCGCAGACGCTCGCCATCGCCAAGAGCGACGCCTGCATCAAGGTGCCGGACAGCGTCGACATCGCCGCCGGCCAGCGCAGCGTCTCGTTCGCGGTCAACGCGCTCACCGCGCCGTGCAGCGCGCGCGTCGACGTCACCGTCCCGCCCACCCTCGGCGGCATGAAGCTCTCGTCGGGCGTGCGCACGTACCAGTCGATGCAGCTCTCCTTCGACCCGTCGTCGCCGCAGCTCTCCGTCGGGCAGAACGTCTCCATCGTCGTCAAGGCCGTTCCGTTCATCGACACGATGACCGTCGCCCTCGCCGCGACCACGACGACCGTCGAAGTGCCGGCCACCGTCGACGTCGGCGTGAACGGCGGCACGTTCACGATGAAGGCGCTCCGCACCGGGCCGATCTTCGTCACCGCCACGCTGCCGGCGCAGTACGGCGGCACCGCGTTCAGCCTCAGCGGCAACGTCGTCGACGCGCCGCTCACCGCCACGATCAACGACGTCACGCCGAAGTCGGGCTCCACGGCGGGCGGCACGCCGGTCGTCATCGCCGGCGCGAACTTCTCGCGCGACTGCTCGATCGCCTTCGACGGCGCGCCCGCCACGAACGTCGCCTACGTCAGCCCGCTGATGATCACCGCGAACACGCCGGCGCACAAAGCCGGCGCGGCCGACGTCACGGCCACGTGCAACGGCGTCACGGCGACGCTGAAGAACGGCTTCATCTACACCGGCGGCACGCCCGACATCACCGCGATCTCCCCCGCCAGCGGCACGACCCTCGGCGGCACGACGGTGCGCATCAGCGGCCGCGATCTCACCGCCGACTGCTGGGTCGAGTTCGGCGGCCAGCTGGCCCGCAACGTCAACGTCACCAGCGCCACGGAGATGATCGCCACGACGCCCGCGCACGACGCCGGCGCCGTCACGGTCAAGCTGCGCTGCAACGGCGGCGGCACCGCCGGCGCGCTCCCGAACGCCTTCACCTACGTCACCGCCGCGGAGCCGTCCGCGGTCGTGACCGGCGTCGATCCGATCTCCGCCGCGCCGGGCCAGCAGGTGACGGTCGCGGGCGCGCGCTTCCGCGCCACCGACGTCGTGACGTTCGAGTCGATGGCCGCGCAGGTCCTGTCGACGACGCCCGACGCGCACGTGGTCGTGGTGCCGTCGCTGCCGTCCGGCAAGGCCAGCGTGACGGTGGCGGCGTCGACGACCGGCCCGATCTTCACCGTGCTCGATCCGGAGGCGCCGAAGGTGACGAAGGTGTCGCCGCCGTCGCTGCCGCAGGGCGCGGAGCTGACGATCGACGGCAGCGGCTTCCGCCCGCCGTACAGCTTCACGATCGGCGGCGCGCTCGCGCACGTCGTCAGCCTCACCTTCACGCGCGCCGTCGTGCGCGTGCCGGTGCTCGTCCCCGGCCGCTACGACCTCGACGTAATGAACGGCGACGCCGTCGCCGCGCAGGGCGGCAGCGTGACGGTCTCGACGAGCGGCATCGTCGTGACCGGCGCGTCGCCGATGTGCGTGACGGCGGACGGCGGCACGACGATCTCGATCTCCGGCAACGGCTTCATCGCCGGCGCGGCGGTGACGATCAACGGCGTCGCCGCCACGAGCGTGAAGGTGAACGACGCCGGCCACATCGACGCCACGACGCCCGCCCTCCCGCCCGGCTTCGCCACGATCGTGGTGACGAACCCGAGCGGCGACAACGGCTCGGCCACGAACGCCGTGCGCGCCTACTCGCCGCTCGATCCGGACGGCTGCGCGGTCACGCCGCGCCCGCGGCCGATCGGGCACCGGTAGCGCCGGCGTCCCGCCGGCTGGCCAGGCGGCGTCCCGCCGCCGCGAGGCGAGACGCCTCGCAGCTAGCCGGCGCGGACGCCGGCGCTCCGAAACGTCGTTACTCGCCCAACTTCCTCTTCAGCTCGCGCAAGTCACTCACGACTTGCGCGGGCGGTAGGGAGCGCCGGCGTCCCGCCGGCTGGCCAGGCGGCGTCCCGCCGCCGCGAGGCGAGACGCCTCGCAGCCGGCCGGCGCGGACGCCGGCGCTCCGAACGCTGTTACTCGCCCAGCTTCTTCTTCAGCTCGCGCAAGTCACTCACGACTTGCGCGGGCGGTAGGGAGCGCCGGCGTCCCGCCGGCTGGCCGGGCGGCGTCCCGCCGCCGCGAGGCGAGACGCCTCGCAGCCGGCCGGCGCGGACGCCGGCGCTCCGAAACGCCGTTACTCGCCCAACTTCTTCTTCAGCTCGCGCAAGTCATTGACGACTTGCGCGAGCTGCTCTTCGAGCCGCGCCACGCGCGCCGAGAGCGGCTCGCCGTGCGCCGCCGCGGCCGGCTCGGGCTCGGGCGGCGCATCGGCGACGGCGCCGCCGAGGAGGTGCATCCAGCGCGCTTCCTTCTGTCCGGGCCGGCGCGCCAGCTCGCGCACGAACGGCGACGGCGGCGCGCTCATCCACTGCAGCGTCTCCTCCACTTCGCCGATCGACTCGAACTCGTGCAGGCGGTCGCTGCGCCCGCGGAGCTCGCCTGCCGTTTGCGCACCGCGCAAAAAGAGGAGCGTCAGCAGCGACTTCGAGCGGCGGTCGAGCTGCCACTCGCGGTCGAGGTTGTGGTCGTAGCGGACGGCCCGGCCGCCCATCACCTTCCACACCAGCTTCTCGTCCTGCAGGCGGTCGAGCGCGCGCTGCACGTCGGACTCCGACAGCTCCATGACCGGCTCGCGGTTCGACTTCTGATTGCACGCCGCCACGAGCGCGTTCAGCGTCAGCGGGTAGTACTCCGGCGTGGCCAGCTGCTTCTCCATGAGCGAGCCGAGGACGCGGAGCTCGGCCGCGTCGAGCTCGCGCGCCGGCAGCTTGCGCGGCTTGCGCTCGCCGTCGAGATTCGTCACCGAGGAAACGCTCATGGTTTGAAAATCAGGGGGCGGAGCGCAGGGGGCGGGGCGCAGGTGGTTGTCGTCGCGAGGACATCATCTGCGCCCCGCCCCCTGCGCCCTGCGCCCTCATTCTACGCGACAAAGATCGCCGGCCGCGCTGCTCGCGGCTGCTCGAAGTAGTTGTCGACGCGCATCGCCACCTTGCGCGCCAGCGAGAGGAACGTCGTCATCTTTCCGCCGAAGACGTTGACGAGGTTCCCGTGGCGCTCGATGCGGTACTCGCGGCCGATCGCGCTCGGGTTCGCCGCGCGGCCCACCAGCGGCCGCACGCCCGCGAACGTCGAGGCCACGTCATCGCGCGCGATCGGCGCGCGGAAGTAGCGGTTGAAGCGCGCGATGAGGTAGTCGATCTCATCCTCCGAGGCCGCGACGCCGTTCATCGGCCGGTCGTGCAGCACCTCCGTCGTGCCGACCAGCGTCGTCCCCTTCCACGGCAGCACGAAGAAGACGCGGCGGTCGGTCAGCGACTGCAGCAGCAGCGCCACGTCCGCCACGCGCTCCTTCAGCACGAGGTGCGAGCCGCGCACGAGCGAGAGCCGGTAGCGCGAGCGGAGGCCGTTCGCCGCCAGAAGCTCGTTCATCCACGGCCCGGCGGCGTTGACGACGAAGTCGAAGCGCTCGTCGCCGTTGACGATCCATTGCTTGCCGTCGCGCGCGAGCGCGTCGACGCGCGTCTCCTCGCGCACGTCCGCGCCGTCGCGGATCGCCGACGCCATCACCGCGCGGGCCATGGCGTAGTCGTCCGTCTGCGCGTCCCAGTAGCGGAAGCCGCCGCGCAGCGTTTCGCGCCGTAGCGGCGCGCTGGCCGCGACCTCGTCCGCGCCGATCTTGCGATGCCGCGCGATGTTCTGCCGCCCGGCCAGCGCGTCGTACAGCGCCAGGCCGAACGAGAGCGTCGCGCGCATGCGCGGGCTGTCCTCGTAGACGGGCAAAATGAATTGCAATGGATGCACGAGCTGCGGCAGATGTTCGAGCAGCCAGGCCCGCTCGCGCAGCGCCTCGCGCACCAGGCCGACGTGTCCGCGCTCGAGATAGCGGATGCCGCCGTGGATCAGCTTCGTCGTGCTGGCCGACGTCTGCGCGCCGCAGCGCCCCTTTTCCAGCAGCGTCACGTCGTAGTCGCGGCGGGCCAGTTCCCACGCCACGCCCAAGCCGTTGATGCCGCCGCCGACGACCGCGATCCGCACGCCCGCATCGTATCGCGCGGCCACGCTCTTGCACGTTACGCCAGCGGCTGGCAGACGATTTGAAATGGATGAGTGCGTGAGTCTTCCAGAGTTGCACATCGCTCCCGATCCGGAGCCCGAGCCGCGCGGCGATCTCGCGGTCATGCTCACCGGCGGCGGCGCGCGCGCGGCGTATCAAGTCGGACTGCTGCGCGGCCTGGCCCGGCACTTCCCCGAGCTCGAGTTTCAGATCGTCAGCGGCGTCTCCGCCGGCGCCATCAACGCCGTCTACCTGGCCGCGATGCAGGGCGACCTCGCGCATCGCGTCGAGCAACTGCACGACCTCTGGCGCACGCTGGAGTGCCACCACGTCTTCACCGCCAACTACGCGGCGCTCATGCCGTTCCGCGGCGCCATGCGCGCGGTGCTGCCGCGCCGCTTCTCGAAGTGGCCGCATGGGCTCTTCAACGCCGCGCCGCTCGCGCATTTGCTCCGCCGCGTCCTGAACACGCCGTACCGCGGCATGCCGATCGAGAGCATCCGGCACAACCTCGCCGGCGGCGCGCTGAAAGCGGTTGCCTTGATCACCCTCGACTACTCGACCGGGCAGAGCGTCCGCTGGGTGCAGGGGCGCAACATCGATTTCTACGAAGGCCCGAACCGCCGTGTGGAGCAGACGGAGATCACGGTCGAGCACGTGCTGGCCTCGGCGGCGCTGCCGTTCGTCTTTCCCGCCGTGCAGATCGGCAAGGGGTGGTACGGCGACGGCGGCATCCGCCTCTCCGCGCCGCTCTCCTCGGCCGTGCACCTCGGCGCGCGGCGCATCATCGCCATGTCCACCGGCTATCAGCGCACCGCGGCCGAGGCCAGCACGCCCGTCGTTACCGGCTACCCGCCGGCCGCGCAGATCATCGGCCAGCTCGTCAACGCCGTCTTCCTCGACGTGATCGACGAGGACGTCGTGCGCATGCAGCGGCTCAACGAGATGATCCGCAAGCTCGACGCCACGCAGCGCAACGGCTTCAAGCCGATCGACCTTCTCGTGCTGCGGCCGTCGCAGGACCTCGGCAAGCTCGCCGGCAAGTTCGAGAAATACCTGCCGACGAGTCTCAAGCTCTTCACGCGCGCGATGGGCGCGCGGGAGACCGAGTCGCCCGACGCCCTGTCGATGCTGATGTTCGAGCCCGCCTACACGCGCACGCTGATCGAGATCGGCGAGCGCGATGTGGAGTCGCGCCTCGACGAGCTGCGCGTGTTTCTAGGCGAAGGACAGGCAGCGATGCCTGTCCCCGCCTGAGTCACAAGCTTCGCTTCTTGCCGCGGATGTTGCGCCGGCTGCCCTTCGGCTTCGAAGGCGGGAAGCGCTCACCGCCGCCGCCGTATCCGCCGCCGCCACCACCGCCGTAGCCGCCACCACCGCCGCCGCCGTAGCCGCCGCCACCGCCGTAGCCTCCACCGCCGCCACCGCTGTAGCCGCCGCCACCGCCGCCGTACCCGCCACCGCCGGGCCGGCCGCCGCCGCTGCCGCGCGGGCGATCCTCGGCGGCGTTGACGCGGAGCGCGCGGCCGCTGAGCTCGTACCCGTTGAACTTCTCGATCGCCTTGGCCGCGTCCTCGTCCGAGCTGAACTCGACGAAGGCGAAGCCGCGCGGGCGGCCGCTCTCGCGGTCCATCGGCAGAAAGACGTCGCGGATCTCGCCGATCTGCGAGAACAACGACTGTACTTCCGCTTTAGTGGTATTGAAATCCAGGTTCCCTACGAACACTTTCGCTGACATCTTCCCATCACTTTCTGCCGGCGCGGCGCGTGGCACCGGTTGCGGCGAAAGCATATTCGCAAACCTCGCGCCCTCTCGGTAGAAAAATGTGGGCGGCAAAAAAGACCAACCGGTTCGCGGGCGCCATTTGCGTGTCTACCGAAAGTGGAATCAAGCCGGACGCCGGGCCGCGAAGAAAGCGCTTCCGCCCCTCTCCGAGCCGTGGACGACACGTCGATCCACCCGTTGCCGGTGTGCAGGATCTCGCCACCCCAGGGGATTTACTCTTCGAGGTCGAACAACTCGTCCGCGTACACCTGCTGGTGGCTGAGACGGCGGCAGGCCGAGACGATCGCGGCGATGCAGCGCCGCGTCGGCTCCATCCGGCCAGTCCGGATCCGCAGCAGATGCTGGCGGCTGTACCCCGATTCGCGGGCCAGGTGCGCCGGCTTGATCCGATGTCGTTTGAGGAAACTCTCCAACTTTGTGGTCATGTGCAGGATACTGCACTATACCTCGGAGCAGGATAGGCGTCAATCCTCACTTCTGACGAGAAGGAGGTGCGGAGCAGCGGGCAGTATGTTGCCTATGCGTCCCCTCGCCCCCTCCGCACGCTGCCGCAGCGCCGCGTCTACCCGAGGTGGACATTTGAGGTGTCATCGGCGACTCGTGCAAGAGTAGCGCGATGACTGAATCTACCAAATATCCGCACCTTCATCTCCTCGCATCTCCATGACTCGTCATCACTTGTGTCGATAAATGCTTGCTTGTACGCTAAACACGGAGTAACGTAAAGGTTACTAGTCATGCTCGGTCAGATCATTCGTGCCGCACGCATCAAACAAGGCCTCACGCAGGCCCGCCTGGCCCGCCTTGCCGGAGTCAGCCGCAGACATCTTGCCGCTCTCGAAAAGGGAGCGAACGTCTCCGTCCTCGTCTTGAAAAAAGTCGCGGCCGTGCTGGAACTGACGGAGATCAACCTCGGCGAGGTGACGCTGAAGACGACGCGCCCCGCCGCCGCGGCGATCAACATGCCGCTGCTCGCCGAGACGATCCACGAGGCGCACACGGAGGCGCTGAAGACGCAGGCGCTCCTGGCGCGCGCCGAGGGGTTGTTCGGCGAGGAGAAGAAACTCGGCATCGTCGCGCACTTCCCGACGCTCGCCGCGCGCGTGCTCGACGTGACGCCGCGCCGCGCGGGCGCCGTGGCCGACAACGACGTCAACGTCGAACAGCTCGCCATCTCCGCGGATTTGAAGCAGGGCGAGCCGGTGCGCGAGCTGACCGAGGGAGAGACCGTGGCGATCCCCGCGCCGCTGATCGACAAAGGCGAGATCGTCTTCCGCGCCCGTGGCGACGAGCTCCGCGACCTCGGCATCGAAGACGGCGACCTCCTCGTCATCGAGCTGCGCACGAAGGGCCGCGCCGCGACCGGAGAGCTCGTCCTCGGCAAAGTCGGCGAAGACGTCTACGTCGGCCGCTGGTGGCAGAAGCACGGCGAGAAACGCCTGATGACCGACAAGCGCGCCGAGATCGCCGTCGCCTCGAAGCGCGGATTCAAGGTCGTCGCCGTCGTCAATCAGATCATCCGGCCGGCGAAGAAATAGGACTCAGCGCTCACTCCGCTAAACTCCCCGCGTGCCCGAGCTCCGTCGCGAAATCGGTTTGTGGCGCGGCATCGCCCTGAACATGATCGACATGGTCGGGATCGGGCCGTTCATCACCATCCCGTTCATCCTCGGCCCGATGGGCGGCGGGCGGGCCATGCTGGCGTGGGTCGTCGGCGGGCTCCTGGCCATCAGCGACGGCCTCGTCACCGCGGAACTCGCGGCGGAGCTGCCGTCGTCGGGCGGCTCGTACGCGTTTCTCCGCCACGCCTACGGCCGCTTCGGGCGGCTCATCTCCTTCCTCTTTCTCTTTCAGATTTTGTTTTCCGCGCCGCTGTCGATGGCCTCCGGCTGCATCGGCTTCGCGAACTACCTCACCGTTCTCGTGCCGCGCCTCTCCACGCACATCGGCCTGACCGCCGCCGCCGTCTGCGTCGTCACCATGTTCCTGCTGAACCGCCACATCGGCGCGATCGGCAGGCTCTCCGTGCTGCTCTGGATCGGAGTGCTCGGCACCGTAGCCATCGTCATCGCCGCCGGCCTGCCGCACCTCCGCCTCGACGCCTTCATGTTCTGGCGCGCGCCGCGCCTCGACGGCGGCCACGGCTACGAAGGCCTCGGCGTCGCGCTCCTCTTCGCCGTTTACGACTACCTCGGCTACTACAACATCTGCTACCTCGGCGACGAAGTGCGCGAGCCGGAGACGACCATCCCCCGCGTCATCGTCCTCTCCATCGTCGCCATCGGGGCCATCTATCTATTGATGAACGCGTGCATCATCTCCGTGCTGCCGATGCGCCAGGCCATGACGTCGAAGTCCGTCGTCGGCGACTACCTCGCGCTCCTTCTCGGCACGCGCGCCGCGCAGTGGGTCACGGTGCTGATCCTCTGGACCGCCTTCGCATCGATCTTCTCGCTGATGCTCGGCTACTCGCGCATCCTCTACGCCGCCGCGCGCGACGGAAACTTCTTCGGCATCTTCGCCGCGCTCCATCCGCGCGATTCGTATCCGCACGTGGCGCTCCTCTTCCTCGGCCTCACCGCCGCGCTCTTCTGCCTTCTGCCGCTGGGCAAAGTCGTGCAGGGACTCGTGTCCATCCGCGTCCTCATTCCGTTCATCGCCCAGGTCATCGGCGCCGTCATCCTGCGCGTGCGCGAGCCGGAGCGCCCCCGCCCGTTCCGCATGTGGCTCTATCCGCTTCCGGCGATCCTCGCGCTCGGCCTCTGGGGCTACGTCGCGTACTCGCCGGAGAAAGGCCTCAAGTGGGGCGCGCTCTTCGTCCTCGCCGCCGGCTGCCTCTTCTTCTTCGCGCGCGAGTGGCTACTGAAACGCCACGCCCGCCCGGCCGCGCAGGCGTAGCACCGACTCCTGCGCGAACTGCCGCTTGTACGCGGCGATGATCTCGGCAATGTCGCGCTCGTGCCGGCCGTCGGCGTGGACGATCTGCACGATGTGCGTCCGCTCGCGCTCGACGACGCCGTCCTTTGTCCGATACAGCCCGTCGGCGTCCCACGTCGTGAAGCCCTCGACGCGCGGCGCGATGACGTCATTGATGAATCGCTTCCACTCCGCGTCGCCGACGACGCCGCCGTCCGGCTTCGCCGTGCCGAAATAGAGGGTGTCGACGACGTCGACGCGGTAGACGTCGAAGTGAACGCAGGCGCTCGCGAGCAGCAGCGCCGCGAGAAACGTGCTACGTGCGCGCGCCGTCAATCCACTTCTCCACCGCCGGCGGCGCGTACGCGGCAAAGCGCCGCAGCAGCGCGTCGGGATCGCTCTCGAACATGGCCGCCCCGCGCAGCTGAGGGCGGATGAAACCCTCGCGCGTGGCGTGGTCGAGGAACGCCGCGAGCGGCGCGTAGTAGCCGGCGGCGTCGAGGAAGCCGCACGGCTTCTGATGCATGCCGAGCTGCGCCCACGTCCAGATCTCGAAGATCTCTTCGATCGTGCCGAGGCCGCCGGGGAGGGCGATGAAGGCATCGGCGAGCTCGGCCATCTTCGCCTTGCGCTCGTGCATGGTCTCGACGACGTGCAACTGCGTGAGGCCGTCGTGCCCGACCTCGCGCTCGCGCAGCGCGCGCGGGATGACGCCGACCGCGGTGCCGCCGAGGCGCAGGACTTCGTCGGCGACGATGCCCATCAGCCCGACGCGGCCGCCGCCGTAGACGAGCTCGAGGCCGCCGCGCACGAGCGCCGCCGCCATCGCCCGCGCCGCGGCGGCGTATTCCGCGCGAACGCCGGAGTAGGAGCCGCAGAAGATGCAGACGCGCCGCATCGGCGCAGTGTAACGTGCAACGCGCGATGCAGAAACGAGGTCTGTCGAGCGCGCGCCTGGCGCGCATGCACGACGCGCTGGCCGGCTACGTCGAGCGGCGGGAGATCCCCGGCCTCGTCGCGCTCGTGGCCCGGGACGGCGACGTCCACGTCGAGGCGCTCGGCACGATGGCGCTCGGCGGCGCGGCGCCGATGACGCGCGACGCGATCTTCCGCATCGCCTCGATCGCCAAGCCGATCACTGCCGCCGCGGCGATGATCCTCGTCGAGGACTGCAAGCTGCGCCTCGACGACTCGATCGAGCCGTGGCTTCCGGAGCTCGCCAACCGCCGCGTGCTGAAGTCGATCGCCGCGGAGCTCGACGACACGGTGCCGGCGCGGCGCGCCATCACCGTGCGCGACTTGCTGACGTTGTGCATGGGCTTCGGCAGCGTGATGGCCATGCCCGACACGTATCCGATTCAGCGCGCCATCCGCGAGCTTCGCATCGGCGGCGACGGGCCGAAGCTGCAGTCCGCGTGGCCGCCGACGGATGAGTGGCTTCGAAACCTCGGCTCGCTGCCGCTGATCGCGCAACCCGGCGAGCGCTGGATGTATCACGTCAGCATCGACGTCCTCGGCGTGCTGATCGCGCGCGTCGCCGGAATGCCGCTCGGCGCGTTCCTGCGCGAGCGCGTCTTCGAGCCGCTCGGCTTGAAGGACGCGGGCTTCGTCGTGCCCGCCGGGAAGATCGACCGCCTGCCCGAGTTCTACTTCTTCAACCGCCAGACGAACGCGCTCGACGTCTTCGACGGAATCGCGAACAGCACGTGGCTCGCCGAGCCGCCGTTCGAGTCGGGTGGCGGCGGCCTCGTAGCCACGATCGACGACTACTACGCCTTCTGCCGCATGCTGCTGGATGACGGCCAACCGATTCTCTCGCGCGCGTCGGTGGAGCTGATGATGTCCGACCAGCTCACGCCCGCGCAGCGCGACGGCGCGGAGCTTTTCTTCGGCACGCATTCGAGCTGGGGCTTCGGCGGCGCCGTCGACATCCGCCGGCGCGAGATCTTCCACACGCCGGGCCGCTTCGGCTGGACCGGCGGCTTCGGCACGACCGCGTACAGCGATCCGCTCGAAGGGATGATCGGCATCCTCTTCACGCAGCGGATGATGGATTCCCCCGAGCCGCCGAAACTCTTCGTCGACTTCTGGACGCTCGCCTACGCCGCGATGGAGTGAGCGAGCGCCGCGACCGCGGACGCGAGCACGGCCAGCGCGCCATCGTCCGTGAGCTCGCCCACGATCCTCCGCGGCACGAACGGCTCGATGCGGCACGCCTCCTCGACGACGTTCCAGTTCATCGTGCGCAGCGTCTCGAGCAGCGCCGCCTGCGCGTATCCGCAGCCAACCGGCGACGCGTTGAGCAGCGCGACCGGCTTGTCGACGAGCTCGCCTGTCGACACGAGCCAGTCGAGCATGTTCTTCAACACCCCGGGAACGCCGTGCGCGTATTCGGGCGAGGAGATCAGCACCGCGTCGGCGTCGATGAGAAGCGCCCGCAGCGCCGCGACCGGCGCCGGCGCCGCCGCCCCTTCCTCGTCGAGGTCGGGATTGAAGTGCGGCAGCTCGCCGAGCCCGTCGTACATCTCCACCCGCACGCCCTCGGGCGCAACGCGCGCCGCGGCGCGCAGCAACGCCGCGTTCGATGAATGCTTGCGAAGACTGCCGCTGATGCCGACGATCTTTATCGCGCGAGTGTAGCGAATCGATCCTTGTAGATGCAGAGGATGTCTTCGATCGCCGCGGCGCTGAACTCCGATAGCGGCGGAGGGAGCTCGTTCCGCGCGATCGTGTCGCGCTTCACGTCGAGACCGAGCGCCGCGGCGCCGGCGCGCGTGCCAGCGTGAAGGAACACGCGCTCCGGCAGCCGACCCAGCCGATAGCCGATGCGAAGCGCCGTGTCGTAGACGTACAGCGGCCCGAGACCTTTGATCTCGCGCAGCGCGGCGCCGACCACGTCGATGAGCGCGTCGAAGTCGCGCGCGGCCGCGATCGCCGGCTCGATCTCGAGCAGCCGCCGCCTGCTCTCCGCGAGCAGCGCCTTCGGCTTGCGCCAGTGATGCGAGCAACGACTTCCGTCACCGCGCACGGCCATCGCAGCGTTCGCAATCGCGTCGGCGAGCGTCGGCTGCTCGGCGTAAAACGCCTCGTCATCACAGCAGCATTTGCGGTGCTCGACGTACGCCTGGCAGATCTCCTCGATCGTCGACGGCGCAAGGGCCTTTCCCGGGAGCCGACCGGAGTCTCTCATCCCTCTTCCACCCGCTTGATCGCGTCGCTCGAAACGATCGGACCGTGCCCCGCGGCCGGCTCCTCGTCCTCCCCCTCTTTGCGAATGCGGAGCATCTTGTTCGCGGACTTCGTCACCTTCTTGTGCGCGGCGTCCGCCTTTTCGCCCTCGAGCACTTCGCGCTTGATCACCTCTCCGCGCAGCAGCGAGCGCAGCTCGTCCGCATCCACCTTCACGTCCGACACGCGGCGGAGCTCGCGGCGGATCGTGTCGATCACAGGATCGCCGAGGACCACGGCCGCCAGGTAGAACTTGCTCGTGGCCTGGATGTGGTCGTGATAGGCGTAGAGGCCCGACTTCACCATGCTCTCGCGCGTCAAGAGATAGAGATTCTCCAGCTGCGCCGCGCTCTTGTGGCTCAGCGTCAGGAAGTCGAACTCGAGGACCAGCTCCGTCTCGATCGGCTTCGAAAAAATCACGCGGAACACCTTCCAGATCACGCCGTTCGTCAGCGCGACCCACTCCACCCCCTGATTCGCGGCGTAGTCGACCGCCTGCTTGGCGTGGCTGTCGCGGAGATCGAGACCGACGGCCTTCACTTCGATGAGCATCTGATACTTGCCGTCGATGCGCGTGGCGAGGTCGCAGTGCGTACCGCGGATGGTGAGCTCGCGCGTCACCTCGCTGTATTTGTCGTAGCCGAAGATCTCGGCCAGAACGTCGGTGACGATCATCGACGTGTCGGATTCGTTGACGTCGCGCGATTTCGCCGCGGCGAGGATCGGCTGAAATCGCTTCAGGCCCGCGGCGAGACGGTCGGCAATGCGGCTGGGGATGCTCATCCATCACAAGACACCGTCGTCGCGAACTTGTGGGTACGATTCCCGGATGCAGCGCCCACGCATCGTCATCCTCGGCGGCGGCTTCGGCGGACTCTATGCCGCGCGCGAGCTGCGCCGCGTCGACGCCGACGTCACCGTCGTCGACCGCCGCAACTTTCATCTCTTCCAGCCGCTCCTCTATCAGGTCGCCACGGCGGCGTTGAATCCGAGCGACATCGCGGCGCCGATCCGCTCGATCCTGCGGCGGCAGAAGAACGTCTCCGTGATCCTCGGCGAGGCGACGAGCATCGACGTCGACGCGCGCATCGTCAAGCTCGCCGACGGCGAGGTCGCCTACGACTACCTCATCGTCGCCACCGGCGCGACGCACTCGTACTTCGCGCATCCCGAGTGGGAGCGCGACGCGCCGGGGCTCAAGACCATCGAGGACGCGCTGGAGATCCGGCGGCGCGTGCTGCTCGCTTTCGAGGAAGCCGAGCGCGAGACCGATCCCGACCTGCAGCGCGCGTGGCTCACCTTCGTCGTCGTCGGCGCCGGCGCCACGGGCGCGGAGCTCGCCGGCGCGCTCTCCGAGATCGCGCGGCAGACGATGCTCCGCGATTTCCGCCGCATCAACCCGTCGAGCGCGCGCGTCATCCTCGTCGAGGGAAAAGAGCGCGTCCTCCCCACCTATCCGCCCGATCTCTCCGCGAAGGCGGAGGCGCAGTTGCGGCGCCTCGGCGTCGAAGTCATCACCAACGCCGTCGTCACGAGTCTCGACGACCGCGAAGTCTGCCTCGGCGACCACGCGATTCCGGCGCGCACCGTCTTGTGGGCGGCGGGCGTCGAGGCGTCGCCGGTCGCGAAGTCGCTCGGCGTCGAGCTCGACCGCGCCGGGCGCGTCGTCGTGCAGCCCGACCTGACGATCGCCGGGCATCCCGAGGTCTTCGTCATCGGCGACCTCGCGGCGACGCGGAAGGAGGACGGCAGCCCGATCCCCGGCGTCGCGCCAGCGGCGATTCAGGAGGGTGTCCACACCGCGCGGAACATCGCGCGGGCGATCGAGGGGCAGCCGCTGCGCCGATTCCACTACCGCGACAAGGGCTCGCTCGCGACCATCGGCCGCGCCGCGGCGGTCGCCGAGGTTGGGCGCGTCCACATCAGCGGCTTCGTGGCGTGGGTCGCGTGGCTCGTCATCCACATCTTTTTTCTGATCGGCTTTCGGAACAGGCTGCTCGTCTTGCTGGAATGGGCGTGGGCCTATCTGACCTATCAACGTGGCGCGCGGCTCATCACCCGGCCCAATCGTTGACCCATGACGAAAACTTTGACCCACACCAAACCGGCGTAAAGGGTCGGAAAAGCTACCATTCGCACGGGGCCTTCTAATGTTTTCAATCGTTTACACAGTGGCAGCGGCGTTGCTCTAGGACCGAGACTGCTTCAGTTGTCCAACAACAATTTATAAGGAGAAGGGAACTCGATGAAGAAAGTCTCGGTCGTCCTCTTTGCCCTCGCAGTTGCAGGCGCGGCGTATGCCCAGCCGCATCCCATGGAAGTCAACGTTCCGGGTAGCGCTCATGTCAGCAACCAGGCGGGTGGCGGCGGCAGCGCCAGCAATCTGCTCTACCACACGGGCGGTTCCGTCATCCCCGTGGCCCACGTCGTCTGCATCTTCTGGGGCCCGAGCTTCAACGACACCACCTCTCCGGACTACAACTACGCGCGTACGCTTCAGAACTTCCGCAACCAGTTCGGCTCGACGCCGGAGTTCAACACGATCACACAGTACTACCAGGTCATCGGCGGCACTACGCAGTACATCCAGCTGACGAACCTCCAGGGCGTCCAGGCCGACTGGTTCGATACGACCACGCCGCCGACGAACGTGACCGACGCGATCGTCCAGCAGGAAGTGCAGCGCTACGTCGCCGCCAACGGCACCGACTACACCACGATCTACGAGGTCTTCATCCCGTCGAGCTCGTACTCGTCCGACGGCACCTCGGACTCGTGCGGCGGCCCGAGCCTCTCCTACTGCGCCTATCACTATCACTACACCGACGGCACCGGCCAGAACGTCAAGTACTCGATCGAGCCGTACCCGAGCTGCAGCGGCTGCCAGGTCTCCGGCTTCACGGCCGCGCAGAACCAGGAGCACTTCATGTGCCACGAGACGCGCGAGGCGGTCACCGACGAACTCGGCAATGCGTGGTTCGATCGTCGCGGCAACGAAGCCGACGACAAGTGCGCGTGGAACCCGACGCCGTTCATCGGCACCAACGGCTACGCCTATCAGTACGAGTGGTCGAACGCCGCCGGCGGCTGCGTGAAGACCCGCTAATCCGCAATCCTCCCGTCTCAGTGAGAAGGACAGGCCTCGCGCCTGTCCTTCTTTTTTTCAGCCGTTCGCCTGCAGCTCGAAGAGGATCTCCTCGATGGCGTCGGCGGCCTTGTCGATCGGCAGGATGCACGTGCCGGCGCCGCGATGCCCGCCGCCGCCGTAGCGCGACATCAGATCGCCGACCGAGGTCTTGCAGGTGCGGTTGAAGATCGAGTGCCCGACCGCGGCGACGACGCTCTGGCGCGTCGGCCCCCAGTGCACGCGCAGCGAGACGTTGGCCTCGGGGAAGAGCGAGTAGACGAGGAAGCGGTTGCCGGCGGGCAGGCGCTCGATCTCGCGCAGATCGGTGACGACGACGTTGCCGAGCTGGAAGCTGTTGCGCTGCAGGAGCGAACGAAATTCCTCCTGCTCGTTGCGGATGCGGTCGACGCGCCGCCGGACCTCGGGCTGCTGCAGCACGTCGTCGATCGACAGCGCGCGCAGCCAGGCCACGAGCTGGCGGAAGTACTCCTCGAAGTTGCCGAGGCCTGTGCGCGAGTCGATCGTGTATCCGAGGAGGATGTAGCCCTGCGGACTCTCGACGTCGTCGGGCGTCAGCTGCGCGGCGTCGAGGCGGTCGGTCTCGTCGACGAGCTTCGCCAGCCGCCGCAACGCCGGATCGTCCGGATCCTTCTCCAGGTAGTACTCGTAGACCAGGCGCGCGGCCGACGGCGCGACGCGATAGCGGCCCTCGAACTCCGCCGGCGGCGTCTCGTTGCTGTCGGTGAGGAGGTGGTGGTCGAACCACTTCGCCGCGTTCGGGTGGTACGGGACGTTGGCGAGGATGTCGTCGCCGCGGATCTCGACGCGCTTGTCGGTGATGTCCTGCGGATGCACGAGGAGGATCTCGTCGATCGCCTCCTTCAGCGTGATGATGACGGCGCTCGTCAGGCCGTCGAGATCGGCGCGCGTGACCAGTCGCATGCGACACCGTGTTTTTATCAGAGTTGATAAGCTGTCCACAAATAATGATTGGGGTCACATCTGGAAAATCTACTTAACGGGGCCCCGTTAAGTAGATTTTCCAGATGTGACCCCAACTTAAAGCGGATGAATGCGGAACGACAGCGCCTCGGCGGCGACGAACATGCACTCGCGCGCTGGCGCAAGTGGGGGCCGTACGTCTCCGACCGCGCCTGGGGGACGGTGCGCGAGGACTACAGCGCGAACGGCGACGCCTGGGGCTTTCTGCCGCACGACCTGGCGCGCTCGAAGGCGTACCGCTGGGGCGAGGACGGCATCGCCGGCTTCTGCGACCGCTACCAGATCCTCTGCTGGTCGATGGCGTTCTGGAACGAGCGCGACGCGATCCTGAAGGAGCGCTACTTCGGCCTCGTCCCCGCCGAGGGGAACCACGGCGAGGACGTGAAGGAGTGCTACTTCTACGTCGACGCGCTGCCGAGCCACGCCTATCAGCGGATGCTCTACAAGTATCCGCAGCGCGCGTTTCCCTACGTCGAGCTGATCGAGCGCAACCGCGCGCGCAGCTCGCGCGAGCCGGAGCTCGAGCTGATCGACACCGGCGTCTTCGACGACGGGCGCTACTTCGACATCGAGATCGAGGTCGCCAAGGACAACGAGGAGTCGCTGGTGATGCGCGTGACGGCGCACAACCGCGGCCCCGAGCGCGCGCCGCTGCACCTCATCCCGCAGCTCTGGTTCCGCAACACGTGGGCGTGGGACGGGCGCAACGCGATGCCGCCGGTCATCACCGCGGCGGACGACAGCGCATTGCTCGCCGACGACTCCGCCGCGCCGCCGCTCGCGGGACTGCTGCACGAGACGCGGCTCGGCCCGCATCGCCTCGAGCTGCCGCCCGGCACGCGGCTGCTCTTCACCGACAACGAGACGAACGGCCCGCGCGTCTTCGGGCCGTCCGCGCAGTCGCGCAGCGCGTTCACGAAGGACGCGTTCCACCGGCGGATCGTGAACGGCGAGGAGAGCGCGGTGAACCCGGCCATGCGCGGCACGAAGGCGTGCGGCTGGCTGCGCGTGGAGATCGAGCCGGGGCAGTCGTACGTCATGGACATGCGCCTCGGCGCCGGACGCGCGCCGATCGCCGGCGTCATCGCGCAGCGTCGCCAAGAAGCCGACGAGTTCTACGCATCGCTCCATCCCAAAACTGCGAGCGACGAAGAAAAAAACATCCAGCGCCAGGCCTTCGCCGGCCTCCTCTGGTCGAAGCAGTCCTACCTCTTCGACGTCGACGTCTGGCTCGACGGCGACGATCCGAACTGGCCGCCGCCGCAACAGCGCCACGACGGCCGCAACGCGCGCTGGCGCCACCTCAACTCCATGCGTGTCCTCTCCATGCCGGACAAATGGGAGTACCCGTGGTTCGCGGCGTGGGACCTCGCCTTCCAGTCCGTCGTCTTCGCGCTCATCGACGCGCACTTCGCCAAGGAGCAGCTCTGGCTGATGCTCTTCGAACAGTTCCAGCATCCCAACGGCCAGATCCCCGCGTACGAGTGGGAGTTCTCCGACCTCAATCCGCCGGTGCATGCGTGGGCGGTCTGGCGCGTCTACAACATGGACCGCATCCGCAACGGCAAGGCCGACCGCGCGTTCCTCGAGAAGTGCTTCCACAAGCTGATGCTGAATTTCACCTGGTGGGTGAACAAGGTCGACGGCGACGGGAACAACGTCTTCGAGGGCGGCTTCCTCGGCCTCGACAACATCACCGTCTTCGACCGCAGCGAGACGCTCCCCGGCGGCGCGCACCTCGAGCAGAGCGACGGCACGGGATGGATGGGCATGTTCTGCCTGGTGATGATGCGCATCGCCCTCGAGCTGGCGAAGGAGAACAAAACGTACGAGGGGCTGGCCACGAAGTTTTTCGAGCACTACGTCTACATCGGCGCGGCCATGAAGATGCTGCGCGGCGGCACGACGCTGTGGGACACGGAGGACGGTTTCTTCTACGACCTGCTGCGCTTCCCCGACGGCAGCGGCGTGCCGTTCCGCGTCCGCTCGCTGGTCGGCCTGATCCCGCTGTACGCGATCGAGCGCCTGGAGGAGAAGTGGATCGAGCCGTTCGACGTCTTCCGCGAGAACCTGCAGTGGTTCATGAAGCACCGCCGCGACATCGTCGAGAGCTGCGTGACGACGGTGCGGCCGAACGGCGACGTCACGCACGTTCTCGCCGTGGTCGACGAGGCGCAACTCCAGCACCTCCTCGCCTACGTCGTCGATCGCGGCGAATTCCTCTCCCGCTGCGGCATTCGCAGCCTGAGCAAGGCGCACCAGCAGCACCCGTTCGAGTTCGGCGGCCGCGCGGTGGCATACGAGCCGGCCGAAGCGGTGGAGAAGCTTAAGGGCGGCAACAGCAACTGGCGCGGCCCGGTGTGGTTCCCGACGAGCTTCCTGATGATCGAGAGCCTGCGCAAGCTGGAGAAGGCGTTCGGCGGCGACGTGAAGGTGGCGCTGCACTCGGGGAGCGACGGGACGACGCAGGAGCGCCCGCTCGACGACGCGACGATGACCGACACGCGCGCCGAGGACGGCCTCGGCGCCGGCGCGACGCGGGCGCGCGGGCGCACGATCTCGACGGCCCTGCGCGCGGTGCGCTCGACGACGCTGAGCGGCCTCGCGGGCGACATCGCCAATCGCATGATCCGCATCTTCGTCCCCGACCGCGACGGCTACCGCCCCGTCAATGGCCCACGCGGCACGCGCAAGGCCGAGCTCTTCGCCCACGACCCGCACTGGCGCGACCTGGTGCTCTTCTACGAGTACTTCAACGGCGACCACGGCGAAGGCCTCGGCGCGTCGCACCAGACCGGGTGGACGTCGCTGATCGCGAGCTTGATCGACGAGTGGCGTTGACGGAATCCGTACGGCGCTGTACCGTTTTTACCACCATGAGCAAAATCAAACGCAAAGGTGCGGAAGAAGCGCGGAAGCAGTTGCCTCAGCTTCTGGCCGACGCCGAAAAAGGGGCCGCCACGATCATCACCAAGCATGGGCGCCCCATCGCTGCTCTGGTGCCGATCGAAGAATACGAGCGCAATCATCGGCAGCTTTCGATCCTGCCCTTGGAGGGGAGCGGCCGCGGTTTCTGGGGAGACGATCCGGCACGCACGATCGATGAGCTGCGGGACGAATGGGAGCGTTAGATTTCTCCGGCCTGCCGCCACAGGCTCTGCTCCTCGTCGATTCAGCGCCGATCATTTACGTTCTCGACCGCCATCCCGAGCTCGGACCGCGATTTCGGCCGCTGTTCGAAGCGCAAGAGGCCGACACCGTTCGTCTCGCGATTACGAGCGTAACGATCATCGAAGTGTTGACGGGAGCGCTCGCTGCCGGAGATCAGGTACAGGCACGCCGCTATCGAAAAGTCTTCGAATCGTGGACGGTCGTCGGCCTCGACCAGGCGATCGCCGAACGCGCCGCGGAATGGCGTGCGTCCCTTCGCCTGAAACTCGCCGACTCCATCCAGCTCGCCAGCGCCTTCGCCATCAACGCCGACGCCCTCGTCACGCACGACCGCGATTTCTCCCGCGTCAAGGGGATGCGCGTAATCCGCTGACCGCCCACGCCACCGCCGTCTCCACGCGCAAGATCCTCTCCCCCATCGACACCGTCTCGAACCCCGCCCGCTCCAGCGACGCGATCTCCTCGTCGATGAAGCCGCCTTCGGGCCCGATCGCCAGCGTCACCGGCTCGCGCACATCGCGCGGGCAGGGTGTGCGGGCGGGCGGGTGGGCGGCGAGGGCGCGGGTGCCGCGGGCGAGCTCCGGCAGCGACTCCTCGGCGAACGCGCGGAAGAAGCGGTGAATCGAGATCGACGGCAGGATCGTGTCGCGCGCCTGCTCCAGGCCGAGGATCGACTGCAGGCGCAGGTTCTCCGGCGCGAGGCGCGGCGAGCTCCAATAGCTCTTCTCCACACGCCAGGCGTTGATCAGCTCGATTTGTTTGATTCCCATCGATGTCGCCGAGGCGATCACGCGGTTCAGCACCTTCGGACGCGGCAGCGCCAGGACGAGCGCGATGCCGATCGGCGGCGGGGGATCGCGCTCGAGCGCGACCTCCAGTTCGAGCGACTCGGGCGCCATGCGCAGCACGCGGCCGCGCCCCATCCGCCCGCCCGCCACACCCACCGCGAGCTCGTCCCCGACCGCGGCGCGGTGCACGTTCGCCACGTGCTCGAGGCGCCGCCCGCGCAGTATCGCGCGATCGTCCGCGACGAAGTCGTCTTCGAAGAGAAGGACGAGATTCATTCGTATATGATCGCCCCACGATGAACATCGAGACGCGAAAGAAAGGCGACGTCGTCATTGTCGATTTCCAGGGGCGGCTGGCGGTCGGTGTCGGCGACGAGGTGCTCCCCGGGCTCATCTCCGAGCTCCTCGACGAAGGCAACCGCAAGATCCTCCTCAACCTCTCCGAGATGGAGTACATCGACAGCAACGGCCTCGGCGAGCTCGTTCAGAGCCTCAAGACCTCCAAGCGCTTCGGCGCGCAGCTCGTCCTGCTCAAGCCGCAGGACCGCGTGCGCAAGACGCTCAAGCTGACGAACCTCCTGCCGATGTTCAGCGTGTACGAGACCGAGGCCGAGGCGCTCCAGGCCTTCGACGCATAGCACGGAAGCTGCAGTGAGGAGTGGGCATGACCCCATTTCTCCTCTCTCTATTGCTCATGGCCGCCCCGGCGGCGCCCTCCCCGCTCAGCATGGCGGTTTCCACGCAGAAGAAGATCCTCGTCGTCCGCCTCAACGGGCAGGACGTGAAGAAGTACGACGTCGCCGTCGGCACGTCGAAGCACCCGACGCCGATGGGGCGCTTCGGCGTGCGGCACATCGTCTGGAATCCGGCGTGGGTTCCGCCGAACGCGAAGTGGTCGAAGGGCAAGCAGCCGGCCGCGCCGAACGACCCGAAGAATCCGATGAAGGTCGTGAAGCTCTTCTTCCAGGAGCCCGACTACTACATCCACGGCACCGATCAGGAGGACACGCTCGGCGCCGCCGCGTCGCACGGCTGCGTCCGCATGGCTCAGGCCGACGTCTACGACCTGGCGCGCTTCCTCATGCAGAACGGCGGCGCGCCGAAGCCCGACGACTGGTACAACCAGGTCATCAACGGCACGAAGCCGGCGGACGTGCACCTGCCGAAGGCGATCCCGCTGGTGATCGGCAAGTAACTACTGGATGCGGTAGTTCATCGCCATCAGCATGTAGGCCGTCACCGGCTTGCCGTCGCGCGTCGGGGCCTGAAAGCGCCACTGCTTGAACGCGTCGATGACGGCGGCGTCGATCTCCGGCTGCACTTTCCGCAGCACCGTCACGCCGCCGACGGAGCCGTCGGGCTGGATGCGGAGCTGGGTCATGACGATGCCGCTGCGGTTGCGCATCGACTCGATCACCGGGTACTTCGGCTCGACGCGCGAGACGAGGTTCAGCGGCTTCTGGCCGTGGAAGATGACCATCGTGTCGTCGTGCACGTCGGCCGGCGGGAGGAGCGACACGGCGACGTAGTACTGCTCGTCGGAGGCGCCGATGACCGACGTCGAGCCGGACGCGACCGGAATCGTGGCGCGCTTGCCGTTCGGGAGGAGCACGTCGCCGTTGGCCTTCACTTCGATCGGACGGCCGAGGTCGGTGAGGAAGAAGGCGGCGCCGTCGCCGGCCGCGAGCGGCTTCGGCGTGGCGATGTCGGAGATGAAGACGTTCGTGCGCCCGCTGTGCCGCGCCGTGATCGCGTCGCGCAGCGCTTCATACGATGACGGCCAGCCGTTCGCGGGCGGCGGCAGCACGGTGTCGGGGAGCTTAGGCTCGGGAGCGACGTCGCCGGACACGAGCGGCACGCGCTGGTAGACCGCGATGCGCACCATCAGCGGCTCGGCGGCAAACGCGGCAGCCGCGAACGACATCGCCATTACTGCAAACAGGAATCGACGCATTGAGGGAAACCTCTCCAATCCAGTCAAAGACTCAGCTTTGACGGGTAACGCCGCCAGACGTTACCGGCTTCCCACTTCGCGGTGTCCTTCGGCCCAGGCGCCGCGCTCGCGCTCGGGGCGTGCGAAGGCGACGTCGCGGCCGGCCAGCTTGCGCAGCAGCGCCCAGTAGACGCTGATCGAGCGCTCCAGCATCCAGAGCGGCGCGAAGAGCGCGGCGCGGAATGGAAAGACGCTCGACGCGCCGGCGCGCCCGCGCAGGGCGAGGGCCAGCGAGCCGACCACGAGCGCGCCGGCGTAGCCGCCGGCGAGCGGCGCACCGGCGAAGGCGGCCAGCAGCGCGGCGACGGGAAGGAGCGCGAAGAAGAACGCGGTCTTGAGCGGCAGGGCGAAGTCGTCGTCGGCGTGCCGTGCGCGCTCGCGAAACCACGAGCCGATCGAGGGCGGCTCGCAGCGGACGAAGAGGTCGCCCGCGCAGTGCACCGCCGCGCCTTGCGACTGCAGGCGGCGGACGTGGTCGTCACCGCCGTCGTCGAGCGCGTCGAGGCCGCGCAGCCCGCGCACGGCCGCGCGCCGGAAGCCGAACGTCGCGCCGTGGTTGGCGCGCGGCTCGATGCCGCGGTGGACGAGCATCCGCCCCGCGTCGATCCCGCCCCACCACGGCAGCGGGTCGTAGTAGTCCTGCGGCTCGACGACCTCGTGCGCGTCGAGCAGCGCGCAGAGCGCCTCGATCGTGGCGGCGTCGTGGCGCACGCGGCTCCCGGCGACGATGACTTTCTCGCACGAGGCGAGGTCTTGCGCGCCGCGGATCGGATCGACGGCGCCGTTGAGAGCGCGATGGCGCGGCAGCGGCGCGACGTGGCGGCCGACCCAGCGGAAAAGGCGGCGGTTGCGGTCGAACGACGGCGTGTCGTCGATGACGATGACCTCGCAGCCGGCGACCGAGAGCGTGGAGAGGTGGTTGGCGAAACTGCGCAGATCGTCGGGCGACGCGGCGGCGTCCTCGTGAACGACCACGTACGAACAGCGGCGATCGCGATCGGAGCGGCTCTTCATGACGTTATTGGGAGTTAGCGATTGGTGTGCCACAACGAAAGGTGACAGGGAACAGGGAACGGGTGACAGGTGAAGTCACGGAAACACGCCACCTGTCACCTGTCACCCGTTCCCTGTTCCCTCTTCTGGCACCCCCATTGCCGTGTCCGGCGGCGAATGAAGATCTGGCCCGGAGCCCCCTACCCGCTCGGCGCGACCTACGACGGTGCCGGCACGAACTTCTCCGTCTTCTCCGAAGCGGCCGCGCGCGTCGAGCTCTGTCTCTTCGATGACGCCGGCGCGCAGTCGTGCATCGACCTTCCCGAAGTCACCGGCTACATCTGGCACGGCTATCTGCCGAACATCGGACCGGGCCAGCGCTACGGCTACCGCGTCCACGGCGCGTGGGACCCGGGCGCGGGGCTGCGCTGCAATCCGTCGAAGCTCCTCCTCGACCCGTACGGCAAGGCGGTCGACGGCCAGGTGAAGTGGCACGAGGCGGTCTTCCCCTATCACTTCGACGACGAGAATTCGAAGAACGAGGCCGACAGCGCGCCGTACGTGCCGAAGTCCGTCGTCATCAACCCCTACTTCGACTGGGGCAACGACCGCCCGCCGCGCACGCCGTGGCACGAGACGGTCATCTACGAGACGCACGTCAAGGGCATCTCCGAGCGCCACCCGAACGTGCCGGAGTCGCAGCGCGGCACGTACGCGGGGCTATCGAGCTCCGCGATCGTGCGCCATCTGAAGACGCTCGGCGTCACCGCGATCGAGCTGCTGCCGGTGCACCAGTTCATTCACGACAAGGGGCTCGTCGAGCGCGGATTGCGCAACTACTGGGGCTACAACTCGATCGGCTATCTGGCCGCGCACAACGAGTACTCGTCGGGCGGGCAGCTCGGGCAGCAGGTGCAGGAGTTCAAGCAGATGGTGAAGACGCTGCACGCCGAGGGGATGGAGGTGATCCTCGACGTGGTCTACAACCACACCGCCGAGGGGAATCACCTCGGCCCGATGCTGTCGATGAAGGGCATCGACAACCTCGCCTACTACCGCGTCGTCGCCGACAACCCGCGCTACTACATGGACTACACCGGCACGGGCAACAGCCTGAACATGCGCCACCCGCACGTGCTGCAGCTGATCATGGACTCGCTGCGCTACTGGGTGCTGGAGATGCACGTCGACGGCTTCCGCTTCGACCTCGCGGCCACGCTCGCGCGCGAGCTGCACGACGTCGACCGCCTCTCCGCCTTCTTCGACATCATCCAGCAGGACCCGGTGATCTCGCAGGTCAAGCTCATCGCCGAGCCGTGGGACGTCGGCGAAGGCGGCTACCAGGTCGGCAACTTCCCGCCGCTCTGGTCGGAGTGGAACGGCAAGTACCGCGACACGGTGCGCGATTACTGGCGCGGCACGGACCAGACCCTCGGCGAGTTCGCGAACCGCCTGACCGGATCGAGCGACCTCTACGAGATGACCGGGCGGCGGCCGTACGCGAGCATCAACTTCGTCACCGCGCACGACGGCTTCACGCTGCACGACCTCGTGTCGTACAACGAGAAGCACAACGAGGCGAACGGCGAGAACAACCAGGACGGCGCGAACGACAACCGCTCGTGGAACTGCGGAGCGGAAGGGCCGTCCGACGATCCCGCCGTGAACGCGCTGCGCGGGCGGCAGCAGCGGAACTTCCTCACGTCGCTGCTGCTGTCGGTCGGCGTGCCGATGATCTGCGGCGGCGACGAGCTCGGGCGGACGCAGCAGGGGAACAACAACGCGTACTGCCAGGACAACGAGGTCTCGTGGTACGACTGGGAGCACGTCGACGACGGGTTGCTGGCGTTCGCCTCGCGCGTCGTGCACTTCCGGCACGATCACCCCTGCTTCCAGCGCCGGCGCTGGTTCGCGGGCCGCCCGCTGCGCGGCGCGGACGTGAGCGACATCGGCTGGTTCAAGGCCGACGGCGAGCTGATGACGGAGGAGGACTGGAACACCGGCTTCGCCCGCACGCTCGGCGTGTTCCTGAACGGGAAGGCCATCCCGACGCTCGACCCGCGCGGCGAGCCGGTGATCGACGACAGCTTCTACATCCTGTTCAACGCGCACCACGAGGCGATGGACTTCAAGCTCCCGACGTGCCCCTGGGGCGACCGCTGGGTGAAGGCGATCGACACGGCCAAGCCGGTGCCCGACTTGCGCGAGCATCACCAGCTGCGCGCCGGCGAGGAGGTGCGGCTGGAGGCGCACTCGATGACGGTGCTGCGGCGGGTGGATTAATAGCGATTAGCGGTTGGCGATTAGCGATTAGGGAGAGCGGGCCTAATCGCTAATCGCTAATCGCCAACCCCTTCTTCTTGATAGCATCCTCAGCGAGACTCGTTCGTCTCACCAACCGATGAACGTACGCAGATTTCTTCTCGAGGCCGCGGCGCTCGTCGCCGCGGCGGTCGTGTGCGCGCTCGTGGCCAACGGCCTCGCGGCGCGCGAGCGGAAGCTGGCTTTGGTCGGCTTCTATCCGAACGCGCAGAAGGTGCCGGCGCAGGCGACGGAGACCTCCGCCGTCACCGCGACCGTCGTGACGCCGCCGCCGAGCGCGACGAGCACGGCGCCCGCGACGACGACGATCGTCCTGCCGGCGGCGACGACCACCACCGCAACGACCACGACGACGTCCGCGCCGAAGACGCCCGTGAAGACCGCGACGTCCGCGCCGTCACCGCCGCCCACGCAAACGGCGCCGCCGCCGAAGACGCCCGACGTCGCCCGGTTCACGCCGCATGCGGAGAAGGCGTACGTCGAGATCAAGTACGACGACGTCGCCGCGCTGCACGCCGCCGGCGCGCTCTTCCTCGACGCGCGGCGCACCTCGGTCTACGAGCAGGGGCACATCGCCGGCGCGCGGCCGTTCTCCGTCTGGGAATCCGACATCGACGAGAAGGTCAACAAGCTCTTCGCCGAGCGCGGCGACGAAAAGCAGCAGGCCCAGCCGATCGTCGTCTACTGCTCCGGCGGCGACTGCGAGGACTCCCACATGCTCGCGCAGAAGCTCTGGGGCATCCAGTTCAACAACGTCTACGTCTACAAGGACGGCTATCCCGACTGGGTCGCGCACCGCGGCGCGACGCACAGCGGGCCGAATCCATGACGCGCTGGCTCGCCCATCCCTGGCTGACGATCCGCGTGCAACTCGCCCTCGGCGTCTTCTTCGTCGCCGCGGCGCTGCCGAAGATCGTCGATCCGCCCTCGTTCGCGCACATGGTCTACAACTACCGGATCATGCCGGGCGGCGTCGTCAACCTCATGGCGCTGGTCATGCCGTGGATCGAGCTCCTCTGCGGGCTCGCGCTGATCCTCGGCATCTGGACGGCCGGCGCGCGGGCGATCGTCGCCGCGATGCTCCTCGTCTTCATCGCCGCCATCTCCATCAACCTCGCGCGCGGCAACGCCATCGACTGCGGCTGCTTCGATCCGAGCCCGCGCCCGAAGTCGCGCGCCGAGCGCCTCGACGACATGCGCTTCGTGATCTACCGCGACCTCGGCATGCTGCTGATGGTCGGGCAGCTCTGGTACGCAGCGCGACATCCATCGGAACGCCGCCGTCACGGCGGCCGGTGAGGCGGCGTCCTCGCCGCCTCTCGTGAGCGCAGGCGCGACGCCTGCGCGCCAGCCGGCGTGACGCCGGCGCTACTTGTCGCAGGCGCCGAGGTACTTGCCCGAGAACTTCACGTTCACCTCGCCGCCGTTCGGCATCGCGATGTGCATGCCGCCCGTGTATGACTCGCCGGCGTACGTCACGTGGCCCTCGCCCTTCGTCCCGGACTTCTCGCACGTCATCTTCCACGACACCGTGTGGTCTTCGACCTTGAAGTCCGTGCGCTTGCAGTCGCTGTTGCGGCGCTGCTGTTCCGGCGCGAGCTTCTCCGGGTTCTCCGCTTCTTCCTTCGTCAGGCAGTACGTGGACGTATGCGGCGGCATCTTCGTCGGCATGCCGGTCATCTCCGTCTGCGACGTCATCTCCCACTTCCCGGCCTTGCCCGGCCCGGCGGCGAACGCGGCCGTGGGGAGCAGACAAACAGCGAGCACCAATGCGAGTTTTTTGATCGTCATGCGGCGATTATACGGTCACTTCCGCGCGACCCGAGTCCGCTCGCGCGTCACCACCCGCAGCGCCCCCGTGAGCGCCGCCGAGTCGTTCCCGCTCTTCACCAGGACCACCGCCGACGCCGCCTGCGCGTTGCCGTCGATCTCGTACGTTGCCGAGACGTAATTGCCAGCGTAGCGGAAATCGGAGATGCGGTGGAACGACGGATTCGTGACGTCGAACGTCGTCATGCCGCTGGTGAAGCCGTCGCCGCCGACCGCGAGCGAGATGGTGTCGCCGGGATGGACGATGGCGGGCGACGCGGCGAGGCTCACGTCGCTCGTGTTCGCCGCGCCGACGCCGATCCACTTCGGGTTCAGCTCCACGACGCCGTTCGCGTTGACGACGAGATTCCCGTACACCTTCCCGCTCTCGACCGTGATCGCGCCGCCGTCGGCGAAGTGCGTCGGAAACGACGTCACCTTCGCGTTGCGCCAGACGCCGGAGAGGTTCGCCACCGCGACCGGGCCGTCGAGCGGCTCCGCGTACAGCCGGTACGTCCCGGGCGGCACGCCGTCGATGCTGAAGTTCCCCTGCTGGTCCGTCAGCGCCGTCGCCACCGGCTCGCCGTTCGGATTGAGCGCGACGACCTGCGCGGCGAAGATCGGCCCGCTGTCGCCGGACACGCGTCCGCTCAGCGTCGCGCCCGCGGCGTGCGGCTTCGGATAGAGCTCGCTGATGGCGATCGTCTCGTCGCTGTCGAGCGACGGCACGCCGACCTTGCCGACGAACGGGTACATCACCGACGACAGCACGCCGGAGTGATCGAGGCCGAGCAGGTGCCCGACCTCGTGCGCGACGAGCTGCTGCACGTCGCACGTGCCGTTCATGACGCCGCTGTCGATCTGGATGTCGGCCTCGGCGAGATGTCCGCTGTCGTCGTACCAGTTCGTCGTGACGGCGAGGAAGTGCTGGTTCTGAAAGAGATCGTCGGCGAGCGTGATGCTGTTCTGCCCGTCCTTCCCCGGCTTCGCGTCGACGACGCCGTCCGAGGCGAACGAGAGATTCGCGTCGGGGATCGCCGTCCACTCCGCGAACGCGCGCGAGATCACGTCCTGCATGTCGGGGCGCACGCTCACCACGCGGCGGTCGATCGCATAGCGCAGGGGAAACGCGGAGCTGTTCCACGAGACCGGCACGGCCACGCCGTTGACCGAATAGGTCAGCCGCGCTGCCGGATACGCCGGCACCGCCAACGACAACGTGACGAGCGCGGGGAGGAGTTTTCGGAGCATACCTGCTCCGCGATAGTGCAACCCTTACACCACTGCGATCAAGTCGATTTCCACCGTCGCTCCCTTCGGCAGCGAGGCCACGCCCACGGTCGAGCGCGCCGGCTTGTGGTCGCCGAAGTACTCGGCATAGATGCCGTTGAGGGTCTGAAAATTGCCGAGGTCGGCAAGGTAGACGGTCGCGCGCGTGACGTTGGCGAACGACGCCCCCGCCGCGGCCAGCACGGCGCTCAGGTTTTCGAAGACCCGCCGCGTTTGCGCGGCGAAGTCGCCCTGCACGAGCTCGCCCGTGGCGGGATCGAGCGGAATCTGCCCGGAGAGGAAGAGGAGATTGCCGGCGCGCACGGCCTGCGAATACGGTCCGATCGCCTTCGGCGCATCGTTCGTGGCGATGTAGTCCATCGTCTTTTTCCTTTCAGGGCGGGCAGTATAATCGGCCACCCGCATGGCGAATTACCTCGGCAATGCATCTCTGTCCCCTGCCGTCAAAGAGCGCGTCCTCTCCACCTTCCAGCAGACGCTGGCGCTGTACAAGCAGGGCCGGCACGACGAGGTCATCCAGGGCTGCGGGCTGATCCTGCGGATGGATCCGCTGTTCGACCCGGCCAAGAAGCTGCTCGAGAAGACGCGCAATCCGGCGTCGCCGATCGACGTCGACGCGCTCGCGGCCGCCGCCGCGCCGCCGCGCGATCCGATGGCCGAGGCGCGGGCGGCGATGGCGGCGCGCGACTTTCAGAGCGTCATCAACGTCACCTCCGCCGTGCTCACCGACGACCTCCTCAACGACGAGGCCCGCGTGCTCAACGAGCAGGCCCGCGAGAAGATGGAAGCGGCGCCGTTCGTCGAGCAGTTCGTCCGCAAGTTCGATCAGCAGCTGAGCGCCGGCAACGCCGCCGGCGCGCGCGCGGAGATGGAGAAGGCGCGCTCGCTCGACGCCGACCATCCCGCCATCGCGCGGATGGAGGCGGCGCTCCCCGCCGTGGCCGCGCCACAGCCGTCGTTCTCGTTCGACTCGCCGTCGTTCGTCGTCGACACGCCGCCGCCCTCGTCGACGCGCGGCACGGCACAGGCGAGCGACTTCGGCTTCACGTTCGAAGAGGAGAAGCCGCCCGAGCCGGCGCCGAGCAGCGGCGGCGGCGGCTTCGAAGGGTTTTCGTTCGACACGCCGTCGACGCCGGCCAGCGATCCGTTCGCGTCGTTCACGCCGACGCCGAGCGTCGCCGAGGGGCCGCGCACGTTCGACTTCTCGAGCGCCGCGGTCGACACCGGCGACGACGATCAGAAGAAGATCGCGCAGTACCTCGGCGACGGCGACCGCGCCTTCGACGGCGGCGACTACCAGAAGGCCATCGACCTCTGGTCGCGCATCTTCCTCATCGACGTCACCAACGACGAGGCCTCGCAGCGCATCGAGAAAGCGAAGGCGAAGCGCCGCGAGATCGAGCAGCGCATCGAAAGCGCCATGGGCGCCGGCGTAGCCGCGTTCGACAAGCACGACTTCGACGCCGCCCGCGCGAAGTTCAACGAGGTGCTGCGCCTCGATCCCGGCAACGAGTCGGCGACGGAGTACCTCGGACGCATCCCCGACACAGCCGCCAGCGCCGCGGCCGCGGCGCCGCCCGTGCCGCCCCCGCCCGCGCCGCGCCAGAAGGTCGACATCTTTGCCGACGATAACTTTGGCGGCGAGACGCCGCTGATCCCGCCCGAGCCGCTCGCCGTTCCGGCGCCCGCGCCGGCGGCCGGGAAAAAGAAGGAGAAGGCCGCGCGCGCGCAGGCGGCGGAGACGAAGCGCAGCGCGACGTCGATCGCCGTCGCCGCGCTGATCGTCGTCGTCCTCGGCGCCGGCGGCTGGTTCGTCTGGCAGAAAGTCATGAACAAGCCCGCCGAGACCGGCGCGGCCACGCAGGCGACGTTCACGCAGGCTGCGTCGCTGGCGAAGCGCGGGAAGTACGACCAGGCCATCGCCATGCTGCAGGACGTGAAGCCGGACGACCCGCAGCACGACCGCGCCCTGGTCATGATCGCCGACCTGCAGAAGAAGAAGTCGGCGGCGTCGGAGATGGTCGATGGACGCCCCGCCGCGACGGTCTATCAGGAGAACGTGACGGCCGGACAGCAGGCCTTCGCCGCGCACGACTACGACGCGGCGAAGAAGGCGTTCGACGCGGCGGCGCGGATCAAGCCGTTGCCGCCCGACGTGGCGCCGCTCGCCGACCAGGCCACGCAGCAGGTGGCCAAGCTCGATGCCGCGAAGTCGCTGTTCAAGGAACAGAAGTACGCCGACGCCATCGCCAACCTGCAGGCGCTGGCGAGCGCCGATCCGCAGAACCGCTCGATCCAGCGGATGCTCGTCGACGCGCACTTCAACCTCGGCGCGCAGGCGCTGCAGAGCGAGCGCACCGCCGACGCCATGCACGAGTTCGACGAGGTGCTCAAGGCCGATGCGAACGACGAGCTGGCCAAACGCAGCCGCGCCCTCGCGGAGCGCTACAATGGACAGCCGAAGGACCTGCTGTACAAAATCTACGTGAAGTACCTGCCGTTGCGGCTCGTTTCCTGAGAGCCGCGAGCCGATTGGGAGGGTGTGATGCGATTCGATGAAGTCGAGCTCGAGCCGGCAACGTTCGAACTTCCCGACCCCGCTCTCCCGCCCGCCGCCGCCCGTCCCCCGTTCTTCCGCCGCGCGGCCGCGCTCCTCGTCGACGTCTCGCTCTTCGCCGCGCTGGCGCTGGCGCTCTCGCCGCTGCTCCCGGCCTCGGCGAGCCCGCTGGCAGTCGCCGCGCTGGCCGGCTTCGTCCTCCTCGTCTCGTTCTACTACTTCGCCGGCGCGTGGATGCTGTGGGGCAAGACCGTCGGCGGCACGATCTTCGACGTGCGCGCGGGCGGCGCGATGTCGCTGCGCAAGGCGTCGCTGCGCTGGCTGGCGCTCTGCGGCTCGCTCGCGGCCGCGTCCGCCATCGCCTGGATGGCCTTGCGCTAAACTTCGGGCATGACTCGCTCGACACTTGTCGCCGCTTGCTGTGTAGCTGCATTAATAAGCGGAACAGTGCAGCCGATGCCATACGTCATCCTGAGCCGCGCAGACGGCGAAGGATCGCAAGTTGCGCATTTTGAGATCCTTCGCTGCGCTCAGGATGACGGCGACTCCCGTGGCCGTGCTAATGCGGTCTGCTTAGCATGCGCCCACTCGCCGCTTCGGGAACGGATGGCCGCGGCCGAGCTCCCGCCGCAGCCGCTCGCCGCGCCGCCCGACTTCTCCCGCGACGCGAACGTCAGCATCGTCGCCAAGGGCGGCAACTCGTGGGAGACGAGCATCGCCATCTCGCCGGCCGACCCGCGGGTGATGGTCATGGCCGTCATCGACATCAGCGGCCAGGCGCGCGTGACGCTCTATCGCTCGGCCGACGGCGGCGTGACGTGGTCGGACCCGCGGCCGGCGCCGCTCACGGCCGGCGCGAAGTCGTTCCCGCGCTCCGTCGATCCGGTCCTGGCCGCCGACAGCGACGGGACGTTCTATCTCGCCCAGCTCCTCCTCGTGGCGCCGAAAGGCGCGACGCCGGCGTTCCAGGGCTCGGTCATCGGCGTCTCGCGCTCGGCCGACGGCGGGGCGACGTGGTCGGACGCGACGCTGGTCGTCGACCGCCCAGCCGGTGGCGATCCGTCGCAGAACGACGACAAGGAATGGCTGACCGTCGATCCGGATACGGGGACGCTCACCATGGCCTGGACGTACGCGCTCGTCAGCGCGAACAACTCCTCGGTCGGCAATCCGACGATCTACGTCGCGCAGTCGAAGGACCGCGGCACGACGTGGTCGGCGCCGCAAGCGATCCGCAGCGGCGACCTGCAGGCGACGCAGATCTCCGCCGGCCCCGGCGGCGAGACGGTGCTCTCGTACGTCGACTACGGCGTCAACGGCTATCCCGCCCGCGCCTCACGCGACGGCGGCGCGTCGTTCGGCGGCGAGGTGCTGGCGCTCCCCGACAAGGATGCCGGCGGCTGGCTGCTCCCGAACACGAACACGCTCAATCCGATGGGGCAGTCGATGGCGATCGATACGTCGGCCGGCCCGCACCGCGGCACGGTGGTGATGGTCGCGCCGGAACGGCGCGACGTGCTCCTCACCCGCTCGACCGACGGCGGCAACACCTGGACCGCGCCGCAACGCCTCGGCGGCAACGGCGACGTGCTCTTCCCCGCCGTGGCCATCGATCCGGCGAACGGCGACGTCGTCGTCTCCTGGCTCGACCGCCACGACGATCCGAACAACGTCCTGGCGCGCGTCTACGCCGTCCGCTCCGTCGACGGCGGCGTCAACTTCACGCCGCCGCGCGCGTTCTCGTCGCCGTTCGCGATCTCGGGGAAGATGGGCGACTACGACGTCGTCGCGGTCGACCACGGCCACGCCGTCCGCGCCTTCTCGACGGCCAGCGGCCACGCCTCGGTCGCGCGTTTCGACTTCGAGATGCCGCCGCGGCGCCGCGCCGTCGGACACTGACTCACGGTCGCGAGCGGTCGGCGCTCTTCTTCCCTGCTTCGATCCAGGCGACGCGCGTGATGATCGATCCGAGGAGCGCCGACGCCGCCGCGGCCTGGCGCGCGTTGCGCGTGCCGACGAGGCGGAGGATCAGCGGGAGCGGCCCGGAGAACATGCCGCCGATGCGCGTGGTGACGTCGGTGCCGCCGCGGGCCTCGATGCGCAGGCCGATGCCGGTCTCGATGGCGGCGGCGGCGCCGGCGAGCTCGCTCAGCGCTTTCTCATCGTGGCCGAGGAGCTCGAGCAGCGACGCCGCCGAGGCGAGCGCCGAGGCGCCGAAGTGGACGGGCAGCACGGAGACGTGCTTCTTCCACACCGGGATCGCCGTCGCGCCGAGGAGGACGCCGGTGTACGTGGCCATGACGAGGCCCGTCGCGGCGGAAACGACGGACGCGAGCCGCTTCACCGGCCCGGTCACCGCGACCGTCGACGCGCCGCCGAAGACCGCGAGCGTCCACGCGCCGACGGACATCGGGCTCCGCGGCTTGAAAACGCGCAGCATGTTGAGGAACCGCTCCGGCCGGCCGAGGTCGGCGATCAGCAGCGGCGTCGAGAGCACCGCGCCGCCCGCGGCGATGCGGCGCGCGTCGCGCACGAGCGCCTTCTTCGCGCCGCCGAGGTCCGCGGCCACGCCGATCATCGCCGCCGCGCCGGCCGTGCCGCCGACGAAAAAGTAGAGCGGCACTTCCCAGGTCCAGACCGGTTTCTTCAGCAGCGGGACGTCGTAGTAGCCGCTCATCGCTTCCTGAACGCCAGCACCGACAGCAGCGCGATCGCCGCCGCGCCGGCGGCCGCGGAGCTCCACGCCTTCTTCAGCAGCACGGTCGGGACTTCCGGTTTTTCGGGCAGGTTGTAGTCGCGCGCGTCGCCGCGCACGAGGAAGAACGCGTGCGTGCCGCCGACGCTCGTCTCCTTCGGATTCCAGACGCGCGCGTCGGTCATGCCCATCGCGTGCAGCTTGGCGACCCGCTCGTCGGCGGCGCGCTCGAGCGCGTCGAGGTCGCCGAAGAGGATCGACCCGGTCGGGCACGCCTTCGCGCACGCCGGCTCCAAGCCCGCCTTCTGCCGGTCGTAGCAGAAGGTGCACTTGAACGCGCGGCCGTCGTCGGGCTTCCGGTCGATGACGCCGAACGGGCAGGTGACGACGCAGTAGCCGCAGCCGTTGCAGATGTCGGGCTGCACGTAGACGCTGCCGAACTCGGTGCGGATGATCGAGCCGGTCGGACATGCCTCGAGACACCCGGCGTGCTCGCAATGCTTGCAGACGTCGGAGGAGAACTCCCACGTCCGCGCCTCGGCCGCGTTGCCGCCGCGCCCGACGCGCGGCTCGCTCTCGACGAACTTCACGTGCCGCCACGTCGAGTGGCCGAGGGCAAGAGTGTTGTCGTACGAGTTGCCGCTCCAGCGGAAGCCGTCGTCCGGCACGCCGTTCCACTCCTTGCACGCGACCTCGCACGCCTTGCAGCCGATGCAGAGCGTGGAGTCGGTGAAGAAGCCGGTGACCGTCACGCGCGCAGGGCGTGCGCGAATCGTGCCGGACGAAGCCGTGCGTTGGCCACGGATAGCGATTGGCGATTCGCGATTGGCGATTCGGGGCGGGTGGGCCGAATCGCGAATCGCGAATCGCCAATCGCTGATCGCTGATCGCAGCACGAAGCGCCTACGCCTTCGTCAGCCGGCACGAGATCCCCTTCGACTCGAAGATCCGCACGTTCGGCTCCTCCGACATCGCCACGAGGTCGTTGACGACGTCGCCTTTGACGAGGCCGCGCGGGCCCCAGTGATACGGAAGGCCGACGTGGTGGACGCGGCGGCCGTCGACGTCGAGCGACGGCATGCGCGCGGTGACGAGGGCGCGCGCGGTGATGGCGCCGCGCGCCGTCGCGACGCGCACGACGTCGCCATTCTCCACGCCCGCCTCGGCGGCGAGCTCCGGCGAGATCTCGGCGAAGAGCTCCGGCTGCAGCTCGGCGAGGTGCGGGAGCGTGCGCGACATGCCGCCCGCGGTGTGGTGCTCGGTGAGGCGGTACGTGGTGAGGATGTGCGGGAAGCGCTCGTCGGGCGAGGCGGCGTATTCGTTGCCATCGCGCTCCATCGTCGACGCCGCGGGGTTGCGCTGCTGCGACGGATAGAGCGGATTCGCGACGTTCGACTCGAGCGGCTCGTAGTGCGCCGGCAGCGGTCCGTCCTTGAGGCCCGACGGCACCCAGATCCAGCCGACGCCGTCGGGATGCATGATGAACGGCGCGTCGCCGGGGAGCGCTTCGTCGCCGCCTTTCTCCGCGTCGCCTTTGAAGTCGGGACGCTTGCCTTTGGTGAAGTCGGCGACGTCGTCGCCAACCCACTCGCCTTTCGCCTCGTCCCACCAGACGAGCTTCTTCCGCTCGCTCCACGGCGTTCCGTCGGGCGCGGCGGAGCAGCGGTTGTAGAGAATGCGGCGGTCGAGCGGCCAGGCGTAGCCCCAGCCGTGGCCGTAGCGGCCGCGCGGCTTGCGTTTGAGCGCTTTGTTCTCGCCGTCGAAGACGCCGGAGTAGATCCAGCAGCCGCAGGTCGTGGAGCCGTCGTTTTTCAAGTCGCCGAAATGCTTGATCGCGCTTCGTGTCATTCCGAGCCGCGCAGACGGCGAGGAATCCCCCGCCGGCAGGGGATCCCTCGCTTCGCTCGGGATGACACTCCACCCATGAATCTCGCGCAGCACTTCCTCGACGTCTTCGTCCGCGTAATCCCAAGTCAGCGCGCGGAGCCCAGCGTCGCGCGGCAGCTCCGTCGCGCGCCGCTTCATCAGGCGTCCCAACTTCACGATGAACGTGTAGTCGCTGAGCGCGTCGCCGGGCGGCTCGACGGCTTTCTCGCGCCACTGCAGCAGGCGCTGCGTGTTCGTGAACGTCCCCTCCTTCTCCACGTGCGACGCCGCCGGAAACAGGAACACCTCCGTGTCGACCTCGGACGGCTCGAACTCGTCCTTCCAGAACGCCGCCGTCTCCGTCTCCACCATGTCGAGCACGACGAGCCACTTCAGCTTCGCCAGCGCGCGGCGCTCGAACTTCGCGTTCGGCGCGCCGACGGCCGGGTTCTGTCCCATCACGAACAGCCCTTCGACCTTGCCGTCGGCCATCTCGCTCCAGTAGCCCTGATGCGAGTGGTCGCCGGTGATGCGCGGCAGCCAGTCGAAGCCGAAGCCGTTCTCCTTCGTCGCCGCCTCGCCGTAGTACGCCTTCAGCAGCGAGACGATGTACTTGTCGAGATTCCACCACCATCCCTTCGGCGAGCGGTGGCGGTCGATGTACTCCTGCAGATTTTTTTCTTGCTTCGGCATCGGCAGGTAGCCGGGGAGGATGTCGTAGAGCGTCGGGATGTCGGTCGAGCCCTGGATCGATGCGTGTCCGCGCAGGGCCATGATGCCGCCGCCGGGACGGCCGATGTTGCCGAGGAGGAGTTGCAGGATCGACGCGGCGCGGATGATCTGCACGCCGGTGGAGTGCTGCGTCCACCCAACCGCGTAGCAGATCGCGGCGGTCTTGTCGCGGCCGGAGGCGCTGGTGAAGACGTCGGCGACTTCGAGGAAGCGCTCGCGCGGGATGCCGCAGGCGCGCTCTACGAGCTCCGGCGTGTAGCGCGCGAAGTGGCGCTTCAGCACCTGATAGACGCAGCGCGGATGCTGCAGCGTGCGGTCCTGCATCGGCTCGTGGACGTCCTGCGCTTCGCCGCCGCGGTCCTTCTCCTGTCCGCCGCCCTCCGCCTCCATGCCCGGTGCAGAATCATCCTTCTGCGAAGCGCCGGCGTAGAGCCACGTCTCGGAGTCGTACACCTTCCCGTCCCACCCGCTGAACAACCCGCCGAGGTCCTCGGTGTCGCGGAAGTCGTCGCGGAGGATCGTCGGCGCGTTGGTGTAGTGGACGACGTAGTCGCGGAACTCGCGCCCGTTCGCGAGGACGTAGTTGATCATCGCGCCGAGGAAGACGAGATCGCTGCCGGCGCGGAGCGGGAGCCAGTAGTCGGCCATCGCCGAGGTGCGGCTGAAGCGCGGGTCGACGTGGATGATCTTCGCGCCGTTCTTCTCGCGCGCCTCGATGACCCATTGGAAGCCGACCGGATGGTTCTCGGCCATCGACGAGCCCATGATCAAAATCGCGTCGGCGTTGGCGAGGTCCTCCTGCGCGGTGGTGGCGCCGCCGCGGCCGAACGAGGTGCCCAGACCGGGCACCGTGGAGCTGTGTCATATCCGCGCCTGGTTGGAGAGGCAGACCATGCCCAGGCCGGCGGTGAAGAGTTTCTTGATGAGGTAGTTCTCTTCGATGTCGAGCGTGGCGCCGCCGAGGTGGGCGACGCCGGTGGTGTGATTGTCGCCGTCGTCGAAGGTGCGCTCGCGCGAGGTCCACAACCGCTCGGCGACCATCTCCAGCGCCTGCTCGACGGGGAGCTCGAGCCACTCGCGCGAGCGCGGCGCGCGGTAGCGGGCGCGCGTGAGGCGCCCCGGATGCGTGACGAGCTCGAAGCTGTCGGAGCCTTTCGGGCAGAGATGGCCGCGCGAGATCGGCGACTCCGGATCGCCATCGATGGAGATGAGCTTGCCGTCGCGGTGAAAGACGAGCTGCCCGCAGCCGACGCCACAGTAAGGACAGATGGAGCGCGCCGCCTGCGCGCCTTCGTGCTTCGGACGCAGCGCCGCGGTGCGCGCGCTCATGGCCTCGACGCCGGTGCCGTCGCCGCCGGACTTCAACTGGCGGATGAGCGGCCACTTGAGAAGGAGCTCCGCGAGCACGGGGATCATGTATGCAAAACTTGGCGCGGCGCTCTGGTCGTTGGCGGCGGCGAGGAGGACGGCTAAGGCAAAACTGCGCAAGACCCGCGTCTGGCGCGGGCGAGCGGACGCTCACTGTCGACCGTTCCCGAGTTGCTCCCGGAGTCGCGCGACAAGCGCGCGGCTGACGGCGACGTCGTTCCGCCATGTGGCATTAGTCGGGTCGAGCGCAGACAACCGTTCATCGATCGTAAGACTCTCCTCCGCGAACGGTAGCGCTTCTTGCGCATTGCCCCGCTGTTTAAGGAGCTGAGCGACGCTCGTGAGACTCGAAGAGAGGTCGCGCTGCCAAACCGCGTTGAAGGGATCGGAATCGGCCAGACGTCGCCTCAGAGCCAGCGCCTCTCGGTTAACGGCCAAAGCTCCGGCCAGATCGCCCTGATTGCGGAGCACGTTGCCAATTTTCTCGTGGCTCACACTCAGGTCGCGCTGCCAAACCGTGTTGGAAGAATCGGAATCGGTCAGGTGCCGGCTCACGGTCAATGCTTCTTGATAAGCTGCCAAAGCTCCGGCCAGATCGCCTTGATTGCGGAGCACGTCGCCGATTTTATTGTGGCTCACACTCAAATCGCGTTGCCAAAGCGCGTTGGAGGGGTCGGAATCGGCCAGGTGCCGGCTCACGGTCAACGCTTCTTGGTAAGCCGCCAAAGCTCCGGCCATATCGCCCTGCTTGCGGAGCACGTCGCCAATTTTGGCGTGGCTCACGCTCAGGTCGCGCTGCCAAACCGTGTTGGAGGGCTCGGAATCGGCCAGAGGTCGTCTCAGAGCCTGCGATTCTCGGTAAGCTGCCAAAGCTCCGGCCAGATCGCCCCGATCGCGGAGCACGTCGCCAATTTTGTTGTGACTCACGCTCAGGTCGCGCTGCCAAACCGTGTTGGAGGAATGGGAATCGGCCCGACATTGGCCCAGAGCCTGCGACTCTCGGTAAGCTGCCAAAGCTCCGGCCAGATCGCCCTGATTGCGGAGCACGTCGCCGATTTTGCTGTGGCTCACGCTCAGGTCGCGCTTCCAAACCGTGTTAGAGGGATCGGAATCGGCCAGACGTTGTCTCAGAGTCTGCGATTCTCGGTAAGCTGCCAAAGCTCCGGCCAGATCGCCTTGATCGCGGAGCACGTCGCCAATTTTGTTGTGGCTCACGCTCAGGTCGCGCTGCCAAAGCGTGTTGGCGGGATCGGAATCGGCCAAACGTTGGCTCAGCGCCTGCGACTTTCCGTAAGCTGCCAAAGCTCCGGCCAGATCGCCCTGATCGCGGAGCACGTCGCCTTGGCGGCCAATTACAACCGAACGTTCGCGCATCCACTCACGGTGATCGGTCTTCGCATCCGGGAAGCGGGAGAGCCAGTCAGCAACCGCAGTGAGGCTCGTCTTCACCAAGTCAAGGTTCCCGAGGTCCCTCAGCCGATCGCGGACGTCGTACAGGAGCAAATATGCCAGCGGAATCCAAAGCCGCTGATCGTCGTCGGTGCGCAGCAACGCAGTGGCATGTTCGAGCAATCGACCGGACGAACGTGCGCTTTCAAGGTTGAACGCATCGAGCGTTTTTTTCAGATCGTCGACCAGCCAGAGTGCAAGACGTTCCCGCATCGAGGCGTCCGACCCCGTCTCGTGGCGCGCGAAGCGGTATCCGAGGACGTGCGTAAACTGCCACTGGTCGGCGTCCGCGGACCTCTGCAACAGTCCGCGGCGAACCAGTGCCTTGAGCGCTTCGCGCGCGCCCGAGTTCCGATCGCCCAAGGCGGCCGCCATCGCGGCGAGCGGGAAGGGGGCGCGCGCGAGCAAGCCGGCGGCGGCCAAGACCTGGCGTGCGTTGTCGTCGAGGCCTCGCACGCTCCGGTTGAAGAGCCATTGCAGCGTGTGCTCCGCCTCGGTTGGATCGCTCAGCTTCGGAAGGCCGCCCGATTCCCAGTCGTCCGCAAGGCGCGCGGGATCGTCGTCGTCGCGGGCGAGGAGATTCCCCGCCCACGTCAGCGCGAGCGGATGGCCCTCCAGCAACGCGAGGACGCGCTCGCGCACGTTGCCGGTCACCCGGCCCTGGGTCAACGAATCGAGCAATGCGCCGGCGTCGTCGGGGTGAAGCGCTTCTTTCAATTCGACCGTCTCGGCGGGAATTGCCTGGTCGCTGGCGCGCGTCAACAGCAACCGGCGATTCTGCGGGGAGAGGACGCTGCACAACTCCCGGATGTCGGAGCGGCCGTCCCGTCCGTCAGCTTCCTCGCCCCCTTCGATGATGACCAGCGCGCGTCGCGCGCGGCAGGCCTCGGCGGCGCGATCGCACGCGGGCGACTTCTCCAGGAAGCCCGGGCCGCCGAGCGCATTGGCGAGGTTGTTCCACGCCGGCTCGGCGCGGCCGCGGTGGGTGTAGAGATCGAGCAGCACCACGCCGTCGTGAAAAGGGCTGGCTGCAACGCTCTCTTCCGTCTCCCCCACAACCGCGCGCACCGCCTCCGCCGCCAACGCAGTCTTTCCCAACCCCGCCGGCCCGACCACCGCGCTGTTCTTTCCGGCGCGCAGACGGTCCGTGAGCTGTCGCAACTCCATCTCACGACCGAAGTGCTTTTCAGCCTGCGACGGGAGCTCGCACGGGACGCGGCGACGATCGTCTCTCGCAACCGGATCGACCTGCACGACCACACGCTGCTCGGCCGGCGCTGCTCGCGGCGGCGCGGACTCGACAGGCTTGCTCGATCGCGACGCCAGGACGTGCTCCCGGAGCAGCGCGCGAACCGCGCCGCAGACGTGCGCCTCGGGATCGCGCGGCTTGGCGATGGACAGGTGGTCTTCATCCAATGCCACGGCATCATCGCCCACGCCGCATTGCGCGGAAGTCGAGTTGACGATCGTCAGCGCACCGCCGACGCCGCGACTCTCGTAATACGTTTTCGTCTGGATTCCCAACCTGACGGCATTGCGCCGATACCAGTTATAAAGATCGACGAGGTGCGCGTCGTGCGCGCGAAGATCCTCCATGCTCACCGTCGCGCCGAAGATCGTTCGAAAGGCGTCGATCAGCGACGCCAGCACAGCGCCGCCATGCGGCGTTGCCAGAAAGAGAATCGCCCGCGTGTTCGCCGCCACCTGGTGCATGCTCGAGCCGGCGGTCTGGTCGTCGGCGTTTCTGAGGATGTGCTTCACGAGAAGGCCGCCGAGGCTGTGGCAGACAAAAAGGATCGGCCGCTGCCCGACTCCTTTCTGCACCATGAGGTCGAGCACTTCGAGCGCGCGCGCCGGGAGAGCCATGCTCTGACCTGCGTCGCGCGCGCCGGGACGAAACCATCGTTTGACGCGGCCCCACTTCGTCGGACTGGCCGCGTACTCGATGGACCAGACGCCGACGTCGGGAAACTCGCGGCCGAGCCAGTGCGGCCAGGAAGTCGACTCCTCCTTGCCATGCCGCCACGTGGCGAGGGCATCGCCGCCGAGGCCGTGAACGAACACGACGTCGGCCTGACGAACGGCGTTATCACAGCCGGAGATCGGGTGCAGGCGACTCAACGTTGGGTAATCCCAGCCGATTAGTGTACGGGCATCCCCTCTTTCGTCGAGCGCAGGGGCAGTCTATGCAACAATCGGGGACATGGCGGACCGTTCGTGGGATTGGATGGCGCAGGCCGAACGCGACTTGGAGGTCGCAAGAGCCAACGCGGAACAGGAGTACCACGAATGGGCGTGCTTTGCGGCGCAGCAGGCCGCTGAGAAAGCCTTGAAGGCGGCGCTTTACTCGCGTCTGCGAGAATCGCGAACGCACAGTCTGCGGCTGCTGCTCGGCGACATCGACGACAACGCACCGGAAACAGCTGTCCAAGCCGCCCGAGTTCTGGATCGTTACTACATTCCGACGCGGTACGCCAACGGCCACGACAGCGGCCCGCCTTTTTCTTATTACGGTCCGCCGGAAAGCCAGCAGGCGATCGAATATGCCGATCTTCTCGTTAAATTCGCGCGTTCACGTATGGCCCAGTCGCGCTGAGGTCATCGCCGGGCTGCGGAAGTGGGTCGAGCGCCTGCGGGCCGGGCATCCGGAGCTCGTGCGCATCGGCTACTTCGGCTCGCTGGCCGACGGCGTCCGCTACGGCTTCGGGAGCGACGCCGACGTCGTCGCCGTCGTCACGCATTCGCCGCGCGAGCGGGAGCGCTGGTACGAGCGTCCGCTCGACTTCGACGATCCCGATGACGTCCCCGTCGACGTCGATCTCTTCATCTACACGGAAGACGAGTTCGCCCGCATCCTCGCCCGCGGTGATCTCTTTTCCCGCGACATGCAGAACGTCGTCTGGCTCTGAGCTAACGGCTCGCCCGCGCCCGTCCGAACGTCACGAAGCGGCCGGCGATGCGGCGATCGCCGCCATCGACCTTCTCGTACGCCACGAGAAACGCGCCGTGGCCGAGGGCGATGATCGACGGGTCGCGCTCGTCGGCGGCGGAGGCGGCGATCGTCAGCGGCGTCACGCTGCCGTCCGCCTCGATGACCGCGCCGGCGACGTCGTGGTCGCCCGGCAGCCGCTGCACGCGCCAGACGGCGACGAAGCGCTCGCCGTCGGAGGCGATGGCCGGCCGCGTCGCGCCGCTGTCGGGCGGGAACGAGCCGAGGGTCAACGGCGGCGTCAGCAGCAGTTGCGGGAGCGCCGTCAGCGGGACGCGCGCCGCCATCACGTTGCCGCCGATCGCCTGCGGTCCTTCGAACCACGCCATCGCCAGATCGTGCGCGTTGCTGGCGATCGCCGGCTGCGCGTCGCTGACGAACGGGAAGCCGCGCGACTGCGACGCGGTGTAGATCGCGACGTAATCGATGGCGTAGGAGTTGTCGTAGACCATGCATTCCGCCGGGCAGCCGGCGAGGTGGGGCAAACCGCAGGTACAGCTGACGAACGTCTTCACAGAGCGCGCGCCGATGAGCTGCGGGACGTCGGTGCCGACGGCCATGTCGCTGGCCGAGATGCCGGCGAGCGCCTCCCGCCGTCCGTCCGGCGCGATCGCCCACACCAGACCGCCTTCCGCGATCCAGACGTTGTTCGAGCTCGATCCCGAGCGCACCAGCGGCGCCGTCTCCGTCCGGCCGAGGACGACCGGCGCCGACGGCGTCAGCGCCGCGTCGAGCTGGCAGTAGACCGCGGTGGAGAGCTCCATCCAGGCGAGCGTGAAGCCGCTGCCGGACGGGCTCACGGCGATCGAGGGAGCGACGGCATCGGCCTCCGGCACCGTCGCCGCGATCTCGCGCACGGCGCCGGCGACGTGACCGGCGGAGTCGAGCCGCGCCACGTACACCCGCGCGATCGACGCGGCGTCCGGCATCGCCCAGGCGATGGCAACGCCGGTGCGATCTTTGGCCATGCTCACGGCCGGAGCGGCGAACGGCAGCGTCAGGCGGCGCCCCGAAATCGGAGCGGAGACGACTTCGTCGCTGATGACGACGGCGGCGGTGGCGGCAGCGGCGTGGAGCAGCAGGAGCGTGAAAATGGCGCGGCGCATACACGGAAGTACGGCACCCGCTACAGCAGCGTTGGGTACTTGCGCGGATTCGCTTCTCTAACGCCAGTTCGTCACCACCGTGATCGGCGTCTTCGTCAGGTCGTCCAGTGGCTGGTCGACGAGGAAGCGCTGGCCGTCGGCGGCCGCTTCGTAGGTCTCGCCGGGGAGGTGGAAGAGCGCCTTGGGCGTGCTCGTCTCGGCGGTCATGTCGACCGACATCAGCGCGTCGCCGGCGCCGACGAAGTAGAGCTCGCGGCCGTCGCGGCGCCAGTTCGGATACCAGGCGCCGCCGTTCGAGATCTGGCGGCGGTGCGCGTGCGTCGGGAACTCCTCGACGTACACCTCGTTGCGGCCCGACTCGTTGCTCATGTAGGCGATCCGGCGGCCGTCGGGCGACAGCGACGGACCCTGCAGCGCGAACGACGCCGACGTCAGGTACGTCTGCGTGCGGCCCGACGTCAGCGAGTAGATGACGACGTCGTACAACGCCCCGCGCGGCACGTCGCCGGCGATCGTGTCGCCGACCCACGACTGCGGCCGGAACTGATCGGAGAGAAAGCGGGCGCCGGTCGGAGCGGCGACGTCGGCGAGGTACATGCCGGTGTTCGGCACGCGCAGGGAGATGAACGCCACCTTCGTGCCGTCGGGCGACCACGTCGGCGACCACTCGGAGGCGGGATCGAACGAAAGGCGCGAGGTGATGCCGCGGCCGCGGTCGAGCATCCAGACGTCGTCGTCGCGGCCGTCGGCGTCGCGGGTGTTGAAGGCGATGCGCTGCTGGTCGGGCGCGAGGCGGATGGCGTCGCCGAGGCGGCGGGGCTCGCCGGTGGTCTCGAGCACGTTGCCGTTGCGGTCGACCCACGTCAGCCGGGCCTCCATGCGCGCGACGCGGTAGAGCAGCCGGCCGTTCGCCGAGGCGCTGAATTCCTTGTGGTGATTCGCGCCGTTGGAGGCGATGTTCTCGGCGAGGACGCGCGGCTCTCCGGCGACGGCGAACGTCTTCGTGTCGAAGCGCTGCGCGAGCAACGCGCCGGCGCGCACGAAGAGCAGCGTGTCGGGCTCGACGAACTGCACGTTCGTCACGCCCTGGAAGAGGTCGCGCGTGCTGCCGTCGCGCAGCGAGCCGATTTTGATGTGGTGCTTCTCGGTCAGCGAGGCGTCGCCGAGGAAGACGAAGTGCTCGCCGTCGGGAAGGAACGACGGCCAGCGATGGGCCTCCTCGTCTTTCGACAGATGCGTGACCAGCTGCGGCGTGCCGCCGCCGGCGTCGACGCGCGAGAGTCCGTTCATGCCGCTGTTGAAGAGGATCACGCCGCCGGGACTCCACGCGCCGCCGGTCGGATCGGGCGCGGCGCAGACGATCTGCGGCGGACCGCCGGCGATGGCGACGCGCTTCAGCTTCCCGTCGGCGAAGAAGGCGACCGAGCGGCTGTCCGGCGACCAGAACGGATACTGCGCGCCGGCGGACTCGGGGAGCAGCCGCGGCTGCGGCTGGGCCAGGTCGCGCAGCCAGAGCGCGCCGCTGCTTTGCGTGTAGCCGACGAATACCACCGCGGCGCCGTCGGGCGAGAGCGCGGCCTGCTCGAAGAACTGGTACGGCGCGTTCGGCTGCTGCGCCAGCGCGAGGACCAGCGGCGGTTCGGCGGGGCGCGTGCGGACGGCGACGAACGCCGCCGCTGCTGCGCCGATGGCCGCGGCTGCGGCGAGGGCGGCGGCGAGCCTCCACGGCCGCGCGCGGGGCCGCGGCGGCGCCTTGGCCGCCTCGCCGGAGCGCGACTCGGCGATCCACTGCATCTCGCCGGCGATGTCGCGCGCGCTCTGCCAGCGGTCGTCGCGATCCTTGGCCAGGCACTTCTGGATGACGTGCTCGAGCGCGGCCGGCGTCAGCGGCTGGATCGTGCTGACCGGCTGCGGCTCGCGCCCGACGATGGAGGCGATGAGGCTGGTCTTGTTCTTTCCCTCGAACGCGCGCCGGCCGGTGACCATCTCGTACAGCACCGCGCCGAGGGCGAAGATGTCGCTGCGCGCGTCGACGTCGGCGCCTTCGAGCTGCTCCGGCGACATGTACTGGAACGTGCCGACGATCGTCCCTTCCTGCGTGAGCGACTTCTGCACGGTGGCGTCGTCGTGGGAGATCGTCGTCAGCGCCGCGCCGCTCTTGGCCAGGCCGAAGTCGAGGAGCTTCGCGCCGGAGCGCGTGAGCATGACGTTGCCGGGCTTGAGATCGCGATGGACGATCCCCGACGAATGGGCCCGATCCAGCGCCTCGGCGATCTGCACGCCGAGGCGAAGGACGTCGCCCAGCGGCAGCGGGCCGCGGGCGATGCGGTCGGCCAGCGTCTCGCCGTCGACGAGCTCCATCACCAGGAAGTCGGTGCCGTTCTCGCTGCCGACGTCGTAGAGCGTGCAGATGTGCGGATGGTTGAGCTGCGAGATGGCCTTGGCCTCGCGCTCGAAGCGCGCGCGGAGCTGGGCGTTCTTCGCGAACTCCGCGGGGAGGATCTTGATGGCCACGTGGCGGTCGAGGCGCGGGTCGTGCGCGCGCCACACCTCGCCCATTCCGCCGGCGCCGAGCGGCGCGACGATCTCGTACGGCCCCAGTCTCTGACCGGCGGAAAGTGTCATTCGCGTGAAGTTACGAATGATCGCAGATTTCGGACTCAGCGCGCGGCGCGATGCCGCCCGACGCCGTTCTGCTTGGCGCTACAACAGCGTCGGGTACTTGCGCGGATTCGCCTCGTGCATCAGCGCGTAGACGCCGGCGAAGATCGTCTCGCGGTTCGGCTTCGACCAGTAGTCGCCGTCGGAGCCGTACGCGGGGCGGTGCTCCTTGCCCGGAATCGTGCGCGGCTCGGAGTCGAGCCATGCATACGCGCCGTCGCGCTCCACGACGCGCTGCAGCATGTACGCGGTCGCGCCGCCGGGGACGTCTTCGTCGATGAAGACGACGCGGCTGGTCTTCTTGATCGACTCGGCGATCGTGCCGCGCACGTCGAACGGCAGCAGCGTCTGTATGTCGATGACTTCGGCGTCGATCCCGCTCTGCGCGAGGAGCTCCGCCGCCTCCATCACGATGCGCAGCGTGGCCCCGTAGCTGACCAGCGTAACGTCGCTCCCCTGCCGCAGCACCTCCACTATGCCGAGCGGCATGGTGAGCTCGCCGATGTTCGACGGCAGCTTCTCCTTGCCGCGATAGCCGTTCAGCACCTCGATGACGATGCCGGGGTCTTCGCCCTGCAGCAGCGTGTTGTAGAAGCCCGACGCCTGGGTCATGTTGCGCGGCACGCAGACGTGGATGCCGCGGCAGAGGTTGAGAATGCCGGCCATCGGCGAGCCGGAGTGCCAGATGCCTTCGAGGCGATGCCCGCGCGTGCGGATGATCGCCGGCGCGGCCTGGCCGCCGCGCGTGCGCCAGCGCATCGTGGCCAGGTCGTCGGAGAGGATCTGGAGCGCGTAGAGGAGGTAGTCGAGGTACTGGATCTCCGCGATCGGCCGCAGCCCGCGCAACGCCATGCCGATGGCCTGGCCGACGATGGTGCACTCGCGGATGCCGGTGTCGGAGACGCGGTAGACGCCGAACTTTTCCTGCAGGCCGGCGCAGCCCTGGTTGACGTCGCCGAGCTTGCCGACGTCCTCGCCGAGGATGACGAGGTTCGCGTGGCGGCGCAGCGCGGCCTCGAAGCAGGCGTTGACGATCTCGAAGCCGTTCTTCTCCGGCGCATCGGCGGCATACTCGGCGCGCACCTCGGCCGGCGGCGGGCGATCGCTGTAGAGCGCGTCGCCGTAGCGCTCCGCGTTCGCGCGCTCGTACTCGCTGCGGAATTCGACCGCGTCGCGCGGCGCATCACGACCGGCGGCGATGATCGCCGACGTCAGCGCGCGCATGGCGTCGCGGCGGTACGGCGACTGCGTCCGCTGCAACTCGTTCTTGATCGCAGCGGCCTTCGGTCCGATCTGCTCGATCAGGCCGACGACCTTGCGCACCTCGTCGTCGATCGGATTCCGGTAGGCCTCCCAGGCGCGCCGCTGCGCCTCGCGCACGATGCCGGCGTCGTCCTTCTCCAGCGCGCCGAGCTCCTCGGCCGTGGCGATGCCCTGGCCGATCATCCACGCGCGCATCTTGCGGAGGCAGTCGAACTCCGTCTCCCACTCCAGGCGCTCCTTCGACTTGTAGCGCTCGTGCGAGCCCGACGTCGAGTGCCCCTGCGGCTGCGTCAGCTCGGTGACGTGGACGATAGCCGGCACGTGCTCCATCCGCACGATCGAGGCGGCGCTCAGGTACGTCTCGCAGAGCGCCGGATAGTCCCATCCCTTGACGACGTAGATGTCGTAGCCGGCGCGCTGCTTCGGATCGCGCTGGAAGCCTTTCAGCAGTTCCGAGATGTGGCCCTTCGTCATCTGGAAATCGTTCGGCACGGAGATGCCGTAGTTGTCGTCCCAGATGGAGACGAGCATCGGGATCTGCAGGACGCCCGCGGCGTTGATCGACTCCCAGAACATCCCTTCGGCGCAGCTGGCGTTGCCGATCGTGCCCCAGGCGATCTCGTCGCCGTGGCGCGAGAACTGGGTCATCGAGGCGAGCTCGCCGACTTCGCGATAGAGCTTGGACGCGTATCCCAAGCCGACGAGGCGCGGCATCTGCGAGCCGGTCGGCGAGACGTCGGCGGAGGTGTTGTAGCTGTCGGTCTGCGGGCGCCACGAGCCGTCGGGATTGACGAGGCGCGAGGCGAAGTGCGCGTTCATGGAACGGCCGGCCGACCACGGATCGTGCGCGGCGTCGGCGTCGGCGTAGAGCTGGGCGAAAAACTCCTCGATGGAGCCGATGCCGGTGGCGAAGATGAAGGTCTGATCGCGGTAGTAGCCGCTGCGCCAGTCGCCCTTGCGAAAGGCGCGAGCCATGGCCAGCTGCGCGACTTCCTTGCCGTCGCCGAAGATGCCGAATTTGGCCTTGCCGGTGAGGACTTCCTTACGGCCGACGAGGCTCGCCTGACGGCTGCGGAAAGCGACGCGGTAGTCGTCGAGGATGCTCTCGCGGGTGAACTGGGTTCGGAGCTCTGCCTGCTCGGCCACGAGGCCGAATGCTAGCATGAGGCCTTGCGCCGCAACTGGCTCCTCGCCATCGCCGCCGTGGCGTTTCTGCTGCGCCTGGCGGCGGCCGCGTCGCTGCCGAATCCGCAGGTATGGGAGACGGAGACGATCGCCCGAAATCTCGTGGAACGGCACGCCTTCGTCTTCAAATCGAGCCGCGCGTACAGCGAGCCGCTGCATTCCTTCGTCGTCGCCGCGGTCTACCTCGTCACGAACGAGAGCCGCATGGCGGCGGTGCTGCTGCAGATCGTCGTCTCCGCGGCGACGGTGTGGCTGGTCGGGCGGCTGGCGACGAGCGCGACCGGCGAGCCTGCCGCGGGCGTGGTCGCGGCGTCGCTGATGGCGGTCGATCCCGGCGTCATCCGCTACAGCACCGTCATCCACCCGGTCACGTTCGACATCTTCTTCTTCGCCGCCGCGGCGCTGGCGATCGTCGAGCGGCGCGTCTACGTCGCCGCCGCGCTGATCGGCCTCGGCGCGCTGTCGCGGCCGACGATCCTCGTGCTTCTGCTTCCGCTGTTTGCCGTCCGGCGCACTGTGCTGATCTTCGTCATCGCCCTGGCCATCGTGGCACCGTGGACGATCCGCAATGCCGTCGTGTTCCACGACTTCGTCTTCACGCGCAGTGGGACCGGCTTCGTCTTCTGGCTCGGCAACAACCCGAACGCGACCGGCGCCGCGGCAGACCTCCACGGCCGGCCGCTTCTCCGCGACGCGCCGCCGGAGTTTCAGGCGCGCATCCGCGCCGCGGGCGAGCTCGAGCGCGACCGCATCTTCCGCCAGGCCGCATTCGACTACATCGCCGCAAAGCCGCTCGCCGCGATCGGCCGCGTCGCGCAGCGGATCTATACCTTCTGGTGGTTCTCGCCGGAGTGGGGCGCGCAGCTCTCGCCGCGCGTGAAGCTCGTCTATCGCCTCTGGTGGGCGTTCCTCCTGCTGCTCTTCGCCCTCGGCGCGTTCGCCTCGCGCGCTCTTCCGCCGCCGCGCCGGCACGAGGTCTGGCTGCTCGTGGCGATGGCGCTGCTGCTCTCGTTCGTGCAGAGCCTCTACTACGTCGAAGGACGGCACCGGCTCCCCGCGGAGGCGCTGATCCTTCCGATGGCCGCTCTATCGTTGGCTACGGGAGGTCCGCGATGGTCCTCATCCTCGCGGTGAAGTACCTCACTCGATCAGGAGCGGGGGACAGTTCGAACCGCCGGTGCGATGCGGCTCCGCGACGAGCTTCCGGCCGATGGGGCTGTGGTCTCCGTCGTCGATGAGATATGGGATCGGTTTGCTGGCCGGCGGCGTCGCAAACAAGCGGTAGTACAGCTCGAAATGATGATCGACGGTTTCGTGCACGTGCGCGCCCGCCGGCTCGATGTCTTCCTGCGGCGTGTTGCCGACCATGATCCGCAGGTCGCCGCCGTTCAGGCGGATCACGCGCGTATCGTTCGACCGAAATTTCTTCAGCACGATCTCGGGCGAGACGGCGTCGAAGCCGTACGCGATCTGCTGCGCGAGCGCGTGGCGCACGCGATTGCGCGCGGCGGCGGGGCGGAACTCCCACACGCGATCGCCGACGTAATCGGTCGACAGCGTGCCGCCGGACAGCAGCATGCGGCCGGAGACGAGCTGCGGATCGGGATCGCTCTCGGTATACGCGGCGTTCAGCGCGTGCTCGCCCGGCCAGATCTCGCGCATGCGCGCCGCCCAATGCAAGAACGAGCGGTTCGCCGCCGTCGCCACGTCGCCGCTCGAGGGCAGGCCGTCGACGAGCACGAGATCGTCCGCCGGCGCGGCGTTCATGCGGATCTCCTCGCCGCGGAGGATGAAGACGGCCGCGGGGACGCCGTCGTGCGTGACGATGCGATCCGGCGTCGCGCTCCCCTCGGCGAGCAAGGCCTGCTCGACCATGATCCAGCCGACGTGCGGCGGGATCGCGGAACCGTCCGACGCGACGGCGGCGGCCGGAGCGTTGACGACGATCGCAGTCATCGAGCCGTTCTGCGACGCGGACGAGATGAGCGCGATGATGCCCGTGAAGATCACCTGGACGTGATGCATAGACCCTCCTGCGCGAGACCACAAATGTAGTTCCGCATCGTCGCGCCGGCAACGGTGCGATCATGGACTGAGGAGGTCCGCGATGGTTGCTCTTTCGGCGCTATGGCTCCCGATCCTCGTCTCCGCGGTCATCGTCTTCATCGTCAGCAACATTCTCTGGATGACTCCCTTCTGGCACCGGCGTGACCACGGACAACTCCCCGACGAAAAGACGGTCCTCGACGCCCTCGTTCCCGCGAAGAGCGGGCAATACATCGTCCCCTGCCTGAACTGGAACACCATCACGGCCGACGAGCGCGCGGCCATGCACACGCGGCCGATGGCCTTCGTGCTCGTGCGCAATCCCGCGAAGTTCAACTTCGCCGTCGGACTCGCGCTGTACTTCGTCTACGCCGTCGTCGTCGCCATTTTCGTCGCGTACGTCACCGGGCGTGCGCGCGGCGCCGGAACGCCGTACCTCGAAGTCTTCCGCTTCGCCGGCACCGTCGGATTCCTTCCGTTCGGCTTCCGCGGCGTGGCGGATTCGATCTGGTACGGAAAGCCGTGGTCCGTCACGATCAAGGAGATGATCGACGGCCTCGTCTACGGCCTGCTGATGGGCGGCGTCTTCGGCTGGCTCTGGCCGCGGTGAGGTATCCTCGGCACCAATGCAACTTGGTCCATATCGCCTTCTCAATCTGATCGGTCACGGCGGCATGGGCGAGGTGTGGAAGGCGGAAGACACCAATCTGCTGCGCATCGTCGCGGTCAAACTGCTGAAGCAGGAGATGGCCGGCGACGCGGAGTGGAAGGCGCGTTTCCTGCGCGAGGCGCGCACGGCGGCGCGGCTGAGCCACCCGAACATCGCCACGATCTACGCGGTCGACGAGTCCGACAAGCGGATGTACATCGCCATGGAGTACGTCGAGGGCGAGTCGCTGAAGAAGCTGATCGCCTCGCACGTCCTGACGCCGGCGGACGTCACGCGCATCATCAAGCGCTGCGCCGATGCGCTCTCCGAGGCGCACGCGCGCGGGGTCATCCACCGCGACGTGAAGCCGGAGAACGTCGTGGTGACGAGGCGCGGCGTGAAGATGCTCGACTTCGGGATCGCCAAGCTGATCGATGCGCCGCCCGAGGACGCCGGCAAGCTGACCTCGGACGGCACGGTGATCGGCACGCCCGATTACATGTCGCCCGAGCAGGCCCTCGGCAAGGCCATCGATCACCGCTCGGACATCTTCTCCCTCGGCGTCGTGCTCTACGAGGCGCTGACGGGACGCCATCCGTTCGCCACGAGCTCGGTGACGGAGACGCTCGTCAACATCGTCACGCGCGAGCCGATCGACATCGTCCGGCTGCTGCCCGGCGCGCCGCAGCAGCTCGTCGACGTCGTGCAGCGCGCCACGAAGAAGAAACCGGAGGAGCGCTTCGAGACCGCGAAGCAGATGGCCTCGGCGCTGAACAAGATCTATCCGGTCGAATCGTCGGCCAGCTTCCCGGTGGTGGCGGCGAGCAACACGCCGACGCTGTCGCTCGCCGAGCCCGCGGTTGTCCCGCCCCCGCCTCCTCCGGCCGTGCCGCCGAAGCCGGCGAAGGCGAAGAGCAGCGGCAAGCAGCGCGCCGTCCGCTCCGACGCGCGCGTGCTCGTCGCCGACGACGACCCCGAGGTGCGCAAGCACCTCGGCGCCGTGCTCGCGCAGCACCGGCTCGAGTTCGACGAGGCGACGAACGGCTTCGAGGCCATCCAGCAACTGAAGCGCCGCAAGTACGCGCTGGCGTTCATCGATCTGATGATGCCGCGCATCGACGGCTGGGCGGTGGTCGACTTCATCCGCAGGCACGCCGAGCACCGCGGGACGAAGACGTACGTCGTCGCCGCCGGCGAGCAGCGCCTCAGCACGGCCGACCAGGACGTCGTCAGCGGCGTGGTGTCGAAGCCGTTCGATCCGGCCAAGCTCGACCAGCTGCTGCAGAACTTCGTGCGCTCGTCATCCTGACGGGCGGTCGAGCTCCCTCGCCGCCGTCTCCAGCATCGATTGCACGCGCCCCTCGTCGGGGCTCTCGCAATAGATGCGGATGATCGGCTCGGTGCCGGACTTGCGGAAGAGGATCCACGAGCCGTCGGCGAAGTTGAGCTTGACGCCGTCGGTCTCCTCGCGCGCGGCGACGGCGCCGCCGAGGAGCGCGTCGAGCTCGCCGGCGCGCACGCGCTCGATCAGGCGCGCACAGCGCTCCATCGGGCGGTGGAGGTCGCGGCGGTCGTAATAAAGGCGGCCGAACTCCTCCTCCATGTCGCTGACGATCTCGTGCAGCGGCTTTTTGAAGTGCGCGACGCACTCGGCGACGAGCAGGCCGGAGAGGATGCCGTCGCGCTCGGGCATGAAGTGGCCGAAGCCGATGCCGCCGCTCTCCTCGCCGCCGATGAGGATGTTGCGCGAGAGCATGAGGTCGGCGACGTACTTGAAGCCGATGGCCGTTTCGTGAAAGCCCGCGCCGAGGGCGCGCGCGACTTTCTCGATCAAGCGCGTGGTGGAGAAGGTCTTGACGATGTCGCCGCTCATCTTCTTCTCACGCACGAGGTAGAGCGCGAGCAACGAAATGATCTTGTGCGGCGAGACGAAGTTGCCGCGCGCGTCGAGGATGCCGAGGCGGTCGGCGTCGCCGTCGTTGCAGATGGCGAGGTCGAAGCGGCCGCTCTGCATGGCCTCGCGCGCGGCGCCGAGGTTCTCCGGGATCGGCTCGGGGTTCACGCCGCCGAACGACGGGTTGACCTCGCCGCGGATGGTGGTGACGTTCCGGGCGATGCGCTGCGGGATGCCGGCGGCGACGCCGTAGATGGGATCGTGGAGGATGCGGAGATCGCCGGCATCGACGCGCAGCGCCGCGACGTAGTCGTCGAGCAGGTCCTCCTCGGAGACGCTGCCGCCGTCGCGCGCGTCCTTCTGGCCGAGTGCGTTGGCGATGGCGGCGTACGTCTCAGGCAGCGCGGAGCCGCCGTACCACGCCTTGAACTTGAGGCCGTTGTACCTGGCCGGATTGTGACTGGCGGTGACGACGACGCCGCCGAGGAGCTTGCGGTGATGCGCGGTGAAGGAGATCGTCTGCGACGGCAGCGGCGCGTTGGAGAGGACGACGCGGTAGCCGGCGATGCGCAGCGTCTCCGCGACGACCTGCGCGAACTCGCGCGAGAGGAAGCGGCGGTCGAATCCGACCGCGAGGGCGTTGCGGTCGACGCCCGCCGGCGGCTGGAGCCCCCGAGCCGCGACGGCGATGGCCTCGCTGACGCGGCGGACGTTGTCGAAGGTGAAGCCGTCGGCGATGACCGCGCGCCAACCGTCGGTTCCGAAGGAGATCATGCGGAGGGATTGTATTTCGCCGGCTCAGACCTTTCGCACCGGACTGCCGTAGCTCGCGAGCTGCTCATCGGCGGTAAGAAGGGTAATGCCTTCGACCAGCGCCTGCGATAGAAGAAGCCGGTCGAACGGATCTTTGTGAATGGGCGGAAGAGTGTCGACGTTGACGGCGTGCTCGCTCGTGATCGTAAGCTCGACGTAGCCGTTGTGGAGGAGCGCGCCGCGGAGAACGCGAGGCTCGACACGAAAGTCCTCACGGCCAAGGGCCGACTTGATCGTGATCTCCCACAGGCTGGCAGCGCTGAATAAAAGCTCGTTGTCCGGATTGTTGATATAGCGTCTGGCGGCCGACGAGAGTCGCTCCCGCTGACCGGCGGCCCAGAGCAGGATCTGCGTGTCGAGGAGGAACCTCACTCTGTAGTTCCGAAGAGAGCGGCGATCTCGCGCTCGCCCATCCGGTCGAAGTCGTCCGGAACCTCGATCTCCCCGTCGAGGAAACCGATGCGCCGCGGCTCTGCCGGCGCATCGATCGCCGTAACCTTCACTAGCGGCTTTCCCGCCTTGGCGATCACGAACGATTCGCCCTTCGCCGCACGGTCGACGAGCCGGGAGAGCTGCGTTTTCGCTTCATGAATATTGACCGTCTTCATTGCTAGTGAACTAACCTGACTGGACCAACTGTAGTTCCTCGGACTTCCTATCGTCAAGGCGGCAGATACAATGCCCGCCCATGGCACGGATCGGAATCATCGGCACCGGCTGGGGCGCGCGCGTGCAGGTGCCGGCGTTTCGCGAGGCGGGGCTCGACGTCGTGGCCATCGCGGGGTCGCATCGCAACAAGACGCGGCGCGTGGCGGACGAGCTCGGGCTCATCGCGCACGACGAGTGGCCGTCGCTCGTCGCGTCGAAGGACGTCGACGTCGTCAGCGTCGTCACGCCGCCGTCGGAGCACGTGAAGATGGCAGTCGCGGCTTTGCAGAACGGGAAACATGTCCTCTGCGAGAAGCCGACGGCGCTGAACGCGGTCGAGGCGGAGCAGCTCGTTGCGGAGGGCCGCAAGCATCCCGAGCTCGTCGCCATCATCGATCACGAGATGCGCTTCGTGCCGGCGATGCGGGCCATGCGCGAGCGCATCGGCGAGCTCGGGCCGATCCGGTACGCCGAGGTGCGCTATGCCAGTCCGAGCCGCGGCGACCGCAAGCGCGAGTGGAATTGGTGGAGCGACGCGGCGCGCGGCGGCGGCGTCTGGGGCGCGGTCGGATCGCACTACGTCGACGCGCTCCGTTACCTCGGCCTGGAAATCGAAGCGGCGCAGGCGCTGCTCGCCACGGTCATCAAAGAGCGCCCTTTCGGCGACGCCGCGCGCGAAGTGACGTCCGACGACTTCGCGGCCGTGCACCTGCAACTGCGCGGCGGCGCGCTCGCGGCGATGACGTTCAGCGGGATCTCCGCCGGCCCCGACGAGCCGACGACGCTGACGGTGCACGGCGAGAACGGCGCGATGCGCTTCGTCAACGAGGAGCTCCTCGTGGCGCTGCAGGGCGAGCCGTTCACGCGCGAGGCCGGCGGCGAGCTCGGCGAGCGCCGCGGCAACTCCCCCGGCGGCGCGTTCGGCAGCGGCACCTATCACCTCGGCCGCGCGCTGAAGGCCGCGCTCGATGACGGCGACCGCAGCGCGCTCGCGCCTGCGGCGACGCTGGAGGACGGCCTGGCGCAGCAGCGCGTGCTCGACGCCGCGCGCGAGTCGGCGAGGCAGGAAGGGCGCTGGATCGCCATCCGCTGAAACGATTTCGCCGTCCCTGTCACTACAAGACATGGACCTGCACCGCGAAATCTGGAACGGCTACAAGATCGTGATCCCGCGCGAGCCGCGGCGCACCGTGCTGATCGACGACGTCGCGTTCCGCTACGCCATCGCCGGCGACTGCTACTACCTCGAGCGCCACCCGCACGACCGCGCCGACACGCTGGTCGGCGCGGTCCGGCGGTATTTGGACTACGTCACTTCACGGCCGGAACTGCTGCGGCCAGCTTGTTGAACGCCGGTGGGCATTGGAGCGCCGCCGTCCCGGCGGCCGGCGAGGCGGCGTCCTCGCCGCCTCTCATGAACGCCGGCGGGACGCCGGCGCGCCAGCCGGCGAGGACGCCGGCGCTCCGAGCCTAGCGT